>ERZ773009.1274-NODE-1274-length-17821-cov-13.864854_pt1 | contig 17821 bp, 16 predicted proteins | sample MGYA00580663_ERZ773009 | MGnify/ENA primary metagenome ERZ773009 (study PRJEB29015, sample SAMEA2737969) | human oral metagenome | biome: human oral; feature: human-associated habitat; material: dental | place: China | collected 2026 ... | reverse complement strand
GCAACACGCGGATGAATTACGTCCATCCTCGCATAGGCGCGGCGCTCGCGGTAGCATCGGCAGGGCGAAAGGTCGCTATGAGCGGCGCGACGCCTCTAGCCATCACCGACTGCCTGAACTACGGTAATCCGCAAAATCCCGAGGTTATGTGGCAGTTCGCGCAGGGCTGCGAGGGGATCAAACAGGCTTGCGCCGCGCTAAATACCCCGGTCATCAGCGGCAACGTAAGCCTTTATAACGAAACAGGCGGCGTTAGCATCCAGCCCACTCCCGCGATCGTATGCGTGGGAACGAATGAGGGCGAGATCATCCCTAGCGATTTTTGCGCTAGCGGCGTGAGCGTCTATCTGGTAGGCGATACGAAGGGCGTCTTTGCGGGCTCGCTTTATATGAAAGCGGTGGAAAATCGCGTCGCAGGCAGCCTGCCTGAGTTAAATTTAAAGGCAGAGCGTGCGCTGTGGGACTTCGCGATCGAGGCGGGCAGGAGTAGGGTTTTGGAATTTGCAAACTCAGTAGGAATCGGCGGCGTGGCGATCACGCTTGCGAAGATGGCGTGCGTGGGCGGCGTAGGCGGCGAATTTGAGATGAGTTGCGATGATAGCAGAGATATTTTCGACGAGAGCTTTTCGCGCGCGATTTTCGGCGTCCGCGACGAGGCGAAATTTAAAGAGCTGGCCGCAAAATACGGGCTAAGCTTGATGCGTCTAGGCACCAGCGGCGGCGAAACGTTTCGTATAAATTCCGTCCGTAAAAAGCTCGCTGCGCTAAAAGAAATTTACTTCGGCGAGTTTGCCAAGATCGTAAAGAGCGAAGATTAGCGCGTGCTTAGCATCATATTTCTTTTAATTGCGCTATATATTTTCGCGCAGATCGGCGTGGCTTTCGGCAACTTCGGCTATCGCGGCAAGGCTCAAATGCAGCTAGCAGAGGCTAAAATTTTAGTAGCGCTTCTAGCCAAGGTCGCCAAAAGCGACGGGTACGTAAGCGAGTCCGAAGCCGCGATGATAAGCGAAATTTTAGACGATTTGGTGCGCCAAATGGGCGCTGGCGAACGCGAACGCCAGGCGCTGAAGCTCGTCTATAAGCTCGAGAAAGAAAACCTCGCAAACGCGCGCGAGCTCGCCGAAAAATATAACCAAACCTACCGCCCGAGCCCGAGCCGCAAAACGGGGCTAATCTATTTCTTTTTAAATTTAGCCTACGTCGATCGCGGTTTTAGCGCGGCAGAGCGGCGCACAATCTCGCAGATTTGCGACGGATTGGGCATTGCAGAGCATATCCAAAGTCAGATATTCGCGACCTTTGAGCGCAGCTTTTACGGCACATATTACGAAAACGGCGGCTCGCAAAGCAGCTCCGCTTACGACGGATACGACGGCTATAGCACAAGAAGCGGCGGGTACTGGGACAAATACGGCGGCAGAAGCACTGGCGGCTACGGAAGCAGCAGTTATGGCGGCGGCACGGGCTACGACTATGGCGGCTCTGCCGGTTCGGGCTACGGAGGCTCGCAAAGCTCGAGCGGTTCATACGGCGGCGGATATTCTGGTGGGTATGGTAGCGGCTATTCGGGCGGCTCGCAAAGCTCTGCTAAAAGCAAAAGAGATCCGTATGAAATTTTGGGACTCTCCAAGGACGCTACGTTTAGCGAGATCAAGAAAAAATATCGCGAGCTCGTGAAAAAATACCACCCCGACATCCTGATGGGCAAGGGTGCGGACGAGGAGATCATCCAGGAGGGCACGAAGAGGCTTCAGGAGATCAACGAGGCGTATAAAATTTTAAAGGAGCGCTTCGGCGAGAAGTAGGGCGAGCAAATTTTAAAATTTGAGGGCGTAAAACGCCTTGAAATTTTAAGATGGATCGCGATACGGCGACAAGGTGCGCAGATAAAAGCGGATCAAATCCGCGGCGTCAAATTAAATTTAAGGAGTGATAAATGAAAAATTTTATAATTTTTGCCGTTTTGGCGGCACTGCTTGGAGGATGCGCGGGCAAAAAAGATCAAAACGGAATTGCCGACTCGGAAGATATCGCAATGTTAAGCTTTGACAAAAATATTTCCACCAGATACCGAGCCCATAACGGAAAACTCTATAAAAATGGCAAAGTGTTAGGCAAATATCTTACGGCACCGGGACTTGGTACGCACATTTATACTGATGAAATGGGAAATGGTTATATAGATCCCAGCGCGACAAAGGAACATAATTCTAAAAAAATTACGGAGATAATATTCGTTCCGAACGAATTTATTAAAGTGATCTCTTATAGCCATAATGACGGCGTTTGTAAAGCATTGTCCGCAGGAAAATATGTACATATAAAGGAGTATATCACTATATATTCACGAGGCGAGCCGATCGTGGCATATAGTTATGATGTTTTGATGTCAAGAAAAGGAATGGGGAAAATTTCATCCAGGTATAATTTCGTTAATGAAAAGTTATCTTATGTGGATAAAAAAATTTTAGAAAAACTAAATTCGACAGTAGCAGATCATGTGAAAAAATCCGTCGTGCTTAGCGGTGCTACGCTTCTTGGTCTGCTTTGCAGAGAAAAGTCTAAAAGGTTGGATTAAATTTAAGGAGTGATAAATGAAAAATTTTATAATTTTTGCCGTTTTGGCGGCACTACTTGGGGGATGTGGGATATTGCGCCCGGCTAAGAGCGATAAGGAGTTTAAATTTTACGACGGCAACAAAACCATGATCTATAAATTTGTCGGCGAGGATCTGTATGAAAACGGCAGAAATTTAGGCTCCTATTCTATGGATAGAGGCGAGTTTAGGATGCTTGTGCTCGACGAGGCGGGCAAGTCTTACGGCAACAATTACAAGTCCGCGCTGAATGCCAAGAGGATGAAATTTTATCTTTTTAACGACGAAAGGGCAATGGTATTTAGCATTTGGCACAAAGATGGGATTTGCAGCGTCTATAACGCCGGCAGATACGTAAATTTCGACTATACTTCAAATATGTTCAAAGACGGCGATTGGCTTTATGCGGACGGTAGAATTTCAAAAAGCGAGAGCTCGGTGCAAAATATGAGTTCAAAAACGTTGAGCGCATATAAAAATATGAATTTTGAAAAAGCGGTCGATCGCAAAGATACGAAATATATCGCGGAGGAGTTGGCTGTGGCTGGATTTTTCAAAAAGACGATCGAGGGTCTTAGAACCATGATCTTAGACGATTTTTGCAGATAAACTTCGGAGGATTTATGGATAAAATTAAAATTTTAGCGCTGCTTGCGGCAGCGGTGCTGCTTACAGGCTGTATGAAGATAAAGTATTCGCAAGCCGAGCTGCATCCGGAAAATTCCGTGATGATGAGCTATGACGGGCAGACCGTCACCGAGTATAAAATTTCAGGCGGCGTGCTTTTAAAAGATGATGCAATCTTAGGAAGATACGAAGAGGCGGGCTCCAATCTCTATCTATTTACGGACGAAAGAGGGATGAACGTGGCTGGGGATCAAATTTCGCAAAGAGCTCTAAATAAATTTACGATCTACGTTTTTACGCCCAATAAAGAGCTACGAATCGCCGAGTATTCCGCAAGCGGCGGCGTTTGCAAGGCCTTTGCGGAGGGCAAATTCGTAAGCCTAAAAGAGCACTTTAGCGGCTATGCTTCCTCCGCGCCGCTTTATTCATACTCGTTTTCAGCTTCGGTGTCGCAAAGCTCCAGCGCAAACGTGATCTCACGCTATGAATACGTGGGCTCAAGACTAAAAAATAGTAGGGCGTTTTTGCAAAGCCCGCATACGGCTCTAGGCAATACGGTTAAAGAGAGCATCGAGTGGCACCAAGACAAATTGCGCGATATTTGTAAGTTAAAATTTTAAAACCAAACCAACACGAAAGGGAAAACATGGGATTTTTATCCAAAGACGAAGAGCCGCAGAAGCATGGCGCTAAAAAGGCGGCAAAGCAACCGCCGATCTTGATGAAGCAAACGCAAGAGGTGATCACCAATATCGAGAAATATCTGGGCGCGCCACTGCTTACCTACTTCAATTCGGGCGCGGGTAGCGTCTGCGGCAACGACGCGATCAGTATCAACGACCACCTAAAGGGCAAGCATTTCGAAAAACTCTACCTTTACATCAAATCTGACGGCGGCAGCGGCATAGCATCGCTTAAGATCGTTTCGATCCTGCGCAACCACTGCGACGAGCTGATCGCTCTAGTGCCTGCAAACTGCGCTTCGGCGGCTACGATGATGGCGCTTGGGGCGAATAAAATTTTAATGGGGCCGCTGGGCTATCTCACGTCGGTCGATACTTCGCTGCGCCACGAGCTTTCACCGGTTACGAACACAAACGATCAAGCCAACGTTTCGATGGACGAGCTAAGCCGCGTGGTGAAGCTTTGGAAAAATAACGAGCGCCCGAACGACGAGAACCCGTACAAGGAGCTTTATAAATATATCCATCCGCTCGTTTTCGGCGCCGTTGATCGCGCAAGCAGCCTGTCGCTTAAAATTTGCCGCGAAATTCTGCGCTATCACTTCGAAGATGAGCAAAAGATCGCCTTTATCAGCGACAAGCTAAACAGCGGCTATCCGTCGCACGACTATCCGATCTTATTTAGAGAGGCTAATGAGCTTGGACTTCAGGTCGAGAAGATGGATACGCGCCTAAGCGAGATGCTTCAAATTTTAAACGAGCTCTACGCCGAGATGGGGCAGCGTACCTTCACCGACTTCGACGAGAACAACTACCACGACAACAACATCGCCAACATCATCGAAATTTCGGGATGCCAGATCTACTATCAGATCGACAAGGACTGGTTTTATCGCGAGGAGGAGAAGCGCTGGATCGTGCTAAACGATGAGAGCTCGTGGCGCAAAAACGAGATCGACGGCAAAAATATCAAAAACAGCATCTATTATATTTAGTGCGGTTTTTGGGTCTCGTGCCGCTTTAAATTTGCGGCTTGTAAAATTTAAATCGGCGCGCAAAATTTAAATGAGCAGCAGCGCAAGGTGCGATTGATGATGACATAGCCGCGCTTATGGACGAACTGGAAAATAGGATGTGCAGGTAAATTTAAAATTTTAAAAGCGGCAAAAGCAAGCGCCAACCTAGCTTGGCGATAAAAGCTGCGCCGTGAAATTTTAAATTTAGCCGATTTGTGCCGATCTTTTCGACTAAGCTTACGCTGCGGTTTAAATTTACGTTTCGCGTCGCGGCTTTTAAATTTAGCCTTTGCAAGCGGCGCAAAATTTTAAAATTTGCGTCCGCGCGAGTAAAACGGCGGCATTTGAGAAGCAAATTTAAAATTTGCGCGCGGTAAATGCGGTAAATTTAGTAAATTTCGCTTTGCTGATTTTTGCTTTATAAATTCGATAAAATTTTAAAATTTAAAGGATTTTTGCGATGAAATTTTTTATCTCGTCTCTGTTTTTGGCTCTGTCGCTGCTCGGCTGCGCGGGCAAAAACTCGCCTGCAAGCGATGAAATCTACGTTCTTTCGGACGAGCTTGGGGAAACGAAATACGCTCTTTACGGCGGCAATCTCTACGAAAACGGCGCGATTTTAGGCCCTTACGAAACGCGCGGCGATGCGAAGCTTGCGATTTTAGGCGGTAACGGCGCAAATTTAGACAAAAACGCAAAGCTCATAAAACTATATTTTTTCGAGCGCAGATACGGCGCGATCTACGCCGTAAGCCACAAAAACGGGGTCTGCGCCGAGTACAATAAGGGAAATTTCGTAGATTTTCAAATTTTATTTAATATTTTTCAAAGCAAAGAGTGGTTTAATTATAGCGGCAGCATTTCTTCGGGCGGCGAGAGGCTAAAAGAGCTGAGTTCGGCGCGCATGGCGAAATTTAAAGGCGCAAAGCTCGGCGCGGCAGATGAAAAGATGAGGCGCGAGTATCAAGAGGCTCGCCGCGAGGCGATTTTGTATTTTCAGCTTAACGCAAACGATATGCGCGAGCTGATTTTTAAAAAACTATGCGAATAAATCAAAAGGAGAAAAGATGAGAGCGTTAATCAGCGTCAGCGATAAAGAGGGCATTCTAGAATTTGCCAAAGGGCTGGAAAAACTCGGTTTTGAGATTTTAAGCACGGGCGGTACGCATAAATTGCTTTTGCAAAATGGCGTGAAAGCAGCGGAAGTGAGCGAGTACTCGGGCTCGCCCGAGATGTTTGAGGGGCGGGTTAAGACCCTGCATCCAAAGATTCACGGCGGAATTTTATATAAGCGAAACGACGCAAATCACGTAAGCCAAGCCGCACAGCACGACATCGGCGGCATCGATCTCGTGTGCGTAAATTTATATCCTTTTAAAGCGACCGTAGCTCGCACCGACGATTTTTCCGAGATTATCGAAAATATCGACATCGGCGGCCCCGCGATGGTTCGAAGCGCGGCTAAAAATTTTGCTAGCGTCTATGTCGTCACGAGTCCGCTTGATTACGATGCGGTTTTGAAAATTTTGGCGAGCGCGGACGAGAGCGAGAAGCTGAAATTTAGGCAAAATTTAATGATAAAAGCTTATGAGCACACCGCAGCCTACGACGCGATGATCGCAAACTATATGAACGAGCGCTTTAACGGCGGCTTCGGCGCGAAAAAATTTATCACGGGCAGCAAGGTATTCGACACTCGATACGGCGAAAATCCGCACCAAAAGGGCGCGCTGTACGAGTTCGAGGACTTTTTTAGCAAGCACTTTAAGAGCCTAAAGGGCGAGGCGAGCTTTAACAATATGACCGATATGCACGGCGCGCTGATGCTCGCTAGCAGCTTCGGGGAGGCGCCCGCGGTAGCGATCTGCAAGCATGCTAATCCATGCGGCTTCGCCGTAAAGGGGAGCCTGCTTGAAAGCTACGTAGAGGCGCTAAAATGCGATCCAGTCTCGGCATACGGCGGCGTCGTGGCGATAAACGGCGTTTTGGACGAGGAGTTGGCGCATAAAATCAATGAAATTTTTGTCGAAGTTATCCTCGCCGCTCGCGTCACGCCCGCAGCGCTTGCGGTATTTGAAAAGAAAAAGCGTATTAAAATTTTCGAGCAGGGCGGGGAGTTTTTAATTCGCGAAAACGACAAGTATGATTTTAAATTTATAGACGGCGGCTTTGTGTATCAGCAGCGCGACTACGTGGGCGCGGGCGAGGTCGCAAACGCCCGCTGCGTCACGGGGCGCGCGGCTAGCCAGAGCGAGCTTAGCGATCTAAAAATCGCGTGGCAGATCGCCGCGCTTACGAAGAGCAACTGCGTGGTTTACGTCAAAAATCGGGCGATGGTCGCGATCGGCATGGGTATGACGAGCCGCGTGGACGCCGCGCGTGCGGCAGTGGCCAAGGCTCGCGACGTGGGCGTCGATCTGAGCGGCTGCGCGCTTGCCAGCGAGGCGTTTTTCCCGTTTAAAGACAGCATCGAGATCGCCCATGCCGCGGGCGTCGCGGCGGTCGTGCAGCCCGGCGGCAGCATCCGCGACGATGAGGTGATCGCAAGCGCCGACGAGTTCGGCATGGCGATGTATTTTACGGGAGTGCGCCACTTTTTGCACTAAATTTCACTCGCCTGCGTCGGGGCGGATTTCGTTGCGTAGCTTCGTAACTTTTTATGCCGTTGCAAATCTTAAAAACCGCGCCGGAGCGTATCTCGTAGCGCTAGCTTCATTGCGCGCGGTACGGATCTAATGCACGATACTTTGTTACGCGCCAACGCGGTGCGGACCCGGCTACCTCCGCTACGCAGCCGTGCGCGATGTAAATTTGGCTGTGCTCCGATACGCGGCGAGCGTGATGCGAATCGGACTACTTGCGTTTTGCCATACGGCTATGCGGCGCCGATTTGGCTGCGCAGCATACTGCTTCGTAGCGGTGCGGCGCAGTTTAAATTTAATTGTATGCCGCCCTTAAATGGTCGCGAAATTTTATCTCGCAGCGGCGACGCGTAAATTTTAAATTTAATCTCACAAAGCGTCTGACCTACCGCTATGTCCGTGCAGTTTGATATAAATTTATTGGCTTAAATTTACAAGAGCCGCTCGGTTGCGTTTTGCTAGGAATTTTAAAATTTACGCAAGTTCACGGACTTTGTCGCGCTCTAAATTTTAAAATTTACGTAGAATAGTGCGGCGCATGCGGCTTGGGCGCATGTTTTATTGCGACGCGCGATTTTGGCGCAGCCTTAGCGCGGTTTTATTACAGCGCGCAGCTTAGCGGTAAATTTTTGCGGTAGCCTCAAATTTTGAGGCAAATTTTACCGCGCCGCGCTCGCGCGTCTTTAAATTTCGCCGTTTGTGGTAAATATCAAGCAGGGCAAAATTTCACTCTCATTTCATTTATGGATTGTAAAATTGCGCAAAATTTAAAACGAAAGGATCAAAATGAAAATTTTCAAAGCCTTAATCTGCCTCTTTGCATTAGCGGCGGGTTATTTAGTCGCGCTAAATGCCGCAGGCGGCAGCGCGGCGGATGCAAATTTTAAAGTTAAAGGGGGCGGTATGAACGCAAATGTGAAAGAAATTTATCTAGCAGGCGGCTGCTTTTGGGGTATGGAGGCATATTTCAAGCAGCTTGACGGCATAGTCGCGACGCAGGTGGGCTACGCCAACGGCAAGAGCGATCAGGCAAGCTACGAGGGACTGCATAGCAGCGACCACGCCGAGACGCTACACTTAAAATACGACGCCAACGTCATCAGCGAGCCTGAAATTTTGGCGCATTATTTCCGCATCATCGATCCGTTCTCGGTCGACAAGCAGGGTAACGACCGCGGGCGCCAGTATCGCACAGGCATCTACTACACCGACGAGGCGAGCGGCGAGCTAGCGCGCTTTTTCATAGCCGCGCAGCAGGCGAAATTTAAAGAAAAGATCGCCGTAGAAGTGGCGCCGCTAAGGAATTTCGTCCGTGCCGAGGAGTATCATCAGGACTATCTCGGTAAAAACCCCGGCGGATACTGCCACATCGATCTGCGCCTAGCCAAAAAGCCGCTTGAGGACGATGAGAAATTTAAAGTGCAAAGCAAGGAGGAGCTGAAGAAAAATTTAACCGAGCTTCAGTATCAAGTCACGCAAGAAAAGGCGACCGAGCGGCCGTTTTCGAGCGAATACGACAAGAATTATAAAAAGGGCATTTACATCGACATCGTGTCGAAAAAGCCGCTTTTTTCATCCACCGATAAATTTGACGCAGGCTGCGGCTGGCCGAGCTTTTCAAAGCCAATAACGACCGATGCGATCGCGTACGCGCAAGATGACAGCCACGGCATGCAGCGCGTCGAGGTCTCAAGCCGCGTAGGAGGCAGCCATTTGGGGCACGTCTTTGATGACGGACCGAGAGAGAAGGGCGGTATGAGATACTGCATCAACGGCGCGAGTTTGAAATTTATACCGCTTGAGGAGATGGACGCGCTAGGCTACGGGGATTATAAAATTTACGTGCAGTAACGCGGGCCGTGGCTTTGGCTCGGCAGTCGGTTAGTTTTATACGGCTCGACTGCCGATCGGTTGGCAGTATATTGCTTCGGCAGTCGGTCATTTTGTAACTCGGGCGCGCGCTCCTCTAGTCTGCGGCTACTGCTTTTGGCAGTCGGTCGCTTTTATACGGCTCCGCTATCGATAAATTCGGCGGCTATACGATCGATTTTTAATCGGTCGGTTGCCGATCGGTTTGGCTGGCGGCTAGTCTAATTTGCGGTCGAGCGGAAGCTTGACGATCGGCGGACGGCTTGGTGGTTTGATGATTTATCGGCGGATAAATTGGCTTGGCGGCTAAGGATGGAATTTTAAAATTCCAAATACGATAAAAATTTAGCGGCAGTGGAATTTTAAAAATTTATCGATACGGAATTTCATGCGGCGCGAGCCGCTAAATAAAAATGCGCGGACGCAGTCCGCCCCGCTAGCGTCGTCGGAGGTTGGGTGGGGTTTGGGGCGGGAAGGGGAGCGACCTCGCAATTCAAGCTCCCTTCCCGCCCCAAGAAACAGAAAATATGGCATAAATTTCACAAGCCGTGGATTCGGCGATAAAATTTTGAAATTTTATCTCTTAAAATATAATAAGTGTAGCATGCTTAGCAAGAGATGCGGCGTAAAATTTGGAATTCCGCAACGAAAACGGCGTCTATGCAATGCCCGCTCTGCATCCGCGTCGCAAATTTTAATTTAGGATAAAATTTTGATGACGAGCCCCGCGCAAAATAGAAAAATCCCCGCATAGATCACTAAAACGGCGCGATTATCGCATAATGTATGATGAGCTCGAAAAAATTGTAGATTATGTGCTTGTTTTTGGGCTCTTTAAATTTTAATTCTAGCGGCTCGTTCGAATCAAACGGCGTGTTGGAGCGCAAAATGTGCCTCAGACTTAAACATCCAGCGCACGAAATCTATTTTATTGTGCTTCATATAGTCTTTGCCGATCCCGCATACGCCGTTTATATAGCATCCAAAAGCCGCCGAAAAACAAAATGAGCCCGATGTCGATCAGCTTATCCGCCATAGCGATCTTTCCTTTGTCTTTTAAATTTAGAAATCTAGCCCGCCGTATTTGCTATCTCGCCGTTTGCCTATTGAAATTCTAATTTCGCGGGATTGCATTCTTTGTCGGCTTTGCAATCTTGCAATTTTTTGATGATTTTATTGAAATGTTCTTTGTTATGCGCCAAATCTCGCGTCATTGTTGCGTATTTTATTACCTCGTCTATGTCAAAAGAATAATGTAGATATGTTAGAGCGCAAAGAAAACAAGAATTTATAATCTGACCGACTTCGCAGCCTCTTACTAGCCGTTCTAAACCTAACGGAATTCTGCTTGTTTTAATTAGAATTTCGCCCGCCAAATCACAAGCTTCAAAATTTTCTCTGCCATTTTTTTCAAAGCATTTCGTATTTAAAGTTTCTAACAATTTTTCACAGGTGCTGTATTTTCCATTGCCAAAATCGCACTCCTTTATAAATTGCGAAATTTTTGGAGAATAAATTTTATCGCAACCTATGTAGTAGTGCGAAGCGTCGCAACTAACTTTCGCTTTGCCATACTCTTCGGCAGACAGCTTCAAAAACCCGTCGCTTAAAATTTTAACTCCCGCAGAATTTTGTCCTTGCACCTCGCTCGACTCCGTATCTTGCATCGCAAAAGCAGCTTCGCTAAAACCGAGCCACAGCACAAACGCCAAAAAGACTTTTTTCATTTTATCTCCCACGTTAATTTTATTACTTGCTTATGATACCTAAAAAGCGATAAATTTTATTTATTTTGCGTGGGATTTGGGCTGCAAAGTTGTAAAATTTTTAGGATATTTTAAATTTGGCTCGCGGAATTTTAAGTAGGATAAATTTTAAATTCCAAGATGCGAGCAGAATCCTTAGTTAAATTTCGGCACGATACAAGGTAAATTTGAGTAGGTTAAAATTCTTGCACGTTGGAATTTAAACGAAAAACTAGGCGTCGCGATCTGGCAAACACAAAAATGTAAAAAAATGTGAAGCTGAAATTTATCGCATGTCGAAATTTAAACCGTCTTTTTGGCTAAATTTAAGCTAAAAACGCTATAATCCCGTTTCTTTTATTTCGTGCGCTCGTAGCTCAGCTGGATAGAGCATTTGATTGCGGTTCAAAAGGTCGGGGATTCGAATTCCTCCGGGCGCACCATCCACAAATATCTTTTTAAACCGAGCTTCGCTATAATCCGTGAAATTTTAATCTTGGAGCAAAAATGAGAGCATTCGCCGAATGGGAGGAGCAAGAGGCGCTTTTGGTGTCTTTGCCGCACGCAGGTACCGACTGGGCGCCGTATTTAGGCGAGATACGGGCGGTTTATCGCGACTTTATCGCCGCCGCAGCGAGGTTTGAGCCGGTCGTCGCGATCGCGCCTAGCCGCGAGGATTTTGAGCAAATTTGCGACGACTTCGCAAACGTCAGCTTCGTGCAAATCGATACTGACGATACGTGGATCCGCGATTACGGCGCGATCGACGTAGAGGAGGGCGGCAAAATCACGGGGCTAAATTTTCGTTTCAACGCCTGGGGCGGCAAGTTCGCAAGTGCTAAGGACGATGCGTTAAATTCTAAGCTTTACGCTGCGAGCGCTCGTCCGCTACGAGACATGGATCTGATCTTAGAAGGCGGCAGCGTCGATTTTGACGGCGCGGGCACGATGCTAACTACGAGCGCGTGTTTGCTAAACGAAAATCGCAACTCTCTAAGCAAGGCGGAGCTGGACGCGCGGCTGCGTGAAATTTTCGGGCTAAAAAAGATAATCTGGCTAGAGCGCGGCTTCATAAAAGGTGACGATACCGATAGCCACGTCGATACTCTTGCGCGCTTTTTAAACCCGCGCACTGTGGCTATTTCGTCGTGCGACGATCCTAGCGATCTGCACTATACGGAGCTTGGCGCGATGAGGAATGAAATTTTATCGCTCGGATACGACGTGATCGAACTGCCGATCCCGTGCGCGATCTTTTATCAGGGGCGCAGGCTGCCCGCGACTTACGCAAATTTCGTCTTTTTAAACGGCGCGCTCATCGTGCCCACCTACGCGGACCCCGCAGATCCGCACGATCCAAATCGCGCGGCGGACGAGCTGGCGCTGTCGCGTCTGCGTGCGGCGTGTGCGGATCGCGAAGTAGTGGGGGTGAATGCGCGCGTTTTCATCCGCCAAAACGGCTCGTTGCACTGTTCGTGCATGAATAAATTCAGGCTTTAAATTTAGACCTAAGGAACAATATGAAAATTTTAAAAGTTGGGCTGATTTCGCATAAATTTGAAGGTACCAAGGCGCGCACGATAGCGCATAGTATCGAGCTCATCGCGCGCGCAGCGACGAAGGGCGCGCAATTAATCGTTTTGCAAGAGCTTCATCAGACGCATTATTTTTGCCAGCGCGAAAATACCGAAAATTTTGATTACGTGCAGGATTTCGAGCGCGATTTGCGGCTGTGGAGCAAGGTGGCGAAGAGATTTGGCGTCGTGCTGGTAAGCTCGCTTTTCGAGCGCCGCGCCGCGGGGCTGTATCACAATACCGCCGTGGTCTTCGAGCGCGACGGCTCTATCGCGGGGCGGTATCGCAAGATGCATATCCCCGACGATCCGCAGTTTTACGAAAAATTTTATTTCACGCCGGGCGATCTGGGCTTTGAGCCCATAGATACGAGCGTGGGACGGCTCGGCGTGCTCGTGTGCTGGGATCAGTGGTATCCCGAGGCGGCGCGCGCGATGGCGCTACGGGGCGCCGAGCTGCTCATATATCCGACCGCGATCGGGTGGTTCGACGGCGACGGCGAGGACGAAAAAGCGCGTCAGCTGGAGGCTTGGGTCGCGGTACAGCGCGGGCATGCTGTAGCAAACTCCCTGCCCGTAATCGCCGTAAATCGCGTGGGCTTTGAGAGCGCCGCGCTTAGCGAAGTCTCGCCGGATGAAATTTTATCCGGAGGAAATGAAATTTCGGCAATAAGCGACGGCGGAGCAGCCAGCGATAAAATTTTACGCTCCGCGGATGCGAGCGACGATAGTAAAATTTTAAGCGAGGGCGGAATTTTATCTTTTAATAACGGGGCGCTAACGGATAGCGGTAAAATGGCGATCGGCGGCGAAATTTTGCCCGCGAAAAATGAGGTGGCGCGAGAGAATTTAAAGATCTCGATAGAGATCAAATTTAACGGCGAAACTTTAGAGGTACTGCCGAATAAACAGCGCGTAGAGCGGCTTGCCAGCGAAGAGGGGATTAGATTTTGGGGCAATAGCTTTGTTTTTGGCGCACAGGGCGAACAGCTGTTTCGCGCAAATAGCACCGATGAGCTATGTGAAGTCGTAACCATCGATATGCAAAGATGCGAAAATGTGCGCCGCTGGTGGCCGTTTCTGCGCGATAGATGTGTAGAGGAGTATGAAATTTTAACCAAGCGATACGGGCTGTAGTATCCTGTATCTCGAATAGACATATGGTTTATCGCGTGATGCACAAGAATGAAAGCAAATAATTTTTTATGGTATCAATGTGCAGAGGCGCCGCCGAAATGCATTAATAGACGAAATGAGCTTGAAATTTTGATTTTGAAATGCCTATAAAATCGGACTTTGTAAATAAATTGTAAAAAATTTGCCAAAAACTATTGACAATTTTTAAATTTTTCTCTATAATTACGCCAAGTTTCGCATATAGGTATGCGGAATGAATTTTATTTAAGGAGTAAACCATGAAAAAAGGTTTTACTATGATCGAGTTGATCTTTGTTATCGTTATTTTAGGTATTTTAGCAGCTGTTGCTATTCCAAGACTTGCAGCTACTCGTGATGATGCTGAGGTTTCTAAGGCAGCTTCTAACATTCAGACTATGGTAACAGATTTGGGTGCTTATTATACATCTCAAGGTAATTTTTCGACCGATGTTAGTGCTATGACAAATGTTGCTAATCCAGTAAAAGTTAAGTCATTAGAATGCTTTAAAGCTGTTGGTCCAAATAATGATACAATGTCTGTAACTGTTAATGATACTGGTTTATGCGGACAGGTTTGGGGCATGCCTGGTCTATCACAAATTAATGCCAGAATTAGTAAGGATACTGGTCTTAAGTTCGGTGGTAAAAACGTTAACTATAACTAATATTTTAGTATAGATATTTTTTTAAGGCTCTAGCTTCAGCTAGAGCCTTTTTTTGTTTATATAAATATAATTTATTCGTTGAGTCTTGCTGATTTTCATTAATCCGCTAATAGAGCTTAAGACTAATCTTGACTTTTGGTTAAAGTTTTTGTATAATTAAAGTCCTTTTTTGATGGGGTATAGCCAAGCGGTAAGGCAATTGGTTTTGGTCCAATCATTCGGAGGTTCGAATCCTCCTACCCCATCCATTTTGCGAATCGTATTCAAATTTATTCGCGCTTTTTGTATCGCAGAGTAGAGCAGTGGTAGCTCGTCGGGCTCATAACCCGAAGGTCGGTGGTTCAAATCCACCCTCTGCAACCAAACACCCATTACAAGGGCATTTGATAAAATCTTAAAATATTCTTATTTTTCTAATGGAAAGCATTAAGCTTATTTTAAGCGTATGGATCACAACGCTTATTTTTTACTTAAACAGAATTCATCAAATTTTCGATAGTATTTTTCGATTGTTTTATATTGGCAGTGATGTATTTTTGCGTAGTAATGATATTCGTATGACCGAGAGTAAAACTCACTTGTTCGATCGGTAACTTAAGATAATTAATACAGTAAGTGCCGATAAGATGCCTTATATCGTGAAGCCTGATTTTAGGTAGATTATTCCTCTTTAGCAAAGAATTCCAACTTCTACGCAGATCAACAAATTTTGTTTTAGTAGCAGGATTGATAAAGACGTAGCTATTTAGTTGATTATTCTGTTTTGCGGATATATAGCGTTTCAATAACCTTTTATAAAGCTCGTCGCTCATAGAATAGACCATGTCGCGCTTGGCTTTATTGATTTGAAAAGGTATAACGTAGGTTTTAGTTTTTAAATTTACATCGCTCCAACGCAAACTTAAGACCTCATTTTTACGCCTGCCGTGGAGTAGAAAAAAGAATATATCGGCACTATCCGCCTCATTCTCGCAAATAGCTTTTATAAATTGCCTTTGGACGGATAGCGGATAATCAAAATATCGCTTATTGTCAAATTTAGGCAGCTCGACGAAGTCGCAAGGATTTTTAGCTACAAGTTCGAGCTTTTGAGCAAATTTAAAGATTACGTGCAGCTTTGCAAGGATATTTTTAACGGTCTTGATTTTATAATCAGCCTTGATTAAGCCGTTACAGAGCCTTTGAATATCCAAAAAGCTTATATCGCTTACATCTTTTTCGCCCAAACTTGAAGCTATATGCTTCTTGTAGGTTGATATATCACTTTCTAAAGTATGCTTACGAAGTATCAGCTCGTAAAATTCTACATAATCGTTAAAAAGCTCATTAAGCAACATCGTAAAGCCTTTCACTTAAGCCTTTTATCACTTTTTAATAAGATCTTGCCATTCCTAACTATAAACATTTTTTTTCCTCTATCATCTTCAGTCAGAACCTTTAAACACTCTTTACAAATATGCTCATAAAAAAACCCAGTATAGTCCTGGACTTCCTTAGATACTTTGTAAATATCCATTGGATATCCATCATCAAGCTTATCGCATACATCACATTGATATCTTATAGACATCTCTCATCCTTTCAAATAAATTTTGAAAATTTTTCCTAAAACGGATACGGCATAACGCCGTTATTAGAATACTTAAATTCCAACTGTCTAAAAATCATCTCTACAACGTTTTGGCTCATAGCATTCCCCGCTTGTTTGTATATCTGCGTATCGCTCACTACGATTTTGAAATCATCATCTATGCCTTGCAGGCGTAGGCACTCTCTCGGAGTGAGTTTGCGTATGCGCTCGCTGCAGAGCGGATCGTTTTGCGCGAAAGAATTTGAGCTGATCGTAGGGCACAACTCAAGCTCGCCGCCTTTGTTGAAGCCTCGCGCTCGTTGGATGATGAAAGTATCCGTCCTACGTGCGCCCTGATTTGTAGTTAGCGTGTTGCTTACGCCGCCGAATTCCGAAACCGGGCGGAATTGCCCTTTGAATTTCGGATTCTTTCGCCTCATCCCGGCAATCGCGCGCTCGCTCAAAAAGTATTTTTCATTTACAAAGGGCTCTAGCATATCCCCAAGCGTGAGTTTCAAAGGCTTTTTCGGCGCAAAATGGAAGGAAAAATACCTATCCGCATCCAAAAAGCCCACTACATAAAGACGCTCTCTGTTTTGAGGGATGCCGTAGTCTTTTGTATTGAGAATTTCGGCGTGGCAGTGATAGCCGAGATCGCGCAAAGCGTTCAGGAAGTTCACATAGGCTTTGCCTTTTTCGATCGATAGAAAGCCTTTGACGTTTTCGAATACGAAAACCTCCGGGCGGCATTCTTTCACTATGCGACAGTATTGCCAGATGAGATTGCCGCGATCTCCCTCCGTGCCCGCTCGCTCTCCCACGATAGAAAAGTCTTGACAAGGGCTACCTCCTACGAGCACGTCTATTTGTCCGCGATACCTCGTAGCGTCTAGGGTGCGGACGTCCTCATAGGAAGGCACGTTTTGGTGGTTGCCTGCATTGGCTTCATAGCTGAGGCGGGCGAATTTGTCGATTTCGCAAGCAAAGATCGTGCCGCTACAGCCGAATACCTTGCGATGCGCCATCTCTGCTACGCCGATGCCTGAAAAGATAGTCGCAATATGCAAAATATTATCCTTTCAAAACGGATACGGCATAACGCCGTTATTTGAATACTTAAATTCGAGCTCTCTAATATCCTCAAGAGCGTGTTCCGTAAAATATCTGATATGATTTTTATATCGTTGCAAGAAGCCACGCTCAATCATCTCATTCTCAAGCGTAGCGTAATCTTGAACACTTAAAATGTCGTCGGTCATCTCTTTTTGGTTGTCGCGCCAGTATAATTTTAGGCGCTCGTCGCTCATATCTTTCCAAGCGGTGCGGAATATCTTATACGGGTTGTAATAAACTGGCTTAATACCGCTATTGTAAGCCTCCCTAATAGATTTAAGCTCGTGAGATTGGATTTTACCGCTACTTTGAGCCGGATTGATATTCTTTACGTATTCATGCTTAAGCCGACCGCAGACGTAATATAGCAGGTGTCCGTCCTCGTAGATTAGCTCCTCGGAAGTATATGGGATAGACATAAAAATGCTTTGGCTCTTATAATCCCATTCTATAAGCGTATCGTTGAAATCTTTTAGAATATTGAGGTTGCCTAGATCACGCAGACTTTTGATGAAATTTATCTTGCGATATACCCAAAGCGGGATTGGGTTTTGCGAGG
>ERZ773009.1273-NODE-1273-length-17824-cov-9.005459_pt1 | contig 17824 bp, 20 predicted proteins | sample MGYA00580663_ERZ773009 | MGnify/ENA primary metagenome ERZ773009 (study PRJEB29015, sample SAMEA2737969) | human oral metagenome | biome: human oral; feature: human-associated habitat; material: dental | place: China | collected 2026 ... | reverse complement strand
CTGAAAAAACACGATTAGAATTTGCCCATCACCAAAATACAGCAGGTATGTTGGGCGCCTACTATCATTTCAATACAAAACAATCCTAGTTTGGCCCAACCAAACTAGGATTTTCTTACCCGTTTTTGTCTACGATAGCCATTGAGTTTTTTATTTTCCCAATAGCTGTTAAAGATTTTCTCCTTACTTTCACGATTGATTTCCAAAAAGTAGGCATAAATCAAATCAATAAAGAAGAGCATAGGAAGTTGAGCGGATATTCGTTGGATGTAGGATGACTGGCTGTGTGTGGCTACAAGAACAGTCTCTGTATAGGCCTGACTATCTTTATTGGGAACACTTGTAAAAAGTACAGTCTGTGCCCCCATCTCTTTCGCGTCTAATAGACTATCTAAAATAGAAGGAGTTGAGCCAGAAAGTGAGAAACCGAGTACGAGACAATTCTCATCCATAATACTGGTTGTCCAAGCAAAACCATCTTGGTCAGTCAAGGCCTCGCAGACCACACCTAGACGCATAAAGCGTAATTTCATTTCACGAGCGACAAGGCCAGAACTCCCTGTTCCGAAGAAGTAGACACGATCAGCATCTTCGATTAACTGGGCGATTCGTTCCAGTTGTTCTTCGTCAATCAAGCCCTGTGTTTGTTCTCGCATATTACTGTAGCTTCGAAGAACTCGGTTGGTTAAAGGACTATGTTTGTGAGAATGAGTGTCCTGTTTCTTTGCTTGGTGCAGGTATTGGAAAATAAATTCTCGATAGCCTGTAAAACCACATTTTTTAGAAAAGCGGGTCAGAGCAGCTTGAGAGATATGTAATTTTTGAGTGACCTGCTGAGAAGATAAATCATCTGCAATGGTTTCAGCTTGCAAAAAATAGCGAGCGATTTCTTGCTCTAGGTCTGTCATTTCTTCGAAGTGAGAATCAATGAGGGTTGCTATATCTGGTTTGTCCATAGGGAAGGCTCCTTTAAATGAGTCATATTGGAAAAAGACTGAGTCATCGAACTTTTACATTTATTATATCATATAATGCAGGGATGGATAAATAAAATCGTATTTTCCTGTAAAATGTGAAAAGCTCCCTTCTTTTTCAAAATTTCTTCTTAAATTATGGTACAATGAAGAGTAAGATTTTAAATAGAAATGAGACTGATTTGTATGAGGAAATTTAACAGCCATTCGATTCCGATTCGGCTTAATTTATTGTTTTCAATTGTTATTTTGCTTTTTATGGCCATTATTGGTCGCCTGCTTTATATGCAGGTTTTGAACAAGGATTTTTATGAGACAAAATTAGCATCGGCTAGTAAAACAAAGGTGACCACTAGTTCGGCTCGGGGCGAAATTTATGATGCCAGCGGCAAGCCTTTGGTTGAAAATACTGTGAAACAAGTTGTTTCCTTTACTCGAAACAACAAAATGACGGCTGCAGATTTAAAAGAAACAGCTAAGAAGTTGCTGGCTTATGTGGGAGTTTCTTCTCCAACATTGACTGACCGACAGTTGGCGGACTATTATCTAGCAGATCAAGATGTCTATAAGAAAGCAGTGGAAAGTTTACCACGTGAGAAGCGCCTTGATTCTGATGGCAATCAATTATCTGAATCCGAGCTTTACAATAATACTGTTGAAAGTATCGATCCAAGTCAATTGGCCTACTCTGATGACGAAAAGAAAGAAATTTACCTCTTTAGCCAACTCAATGCAGTTGAAAATTTTGCGACAGGAACCATTGCGACAGATCCTCTAAATGATTCTCAGGTGGCTGTTATTGCCTCTATTTCAAAGGAGATGCCTGGCATTAGTATTTCTACTTCTTGGGATCGAAAGATTTTGGAAACTTCCCTTTCTTCTATAGTAGGGAGTGTATCCAGTGAAAAAGCTGGTCTCCCAGCGGAAGAAGCAGAAGCCTATCTTAAAAAAGGCTATTCTCTAAATGACCGTGTTGGAACCTCGTATTTGGAAAAGCAATATGAAGAGACCTTACAAGGAAAACGCTCGGTAAAAGAAATCCATCTGGATAAATATGGCAATATGGAAAGCGTGGATACAATTGAGGAAGGTAGTAAGGGAAACAATATCAAGCTGACCATTGATTTGGCCTTCCAAGATAGTGTGGATGCTTTGCTGAAAAGTTATTTCAATTCCGAGCTAGGAAATGGTGGAGCCAAGTATTCTGAGGGTGTGTATGCAGTTGCTCTAAATCCAAAAACAGGTGCTGTGTTATCCATGTCAGGGATCAAACATGACCTGAACACGGGAGAGTTAACACAGGATTCCTTGGGAACTGTGACCAATGTCTTTGTACCCGGTTCGGTTGTTAAGGCCGCTACCATCAGCTCAGGTTGGGAAAATGGTGTTTTATCAGGAAACCAAACCTTAACAGATCAGCCTATTGTTTTCCAAGGTTCAGCTCCAATTTATTCTTGGTATAAATTGGCATATGGATCTTTTCCTATTACAGCTGTGGAAGCCTTGGAGTATTCATCTAATGCTTACGTGGTTCAAACCGCTCTTGGAATCATGGGCCAGACCTATCAACCAAATATGTTTGTTGGAACCAGCAATTTGGAAACAGCTATGGGAAAACTTCGTTCGACATTTGCTGAATATGGTCTTGGAGCCTCAACAGGCATTGACCTTCCAGATGAGTCAACTGGTTTTATACCAAAAGAGTATAATTTTGCTAATTACATTACCAATGCCTTTGGTCAGTTTGACAACTACACCCCAATGCAATTGGCCCAGTACGTTGGAACTATTGCCAACAACGGTGTTCGGATTGCACCTCACATTGTCGAGGGGATTTATGGAAACAACGAACAAGGTGGCTTAGGGGACTTAATCAAATCTATTGAAACCAAGGAAATGAATAAAATTAATATTTCTGAGTCTGATGTTTCCGTCCTCCAACAAGGATTTTATCAAGTTTCACATGGTGGTAGTGCTTTGACAACCGGTCGTGCCTTTTCAAATGGCGCAGCGGTATCCATTAGCGGAAAAACGGGTACAGCCGAAAGCTATGTGGCAGATGGTCAGGAGGCAACCAATACCAATGCGGTGGCCTATGCCCCATCTGATAATCCCCAAATCGCTGTTGCAGTGGTCTTTCCTCATAATACCAATCTAACAAATGGTGTAGGACCTTCCATTGCGCGTGATATTATCAATCTGTATCAAAAATACCATCCAATGAACTAGAAAGGAACATATGCTTTATCCAACACCTATTGCCAAGCTAATTGACAGTTATTCTAAGTTACCGGGTATCGGGATTAAGACGGCTACGCGTCTGGCCTTTTATACCATTGGCATGTCTGATGACGACGTCAATGAATTTGCAAAAAATCTCCTTTCTGCTAAGAGAGAATTGACCTACTGTTCCATTTGTGGACGTTTGACAGATGACGATCCCTGCTCCATCTGTACCGATCCGACTCGTGACCAGACAACGATTTTGGTTCTAGAGGATAGTCGCGATGTGGCAGCCATGGAGAATATCCAAGAATACCATGGACTATATCATGTTCTGCATGGCCTGATTTCCCCCATGAATGGTATCAGTCCAGATGATATCAATCTCAAGAGCCTTATGACTCGTCTGATGGATAGTGAGGTTTCAGAAGTGATTGTGGCCACAAATGCTACGGCAGATGGGGAAGCGACTTCCATGTATCTTTCACGCTTGCTCAAGCCAGCTGGTATCAAGGTTACGCGCCTGGCACGTGGCCTCGCTGTGGGAGCAGATATCGAGTATGCGGACGAAGTAACCCTCTTACGAGCTATTGAAAATCGGACAGAGTTGTAAAAGTCAGTAAAAATTTAGCTCATTTTGACGTATAAGACAAACCCTAGGAATTTTTCTAGGGTTTGTCTTTTTCGTTTTATAATGAGAGAAGGACAAATCTTGATAATAAGAATACTTCCCAGTAAACACAAAATATAAGGTATCAGAAAACGGATTTTCAAAATTCCAAGTAGCATCTCTATCAATATATTTTACTGAAGGATAATTTTTTTTTAAGGATAAGATTGTCCTTTAGTTCGTTATAATTTATTTTGAAATCGTACTATTTTTATGTTATGATATGGTCAATATATACTTAATAAGGGGAGTTTGAAGTATGGGTGGAAAGATAAAATCTAGCACGATAGCAGCAGAGGCGGCTATTAATGAGTTGGTCGGGTATGAAACGAGCGACAAGCAAAATCAGCAGGTGGAATTTTCATATACATCTGGAATCACTGGAATGGAAGCGGGACGTCAGACCTGCAATCAAATGCTTCAGGCGGTCAGTGATTTTAGTTCAGCTGTTTTGACCCAAGCAAATAAGTTTCCAGAAATTGCTCATAGGATTGAAAAACGTGATATAGAGCAAGCTAAGAGATGGAGTCACTAAGGAATGGCAGATAGAAATGAAGAAAAGCGCACAGAAATTTGGCGTAAGATTGTTAAGATAGAAGATAAGGAAGACAGACTCCGAGCAACTAAAAAGCAATATGAACAGCAGTTGACAAACTTTTACTCGGATATTCAGAGCATTCACCATCGCATGATAAATCTATTGTCTCTCTCACCCAGTTCTCGTCAGCTAATAGAGCAAATCGAAAGTGATAATAGAACCATTCAGCGACAGGTCAACTCTTATGTAGAGGAGGAACTGGATACGTTGGAAAAACAAACTAAAAAGGCTTGTCGCTCTTTCGATGAAGCCAGAGAAGAACTGATAGCGGAAAGGAATCGGCTACCATGGGAGTAAAATACAGCGCACAAGAATCACAAGAATTGATTCAGGCCATGACGAACAACCTCCGAGTCGCAAATGAAGTCACAGACCGTTTATCCAGCGGATGTGACCACCTGATTTCCTCTTTAGACTCAGGTGAGCTGACAGGAGCAGCCTACACAGCTGGTAAAGGTCTCTTTACAGAGATTATCATCCCCAGCATCAAAAAGCTCCAAGCAGCGATAGATGATATCCAACTAGAGTTGACATCCTACAAAGATGCGGATGCTCAGGTCTCTGGATATGGTGATTTGGACCTAGACCAGCTTAAGGAATTGAAAAAGCTGAGAGAAGAGCAGTTAGCTATCGTAGAAGCTCAGATTCAAGTGAGGGAGAGCTGGCTAAATCAAATCACGGACCTTTTTAGTCTCAATTGGGGGAAAGCCTTCTCTGAGAAGACCATCCTCTACAATACCAAGTTTCAAATCGAGTCGGGTATTCAGGATTTGGATAATAAGATTGAAAAACTAGAATTTTTTGTCTCACAGGTATCCCAGTATTTCAGTGATAGTCTAGAAATCCTTAGCTTAGCCATCAAAGGAGCCACGCAACTAAGTAAAATCATTGTCGATAGCGATGGTAACTACTATGCGGACGGTCTGGATATGAGCTGGGTGCAGAAGATGAAGGATGTGAAGATTGTTTCGCATGCTAAAAGAGATTTTCAAGACTCAGAAACTCGTGCCATCAATAAAGCTTCTAGGGATATGATGCTATCGGAATATGGAGATGCCTACTACCGTGCCGAATTAGAGAAGCGCTTAAAAGGTCACGACAAGTCCGAATGGGATAAAATAATCGACGACTACAATCACACTCTTAAGATTGATGAAACAGGGAATATCATTGACATTTATCCATTTGAACAAGGTTATGTCGTTTCAAAAAATGGGAAATACGATGCCGACTATACTCATTTGGTTAACAAAAAGTTTGATGAACTAAAAGCACAAAACTTTGAAGCAAATTCAGCCGAATTTTGGAGTGGAGTAGCTCAAATATTCTCTGGATTGGGAGTTTACTTTGCGAGTGGCGCCCTCGAAGTTTTTAGTATCATGGCTGGTCCGCCAACAGCAGGGACAAGTATCGTAGCTGGTACGGCAGCATCAGTAACAGGGGTACAATATGGGAATGTACTGATAGCTAGTGGAGCAGTAACTAGCTTATCAGCTATCACAAAGACGGCCTTACAAAATGGCGAAATTCAGGTTAATTATTCTAGCAACTATGACAGCTGGCAGGCTAATAAACCAACGAGTAAGACTTTTGGGACTGTTGAAGGAAAGATTGGAAGTAGAAAAGGGAATATTCGTGTGGATGCAGAACCAAATAGTGGTAAAATTCAGGTTCAATCTGGAAGTGGGAAAGCTGGCTATACATTGAATGAGGATATTCCTTATACCCAGATAACTGATCCTCAAAGCGCTAGAAATTGGCTTGATTCAATATCTAAGTTGAAAAAATTGTCAAATTATGAGAAAAATCAATTAGTTAGATTTATTTTGAGAGCTGCTGAATTCTTGAGAACGTAGGAGTAAAATATGAGATTATATATTAAAGGTGATTACACCAAAGAAATTCCGTTTGATTATATAGAACTAGCGAAGAGAATGTGGTTTGACACTAAAGATTGTAAGCCAGTAGATTTTTCTTACTTTGGGAATACTCGCCCATTTAAAACAGACCCAACTATTCACTTGAAATTGAATAAGTGGATGCATGATAATAGATGGAATAATGTTCAGTTGAAAGAAGGGATTACCAACAAATTTGGGAGTCATGTATATGAAAATCTTGAATTAGATTTTGAAGATAATCCAGCAACAGACTATCGAGAAAAAGGAGACTGTCTACGTTTAGCTTCTACCCACCTTGACCTTCTCACTGTTGATAAACGTGCTTTCTATATTATGGCTATTGAAATTGCGACTGCGATTGATGGTCAGATTAGCGAAGATGATAAAGAGAGCTGGTTAAGTGTGGAGGAATTTAAAAACCGACATGAGGATACCCTTTCGATGAGTTATGAAGAGGCTAATGAGCTGAGTTTGGAAGAAATTCCCTTTTTGGGCGATGTGAGAGACCCAGTTTGGGAAGAAGATGACCGTAGGAATGAAGAATACATCAAAATCCATGGTGACCCAGTTTATGACGATGAGGACGACGAGTGATAATTTACAATAACACTTATTTGAAAGAGAGTGTTGAATAGGGGGAAGACTAATGTCAGATAAATTAAAACAGTTTAAATGGTTAATTGTATTGTTTTTGTTTCTGTTAGCAATTCCTTCATATTTTGCATACAATCATTTCCGACAATCTAGTACTTTAAAAGAAGCCTTTGAGAAAAATGAAAGAATTGAAGTTCTTCAACATTTAATGGCATCAGGAAAATATGCGTCTGACATCCGTAAAGCAGGCTATGTCGTTCCTCCCGATGGAGCTATTCGCTTGGATGGAGGAATTGACTCCATAGAGATAAAAGGAGACATCGATTTCAAAATATCGCATCCTGGACGGAATGGGGTTACTGCTTATTTTGAAATAGAGATAGATGGTAAAATAACTAGTGCACTATATGAATTGGATAAGAACTTTGATATAACTTCTAGCACCTATTTTCAAATAAATGAAAAAAATATAAATGAGAGAGTAAACATCTCTCAATCCGAAGAAGATCGCCTATTAAAAATTATTAAAAAAGAGCTTGAGGATTTCATGAAAAAGATGTATCAGACTTTGTATGGATAGTTTCCCAGAGAAAGAAGCTTCTTGCTCAACACAATGCTGTATGAACAACTGGTTGTGTTGAGGAATTTTACTAGAAAAAGACACCGTAGATGACAAACCAGCACGCTTTGAAGCTCAAGTGGTGGATAGGTAAAATTTCAGCTCTCAAATGAGGGCTTTTTGAGATACAAGTTTCAAAAAAGAAGTAAATATGATATACTAAAGAACGAGTATTCTATTAGAATTGGAACAAGTAATATGAAACAAACGATTATTCTTTTATACGGTGGGCGTAGTGCAGAGCGTGAAGTCTCTGTTCTTTCAGCTGAAAGTGTCATGCGTGCGGTCAACTACGATCGTTTTACAGTCAAGACTTTTTTCATCAGCCAGTCAGGTGACTTTATTAAAACGCAAGAATTTAGCCAGACTCCAGGTCAAGAGGATCGTCTCATGACCAATGAAACCATTGATTGGGATAAGAAAGTTGCACCAAGTGCCATCTATGAAGAAGGTGCAGTGGTCTTCCCAGTCCTTCACGGTCCGATGGGAGAAGATGGCTCAGTTCAAGGATTCTTGGAAGTTTTGAAAATGCCTTATGTTGGTTGTAACATATTGTCATCTAGTCTTGCCATGGATAAAATCACCACCAAGCGTGTGTTAGAATCTGTCGGGATTACCCAAGTTCCTTATGTGGCCATTGTCGAAGGTGATGATGTGACTGCTAAAATTGCCGAAGTTGAAGAAAAATTGACTTATCCAGTCTTCACAAAACCATCAAACATGGGTTCCAGTGTCGGTATTTCTAAGTCTGAAAACCAAGAAGAACTCCGTCAAGCATTAGAGCTTGCCTTCCAATATGACAGCCGTGTCTTGGTAGAGCAAGGGGTAAATGCTCGTGAAATCGAGGTTGGTCTCTTGGGCAACTACGATGTCAAGAGTACGCTACCAGGAGAAGTAGTTAAGGATGTTGCCTTTTATGACTATGATGCCAAGTATATTGACAACAAGATTACCATGGACATCCCAGCCAAAATCAGTGATGATGTGGTAGCTGTCATGCGTCAAAATGCAGAAACGGCCTTCCGTGCCATTGGAGGCCTCGGTCTCTCTCGTTGCGATTTCTTCTATACAGATAAGGGAGAGATTTTCCTAAACGAGCTTAATACCATGCCAGGTTTCACTCAGTGGTCTATGTATCCACTACTTTGGGATAATATGGGAATTAGCTACCCAGACTTAATCGAACGTTTGGTTGACCTTGCCAAGGAAAGTTTTGACAAGCGCGAAGCGCATTTGCTATAAAAACGAAAGAGAGGGTAGGAGCCAGAACCATCACTGTAAGGTGACTAGAGTTCTCGAGCTTCGACCCTTTTTAAAGGAGTAGAAATGAAATTAACAATCCATGAAGTGGCTCAAGTTGTAGGAGCTAAAAATGATATCAGCCTCTTTGAGGACACCCAGTTAGAGAAGGCTGAGTTTGACAGTCGCTTAATTGCGGCAGGGGATTTATTTGTGCCCCTCAAAGGTGCGCGTGACGGTCATGACTTTATCGAAACAGCCTTTGAAAATGGTGCAGTAGTAACCTTGTCTGAGAAAAAGGTCGCAAATCATCCCTACATTCTAGTAGATGATGCTCTGACTGCCTTTCAGCAACTAGCAGCCTACTATCTTGGAAAAACAGCTGTTGATGTCTTTGCGGTTACGGGTTCAAATGGCAAGACAACAACCAAAGACATGTTGGCGCACTTGCTATCAACAGCCTACAAAACTTACAAAACACAAGGTAACTACAATAATGAGATTGGTCTTCCTTACACAGTTCTCCATATGCCTGAAGAAACAGAAAAGTTGGTCTTAGAGATGGGGCAGGATCACTTGGGAGATATTCATCTCTTGTCTGAATTGGCTCATCCAAAAACAGCCATCGTGACCTTGGTTGGAGAAGCCCATTTGGCCTTTTTCAAAGATCGTTCTGAGATTGCTAAAGGAAAAATGCAAATTGCAGACGGGATGTCTTCGAATTCCTTGCTCTTGGCACCAGCAGATCCGATTGTAGAGGACTACTTGCCAACTGATAAAAAGGTAGTTCGTTTTGGGCAAGGAGCAGAGTTGGAAATTACCGACTTGGTTGAGCGTAAGGATAGCTTGACCTTTAAGGCTAATTTCTTGGAACAAGCCCTCGATTTGCCAGTGACAGGTAAATACAATGCCACCAATGCTATGATTGCTGCTTATGTGGCTCTACAAGAAGGAGTTTCAGAGGAGCAAATCCGTTTGGCCTTCCAAAATCTTGAATTGACGCGTAACCGTACCGAGTGGAAGAAAGCAGCTAATGGAGCAGATATTCTGTCTGACGTATACAATGCCAATCCAACTGCTATGAAGTTGATTTTAGAGACTTTCTCTGCCATTCCGACCAATGAAGGTGGCAAGAAAATTGCTGTCTTGGCGGATATGAAGGAACTTGGTGTCCAGTCTGTTCAACTTCATAATCAGATGATTTTGAGCCTTTCTCCAGATGTGTTTGATACTGTTATTTTCTATGGAGAAGACATTGCTGAATTAGCCCAATTGGCCAGTCAAATGTTCCCAATTGGCCACGTTTACTACTTCAAGAAAACAGAAGACCAAGACCAATTTGAAGACCTAGTCAAGCAGGTCAAGGAAAGCCTTGGAGCTAATGACCAAATCCTGCTCAAAGGCTCTAACTCTATGAACCTAGCCAAGTTGGTAGAAAGTTTAGAAAATGAATGCAAGTGATTTTGTCAAGTATTTGCAAAGAATGATTGCCATTACAGATACTGGATTAACCTTTACAAAGGATCCGTTTGACCGTGAGCGCTACGAAGACTTGCGAGGACTTTTATCTGAAATGTTGAATCAAGCATCAGACCTTGATGCCGAAGAATTGGCAGAAGTCTTGAAGCCAACTTCTGCTTATGCGACTCCCTTAATGGACGTCCGTGCTTGGATTGTTGAGGATGAAAAGATTTGTCTGGTTAGAGGACAAGGAGAGAATGATTGGGCTTTGCCAGGTGGCTTTGGTGAAGTCGGCTATTCTCCAACCGAAAATATTCTCAAGGAGATTGAAGAAGAAACCGGTTTTAAAGCCAAAGTTGAACGACTACTCGCTGTTTTTGATCCAACTACAGAGCAAACAATATGCAAAGTTTATTTTTGAATGTAAGTTTCTCGATGGACAATTTCAAGAAAATCAAGAAATTGCTGAACTTCAATTTTTTGCCATTGACCAACTGCCAGCCTTATCTGAAAAACGCATTACCAAAGAGCAAATAGAGATTCTTTGGCAGGTTTATAAAGGTCAGAAGGAGCAATATCTTGACTAAGAAGATGATTATCGTATTTCTAAATTCATTTTTCTTAAATAGCATGGTATAATAAAATGCAGGAAAATTTTGAATCATGAGGAAGACTAGATGAATTTATGGGATATTTTCTTTACGACTCAGGCAACAGAGCCACCCAAATTTGACCTTTTTTGGTATGTTAGCCTATTTACGCTTTTAGCCTTAACCTTTTATACAGCTTATCGTTATCGTGAAAAGAAGGTTTACCAACGATTTTTCCAAATTTTGCAGGCAGTTCAGTTAATCCTTCTTTATGGTTGGTACTGGATTAATCATATGCCACTGTCAGAAAGTTTACCCTTTTACCATTGTCGTATGGCTATGTTTGTGGTACTCTTGCTTCCTGGTCAGTCTAAATATAGGCAGTATTTTGCATTGCTAGGAACATTTGGAACATTAGCAGCCTTTGTTTATCCAGTGCCAGATGCCTATCCTTTCCCACATATTGCGATTTTGTCCTTTATTTTTGGGCACTTAGCTCTCTTGGGGAACTCACTGGTTTATCTCTTGAGACAGTATAATGCGCGATTGCTGGATGTGAAGGGAATTTTTCTCATGACCTTTGCACTAAATGCCTTGATTTTTGTGGTCAATTTAGTAACAGGCGGAGATTACGGATTCTTGACAAAACCACCATTGGTTGGAGACCATGGCTTAGTAGCTAATTATTTAATCGTTTCCCTAGCCTTATCAGCAGCAATTACGTTAACAAAGAAAATCTTGGAACTATTTTTAGAACAAGAAGCAGAAAAAATGATTGCAAAGAAAGCTTAGAAATGAGCTTTCTTTTTTTCATAAATCTAATTTTTTATAACTTGTTTGGAAAATACAAAAATATGATGAGCGAATGTAAAAAAATGGTAAGTAAATTTAGGAAAAACTAAGCACGATTGGATTTTTTGTGTTATAATATTCTGTGAATAGCTATGCCCTGTTTTAGCTATATTGAATAGAAGTTTGAAACTTGGAAGAGAGAGGATGCGATGTAATGGCTAGAGATGGTTTTTTTACAGGCTTAGATATCGGAACCAATTCGATTAAGGTGTTGGTTGCCGAGCTTAGAAATGGTGAACTAAATGTAATTGGTGTAAGTAATGCCAAGAGTAAAGGTGTAAAGGATGGGATTATCGTTGATATTGAAGCAGCAGCAACTGCTATCAAGTCAGCTATTTCCCAAGCAGAAGAGAAAGCTGGCATTTCAATCAAATCAGTGAATGTTGGTTTGCCTGGAAATCTTTTGCAAGTAGAACCAACTCAAGGAATGATTCCAGTTACATCTGATACAAAAGAAATTACAGATCAAGATGTCGAAAATGTTGTCAAATCAGCTTTGACAAAGAGTATGACACCAGATCGTGAAGTCATTACGTTTATTCCAGAAGAATTTATCGTAGATGGCTTCCAAGGTATTCGTGACCCGCGTGGCATGATGGGGGTTCGTCTTGAAATGCGTGGTTTGCTTTACACAGGTCCCCGTACTATTCTTCACAATTTACGCAAGACAGTTGAGCGCTCAGGTGTTCAGGTTGAAAATATTATTATTTCACCATTGGCTTTGGTTCGTTCAGTCTTGAATGAAGGAGAGCGTGAATTTGGAGCTACGGTGATTGATATGGGAGCAGGTCAAACAACTGTTGCTACAATCCGTAACCAAGAACTCCAGTTTACAAATATTCTTCAAGAAGGTGGAGATTATGTCACGAAAGATATCTCTAAAGTCTTGAAGACTTCACAAAAACTAGCTGAAGGATTGAAATTAAACTATGGTGAAGCCTACCCTTCACTTGCAAGCAATGAAACCTTCCAAGTTGAAGTGATTGGTGAAGTAGAGCCTGTAGAAGTTACAGAAAGATATCTAGCAGAGATTATTTCAGCTCGCATTAAACACATTTTTGAACAAATCAAACAAGAGTTGGAAAGAAGACATTTGTTGGATCTTCCAGGTGGAATTGTTCTGATTGGTGGAAATGCTATTTTACCAGGTGTTGTAGAACTTGCACAGGAAGTCTTTGGCGTTGGTGTCAAACTTTACGTTCCAAATCAAGTTGGAATCCGTAATCCTGCCTTCGCTCATGTGATTAGCTTGTCTGAATTTGCTGGTCAATTGACTGAGGTGCATTTATTAGCGCAACGAGCAGTTAAGGGTGAGGATACTTTGCGTCACCAACCAATTAATTTTGGTGGGATGATTCAACGCGTTACGCAGGTAGCACAACCGACCCCTATTCAACCAGTTCAAAATACTGAGGTAGAACCATCAGCTTCTACGAACGTAGTTGCTCCGAAAGAAGATAAAGTATCTTCTCAAAATAAACCAAAAATCGCAGATCGTTTCCGTGGCTTAATCGGAAGCATGTTTGATGAATAAAAGAGGAAAAATAAACTATGACATTTTCATTTGATACAGCAGCAGCTCAAGGTGCAGTTATTAAAGTAATCGGTGTTGGTGGAGGTGGCGGAAACGCCATTAACCGCATGGTTGACGAAGGTGTTGCAGGCGTAGAATTTATCGCAGCAAACACAGATGTACAAGCTTTGAGTAGTACAAAAGCTGAGACTGTAATTCAGTTAGGCCCTAAATTGACTCGTGGTTTGGGTGCTGGCGGTCGACCTGAAGTTGGTCAAAAGGCAGCTGAAGAAAGCGAAGAAGCCTTGACTCAAGCTATTACTGGAGCAGATATGGTCTTCATTACTGCAGGTATGGGAGGTGGCTCTGGTACTGGTGCAGCTCCTGTTATTGCCCGCATTGCTAAAGATTTAGGTGCTCTTACAGTTGGTGTTGTGACACGTCCTTTTGGTTTCGAAGGAAGCAAACGTGGTCAGTATGCTGTCGAAGGAATCAATCAACTTCGTGAACATGTAGATACTCTATTGATTATTTCAAACAACAACTTGCTTGAAATTGTTGATAAGAAAACTCCACTTCTTGAAGCTCTTAGCGAAGCAGATAATGTACTTCGCCAAGGTGTTCAAGGGATTACGGACTTGATCACAAACCCTGGTTTGATTAACCTTGACTTTGCCGATGTGAAAACAGTTATGGCAAATAAAGGAAACGCTCTAATGGGTATCGGTATCGGTAGTGGTGAAGAACGTGTGGTAGAAGCAGCTCGTAAGGCAATCTACTCACCACTTCTTGAAACAACTATTGACGGTGCTGAGGATGTTATCGTCAACGTTACTGGTGGTCTCGACTTGACTTTGATTGAGGCAGAAGAAGCTTCAGAGATCGTCAACCAAGCGGCTGGCCAAGGAGTGAATATCTGGCTCGGAACATCTATCGATGAAAACATGAAAGATGAAATCCGTGTTACAGTTGTGGCAACTGGTGTTCGCCAAGATCGTGTTGAAAAAGTTGTTGGTCATGCACCAAGACAAGCTGTTCGTCATGAGCAAGCAAGTCCTAGCCATGCACACAATCATAATCGTCACTTTGATATGGCTGAAACTGCAGAAATTCCAAGTCCAGCACCTCGCCGTACAGAAACTTCTCAAACTTCAGCATTTGGTGATTGGGACTTGCGTCGTGAGACAATTGTTCGACCAACTGATTCAGTTGTATCACCAGTTGAACGTTTCGAAGCACCATCTTTACACGGTGAGGATGAATTAGACACTCCTCCATTTTTCAAAAATCGTTAAGTAAATGAATTTGAAAGAAAATACAGAACGTGTTTTTCAACAAATAAAAGATGCAAGTCAGCAGTCAGGAAGAGAAACCAATTCTGTTTCGGTTGTTGCTGTTACAAAATATGTAGACGTACCGACAGCGGAGGCTTTGCTTCCGCTAGGTGTGCATCATATTGGTGAAAATCGTGTGGATAAATTTCTTGAGAAATATGAAGCTTTAAAAGATAGAAATATTACCTGGCATTTGATTGGAACCTTGCAAAGACGCAAGGTCAAAGACGTCATTCAGTATGTTGATTATTTTCACGCTTTGGATTCATTAAAGCTAGCAGAGGAAATTCAAAAAAGAAGTGACCGAGTTGTTAAGTGTTTCTTACAAGTAAATATCTCAAGGGAGGAGAGCAAACATGGTTTTTCAAAGGAAGAACTATTGGAGCTCTTGCCAGAATTAGCAACCTTAGATAAAATCGAATATGTCGGCTTGATGACCATGGCTCCTTTTGAAGCCAGTAGTGATGAGTTGAAAGAGATTTTTAAAGCTACGCAGGATTTGCAACTAGAAATTAGAGAAAAACAAATTCCCAATATGCCAATGACGGACTTGAGTATGGGTATGAGTCGTGACTACAAGGAAGCGATTGAATTTGGCTCAACATTTGTCAGAATTGGTACAGCATTTTTTAAATAGGAAAGAAATATGTCTTTAAAAGATAGATTTGATAAATTTATAGATTATTTTACAGAAGATGGAGAAGATGTTAGTACTGCATATCAGCCTAAAGCTGAAGAGCCGATTGTGACTCCAGTCCCTTCTGTTCAAGAGTTGCCTCAACAAGCTGGTAGCACGCCATCTAAAGATAAAAACATCACTCGTCTTCATGCCCGTCAACAAGAGTTGGCTATGCAAAGTCAACGTTCTACTGATAAGGTGACAATTGATGTTCGTTATCCACGTAAATACGAAGATGCCACAGATATTGTTGATTTATTAGCTGGTAACGAAAGTATTTTGATTGATTTCCAATATATGACAGAAGTTCAAGCTCGTCGTTGTTTGGACTATCTGGATGGTGCGCGCCACGTTTTAGCTGGTAACATGAAAAAGGTAGCATCTACTATGTACCTGCTGACACCAGTTGATGTTGTTGTCAATATTGAAGATATCAAAATTCCAGATGAGTCACAAAATGGTGAATTTGGCTTTGATATGAAACGTACGAGAGTAAGATAATGATCTTTCTCATTCGTTTTGTTCAAAATGCAGTGGATATCTATTCACTGATTTTAATTGTGTTTGCTCTGATGTCTTGGTTTCCCAATGCTTATGAATCACGTCTTGGACGCTTGATTATTAGTTTAGTGAAACCGATAGTAGCTCCCTTGCAACGTTTACCCCTCCAGATTGCAGGTCTTGACTTGTCTGTCTGGATTGCGGTATTACTAGTTCACTTCCTAGGGGAACAGTTGATTCGACTTTTAGTGATCTTTCTATGAACAAGATAATTTATCAACACTTTTCTAAGAATGATTCGTCTTTTATTGATAAGGGAGTAGAATGGATAAAAAAGGTAGAAGATTCTTATTCTCCTTTTTTAACACCCTTTGTAAATCCCCATCAAGAAAAGATTTTAAAGGTTCTAGCATCAACCAACGGCATCTCCTATATGAGCAGTCGGCAGTTTCTTGAAACTGAATATGTACGAGTTCTCCTGTATCCTGATTATTTTGAGCCAGAATTTTCTGATTTTGAACTTTCCTTGCAAGAAATTGTCTACCCTAATAAGTTTGAACGCTTAACGCATGCAAAAATATTAGGGACTGTTTTAAACAAGCTGGGAATTGATAGGAAGCTATTTGGTGATATCTTAGTCAACGAAGAGAGGGCACAGATTATTATTAATCGACAGTTTATGCTCCTTTTTCAAGACGGCATTACGAAAATTGCTCGGTTACCGGTTCGTCTAGAAGAACGGAATTTTGCTGAGAAAATTGCTACAGTAGAAAATTATCAAGAATTAGATATTTGTATCGCTAGTTCTAGATTAGATGGTTTTCTAGCAGGTGTCTTCAAGCTATCTAGAAATCAGGCAAGTCAGTTAATTGAAAAACAGGCAGTCCAAGTGAATTACCATTTAGTTGAAAAATCAGATTATGCAGTTCAAGTTGATGATTTGATTAGTGTGAGGAAATTTGGTCGATTGAAACTCGTTAGAGATAATGGGCAAACAAAAAAAGATAAAAAGAAATTAACGGTCCAATTGTTATTAAGTAAGTGAGGAAAAATATGCCAATTACATCGTTAGAAATCAAAGATAAAACCTTTGGAACAAGATTTAGAGGTTTTGATCCAGAAGAAGTTGAAGAATTTCTTGAAATTGTTGTTCGTGATTATGAAGATTTAGTTCGAAGCAATCATGATAAAGAGTTGCATATCAAGAGCTTGGAAGAACGTTTGTCTTACTTTGATGAGATGAAAGATTCTTTGAGTCAATCAGTATTGATTGCTCAAGATACGGCAGAGCGTGTGAAACAAGCTGCTAAAGATCGTTCTAATAATATTATCCAACAGGCAGAGCAAGATGCCCAACGTTTGCTTGAGGAAGCAAAATATAAGGCTAATGAGATCTTGCGTCAAGCTACTGATAATGCTAAGAAAGTTGCTGTTGAGACTGAAGAATTGAAGAACAAGAGCCGTGTCTTCCACCAACGTCTCAAATCTACAATTGAGAGTCAGTTAGCAATTGTTGAATCATCAGATTGGGAAGATATTCTGCGCCCAACAGCTACCTATCTTCAGACAAGTGATGAAGCATTTAAAGAAGTTGTTGGTGAAGTTCTTGGTGAGTCAGTGTATTCACAACCAGAAGAAGAACCAATCGATATGACTCGTCAATTTACACCTGAAGAAATGGCTGAGTTACAAGCTCGAATTGAGGCTGGTAATAGAGAATTAGCTGAATTTGAAGCTCAACAAGATCATTATGTGGAAGAACATTTAGAGCCAGTTGAAGTCGAAGGCCCTTCATCGAATGAGGAAGATACAAATAAAGAATCTGTCCTTATCTTATAATGAATAGTGATATGTGAGAACAATATCTTATCCTTATATTTCCAGCGAGCAGGAGATGGTGTGAGTCCTGCATTCCCTAACGATAAGATTATCCTCTCAAACTATCAAATCTGAATGGAGTAAGATTTGACGTTTCCCACGTTACGGGATAAGAGGGAGAAAGACTAAATCTTTTTCCGAATAAAGGTGGTACCACGATTTTCGTCCTTTTTGGAAGTCGTGGTTTTTAATTTGTTA
>ERZ773009.1271-NODE-1271-length-17871-cov-4.565110_pt1 | contig 17871 bp, 14 predicted proteins | sample MGYA00580663_ERZ773009 | MGnify/ENA primary metagenome ERZ773009 (study PRJEB29015, sample SAMEA2737969) | human oral metagenome | biome: human oral; feature: human-associated habitat; material: dental | place: China | collected 2026 ... | reverse complement strand
CAGTGCGGAAAGAAGCCGTTCCGCCGTTTTTTCGGTATTCATAGCGGAGATTATAACATAGTATGCGGAACACCTCAACTTTATAAAAAACACTCTAAAAATTGACAAAACGTACTACTTCTCTTATAATCGGCATATTCTGAGCGATAAAAAGACTATGAGGGAATAGAATGATGTTGAGGATTCTGTACAGAATGTGGTAGCCGAATCGCATAAATTCGATGCGATTATTACATGTAATTCAGCTGATTTTAAAAATTAAAATTTGCATATTCTTTCTCCAAAAGATTTGAAGAACGAGGAGTGAGTATGTCTGATATACCGCAAGATATACAACAGCAAGCATTACCGGTTCCGTACCGGCACAGTTCGGTAAAAAGCCCATACCGCTGGTTTATTCAAAAATTCGAGAAGCGTAAAAGGGAGGCGGAGCCTGCTCGTCATGCACGGCGTGCATATAAGAACCTTAACAGTTCTTGGTTTTCCTCCACAGTACTGGTGTTTGTGCTGTTGTTCTTGTTTTTACCTCTTGCGATTATTGCAGTATTTTCTTTTAACGAAGGCAAGGCGATTGTATGGTCGGGCTTTTCGCTGAAATGGTATGCCGCGCTTTTCTTGGAATCCGAAAAATTATGGACTTCATTTTGGCACAGCATACTTATTGCCTTTGTTTCCGCGTTTTGTTCCGTTGTTATCGGTACCTTTGCCGGTCTCGGCGTACAGTGGTACCGGTTCCGGGGCAGAGGGTATGTACAAGCGGTGAGTATTCTTCCGATGGTGCTGCCGGAAGTTGTTATCGGTATGTCTACGCTGATTTTCTTTTCGGCAATCAACATACCGCTCGGTTTTCTTTCAATTATTATTGCGCATATTACCTTCTGTTTGCCCTTTGTGTTTTTGCTGGTGCTTGCCCGCCTTGAAGAGTTCGATTTTTCGATTGTCGAAGCCGCGCACGACCTCGGCGCAACGGAGCGGCAGACCTTGTTCAAGGTGATAATTCCCGCAATTTTTCCGGCGATTTTATCCGGCTTTTTTATGTCGGTTACGTTGTCGCTTGAAGACTTTGTGATAACCTTTTTTGTATCCGGCCCCGGTTCCACGACGCTGCCGCTCTATGTGTTTTCGATGGTACGGTACGGTATTTCGCCGGTGATCAACGCGCTTTCCCTCATTATGATTTTAGGAACCATGCTGATTGCTTTTATGCTACGTAATTTTTTAAAAGGAATTGCGGCCTCAAACTAAACGCCGCGGATTTGATGATGAAAAAAAATACTGAGATATCCTCCCCGGTTGCAGTGCATCCCGTATATCTGAGGAGCGGGGGGGCATTGCGCCGCTTCTTGAGGCAAACTATTATCCGTGCCGGTTTCATAATTTTAATTGTCGGTTTCATTGCCGGAGCTGCTTCTTGCGATGGGAAAAGCGGTTCAGGCAAGCAATCTCATCAAAAGAAAGAACTTACGCATTCTCTCCTGTTTGTGCTGGGAAAGGATTTTTATCAGTATTCCGATTTATTTACCTATCTTTCGAATGTCTATGATTCGGAGAGTCTAAAAGCGAACCTGCATATTTTGAGCTATAGCGATATGACCGCTAAGACAAAACAGCCTCGGCTTTCGATAATCTCTGAACGGCTTGCGGCACAGCCTGTTGAGGCGCTTATTTCTATCGGTATTCCCGAAGGGGGAGCCCGTATACTGCGTACCGCTCAAGAGAAATACCCTGACTTACATATTTTTTCCTTGCTTCCGGTAGAAGAAATTTTACCGCTCGAAGCCTACAGCGATGTTGTTGTAGACTTTGAACTGCCCGACTCGTTTGCAAAGGCCGACAGGGCGGTGGATATCCCCGCACATGATGTACAGACGCTGGTGCTCTGTGCCGTAACCGCTGTAGAGCAAATCAATGAATTGCCGGAACAGGAGCCGTTTCCACGGTTTGCGCGGGCAGTTGCAACAACAGTCGATATATTAAAAGAGCAGGGAATAGCGGCATGGGGCGGTACACCGTATACGCTGCATCCGTATAAAGACCCTGAACTGAATATCCGTTCGTATAATTATCTTATTTTGTCGCAGCCCTCAGCCGAAGGGCAGGTTCAAGGTACTGATACGGGCGAAGCCGCCGCGGGAGAAAAGCAATGAACAGCTTTACCCGTTGCGAAAACGGCGTTATTGCCGATGCCGCCTATAACCGGCTGCAGTATGCGGATACCGCTTCCGTCTTGCTGCTTTCCGACACGCACGGCGCAGTGGATGCAGTGCGGTGGATTTTAGCAGCGTTTAGCGAGGAGTGCCAAGTATGCCTTTTTGCCGGAGACGGCGCTCAAGATATAATAACCGTTGTGCGCGAAGCTGCTGCCGGCAAGCTCACCATTCCGCCGGTGATTATTATGGCGCAGGGGAACTGCGACTGCCAGCTCTATTCGCCGGTTTTTCCAGATAGCGAAAACCAAAAACCGTTCGGGCTGCCGGTATATCAGCAAAAGATGATAGCCGGACAGCAGATTTTATTGGCGCACGGGCATCTGCACCATGTTGAACTTGACGGGCGTAAATTGAGCATGACAGCCGAAAACCTCGGCTGTACAATCGCCGTATACGGGCATACGCATATTCAAAGTATCGAAGGTTTCGGCGGCGTTACGGCTGTAAATCCGGGCAGCCCCTTGCGTCCCCGCGGTAAATCCTACGGCGGTTTTGCTATCCTTTCTATCAACAATACAAACAACAATACAAAAAAGACGCCCAACCGAACGGCAGCAGAAACCGATGCCGGAATCGCCGGCGCTGACGGTACTTTGGGTGGCAAATGCGGCGAACTGAAACTATATACATTAACAAAGAAAAACACCGGCGCTTTTTCCGCCGCCGTACATGCGGTTTATCCCATTTACGGGCACCGCTAAATCGCAATTGGTTTTTTAGAGGTTCCGTCTTGTAAAAAATAGTGCAGGGGATTAAACTCTCCGCACGAATATAAGGAGATTTGTTTCGATATGAACAAATTACAGCTTTTCTTAAAAAAGAAAGATATAGAGATTTCCGGTAAGCGGTATTTTATTGATGCGATGAGCGCCATGGCGATGGGGCTTTTTTCATCCTTGCTTGTCGGAACAATCCTGAGAACTATAGGGCAGCAGCTGCATATCACCTTTTTGACCGATACCATCTGGCCGATATGCCGTGATATGACGGGCGCCGCCATCGGTATTGCCGTTGCGCACTCACTTAAAGCGCACACCTTTGTCTTGTTCTCCGCCTCTATTGTCGGGTATGCCGGTAATATGTTCGGCGGCGCAGTCGGCGCCTTTATTTCCGCCATTGTCGGTACCGAGTTGGGGAAACTGGTTTCAAAAGAAACAAAGATTGACCTGATTGTGACGCCGACGGTAACCATTCTTTCCGGCAGCGTAATAGCCGTCTTTTTCGGGCCGTATATGTCTGCGTGCATGAATTGGCTCGGAGAGGTTATTATGACGGCGACAACTCTGCGTCCGTTCCTGATGGGGATTTGCCTTGCGGTATTGGTTGGGATCATTCTTACGCTGCCGATTAGCAGTGCAGCGCTCTGTATGATGCTTTCTCTTTCGGGGCTTGCAGGAGGCGCGGCGGCGGCGGGGTGCTGCGCTCAGATGATCGGCTTTGCGGTGATGAGCTATCGGGATAACGGATTCGGCGGCAGCTTTGCAGTCGGCATCGGCACCAGTATGCTCCACATGCCGAATATTATTAAAAATCCCCGAATATGGATACCGCCGATTGCCGCATCCGCCGTATTGGGCCCGGTTTCGACGATGCTATTAAAAATGGAAAATACCCCCATCGGCTCAGGAATGGGAACTTGCGGGTTGGTCGGTCAAATCGGTGCGCTGACAGCGATGAGTGGAACAGGGCGCAGCACCGCAAGCATCTACCTTTCTATCTTGTTGCTGCACATTATCGCCCCCGCCGTACTCACAATTCTTTTTACCGTGCCGTTGCGGAAAATCGGATGGATTAAAGACGGCGATTTAAAACTTGCGCTGTAACAGCCGTATTATTCAAGGTAACCTGTTCCGAAACGGAAGTTTTCGAACAGGTTTATGTCTCGCTTAAGCCTTCTTCAAAAATAAACTGGATGTAGAGGTCTTCGAGTGTTCGCTTGGGGCCGGGGACTTGGAGTCTCCGGCGCGATTCGGCGTTGTTTTTTCGGTCAATAAAAGAAGCATAGAAGCCGCGCGGATCATCACTCGGAAATTCTCTTTTGAAGCCGAGTAGATTATATGCTTCGTCTCTGCTGAGGGCAGAAACTTTTCGTTCCTTTAAAACAGTACGGATAAAATTGATCTTTTCATAAGAGATGCCGAATAAGAATTCTTCCAATGCTTGACCGATTTCAGGGTCTGCCAATTTTGCAATCATAAACCGTTCCCACGATTCATCAAGCTCCATTGAAAGAAGAAAGAGTTCACTGACGCCAAGCATACTACCGAAGTTCGGTGCAAGTTTGTTCCGCGCTGTCCAAACCTTGTGTAAAACAGGTGCAAAAGATGAGGAGTGCTCATCCAGCCGATGCTCCCATAGTTCGGTTAATAATTCCGCTATTTCTTTCCGTGTTTCATGCCGGAGATCTGCATTGTCAAGGAGCATCGTATATACGTCTTCAGCCATGAGTGCAAACATAGCGCGAAGTGTAATCCGCCGCAACGCTTGGATATCTTTTTCTTCAAAAAAAGCGTTCATCGCTATTTTGGTAAGTGCGGAAAAAGTTTGAAATTTGGCAATCAGAAAGCTTTTGCCAAGAATAACCTTTGTCGGTAATGTCAGTAAACGTGAAGAAGGAGCACTGCTGCACAGTGTATCGATCAATGTTTCTGCCGACCGATGTTCACCGGCAAGGACTGTGCTGCGTTGTATTGAGGGATAGCGGGAGACAGCTACCGCCACTTGTTCTAATGTTGTAATACAGTTTGCAATGTTGCTCAGTACCCCGGGAGCATAAGCTTGTAAGCTTTTTAAAATCTGTTCGATTACCGCGTGTTCGTCTTTATCGAACACCACAATATCGGATGAAGCGCTTCCATCTTCAGTTGTGTATGGCATTGAGAGCGTTGCAGACAAAGATGCATAAGTCATACCTTATCAGTATACCACAAAATCCGGATTCTGCCAAACATTTTCTTGCGAATGTCAGGGCAAACGCATCAGACACTTTGCAGCATTCCCCGCAGAATAAAGAGGCTGTTCAAATAGTACCATTTGCATTGGTGTTATTTATTTGCGTTGGTGATGCGTTTTTTCAGTTCGGCGATGGTAACTTCTAACGAAGGTTCGATTGCGGTCTGGGTCTCTATTTTTTGGTGCCCGTGCATAATCGTCGTATGGTCGCGTCCGCCCAATTCCATGCCGATTTCCGTAGTGGAAAACTCGGTCATTTCCCGTGCAAGGTACATCGCAACCTGTCGGGGAAAAGAGAGGTTTTTTGTCCGCTTTTTCCCTTTTAAATCGATGTATGAGATACCGAAATAATCTGCGACGATTTTTAGAATCGTGTCGATTGAAATATTATGCTGACGGGGAGAACCGAACGTATCCTGTAAAAGCCGTTGGGCATTTTCAAACGTAATGGGGCCGGTAAGTTCCGAATACGCTTGCAATTTTGTAAGCGCACTTTCCAAATCACGTACATTAGAAGAAACATTCTTTGCAATCAGGTGTACCACTTCGTCAGGAATGGAAAAATGCTCATCTTGAAGCTTTTTAAAGAGGATTGCGCACCGAGTTTCATATGAGGGTATTTTTAAATCGATGCTCAAACCGCGGGTAAAGCGGGAGCGAAGCCGGTCGGTTAAATTTTTCAGCTCTTCGACCGGACGGTCGCAGGTAAATACGATTTGCTTGTTGCTTTCGTAGAGGGCATTAAAGGTATGGAACAATTCTTCTTGCGTACCCTCTTTTTTTTCCAAAAAGTGAATATCGTCAAGCAACAACACATCCGCATTACGGTACTTGTTTTTAAATTCATGCATTTTGTTTTTATTCACATGAGCAATATATTCATTCGTAAAGGTTTCAGCAGGGGCGTATAAAATCTTTAAGTTAGTATTTTGATAGAGCGCATTGCCGATTGCCTGCATCAGATGCGTTTTTCCCAGTCCTACGCCACCGTAAATTAACAACGGATTATATGCTGTTCCGGGATTCTTCGAAACCGCAATCGCTGCGTTCGCAGGGAGCGGGTTATCGACATCAATAACGAATTTGTCGAACGTATAACGCTCATTCAACAGGGGATGCTTCCCTTTTTCTTCAGGTAGCGTCGACTTTTGCGGTACATGGGAGACGGACGAAGAAGAGTCCTTCGGGATATGCGTATTTTTTTTAGGTGATGAGTGAATATCCGTCACCTGTGGAGCTTTTATTTCAAATTCAATACTGATACGAGAGCCAAGCAGTTCCAATAATTTTTTTTCGATGAGAAGTTCATAGCGTTGCCGCACATTATCGCGATAAAAACCGGAAGGTACCGATAAAACGATTACGGTATCCGTTGCCCTCTCGTAGCCAATACGCGAGAACCACATGGATATTTCCTGTTCGCCTATTTCATCTTTTAATTGTTTTACGGTTTCTTCCCAAAAAATACGATAATCGCAACTATTCATGGCGTTTATTATACTACTACTTCCCTTTTCTTGACAATATAAAATTTCAGGGCTTGTATAAAAAGCATTCTCGGTATAGGTTTACTTTAATATCATGCAGTAAAAGAGGAAGATTGCTATGAAATATGATTTTACGACAAGAATAAATAGAGCCGGTTCAGGTTCGCGTAAATGGGATGCAATGTATAAGGTGAACCCAAGTGTCGATTCATCCGTTGTGCCGCTTTCGGTTGCCGATATGGAATTTAAGATGCCTCCTGAATTAACGGAGGGGCTAAAACGTTATCTTGACAGCGCCGTACTGGGCTATACCGAGCAGACTGCTTCGTATAATGATGCGGTACGGAACTGGATGAAGGTACGGCATAACTGGTCGATTGAGCCCGATTGGATTGTCCCCACGGCGGGTATTGTACCTGCAATTTTTAATGCGGTTAGAGCGTTTACCGAACCGGGGGACGGCGTTATTCTGCTATCGCCGGTCTATTATCCATTTTTTAGGGCGGTACGCTTGCAGGGGCGGACTGTTGCGGCGTGCTCACTGCAGGAAAACGGCGGGCGCTACACGATCGATTTTGAAGACTTGGAGCGACTGGCTGCGGATCCGCACAATAAAGCGCTGCTCTTTTGTTCGCCGCATAACCCCGTCGGTAGAGTGTGGACAAAAGAAGAACTGCATAAAATAGAAGAAATCGTATTAAAGCACAACCTTTGGCTGTTTTCGGACGAAATTCACTTCGATATCGTCATGCCGGGATATACACATACCGTTTTTCAATCGTTGGGAGACGAGCTTGCGAACAGGACAATCACCTTTACCGCGCCTTCAAAGACGTTCAATATTGCCGGTTTGGGAATCAGCAATATCATCATTAAAAATGAAGAAATGCGCAAAACCTTTGTAAAAGCCCACGAGCTTGGGGCGGGAGCATTGTTTACGGCGCTCAGCTATAAGGCCTGTGAAATTTGCTATACGCAGTGCGCGGCATGGTTCGATGAATTTTTGACCGTCATCGATTCCAACCAGCGCCTTGTGCAGCAATTTTTCCAAACGCGCCACCCCGAAATCAAAGCGCCGCTCATCGAAGGGACATATCTGCAATGGCTCGATTTTAGAGCGCTCGGGATGGAACACAAAGCTTTGGAAACGTTTATGACGCAGACTGCTCAGGTGTTTTTTGATGAAGGGTATATCTTCGGGGAAGAAGGCCGCGGTTTTGAGCGGATTAACCTCGCCGCTCCCGCCCCGGTGATTAGCGAAACCCTCGAACGGCTAAGCGGCGCATTGCGGAACTTGAAAACAAAATAACGTTCTATATTAGAGAGAGTCGTTCGCCGTTTTACCCGTTCTTGGCGTCTTTTAAAAAGCTGACAACAATGCAGATCATAATGATGCCGAGCGGGAAGGCGGCGATGACCGATAGGCTTTGCAGCTGACTGAGGTTGCTGCCGGTAAGGATGAGCGCGGCCGGAAGCAAAATAAAGACAAGAGACCAAAACGCCCGTAGGCTTTTTTTAGGCTCTCGGCCTTCCAGCTGCCGCTGCGAATAAGAAGCGATAACCATCGTAATTGCATCGAAGGTGCTCGCATAGAGCGCAATCATCGTTATGATAAGCAGCACCAAAACGACTTTCGCAAGCGGCAGCGTTTCCAAAATGCTGAGGATAATCTCTGCGGGAGCGATGCCCGCTGCAAGCCGTTCGGCTGCCGGTAATAATCGGTGCGTTTCCAAATAGAGCCCGTAGTTTCCCAGCACGATAAACGAACAATAGGTGCCTGAAATACCGCATATAAGGCCGCCCAGTACGGTATTCCGTACCGTTCGTCCCTCCGAGATAGTACCGATAAAGAACGGCGTGGCGACAAACCATGCAATCCAATACGCCCAATAAAAAATCGTCCACTGCTGCGGGAACCCTGCACCGTTCCCGTTCGTACCGGAAATCCGTAAGGGATCCATCCAAGTAGAAAGCGAAATAAAGTTTTGCAGCATCTTCCCGATTCCGGTTATGCTCGTTTCGATAATATAGAGTTTGGGGCTCAGCAAAAATACGAATAAAATGAGGCTTGAAAAACACACAACCGAAATTTTTGCCAGATGAGAAATGCCTTTTATCCCCAGCAGAACAGCCGAGGTATATACTACCGCGATGATGCAGAGCACAACTAACGTCAGTTCCCGCGATTCGGGGATGCCGGAAATGGTGGAAATAGCGAGCGACAAAAGCGGCGTTGCCAGCGAAAACGTTGTTGCTGTTCCCGCTAAAAGGCCGACAACCGAAAACACATCGATTACGGTGCCGAGCACTCCGTCGATTTTATTGCCGAAAAGGGGGCGGCACGCTTCGGAAAGTTTTTGTTTTTTCCGCTGCCGTACATGGAGCATGTAACCGAAGGCAACGGCGCAAACAATATGAAAACTCCACGGGGTAATACCCCAGTGGAATAGCGGATATGTTGCCGCCCAATCCTGTCTTTCGGCTATTGTAAGGGCCCGCTGTCCGAATGGAGAAGCAGCATAGTAGTAGCCCCACTCGATAAGCGACCAGTATAAAATATCGGCGGCCATCGTAGAGGTAAAAATCATGGCGCCCCATGCAAAATTACTATAGCGCGGTTTTTCAAGAGAACCTAAGCGTATCGTGCCGTATTTTGAAAATGCAAGATAGAAAGCAGTGCAGACTAATCCGGAGCCGAGTAATATATAGAAGAATCCGAGCTTATTGACAAAGATGCTCCATAACGTATCGATGGCTTTCATTGATTGCTGCGGAAAGGTGAGCAGCAGCGCCGCAATACCGGTTACAATAATGAGCGGTAAAAGCGTAATAATCCAATCGATTTCATTGGAACCACGCCGTTTTTTATTGGGCTTCGGATTCTTCATTTCTTGTTCCTTCATTTTCTTCATCCTGCTGGGCAGGAAGCTCCGTCATCTGCGTAACGTGTTTATAATAGTCTTTTGCGTATCGGTACATTTTTAATCCGTATTCGCCGAAGTTCTCACCAAGCGCCTGTTTATAGCATGTCCACAGCGCCCATAAAAAGCCGGCGAGTGCGATATAGATAAAGACGCGCAGTTTTTCTGCATTCTCCGGGGCGCGGCGGAAGTAGCGCTGCATAAGATCGTTTATTTGAGCCTCGGAAAAATAAGAATAGATGGAAAACATTGCAAGGTCGACAAGCGGATCGCACATCGCTGCGTATTCCCAGTCGATCAGTTTAACATCACCTTCGCTGATAATAAAATTATCACAGATTAAATCGATATGGGTCAGCACTTCCGGTTTTTTTAGCGTGTCGAGTAAGTCCAGCAGGATATTCATCTTTGCCCGGACTTCGGCATAGTCGTAAAAAAGAATACCGTGCCGTGCTTCCGCCTGCTGCTCATAAAAGTTAATCCGCTCCCTAAAATCGAAGCGGTGCCGAACCGTAATACCGGAGGTATGCAATTTGCGGGCTATCCACATACACGCTTCCAGATCATCCGGGTTATGCGGATCGGCTACGTGTTTATTTTCTTCAAATTGAGTGATTTTGACGCCGGTATTTTGATCAAAATAAATAATCTTATCGGAGATGCCGAGCGGTTCAATCGCTTTATACACCGTATATTCCTGCTTCCGATTGATAAGAATATCCGTGCCTGCACCCGGAATGCGGAAAATATATTTATTGTTATTCAATTCAAATATAAAGGATTTATTTGTCATACCAAGGCGTAAGGGACGTAAGTTTTTAATTTGCATTTCGGGCTGTCCGAATACGCGGGAAATCAGTTCCATCCATTTGTTTTGTGTAGATACCATGTACGATGTGTCGAATTGGCGCAGCTCTTCCAACGATTCAAATTCATAGACCTGATTGGCGGGCTGTTTATTGGCAAACATCGTCAGCGTATTTAAATGGCGGCTTAATACGTCTTCCCAATACCAATCGTCGGTGTCGTTACGGTGATATGCTTCTTCGATCATCGGCCTGATGGCATCGGAAAAAGCGCGCGAAAAATAAACCGGCCCGTACATTACCCATGCGTTTCTGCCGCCGACTTTTACCTTCATTATTTTATCGTGCAAGCCGAGCTGCAGCACCCATTCCTTGGTCTTCTCATTGACTTTAACGGCTGAATACCATGAATCGTACTCATAAGCATGATACATATTTTTCCGCAGCCAGTTATCGCTGGAAAGAATATAGGTGTTTTTAAGCCTGTCGCGGACATGATATAGCGTTGAAAGATTGTTTTTGCTTTGAAAATCGGGATTATACACGAGTTTTACATTGTATTTATCGATGAGGTATTCAAAAGTATCTTTCAGATAACCGACGACAACCGTAATATCGGTGATACCCGCTTCCTGCAGCTGCTTAATCTGGCGTTCAATCATCCGCTCCCCAAAAACTTCAAGCAGTCCTTTGGGTATGGCATACGTGAGCGGAATAAACCGCGAACCGAAGCCCGCTGCCATGATAATGGCATTGTCAACCTTGCACGAATCGTATTCGGTATGCGCTTTAATCGTTAACACCCGTTTGCCGATGGCCGGTAATCCGTTCGTTTTAAGAAAGCCGTCCTGTTCCATAGCAAAGAGAATCTGATTGACGTAAGCGAGCGATATCTTTAATGTACCGGCAATTTCTCGCTGCGTAACAGCCGGATTTTTTTTCATTAACTCAATAATTTGGAAATATCGCCTTTTCATATAGACCGGAGTATATGCCGGTTTTTTGTTCACTGTCAATAGTATCAACGATAAAAAGTGAACAAAAGAGATGTTCTTTCTTTATTCGTGCGGAGGGTTTAATACCCCGACGCTCGCGTCGAGGTTGTTGATTGTAAATTGGAGGCTAAGATGCCGTTAGCCCTGTCCCTACCTTAACTTCTGCTTGTTTTTTTTATACGTTTATAGTACACTCGCCCGCATGAAAACCGATATTCAGATAGCACGCGAGACTCCTCTTAAACCGATCCGAGAAATTGCTGCGGAACTTGGGATAGATTCCGCTTCCGTAATTCCTTACGGTTTTTATACGGCAAAAATTCCGTATACCGCTATCCGTCCTTCCCGTGTAAAAGAGCATAAACTCATCCTTGTTACATCCATGACGCCGACAAAGGCGGGTATCGGTAAGACAACGGTTTCGATTGGGCTTGCACTTGGGTTACAGAAAATCGGTAAAAATGCGGTATTGGCGCTGCGGGAACCTTCGCTCGGTCCCTGTTTCGGGATGAAAGGCGGGGCGGCCGGCGGCGGTTATGCACAGGTGCTTCCCATGGAAGACATCAATTTGCATTTTACGGGCGACTTTCACGCTATTACCTCCGCACACAATATGATCAGCGCGTTGCTGGATAACTACGTGTTTAGGACGCAAAATACACCCCAAGGGTTAAAAAAAGTTATTTGGAAAAGAGTGCTCGACGTTAATGACCGGGCACTCCGCTCGATTGTTACCGGCCTTGGGGACGGAAACGGTGTTCCCGCAGAGTCGGGGTTTGACATAACCGCCGCTTCTGAAATTATGGCGATTTTGTGCCTTGCTTCGGACATGGACGACCTGCGCCGCCGTATAGAAAAGATTATCCTCGGTTACCGGCCGGATAATACGCCGTTTACGGTTAAAGACCTCGGCGTTGCCGGAGCAATTACCGTATTACTTAAAAAAGCGCTCGACCCGAATTTGGTGCAAACCACCGAAAACACCCCTGCATTCGTACACGGCGGGCCGTTTGCAAATATCGCACACGGCTGCAATTCCGTTATCGCGACCGAAACGGCGCTTACGTATGGTGATTATGTTATTACCGAAGCGGGGTTCGGGGCAGATTTAGGCGCCGAAAAGTTTTTTGATATTAAATGCCGCAAAGCAGGACTTGCTCCGGCCTTAACCGTGCTTGCCGTTACGACCGGCGGACTAAAGCTGCACGGCGGCGTTCCTGAAGCGGAGCTCGCTAAGCCTAATAGAGAAGCGCTTGCCCACGGGTTTAAAAATATGGACAAGCATGTAGAGAATATGCGGAAGTTCGGACAGACGGTGTTGGTGGTATTGAATAAATACGATTACGATACCGAAGAAGAAGTCGAGTACCTCCGCGCCTATTGCCGGAATACCGGCGTACCGTTTGCGGTAAGCAGCGCTTTTTACGAGGGGGGCGCCGGTGCAGCGGATTTTGCCCGCACCGTTTCCGACTTGATTGAAACCGAACCGTCAAAGCCGCTTGTCTTTACCTATCAGGATAGCGACGGAATCAAGACAAAAATCGAAAAAATATGTAAACAAGTATACGGCGCAAAAAACGTTACTTACCAACCGGAAGCGGAAAAAACACTCAAGCGGATAAGCACGTGGGGTGCGGATTCCTATCCGGTATGTATTGCAAAAACACAGTATTCTTTTTCCGACGACTCGAAAAAACTCGGCGTCCCGGAGCAGTTCGACATGACAGTTCGTGAGATTGTCGTGAACAACGGTGCGGAAATGATTGTTGCCGTTATGGGGGACATGATGCGGATGCCGGGACTTCCTAAAGAACCGCAGGCTCTCCGCATCGATCTTGTAAACGGTTATATCGATGGATTAGCGTAGATAATAGGGCTGGGATTGTCCGAAAAACAACCTATTTTTGCGGCATCCCCAATCCAATATATGAGGGGTTTAACGATGAAGAAAGGCTTTAAAGACTGTATCATTGTCGGTTTTGCGCTTTTTGCAATGTTTTTCGGCGCCGGGAATCTTATCTTTCCGCCGCTGCTCGGCTTTATGACAGGCAGTGAATGGTTTATTACATTTATCGCCTTCTCTATTACCGGCATTTGTATTCCGATTTTGGGTATTTTTGCAATGGGAAAAGCAGGCGGCGATGTGCAGCACTTTGCCGGCAAGGTTCATCCCGTTTTTGCAGTTGTGTTCGGTACCGTCATTATGTTGGGGATCGGCCCGCTGTTAGCCCTGCCGCGGACGGCGGCAACCACGTATGAGATTGGAGTACTCCCTTTCACTACGTCGATAAGCCCCTTAGTCAGTTCTATTATTTTCTTTACAATCGTATTGATCTTTTCGATTAAACCGTCAAAGGTTATCGATACCATCGGTAAATATTTAACGCCGGTGCTTATTATCGTGCTTGCCGCTATTGTTATCCGTGCCTTTATTGTTCCGCTCGGGCCGCTTGAAAATCCTTCTCCGCAGAATTTTTTCTTAAAAGGCTTCTTAGAGGGATATCAAACGATGGATGCGCTTGCAGCTATGCTGTTTGCAACGATTATCATCAATAATATTAAGGAGCGCGGGTATTCCGACAGGAAATCGCTCTTAAAGATCAACCTTTCCGCCGGCTTAATCGCTGCGGTGGGGTTATTGCTGGTATACGGCGGATTGCTGCATGCAGGGGCTTCGGCTTCTCAGGTGTTTCCGAAGGATATCAGCCGTACCGCGCTTTTGATCAATATTTGCGCAAGTTTATGGGGTCATACCGGAAAAGTGATTCTTTCACTTTCGATTGCCTTTGCCTGCCTTACCACTGCAATCGGTTTAACGGCTACCGCCGGGCATTTCTTTAAAAAACTATTCCACAATAAAGTGTCTTATGAGGCGATAGTCATTGTTGTGTCGGTATTCAGCTGCTGGCTTGCCAACTACGGGGTAGAAAACATCATCCGCTATTCGGTGCCGCTCTTGGAAGCGCTGTATCCCGTTTGTATTCTGTTAACGGTTATGAATCTTTTGGATGACTATATTCCTAACCGGTACTACTATGTCGGTGGGACGGTCGGTACGCTGATAGTCAGCTGTTTGCAAGCCTTTGCTTCAACCGAAGGTATTGTAAACGATTTTTTAGGCTTATTCGGTACAAAAACCGTGTCGTTTGAAGGGTTGGCAGCAGCACTGCAAAAACTCCCGCTTGCGAATATCGGTGTTGCGTGGCTTATCCCTGCGATTATCGGCGCATTCTTATTCGGATCGCTTGGCGGCAAAGGCAAGGCGGTAAAACAGACCTCATAAAAACCGTAAAATTAACTAAGCGATGCCCCGATAATTGTTAGTAATAGGAGAAGCAAATATATGGATTATTCAGTTTCTAAAACGCCGAAGTCGCTTTTTATATTAAATTTTTTAATTTTTAACGGCCTTTTCGGCTTAACGTTTTTATATGGATGGTTTGCAAAGATAGTACCTGATGAAGAGCTGGCTCGTATTTTTATGAGTCCGCCGGCACTATTTGGGCTTTGTACTACCTTATCGGTTCCGGTGCTGCTGTATCGGAAATGTATGCCGTGTATTAAAAACTGTTATTCGGAGCATAACGGCATCGACAGGGCAAATAAAGCCGTAGCCGTGTATTCGATTGCGAGTGTCATCGTGCCGTTCCTGCTTTCGGGCTCCGTACCGGTACTGGCATTGTTGTGGATAGGTGAACGGGATTGGGTCAGGTTTGTTGCAACCGCCTTAGCGGCAATGGGCAGTATGTTTTTTGTCTCGCTCTTCTTTTATGTAGTGTGGCTACAACGGCTTGAAAGATACGTAAAATTTTTACCGCTCGAAAAAAAACATATTACAATGTCGTATACGGGGCGTGGGGTTGCCGTAGGATTTGCGCTTTTTACCGGGATTTTTTTTCTTTGCGTAGCTCCTTTTATCGCAACTTTGTATAACGGCCGCGATATTGTTTTTACGTTGACGCATACTATGCTGCCCTTATCGGTTATTACGATCGGGGGTGCCGTTTTTATCAACTACACGCTTTACAAGGGTACCAATGACGAAATAGAGTCTATACTTCAATTTACGGATAAGCTGGCAGAGGGAAACTTTATTGCCGAGCATCTTGAAATCAACCGGCGCGATATATTCGGACTGCTCGTTACGCGGCTGAACCGATTCTATGATAATACGGTAGCATTGCTTGCCGGTGTAAAAACGGATACTCAAGCGATGGGCGAGGCTATCGGCGTCTTGTCGTCAAATACAACGGAAAGCGCAAGTTCCGTTAATCACGTCAGTGCGAATATTGAAGGGGTAAAGCAGCAGATCATAGCGCAGGCGGCAAGCGTGAGCGAAATGGCTGCCACTATCGAAGAAATCGTGAGAACAATTAAACAGCTGAATTCCGGTATTGAGGTCCAGGCTGAAAGCGTCGCACAGTCTTCATCCTCTATCGAGCAGATGACGGCGAATATTGTTTCGATTACTCAAACACTGGAAAAGACTGATGATATCGTTAAACAGCTTGCCGCCGCAACAGCTGACGGTAAGCGGACAATCGTAAATTCAGCTGAGGTAACACAGAAGATCGCAGAGGCTTCGGGCGGGCTTATCGATGCAAGCAATGTTATACAAAATATTGCAAGCCAGACAAACCTTCTTGCAATGAACGCCGCGATTGAGGCGGCACATGCGGGAGAAGCAGGTAAAGGTTTTGCGGTTGTCGCAGACGAAATTAGAAAGCTTGCAGAGGAATCTTCTGCACAAGGTAAAAATATTACCTCAACGCTTAAAGCCCTTGGCGGCGAAATCGATAGCTTAACGGATTCTTCAAAGAGTGTCGAAGAAAAATTCACTACTATTTTTGATCTTTCCGGACAAGTTAACACCATGAGTGCCGCTCTTATGGATTCAATGAAAGAGCAGGAAAAAGGAAGCGGGGAAGTCTTAGCGGCCATTAAAGATATCAATGCGGTTACCGCAGAGGTTAAAAGCGGTTCTTCGGAGATGCTCAAGGGCGGAGAACAGGTTGCTGAAGAGATGCACAAACTTGACGACCTCACACGGTTTATTACCAACAATATGAACGAAATGGCAAGCGGTGCGGTGCAAATAAACCGCTCGGTACAGGAAGTCAATACTGTTGCGCAACAAGGTAAAACATTAGTCGAAAATTTGACAAATGCGGTAAACAAATTCCAAATTAAGTAGGTCTTTTGCCTTCCGATTTTTTGCCGATAGTGTAACTATGGATATAATAACGTATCATGCGTCCGATATGGAGATGTTGCAAAGTGATTCTCTGCCGTTTGCGGTTCAGATAAAGCATAGAAATAGCTATGCAAGCAGTTCGGCCGGTCAAACAGCCGTAGCAGCCGATATGCGCTTTTTTCCCGGTTTTGACGGCGGCGGATCATCATATACAAAGCACCGCACGCTTCCCAGCCGTGCAGTACCGCGGATACGATTCAACCCTTTGCCTTTTCTATTGGTTTTGAGTATTGTATATGCAGTGCTGGCCGGTTCATTATTGCGCGGTGGTGCAGGCGCGTATTCTATCCGGAGGATGACCTTTAGCGAGGAGCCTTCCTTCAGCCGTGCGCTGCATTCATATATTTTTCCGGAACAGGACGGTTTTACCGAGCAAGCGTCCGAACCTTCTGCAACTGGCTATGTTTCGACCGTAACGTTTACGGATTATACGGTACGGAAGGGAGATACGGTCAGCGGTATTGCCTCCCGTGCGGGGCTGCGGAATTTCGGTACGCTGCTATCGGTTAATAATATCGATAATGCGCGCCGGATTAGCGCAGGGCAGGCGCTGCGGATACCTTCGGCGGACGGTCTTTTGTATACGGTCAAAAAGAACGAAACGCTTGCGGGTATTGCGGCGGCGCACAAGGTAACCGTTACGGCTCTGCTTGACGCCAACGATTTAACGCAGGAAACCCTGTCCGTCGGGCAAAAACTGTTTATCCCCGGCGCATCGCTTTCGTCGTTTGAGTTGCGGAAAGCACTCGGTGAGCTGTTTATCTATCCGATACAGGGGAGGCTTACTTCGCCGTTCGGATACCGGAGCGACCCTTTTACCGGTGCGCGGAGCTTCCATACGGGGGTTGACTTGGCTGCACCTATCGGTACGCCGGTTAAGGCAACGTTAGACGGGAGGATTGCAGAAACGGGATTTAACCGTATTTTCGGCAACTATGTGATTATCACCCATGACCGGGGGTATCAGTCTCTCTACGGTCATTTATCGGCTGTCTCTGTAAAACGGGGGCAGTATGTTACGCAAGGAGCTATCGTCGGCGCGGTCGGCAATACGGGATATTCCACAGGGCCGCATTTACATTTGTCTATTTATAAAAACGGGAGCCTCATCAATCCGTTCTCCGTTCTAAAATAAGTAGTTATATCGTATATATTTAGCCATCTCTAAGAAACAAAAGTTTTTTGAGATACCCTATTGAGGAGGATTTTGTGAAACGAGTTGTATTCACTTTATGCGCATTATTCA
>ERZ773009.1260-NODE-1260-length-17948-cov-11.582630_pt1 | contig 17948 bp, 18 predicted proteins | sample MGYA00580663_ERZ773009 | MGnify/ENA primary metagenome ERZ773009 (study PRJEB29015, sample SAMEA2737969) | human oral metagenome | biome: human oral; feature: human-associated habitat; material: dental | place: China | collected 2026 ... | reverse complement strand
CCGGTCAGACAGGCCTCAGTGATTTTGAGGCTTTGACCCAGCTGCACGAACTTTCTGGCGTAGCCCTGCCACCAGCTGTGGACGGTTTAGAAACAGCACCAGTTCGCCACAAAACGACGGTTGCTGCAGACCAAATGCAGGCAGCAGTCGAGGATTACTTAGGATTGTAAAAATGGCTTAGAAAGCCTAAAATCAGCTGGATATCTAGCTGATTTTTTAGTATGGTGGAGCCTTCAATCTTTTTGCAGTCCAAGAGCTTGGGAACCTCTAAGATAGTTCTCTAATTTACAGAAGAAGTTGTCATTTTATTTATGCTATACTAGATTTATAAAGTCAGTAATCATCGTTTATAGTAAGCCGGTAGTTCTTACTGCATAGTTATTTAATTTGAAGATGACCTATATAGGCTTTATCAAGTAAGCTACATTCCTTGTGGATATTGCAAAGGAATCGATCGGTATTCTAGAAAGGATTTGTTATGAACGAAACTATCGTCAATGAAACCATTAAAATGGTCGATAAATTTTTAAGTTTGGTCACGATTGATTTGGCTGACGATCTTGACAGACAGTTGGCGGCAGCCTATATTTTCGGGATGTTAAACGGAAAGGCGCAAAAGGATTCAATAGATCCAGAAAATGTCCAAGCCTTGATGATTCGTATCGGTATTGAAAAGCTTCAGTATGCTCCCGAGGTAGCCTTTGAAATGACACAGTTTGTCATCAATGCGACGGATAAGGAATTTCACCCAACGGTTCATGCGATTATCCATAGAGGATTAGAAGGCTACTTCCTATATTCCGACAGTCAATTTGGCGCTCTCTCAGATGATTTTAAGGACATCGTTCAAGTAGTGAAAAGTTAATGTTTACAGGGACTACATTCGATTTTATAATCGGATTTATTTCATCGGTTTTCAAATTGGGGGAAAAATGGAAGAACAAATGAATGAAAAAATTGCGTTTTTAAATAAATACACGCTATCTTCTGAGAAAAAAGTAGAGTTTATAACCGATAAATCTACTATTTTGAATGCTCCTATTCCAGAATATTGGAAAGATGCTTTTCTAACTGATGATTTAGACGATAGAAAAGCAGTTATTCTAGGAGTTTGGAGGAAATATCTTGCAAGGGAATTGAGCAATACTATTCTTTATCTACAAACATATCTGACTGATATTGAGTTGATGAGAATTGGAGAAGAGTATTCTATTTTGTATACCATTCTTAGTTACAAGACTCAAAAGACAGCTTTCTACGAAGGGAAAAACCCACTATCTGAATCAAATTTTGGTGAAAAATTTGATTGTTCAGTTGAAAATATAGATAAAACAATTGTAGACTTTTACACAAAAGTTCATAATGGTTTTTATTACTATCCGAGTAAAACAATGGGCTTGGATAGCACTGAAAATATCGATTCCATGGCTGATTTTGAATGGGAATATGAAGACCAGCTGGAGATGGATTTGACCTCTTGCTACAACTTTTTCAGTAATGGCATGGGGACCTATGTGGTACTTGATTTAAACCAAGATCTGGAGACAGGAGCCTATCTTTGGTTCGCCAAAGAGCTTCCTAAAGGAAACTTAAATTTTTGGGATATCATTGATGAATGGATTGTCATTGGACTGGATTTTTAAAAAGAAACTTGTCTCAACTAGGTTGAGTATGGGGAGGATTTGCCAGACACAACTTAGCAAACTAGAAAGAGGAAATATGGAAAAACAAATTAATGAAAAAATTCGTGAGATTGCACAGAGTGTTAATGAGACAATACCAGTAGCATGGGATAATCTTTTTATTAACATAAGTTTAGCTTTTGATGGGGGAGAGGTATATTATTTCTTTAATGAAGAGGGGAAAAATGAGTATATCTACAATCTCTATATTCCAAAGCGGTATGGTATTCCTAATTTAGAATTTCGGAATCAAGAAAGACGCACTTTTAGATTAGCTTGGGAGTTGAGAGAAATTTTTGAGAAAGAAGGCCAACCTTTGTGGACTTCTTGTACTATAAAGGTAATTGGAACGAAATTATCTGCTGAATTTGACTATACCCCTTGGAATGAAAGTGATTATAGTTCAGGTCAACAAATGGACTTTTTTGAATATAAATATCTCGGCAAGCAACCAGCGAATGAAAAAGAACTAGAACAGTTCAAGGCTATGGAAGCCTTCCAGCAGGAACATAATGGCAAATAGTTTGCATGGATCAAAGACCATCTTTAAGGTGGTCTTTTATGGTTTATCAAACCTTATATATATTGTTTGTGGCATACTAGAACCATAATGAAGCGTGAAAAGGAAATCAGTAGCAAGCCCAATCGGAGGATAACATGGAAAAATAAATTAATGAGAAATTATGTATCAAGTAAATGATATGATTTGTATATTATATATTCGAGATAACAAAATAGGCTCCATAATTTCTACAGTGTTTTATTCACTACAGAAATTATAGAGCTTTTATTTTTGAACTTGATAATAAACCTAAGTATTATAACTATTTTCCTGCTATCTGTTAGACCAAGTTCTTGGTAGGAATAGAAGCAAGATTGGATAGATTTCTAAACGCCCTGCAATCATGGCAAGAGAGAGTAGAAATTTAGAAAATGGGCTATAGATAGAGAAGGTCTCGGTGGTTCCAATCATTGGCCCGATATTATTGACGCAGCTGATGACAGCACTGACAACGGTCATTAGATTGCTATTGTCCAGACTGATGATGAAAATCAAGACCGCAATAATCAACATATAGACTGTAAAATATTTAAGAACCTTATGTTGGGTGTCTTTATCCAAAACAGTGCCGTTGATATGCATGGTCAAAACACGGTTTGGCGAAAGTGTGGAGAGGATTTGGTTTTTAGCGATGCGGCCGATGATGATGGCACGGATAACCTTGAAACCACCAGCTGTGGAGCCAGCAGATCCTCCGAGACACATGAGGAAAAGCAGGATAATTTGTGAGAAGAGGGGCCATTGCACAGTGTCCCCATAGCCAAATCCTGTCGTAGTAATGATATTGGAGACTTGGAAAAATGAAATTTCAAAGCTTTTAGCAAACTCTCCGTAAACATGTAGGACATTGAAGCTAATCAAAATAGTGGCAGTGAGGACAATCCAGAGATAGCCTTTCAACTCCTCGTCATGAAAACAGGCCTTAAATCTTCGAATTAAGAGATAATAGTAGAGATTAAAGTTTACCCCAAAAGTCAGAACGCCAAAGCTGACGAGATAGGTGATTAGAGAGCTGTTGTAGTGAGCGATTCCATCGTTAAAGACAGTGAAGCCTCCCGTACCAGCCGTTCCCATCGCAATGACGATACTATCAAAGAGTGGCATGCCAGCTAGGAAATAAAGAAAGGCAAAAAGGGCAAAGAGTGCCAGATAGATAATGTAAAGAATCTGGGCGGTGCTTCTTAATTTCGACACAACCTTGCCAAAGACTGGTCCAGGAACTTCCGCTTTCATGACCTCTAAGTGGCCATTTTTAGCATTGTCCATGATAGCCAAGGCAAAGACCAGTACCCCCATTCCTCCAATCAGGTGGGTAAAACTACGCCAAAAGAGGAGGGAGTGGGAAAGGACCGATACATCGTTTAAGATCGTAGCACCAGTAGTGGTAAAACCAGAGCTGACTTCAAAGAAAGCATCAATCAGATTAGGGATTTGGCCAGAAAAGACAAAGGGCAGAGCGCCAAAGAAGGACCAGAGAATCCAGCAAAGGGCGACAATCAGAACCCCTTCCTTGGTGTAAATATGGACATCCTTGGGCTTAAAGGCTGAACCTAATCCACCTAAAATCACTAAAATGGACATTGTTGCGCCGATAGAAAGGAAGACTTTAAGATCTTCACCGTAGATAAGGGCAACAATTGTTGGAACCAACAAGAGGGCTGCTTCGATTAGCAGGAGTTTAGAGAGGAGGAAGCGAATCATAGATCTATTCATGGGACTACCTCTCTAACAAATCGTAAATCTTGTCGATATTTTGAATCAAGGTCGTAACAAGGATCTTATCTCCGACTTCTAAATAGTCATCTCCACTTGGGAAGATGGTTACACCCTGACGAATAATCGCTGCAATCAGGACCCCTTTCCTCAATCTGAGCTGAGAAAGAGGCTGCTCAATCATTTTGTTTCCTTCGTGGATCTGGAATTGGAGTGTTTCAATCTGGCCATTTGCCACATGGTGTAAGGCTTCTAGGCTAGAGAATTGCGCATTATTCCGCCCGCGGATGAAGTGCATAATGGTATCAACTGCGATCCCTTTCGGCGTGACAATACTTGCGAAGTCTTGATTGTCAATAATCTCAAGCAGACTGGTCCGATTCACTTTGGTGATGTTTTTCTGAACTCCCAGGTTATTGAGGAACATGGAAGTGATGATATTTTCTTCATCGACCCCTGTCAGTGTGGCGATCGCATCGTAGTGCGCAGCTCTTTCCTCCAGTAGGATGTCTTTGGCTGTTCCATCCCCATTGACCACATAGAGTTCTGGAAATTCTTGGCTGAAGAACTCTGCTCGCTGGCGATTGATTTCGATGACCTTGAGCTCTATCTTGCTGTTTTTGAGAATGTTTAATAGATAATAGGCAATCTTGCCTGCTCCGATAATCATGAGGCTTTTGATGACTCTTGGTCGGATTTGATTGTGGAAACGGACAATCTCTGACCGATTTCCAGTTAGAAAGATTTTGTCAGATGGCTGCAAGGTGAAATCACCATCTGGGATACTGAGCTTGCCCTCTCTTTCAATAGCACAAATTATAACGTGGGGGAAACGTTTCCTAAATTGTGAGAGGTTCATTTGGCAGAGGTGGCTTTCTGGCTTGATTTTAAAGTCCATCAGGGTCACTCGGCCATTGGCAAAATGCTCTAGGGACAGGGCATTAGGAAAATCAATGATATTGGCAATGTAACGAGCAGCGAGGAGCTCAGGATTGACTACCAGAGAGAAGCCCAGAATATTTTTTTCTTTAAAGTATGGGTTGGAATACTCAGGATTTCTCACGCGGACAATGGTTTCTTTGGCTCCCATTTTCTTTGCGAGAACGGCTGAAACCATGTTGACCTCATCATGCTCCGTCATGGCAATAAAAATGTCGCAGTGGGCAACATTTGCCTGCTCCAAGATTTTAAAATTCGCACCATTTCCAACGATGCCTATAATATCATAGCGTTTTGTAATATGATTTAGAACCGCTTCATTTTGTTCAATTAAAACGACATCATGCTTTTCAGCAACGAGTGAGCGACAAAGGGCGGCGCCGACCTTCCCGCTTCCGACGACGATAATTTTCATATTATTCCTCCCGAATATGTATCTATCATACCTTTTTTTATATAAAATTTCATCTATAAATCTCAATAAAGTCGTTTTTTACAGAATAGTAAGCTGTTTCAAAAGAAATCCTACAAAAATCTCACTTTTTGAGGTCATTTTTATTGACTTGTCGGAAGAAAATGATATACTAGGAAAGTACCCTCATTGATTTACATCAAACCTGTTGTGATGTAAGTTAATGATGCCTTAACCACGCTGTTTGCTGAGCTTGACTCCGGGCAGTGTGGCTATTTTTTTATTCTAATGAAAATCAGGAAAAAATCATGTCTCAACAAAATCATATCGTCCTTTTTGAACCACAAATTCCACAGAATACAGGCAATATTGCTCGTACTTGCGCAGCGACCAACTCCCCCCTCCATATCATCAAGCCAATGGGTTTTCCCATTGATGACCGTAAAATGAAGAGGGCTGGACTGGACTATTGGGATAAGCTGGATATTAGCTTCTATGAGAGTCTGGATGACTTTATGAAGCAGATGGACGGACGACTCTATCTGATATCCAAGTTTGCCGAGAAGGTCTACTCGGAAGAGAATTTTGCTGCAGAAGGGCCGCATTATTTTATGTTTGGCCGCGAGGACAAAGGCTTGCCTGAGGAATTTATGCGTCAGCATCCAGAAAAGGCATTGCGCATTCCCATGAATGACCAGCATGTCCGCAGCTTAAATGTCTCTAATACGGTCTGTATGATTGTCTACGAAGCCCTGCGGCAACAGAACTTTGCAGGACTGGACTTGGTGCATGAATACGAAGCGGATAAGTTGAAATAAAATGGCCTTGTCCCACCAGCTCAGGCTACAGGAAATTAGCCTAGAAAGTAGGTATATATGAAATGGATCAAACATAAATGGGTCATCAGCACCCTCCTTCTAATCAGTATCTTTTCTGCAGTACTCCTATACAACCATCTCACAGCTCAGAAGGATGAAGTCAAGTATGATGATTTTTCAACAAAAGTAGATAAGATTTTACTATTTGGAGATAAGCAACAGTATGTGGTTGGCCTGGACAAAGAAGGTCGTGGAACGGCAGCAGATCCAACGCAAAACTATCTGATATCTCAGGAGCGTAGGGCGCAGGAACGTCTTGCCAATAATAGGCATCAGCTAGAGGGGGATTATTGGTATCTGATTCTACATGACTTGCGTACGAAGGATTTTAAGGAACGGAAGATTGATCTCTATAAGGAGCTATATAGATATGATTATCAGCTCCAACCATGGGGGTGGGATTCTGTCTACTATAATGGGAAAGATTACGTAGCTGTGCAAGTCACTCATAAAGATGCCCCAAATACCCAAAATGGTCGTAGTCGTTACCTTTTTTGGGATATAGAGGCAGAAAAGTTTCAAGAAGCTCCACAAGGTTTTGATGCCAAGACTTATAGGGAGGAGATGGCTCTGGGTTTTGGTCCGACAAACCTTCGTGAGGCAATGGATCCTTACCATGCAAATATATCATATTGGCATCTCTCATTTTCTGGCTTTAATGATAAGGAGAAATTTCCGAAGACAGCTAATATCAATTTGTATCAGGAATATCCAGAGATGGTAAAATTAGTGCAGGAAGAAAAAATATTTGAAATATATTTGCGTAAGGGACAAAATACAAAAGAGTCTGTCTTTGAGGATATGCGTCATTTGTTTGCACCGATCGGTCAAGACAAGATAGATGTGATAGCCACTGATCCTAAAACGGGAGAACAAACCCCCATCAACTCTTATCAAGAGATGGAAGCTTGGTGGGATCAGCATTAAGCCATACGTAAAAAGTAGGTACATATGAAATGGATTCTATTGCACTATTTATGCTTACATCAATCAAAACGCTTGCACTTGCAAGCGTTTTTTGTTATGATTAAAGGGTCTTCAGGGCAGGGTGAGATTCCCGACCGGCGGTAATTTTGACTAGCTATTTTAGCTTTCTCGTCGTTGTCTTGTCTCGATATACTTCAAGTATTATCTTCGACTGCGACGCCTAGATAAATCTAAAATATCTAGCTAAATAAGTCCGCGAGCGAAAGCTGATGTGGTGTGATTCCACAACCGACAGTATAGTCTGGATGGGAGAAGACGAAAGGCGTTATTGCCTGGCCGGTTGGTCGTTTTAATCTTATTTTAAGGGGCATTTTATATACTCTTATAAATTGTGAAAGGATTTTTCGGGCCTTGTGTTGACAGCCTTCCAGCTTCTCTAATTTTTATAAATTGGAGGAACCTGTTATGACAAATACGCGCAAAATGGCGATAGTAGCGGCTCTATCTGCACTATCTTTCCTGCTCATGTTCTATCAAATCCCTTTGGTAGCCGAGTTTCTAAAATTGGATTTTTCGATTATTCCAATTTTATTAGCCTTGGTTCTCTTGGATTTTAAGAGTTCTGTAGCAGTTCTGCTCATCCGCTCTGTTTTAAAATTGGCCTTAAATGGTCATGGAGTGGAAACCTTGATCGGTTTGCCAATCAATATTATGGCGATTCTGGTCTATGTCATCTTCTTTGCACTTTTCTGGGAAAAGAAGAGAGATTTGATGAGTTATCTGCTTGCATCATTCCTAGGAATTCTTTCCTTGACTGCAAGTATGCTGGCGCTGAATGCTTTTTATGCCATTCCGCTTTATGCTCGTTTTGCAAACTTTGATATCGGTCAGATGATTGGTGTAAGTAAGTATCTACTGACCATGATTGTTCCCTTTAACTTATTAGAAGGAGTGATCTGGGCGGTGGCTTTCTGGCTGATTTATACGCTTTTGACACCCGTTCTAAAACGCTATGAAAAATAAACAATCTTATCTAACAAAGGGCTCTTTTGCCCTTTTACTTTTCGTCATACTAGGCTACATGGTCAAGTTTTATCCAGAGCAGCTAGTTGCCTTTGATAGCCCGATTCAAACTTGGCTGCGAGGGGACTTGCCCACAGCTTTGACGACATTTTTCAAACTGGTCACCAGTTTAATTGACCCGCTAGGGATTATTATCTGGGTTTCTGCCCTAGTCCTTTTTTTCCTTTATAAAAAATGGAAGATCGAAGCTGCCTTGCTAGCTGGAAATCTGGTCTTACATGGGATTTTGATTAAGCTGATTAAACTCCTTTACCAAAGAAGCCGACCTAGTATCTTACATTTGGTCGAAGAGGGTGGCTATTCTTTCCCGAGCGGGCATTCCATGGCGACAGCCATTGTGGTGGGGACTTTGATTATTATCGTCCAGCAACGGATGCAAAATCAACAAATCAAGCGTCTGGTACAGGGCTTGCTCTTGCTCTTTATCTTGACCATCATGGCCTCCAGAGTCTATCTGGGTGTGCACTATCCGACAGATGTGATCGGAGGAGTCTTGCTGGGCTTTGCCATTCTCAATATCGAATTTCCTTTTTATGACAAGCTGCGCTTTCAGTGGCGCTTCAAGGGAAAGCAGAAATAAATAGAGATGAGAAAGGTTGGCTTTGCCGGCCTTTTTGTCTTGACAAAGGAGGCCTCTTCTTTTAAGATAGGAGCAAGTGAGATGAGGAGGAGGTTGTCCGTTTTGAATCCAGAAGTCATCAGGTTGGTTTTAGCTCTTGTGGATGAGATTCCCTCTGGGCGCGTGGCGACCTATGGTCAGATTGCTCGTTTGATTGGGCGGTCTAAAAACGCCCGTTTGGTGGGAAAGATCCTCAGTCAGTCGGATCTTTATGGCGGCAAGCATCCTTGCCATCGGGTAGTCAATGCGGCAGGGCGTCTGGCACCAGGCTGGGAAGACCAAGCACACTTGCTTTGGGCGGAAGGAGTGGACTTGAAGGCTAATGGCTGTGTGGACCTCAAGCATTATCAGTGGGAGGCATGATTTTCTTCTTTCTTAGTGAAGGGGGAAATTTTTGTTTCTATACTCTTTTTTGTGGTAGAATGGAAGGTATGAAATCTTACAATGCTTTGAATGATTATTATCGAAAACTTTTTGGAGAGAAGACCTTTAAAGTGCCCATCGATGCGGGCTTTGACTGTCCCAATCGGGATGGTACTGTGGCTCATGGAGGCTGTACCTTCTGTACCGTTTCGGGTTCTGGTGATGCCATCGTGGCACCTGATGCGCCCATTCGCGAGCAGTTCTATAAGGAAATTGACTTTATGCACCGTAAGTGGCCGGATGTTCGTAAGTATCTGGTCTATTTCCAGAACTTCACCAATACCCATGAGAAGCTTGAAGTGATTCGTGATCGTTATGAGCAAGCCATCAACGAGCCAGGTGTCGTTGGCCTCAATATCGGAACTCGGCCCGACTGTTTGCCTGATGAGACCATTGCCTACTTGGCTGACCTGTCTGAGCGCATGCATGTTACTGTGGAGCTGGGCCTTCAGACTACCTATGAGGTGACCTCGGACCTTATCAATCGTGCCCATTCTTATGAGCTTTATGTGGAGACGGTCCAGCGGGTTCGTAAGCTGGCTCCCAAGGCGGAGATTGTCTCTCACTTGATCAACGGCCTGCCGGGTGAGACTCATGAGATGATGCTGGAGAATGTCCGCCGCTGTGTGACGGACAATGACATTCAGGGAATCAAGCTTCACCTACTCCACTTGATGACCAATACTCGTATGCAGCGGGATTATCATGAGGGGCGACTGCAGTTGCTCAGTCAGGAGGAATATGTCTCCATCGTCTGCGACCAGCTGGAGATTATCCCTGAGCATATCGTCATCCACCGTATCACAGGCGATGCCCCGCGAGATATGTTGATTGGCCCTATGTGGAGCCTCAATAAATGGGAAGTTCTCAATGCCATCGAGGCAGAAATGCGTCGTCGTGGCAGCAAGCAAGGTTGTAAAGCAAAGGAGCAGAGATTCGTATGTTAAGACCATTGCAGATGGCCCATGCCTTTTTGGCAGAAGTGGTGACCAAGGAAGATGTCGTAGTGGACGCTACGATGGGCAACGGGCATGACACCCTCTTTCTAGCTAAGTTGGCCAAGCAAGTCTATGCTTTTGACATTCAGGAACAAGCTGTGGAAAAGACCCGCCAGCGCTTGGCAGAAGCTGGCTTAGACAATGCTCAGCTAATCTTGGCTGGCCATGAGAGTCTGGACCAATACACAGACTATTTCAAGGCTGCTATTTTTAATCTTGGCTACTTGCCTTCGGCGGACAAGTCTGTCATTACAAGACCCGATACGACGCTGGAGGCTTTGGAAAAGGTCTGCCAAGGTTTAGTAAAAGGCGGCCGTGCAGCTATCATGATTTACTACGGGCATGAAGGTGGCGAAATTGAAAAAGATGCGGTGCTGGACTTTGTCAGTCAGCTGCCTCAGCAGGACTTCACTGTTGCCCTCTACAAGACCATCAATCAGATTAACAATCCGCCTTTTTTGGTTATGATTGAGAAATTAAAAGAAAAATAAGGATTCCAAAGTTGCTAAAAACTTTCTGGGGAATCATTTGGAGAAAAATGGATAAACAATATTTGCATGAAAAATTGGCTGGCTTACGAAACAAATACGTCGAGTCTGCCAATGAAGAAACGACTGTTGGCCTTTTGGACGAGGCCAAAATGAATAGAAAAATGCTGCGAATCAAGAAAAAATTGGTGAATTTAGAAATGGAGCGTTGCCAAAAGATGATTGAGCACCGCGACCTATCCAAAATTGATCAAAAGATTTCAGCGCAAAAAGAATTGTTTAAAGAGTGCTGCCAGCAGAGATAAAGGAGGTTCAAAGTGGAAATCCTTCTCTACACGATTGTTTTTTTGCTCTTATTGGTTGTATCGAATGTGACCAATCGCTTGCTGCCCCAGCTTCCTTTACCTCTAGTGCAAATTGTGCTAGGAATTTCGCTTGGTTTTCTCCTTCCTCAGGGGAAATTTCATTTAGATACAGAGCTATTTTTGGCCTTGGTAATCGGACCCTTGCTCTTTCGGGAGGCTGAGGAAAGCAATATTACAAGTATTCTCAAGCACTGGCGAATCATTTTGTATTTGATTTTTCCAGTTATCTTTATTTCAACGCTTGGTTTGGGCTATCTGGCTCATCTTCTCTGGGGGGCCTTGCCCTTGGCGGCCTGCATTGCCGTAGGAGCCGCTTTGGGTCCAACAGACTTGGTTGCCTTTGCTTCCCTATCAGAACGTTTTTCCTTCCCCAAGCGGGTGGAAAATATCCTAAAAGGAGAAGGATTGCTCAATGATGCGTCTGGTCTAGTTGCTTTTCGTGTGGCTCTTTTGGCATGGACTACAGGAAGTTTTTCCCTAGGAAAAGCTAGTATTTCCTTAGTTCTTTCCATTATTGGAGGATTTGCTGTTGGGATGGCCAGCGCAGCCCTTAATCGCTGGTTGCATAAACTGTTGATGAGTGCCCAAGTATCAGATATTGCTAGTGAGCTCTTGCTGGAGATGAGCCTACCCTTAGTTACCTTCTTTTTAGCGGAGGAAATCCATGTTTCAGGGATTATCGCAGTGGTCGTCGCAGGTATCTTTAAGGCTAGCCGCTTCAAGCGAATAACGCTTCTGGAAGCCCAAGTGGATTCGGTCACGGAAACCATCTGGAATACAGTGAACTTTATGCTCAATGGCTCTGTCTTTATCATTTTAGGAATAGAGCTGGAGATGATTGCAGAGCCAATCTTAAAGAGCCCGATTTACGATAATCTCTTGCTACTCGTGAGCATTGTCCTTCTGACTTTCCTACTCTTTGCCCTTCGGTTTGTCATGTTGTTCACTTTTTACTTCATTCGAATCAAAAGATTGCACAAGAATGTTGGAAACTACCTGAAGGAAATGCTGCTGCTGACCTTTTCAGGTGTCAAAGGAACCGTCTCCATTGCGACTATTCTTTTGATTCCGAGTCAGTTGGAGCAAGATCATCCTTTGTTGCTTTTCTTGGTAGCAGGTGTGACCTTTCTTAGCTTTCTGACGGGTTTACTCACACTTCCTCATCTGTCTGAGGAAAGAGAAGAGGAAAACGAGCACCTCATGCACATTGCTATTTTAAATGAAGTGGTGAGTGAGCTGGAAGCAGGCCTCAAGCAAACCAAGGCTAAGGCACCTCTCTATGCGGCTATTGACAATTACCATGGTCGTATCGAAAACCTAATCCTTGAACAGGAAGACAAGGCCACTCAGCGAGACTTGGCAGCTCTGAAATTATTGATTTTGAGTATCGAGAATGATGGTCTGGAGCAAGCTTTTGAGGAAGGAAAAATCAGCGATCGTAGCTATCATCTTTATCAGCGTTACCTACATAATATTGAGCAGGGCATCAATCGAAACTTAGTTTCTCGCTTTACCTATATGTTTCTCGTTACACTGCGCGTATTGCGCATGTTGCTCCATGAAATCGTCACCCTTGGTGCTAGATGGCGCTCTTGGAGGCAAGGTGGAGCTAAGCATCTAACTGCTGAGGATATGGAGGATATAGCAGAGCTTTATCTGTCCAATACCGAAGTCATTATCGAAAGTTTGGAACATCTAAAGGGCATCTATAAGCCTTCTCTAATTACTTTTTTGCAGGAATCTCGACTAAGAGAAACGGAGATCATCGGTAGTGGTGCCTTTATCGAGCGTGTTATTGCGCGATTCAAGCCCAATAACATCTCAGAAATGATCTGGGGCTATTATTTGGAGAGAAAAATTATCTTTGAATACGAGAAAAAGAAATTGATCTCAAGTAGCTATGCAAAACGCCTGCGCCAAAATGTCAATAATTTAGAAAATTACTCACTGAAAGAGAGAGCCAACACCCTACCTTATGACATGGTTAATTACGCTAGAGAGCGCTAGAAGATAAGGCTATCCAGTGAGCTCCACTAAAAATTAATAGAATTCAAAAAGAGAACGGAATACTTTATCCGTTCTCTTCTTGCTTGTTTTTAAAAGTTTATCAAGACGCAGCGCTAAAATCAGTTAGCTTTCATTGAGCTTGGTTTTTTCTGCTTCAGTCTTTTTAGCTGACTTGATGAGAATCTTGCCATTGCTGGTCATGATAGCTTTGAGATCTTTTTCGCTTGGATTTTCCAGATAAAAGTCAGTAATAGCATCTTCGATATGGTCTTGAATGGTGCGGCGCAATGGACGAGCACCCATTTTCGGATCGTAGCCAAGATCAACCAATTTTTCTTTGACTTTCTCTGTAACATCCAGATGAATGTCGTTGGTTGCCAAGCGCTGGTTGACATCGTCTAGCATAAGGTTGACGATCTGCAGTAGGTTGTCCTTGCTGAGTGGCTTGAATTCGATAATGCCGTCGAAGCGGTTCATAAACTCAGGACTGAAGAAGTTACCCAATTCACCCAAGACGGAGTTGGTGCGGCCTTCACGCGCTGCCCCAAAGCCAACACTGGCTTCAGCTTTACCCGTTCCGGCATTGGATGTCATGATGATAATGGTGTCCTTGAAGCTGACAGTCCGACCTTGACCATCGGTCAGGCGGCCATCATCCAGAACCTGCAGGAACATGTGCATAACATCAGGATGGGCCTTTTCTACCTCATCCAGTAGAATGAGCGAGTATGGATTGCGTCGGACGCGCTCGGTCAACTGACCCGCTTCCTCATAGCCAACGTAGCCTGGAGGGGCACCGACCAGCTTGGCCACGCTGTGTTTTTCCATGTATTCACTCATATCAAAGCGAATCATGCTGTCAGCCGAGCCAAAGAGCTCAATGGCTAGTTGCTTAGACAGCTCAGTCTTACCGACGCCAGTTGGTCCGACAAAGAGGAAGCTGCCGATTGGGCGATTAGGACTTCCCAGTCCGACCCGATTCCGGCGGATGGCCTTGGCAATCTTATCCACAGCATCGTCTTGTCCGATGACATGAGCTTTTAAATCGCTGGCAAGATTGACTAGTTGAGACTGTTCTTTTTCCTTCAGGTCGCCGACTGGAATATTGGTCTTTTGCTCTACGATGTGCTCAATGGTTTTCTCGCTGATAATTGGGATATCGTTATCCAGCACGCTCGTCTTCTGAAGTTCCTTGTATTTGGCAATCTGATCGCGGAAGTAAGCGGCTTTTTCAAAGTCTTCGTCACGGGTTGCCTGAGCCTTGAGGTTTTCGGCCTCAATCAGCCGCTGGTCAATAACCTTAGGATCAACAAAGTTGAGGGTCAGATTCATCTTAGAGCCAGCCTCGTCCAAGAGGTCGATAGCCTTGTCTGGCAGGAAGCGATCTTGAATGTATCGGTTGGAGAGAAGGGCAGCTGCTTCAATGGCCGCGTCTGTGTACTTGACATGATGGTAGTCTTCGTATTTTTTCTGAATCCCTTTGAGGATGGTAATCGTTTCTTCTACTGTCGGCTCGTCTACCTTAACTGGCTGCATGCGGCGTTCGAGGGCTGCATCCTTCTCGATGATACGGTATTCATTGAGGGTGGTTGCTCCGACCATTTGGAGTTCTCCGCGAGCCAAAGCTGGTTTGAGGATATTTCCGGCGTCCATATTACCATCGCCAGCAGACCCCGCTCCGACAATTTCATGGATCTCATCAATAAAGAGAATGACATCTTGACGAGAACGAATCTCGTCCATGAGCTTCTGCATCCGCTCTTCAAATTGACCACGGATACCAGTTCCTTGTACTAAGCTGACAACGTCTAGGCGGATAACTTCCTTGCCTTGGAGTTTATGAGGTACATCACCATCAACAATCTTCTGGGCCAAGCCTTCGACCACGGCTGTTTTTCCGACACCGGGTTCCCCGATAAGGACAGGATTGTTCTTGGTGCGGCGGTTGAGGATTTCAATGACACGAGTAATCTCTTCGTCCCGACCGATGACAGGGTCAATTTCTCCTTTACGGGCGATCTCAGTCACATTGATACCAAACTCTTCTAGGAGACCTTTTGGCTTTTGCGGAGCCTGTTGGCGTGCTCCGCCTCCATGATTGGAATTGCCACCATAGCCACCGCCACCGTAGCCTCCTCCAGATTGAGTTGGCGGGATATTTGGATTTGGTTCTTGGGGTTGTTGAAAATTACCAAGACTGTTAAAGAAATCGTCAATAGGATCAATTCCTTGGTTGTTAGCCTGAGTCAGTCCTCGAAAAAGGCTATTATTAGGGTCTGTCTTCATGATTTGATAGCAGTTTTGACAAAGGTCAATCTGCTGCTTGTTTCCGTTTACATTTGTATAGAGATGGATGGTTGATTCATTGATTTTACAATTTTGACAAAGCATATTCTACCTCTTTCTTTGGCCGTAGATCCACCTATTTTTAAATGGTCAAAAATAGTCAAAGTATTATAGTTTCATTATATCAGTATTCTTGCACAATGCAAGAATTTACTACAAAATCCTCCCTGAGATTGATTTTTTGAGAAATTATAGCGCGAAAAAGAGAAAAAAATGGTCTTTTACTGGTATTTCAGTTTCTTTTTATGGTAAAATAGGAGAGAAGCAAGTAAATAGGAGAAATAAAATGGAATCACATTTAGTTAGAATCATCAATCGTTTGGAAGCTATGGCCAAAGATGGTGGAAATTTAAAACGTAATTTTGAACGTGAAGGGGTAGTTGTTGCCGAAGTGGCGTACAGCTACGACGAAGAAAACGGACCAATTTTTACTCTGCGTGATGTGGCAGCGCGTGAGACTTATACTTTCGATAGTATTGACTTGATTGCCATGGAAATTTATGAATTATTATACTAAAAAGCAGGGTTCTGCTTTTTTATTTTGCTCGCCAAGCTCAGTCTTTAATCTTATAACTTTATATAAGAAAAATGTATAAGTGGGACAGGAGGATTTCTGATATAATGAATAAATATAGTGAAAAAGAAATGAGAAAAGAATGGCAAACATTATTGACGGAAAAGCTTTAGCAGAGAAACTCCAAGCGAAACTTGCAGAAAAAACAGCAAAGTTAAAAGCAGAGACAGGTCAGGAACCTGGTTTAGTGGTGATTTTGGTGGGTGACAATCCAGCCAGTCAGGTTTATGTGAGAAATAAAGAGCGATCTGCTCTAGCTGCTGGCTTTCGCAGTGAAGTTGTGCGCCTTCCTGAGTCAACGACTCAGGAAGAATTGCTGACCTTGATTGCTAAATATAATCAGGATCCAACTTGGCACGGAATCCTAGTCCAGCTTCCTTTGCCAGCTCATATTGATGATGAAGCGGTTCTATTAGCCATTGATCCAGAGAAGGATGTAGATGGCTTTCATCCAACCAATATGGGGCGGCTTTGGTCAGGACATCCCTTGATGATCCCTTCTACACCAGCAGGAATCATGGAAATGTTCCGCGAATATAAGGTGGACTTGGAAGGAAAGAATGCGGTGGTGATTGGCCGTAGTAATATTGTCGGAAAACCCATGGCTCAGCTTCTGTTGTCTAAAAATGCGACCGTTACTTTGACGCACTCAAGGACCCATCATTTAGCGAAAATTGCAAAGAAAGCTGATATTTTAGTGGTGGCTATCGGACGAGGACACTTTGTAACCAAGGACTTTGTCAAAGAGGGAGCTGTCGTTATTGATGTCGGCATGAACAGAGATGAAAATGGCAAGCTGATTGGCGATGTTAAATTTGACGAAGTGGCAGAAGTGGCTAGTCTCATTACTCCAGTTCCAAAGGGAGTCGGGCCGATGACCATTACCATGCTAATGGAACAGACTTACCAGGCCTTTGTCAGAAGTTTGGAGAAATAATAAAAAAGTAGTATTAGGCCGATCAATACTTCTTTCAATTGCTTTTTCGTTAACTTTTCGATAGAGGCTCTTAGACAAGAAACTATAGAAATGGGCTAAAGCGAGGCTGGGTCAAACGTTCCCCTCGTTTTCTCATAGGAGAATCTAGCCTTTTTATAGGTAGCCTGCCTGATTTTTCTAAATTTTGAAAACATAAGAGAAAACCGTGAAAGCGTTTGGAATTAGTTGGAAAATACAGTATAATAAGATTAGAAAAAGAAACTAGAGGAGGCTTCTCATGGCAGTAAAAGATTTTATGACACGCAAGGTTGTATACATTAGCCCAGACACAACGATTGCGCATGCGGCAGATATTATGCGCGACCAAAAATTGCACCGCTTGCCCGTGATTGAAAATGATAAGCTGGTGGGTCTTGTAACAGAGGGAACAATCGCAGAAGCAAGTCCATCAAAGGCAACGAGCCTATCTATTTATGAAATGAACTATCTTCTGAATAAAACCAAAGTGAAAGATGTGATGATTCACGATGTCGTTACGATTTCCCAGTATGCTAGTCTAGAAGATGCGACTTATTTGATGTTGAAAAATAAAATTGGAATCTTACCAGTTGTTGACAATGAGCAGGTCTATGGAATCATTACGGATCGCGATATTTTCAAGGCTTTTCTAGAAGTGTCTGGTTATGGCGAAAAGGGCGTTCGGATGCGCTTTGTCACGGAAGACGAGGTTGGTGTCCTATCGCATATTATCGCATTGCTTGTCGAAGAAAACCTCAATATTTCAAATACAGTCAATATTCCTCGTAAGGACGGTAAAGTTGTCATTGAGGTACAAATTGACGGAGATATTGACTTGGTTTCCTTGAAGTCCAAGTTTGAAGCACACAATATAAAAGTAGAAGATATTACCCGCACCAGTGCAAAAGTTTTATAAAGTAAGAGAGAGTGGGACAGAAATCGGTAATTCGTTAGAATTCGATTTCGTCGTCCCACCT
>ERZ773009.1252-NODE-1252-length-18006-cov-16.814384_pt1 | contig 18006 bp, 19 predicted proteins | sample MGYA00580663_ERZ773009 | MGnify/ENA primary metagenome ERZ773009 (study PRJEB29015, sample SAMEA2737969) | human oral metagenome | biome: human oral; feature: human-associated habitat; material: dental | place: China | collected 2026 ... | reverse complement strand
TTTAATAACTCTATCTTTATTTTATATTTTTTATTTAAATTATTATGTCATAATTTTAATTTGATCTTTTCCATCATCTTCAAAAACAAAATAATCTAGGATTTTTATTTTTACCTCATCACCTTCATTTAAAGTGTTATAAGTTGAAGCTCTTGCAATTATTCTTAAAATATTTCCATTTCCAATTTCAACTCTTAAATCATTGCAATCTCCTAAATAGAATTTAGAATAAACTTTACCTGTAATTTCTCCATCATCAGAAAGAATAGCATTTTCTGGACGAATTGCTACAACAACATCTCCTTTAAATGAACTTGTGTTAGGAAGTATTTGTCCATTACTATTATCAAGTAAAATTTTACTTCCTTCAACCTTTCCTTTAATAAAATCAACCTTACCAACAAAGTTTGCAACAAACATATTTTTAGGTTTAGAATATATTTCTTGAGGAGGAGCTACTTGTTGTACTTCTCCTTTATTAATCAATACAATTCTATCACTCATTGTCATTGCTTCTATTTGGTCATGGGTTACATAAATAACTGTTATTTTTAATTTTTTAGTTATTTCTTTTATTTCATATCTCATTTCTTCTCTTAACTTTGCATCAAGATTAGAAAGAGGTTCATCCAATAACAAAATTTCTGGCTGAGCAACTAAGGCTCTTCCCAATGCAACCCTTTGTTGTTGCCCTCCTGATAATTCAGATGGAAACCTATCTTTATATTGTTCTAAGTGTACAATTTTTAAGACTTGATTTACTCTTTCTTCTATTTCATTCTTATTAATTTTTTGAATTTTTAATGGATAAGCAATATTATCAAATACATTCATATGAGGCCATACTGCATAAGATTGGAATACCATTCCAATTCCTCTTTTTTCAGGTGGTAAAAATTGTTTTTCACTTGACACTAATTTATCACCTATATATATTTCCCCACTACTTGGTTTTTCAAATCCTGCAATAAGTCTAAGCATAGTTGTTTTTCCACAACCAGATGGACCTAGTAATGTTATAAATTCTCCATCTTCAAATTTTTGATTAAATTCTTGTAAGACTGTTACATTTCCAAAAGATTTTGTAACTCCTGTTATTGTTACTGATGCCATATTTTCCTCCCATTCTATATTGAAAATTGTCCCTTAGTCAATTTATTTAAAATATAATTAACTAAAATAACAAATAGTAAAATAGCTGTTGCCAATGCACTTGCAACCTGTTGACTATGATATGTTTGATAAATATATAATTCATATCCAATAGTCTTAGTATTTGATGAATAAAGCAATGTTGACATTGTCAATTCATAGAATGATGGCATAAATATTAAGAAAATTCCTGCAACAATACTTGCTCCAATTAATGGTAAAGTTACATCTTTTAACATACGAAGCCAGTTTGCTCCAGATATTTGAGCAGCTTCTTCAAGTGAAGGGTGAACTTGACTCATTGCTGAAACAACAGTTCTCATTCCCATTAACATATATTTAATCATATATGCAACTACCATTATCGTTAAAGTATTATAAATATTTATTCCAAATTTACCACTCATTGATATTATAAGTGCCAAAGCTATCGTTACACTTGGTGTTCCAGAACCTAATGTTATCAAAAAGTCTGGGATTCTTTTTCCTTTTACATTTGTTCTTTGTAATAGATATGCCATTACACAAGAAATTAAAATTCCAAAGAATGCAGCAGCAGTTGCTGTTATAAAACTGTTTGTTGTTGAACTTATAATAGAAGCTCTTGAAAAAACTTTTTCCCAAGCTTTCAATGATAAATTTGATAAAGTAAGTGGTTTTCCCATGTTTACAGTAAATGATGTTATAGCAACTGTTATAAATGGTAAAATTATTACAAAAAATGAGAAAATTGAAATTATTATTGTTATAGGTAATCTCCATTTTCCTAATTCTACAATATTTGGTCTTGTAGATTTACCACTCATTGTTATATATTGTTTTCTTCCAACAACAAATGTTGAAATATATAAAATTATATTAGATATCAACATCAAAAATACAGCAAGAGTCATTGCATCTGTAAGTCCTTCTTCTGAACCAATATGAACAAAATCTATTATACGCATAGTTACTGTATAAATTTGTCCTGGTGCTCCAATAATAGATGGAATACCATAAGATGAAGCTGATGCAACAAAAACTAAAAGTCCAGCAGCTATTATACTTGGAGTCATCATTGGAATAGTAACTTTAAGTAAAGTTTTTAAAGGAGAAGCTCCTGAAATTCTTGAAGCCTCTTCCAAAGATGGATCCATTTTTTCCATAGCTCTTGATATTGTTATAAAAGCATAGGGATAGAAAAAGCAGGTTAATACCCATACAATTCCAGAGGTTGTATAGATATTAAAAGGAGCTGCTCCTAAGCCAAAAATTTTCATTAAAAATCTATTTAGAACGCCAGCATTTGGATTTAAAAGTCTTAACCAAGCCATAGCTCCAACATAAGGAGGAACCATATAGGTTACAACAAACAAAGTTCTAAAAAATTTTTTTCCATACATATCTGTTCTTCCAACTAGAAATGCCAATGGAAATGCTATGGCAACTCCAAGAATTGTTGTAAAACCAGCTGTAATTATAGTATTTTTTAAAGCTATCCAGTTTAAATCATAGGTATAAACTCTCCTATATGCTTCCCAAGAAAAACTTCCTCCTGAAAACAGGGATTTAATTAATAAGTAGAATAATGGAAAAACTTCAAATATAAGTAAGAAAGCTACTATTGCTAATATAACTATCCATTTTATGTCTATTCTCCATTTTTTTTGTCCAACCATATTTTCCTCTTTTCTTTATTAATTTGCCTTAGTTATAAATTTTTCAAACATTTTTCTTAATTCTTCTCTATCTTTATATGTTTTTTCCCAATTTATAGGCATAGATGATTTTAATATTTCAGCAGTAGCTTTTGCATCATAAGGAGCTTTTTCTGGATTCTTTAAAACAGAATGCATCCAACCTTCAACTATTGCTTCTTGCCCAGCTGGTGATAAGAACCAATCTGTTAGAGCTTCTGCTGCTTTTATATTTTTATTTGCTGACATATCTTCTTTAACAGTCATTATTGTACTTGGTATAGAAATTATTCCATCTTCTGGATATATAACTTCTAGTGTAGAATTTTCTTCTTGTCTTTTCTTTAAAATAGATTCTTCAAGTATCATAATTTCAGCAGCTTCTCCTGTTTCTAATTTAGTAACAGCTACTGAACCAGATTCAACAACAACTTTTAATTTAGCTAAATTTTGGAAATATTCTTCTCCATATTTATCACTCAATGCAGAAACAGCAGCCAAAGCAGTTCCAGATTTTAATGGATCAGGAATTGAAATCTTTCCTGCTAAATCTTCTCTTTTTGCAAAATCTTCAAATGTAAGAGCTAAGTCTTCTTTTTTGTATTTATCAGGATTATATGCTAAAACCATATTTAATAAACGAACTGGATACCAATATCCTTCTTTATCATAATCTAATGCTAAATTTTCAGCATTTTTAGAAAGATATGCATGTAATATTCCTTTTTCCTTTAATTCTAATGAGTAAGATGGTTCTGCAACCATTAACATATCACAACCTAATTTATTAGCTTGTAATTCAGCTATAATTTTAGATTGTAAAGTTCCTGTTCCACCTTGGAAAAATTCAACTTCCAAATTTGGAAATTCTTTTTTTAATTTTTCACTAACATTATCTATTATATCTTCATACATAGAAGTATAGATGACAATCTTTCCACTTATTTCTGTATTAGCACTGGCAGAATCTTTTGTTTCTTCTTTCTTTTCTCCTCCACCACAAGCAACTAAAAATAATGTCATCAAAGATAATACAAGCCAAAAAAACTTCTTTTTCATAAACTTTCGCCTTCCTTTTTCTTTTATTATTGTTATTACTATGCCTTAACATAACACAAATAATAAAAAAAGTCAATTTATAACATTAAATTGACCTTTTTTTAATCATTTTTTATTTATAATTTACTCTCTTTCCAAATTATCTGTTATCACCACAGATTTTATTTTTTGTTTTTCATCTTCTATTTCAACAATTTTTGTGTTTATCCCAAAATATTTTTTTAAATTTTCTTCATTAATAACTTCGCTAGTTTTACCAATAATATAGTCATCTTTTCCTATTAACATAGATTTATCTGATATTCTTAAAGCATATTCAGGATAGTGAGTATTAAAAATACAAGTAATATTTTTCTTTTTTGCTAATTGAACAATTGTCCTTAAAATTTTTGTTTGATTTTTAAAATCCAAATGTGATTCTGGTTCATCAAGAATTAAAATTTTAGGCTCTCCTACTAGAGCTCGAGCTAAGAAAACCAGTTGAAGTTGTCCACCACTTAACTCTGAGCATTTTCTATCTTTTAAATGCAATATTCCCATCTCATCTAAAACTTTTTCTACTATATCGTAATCTGATTTTGAAGGAGTAGAGAAAATATTTAAATATTTAGCTCTTCCCATAATAGAAAGCTCTCTTACAGTATATGAAAAAGAGAATGAATGTGCTTGGGGAACATAAGCTATATCTTTTAAATCTTTCATAGAATCAACTTTTTTATTATCAATAAATACTTCACCAGAATTCCATTTTAAAACTCCATTAATACACTTTAATAATGTTGTTTTACCAATTCCATTTTGCCCCAATATTGTAAATATTTCTCCACTATCAATTTTTAAATTTATATCTTTTAAAATAGGACTCCCGTCAGTATATGAAAAATTTCCATTTTTTATTTCTAAATTCATTTTTACCAACTCCTATATTTTTTAAAGATTATAATAAAAAATGGAGCTCCTATCAAGGAAGTCAATATCCCAATAGGGATTTCACTAGAAGTTGCTGTTCTCGCTATTCCATCTATTATAAGCATAAAAATTGCTCCCATAATACAAGAACTTGGAATTAATTTTACATTATCAGCTCCTATATACATACGACATATATGAGGAATTAATAATCCTACCCAACCAATTATTCCTGTTAGTGTTACACAAGTTGCAGTTATCATTGTTACTGCAATAATAATAAAAGCTCTAATATAAACTGGGTTCATACCTAATGCTTTAACTTCTTCATCACCAAGAGATAAAATATTTATTCTCCACCTTAAAAAATACAATATCATAATACCAGAGATTATTGGCAATACAGCAATTTTAATATTATTATAGGAAGAACTAGAAAAGCTTCCCATAAGCCAATATGTTATAGCAGGTAGTTTATCATAAGGATCAGCTGTATATTTTACAAGTGAAATTAATGCTGAAAAGAGAGCAGTTATAACCATACCAGAAAGTATTAGAGAAAGTACAGAACTTTCTCCTCTTACTTTTGATAAACTGTAAGTTATGACTACACTTAATATACCAAAGAATAAAGCTAAAATAATAACATAAGAATTCATTCCAAATAAAAGTATAGCTAAAACAGCTCCAAATGCAGAACCTGAACTTACACTTATTACATCTGGACTAACCAAAGGATTTTGAAATACTCCTTGAAAGGCTACTCCTGAAATAGCAAGTCCAGCTCCTACCAATATATTCATTATTATCCTAGGTATTCTCAATTCAAAAATTATAGAGCTTTCAATTGAATTATTTTCAACCCCTTTTATACCATCTGATAAAACATTAAAAAACATTTTAGGTGATATAAAAAATCTTCCTAAAAATATTGAAATTAATATACACAAAATTAGTATAATTAAAAGAAATGATATTTTTTTTCTATATGTATTCATATTTATTTTTCCTTACTTAAAGATTTAAACCTTTATTGACTTTTGAATTTAAAATAAAATTTAATTGCTCATCAGTAAGTTTATAATTGAAAAATTCTAAATAAAAATCTTTTATATCTTTTCTCATATTATAATCATTAAAAAGTTCTGGGTTTGTTACTTTTGCTATCCATTTTATCATAAGTGGAGTTTCTGCTGAAGGAGCATCCCATCTATAAATACCTATTGGAGCTTTAAATACTTTTTTATTTTTAACTGCACTAATTTTTGACCAATCTTGACCTTCAAATTTGTTATTATAAATATCTTCTGGTAAAATTTTATCAAAATTACTTAAAATAATAATATCAGGATTCCATCTTATAATTTCTTCCATAGTAACTTTTGACCAGTTATCATTAGTAATATCTTTGGCAACATTCACTCCACCTGCCATATCAATCATAATATTATTAACTGATTTTCCAGTTGCTACAGCTAATTGAGAATCTCTAACATAAAGAATTTTTTTTCTTTTTGTATTTGCTAATTTTTCAGTTTTTGAAGCAAAATACTTATTAGTATCCTTATGATAATTGATTAATTTTTGAGCTTTTTCTTGTTTATTAAAAATATCTCCAAGTAATTTTATACCTTGTTGAACATCTTCCAATGTTCCATATTTTATTGCTACTGCTGGTATTTTTAATTTAGCAAGTTTTTCTATTGCATCATTTTGATAATCCCACACTACAACAAGGTCAGGCTTTAAAAGAGCTAACTCTTCATAATTTATATTAAAATTATTATCCACAAATACTGAATTTACATTTTTCATATTTGGTGCTAAGTCTTTTAATATACTTATTTCATAAGATTTTTTAGCAGAAGGATGCATTCCAACTATTTTAGAAGAATCTCCATCTACAACATAAGCTAAAGAAGCCCAAGGAATAGGGACGATAGCAATTCTACTAGGATTGTCTTTAATTGTAACTTTTTTCCCTGTTAAATCTGTAACTGTTTTTGCATTAACATTTGCAAACAAAAATAAAAACAAAATAACCATTGAACTAAAAATTTTTTTCATAAAATCACACTCCTATTATTAATTAAATAAATTTTTTAAAATATTCATAATCTAATTCTAAATATTCAATTTTTTTAAATTTTCTACTTTCTTTTATAAGTGAAAGTGCTAGGATATTGTCAAATGAAAAGTCTTTTCTTAAAGACTCAGCTATATTTATTGCCATAAATGGAGAGGCAATAATCATAACTTTTCTATCATCTAATTTATCTCTTTTTTCTAACTTTTCAAAAGAACTATTTGTTTTATAAAAATAATTTTTTAAAATATTTTCTGTATTTTCAATACCATATTTTGAAATAACATTTACTATTATATAAGGAATTGAAAACTCTTTTTCCATGTATTTTGCAAGAGCAAGCCCTTCATAACTTAAAACTAGATTTAATTCAGCTGATGTACTATTTTTTATTTTTTCTAATGATAAATTATCTGAAAAAACAGTTAGGATATTCAAATCTAAGTTTTTTATTAAAGAAAATAATTCTTCCAACTTTTCTATTTTTCCAAAAGTTAAAGGAGAATATCCAATAATATTTACACTGTTTTTAATTTTCTTATTTTCAAACATAAATTTTTTAGCTAAACTATTCAGTGTTAATGAAATTCCAGAGTAATAATTTTCAAAACTATTTGTATTTATAAAAATACAAGGAATATCTAGTGCTTCTTCTATGTTCTCAACAATAGTTTCTAAATCCATTCCTATTATTTGGGGAACTACTGTTGAAATAATTGCTATAAACTCAATTTTAGGATTTTGACTTATAATTTCTTCTATATTTTCTTTCAGTCCCTTTATTTCACCAGTAACTATCTCTAATTCATTCAATGATGTACAATACTGTAAACTATAATCTATATTTCTTATTTCATCGTAAGCAACTGGCGTTTTACAACCATTAGGAGAAATTAATACTTTTAAAATATTATCACCATATAAAGTTGAACAAGCTCCTGAATAATCAGAAGTTATTGGCGGAACTATATGTTGAATTTCTATTTTAAAATCACTTATTTTTTTATCTTTTATTTTTAAGGTATTTTTTAACTCATATTCTAATTCAACTAATAATTTTTCTAGTCTTTTTTCTGGTGTAATTTTTCTTTTTGCAATAGGACCTCTTTCCAGTACTTTTAAAATAATTCCATAATCTCTTTTTATTTTCTCCATTAAAAATGAAAAATCACTTGCTAATATTAAATCTGCACAAGTTAAATAAATAATAATTGACTTTATTTTTTCAAAATTTTCAGAAATTATCTTAACTATATATTTTTCTAATTTTTCTATATGATTAGCAGAAACCATATCTATTTCAGATATAGGAAAGGTATATAATTTCCCTAATTTATTTTCTTTTATTGCCTCATTATAAAGAACATTTAAACAACCAGTTGGTCCAATAGAAATAACTATATTTTCTGGAATATTGAGCAAAGTTTTGAGCATTTTATTTTTTTCATTTTTACAACATCTCTCTATATTCATTTCTATTCCTTTTCGTAATAAATATTTTCTTTTAATATTTCAGCTGCTAAATATTCCATTTCTTCTTCTGATAATGGAGAGAAAGTTAAATCCTCTTGATTACTCAAAATTTTTTCTGATAGCTCTAAAAAATTATTGTACAAATTTGAATTAGGATACATTTCAGCAATAGTTTTTCCATTTAACTCACTTTTTATTAGCTCCTTACTAAAAGGGATTTCTCCTATAATTTTTGACTTAGTCATATCTGCAAAAATTTTTAAAATATTTATACTTGAATTATTATTTCTTTGATTATGAATTAAACCTCCAAATTTTATATTTTTCATTTTTGAAAAATTTTTAATACTTTTCATAATATTATTAGCTGCAAAAATTGACATAAATTCAGAGGATGTAACTATATAAATAACATCAGCATACTTTTCCCTCATAGGAACTGCGAATCCTCCACACACTACATCTCCTAATACATCATATACAATAACATCTCTTTCTTCATCAAATACTTTTAAATCTTCAAGCTCTTCCATTGTGGTAATAATTCCTCTTCCTGCACAGCCTATTCCAGCTTCAGGACCACCAGTTTCAACACATTCAATTCCATTAAAACCTTTATAAATTATATCTTCTCTATTTAAATTACTATTTTCTTTTAAAATTGAAATAACAGTTGGAATTTTCCTTCCCATAAGATTTCTTGTAGAATCTCCTTTTGGGTCACAACCTATATGTAAAACTTTTTTCCCACTTTTTGAAATAATAGCACTCAAATTAGAAGATATTGTAGACTTTCCTATTCCACCTTTTCCATATATTGCTATTTTTAACATATCATCTCCTTAATTTTGTCTTAATTTTTTATTCTAAAGGAATTATATAGTTTTTATTTTTAAATTTAATAATGTCTATATCAACTGAAAAAATTTCTTTTATATTACTTGTTGTTATAATCTTTTTTGTATCTCCAAAATTATTTATTTTTCCATTTTTTAAAAATAAAATTTTATCACTATAAGAAATAGCAAAATTTAAATCATGAAGAATAGTTATAACTATTAAATTATTTTCTTTGGCTAAATTTTTTAAAATTTTCATTGTTTCCAATTGAAATTTTAAATCTAAATTACTTATAGGTTCATCAAGAATTAAAATTTTTGGTTCCTGTGTAAGTGCTCTAGCAATTAGAACTCTTTGTTTTTCTCCACCACTCAATTCACCAACATAGTTAAATAAATATTTCTCTAAATCAAGTTTTTTAATATTATTTAAAGCAATTTCCCTATCTTCTTAAGTAAATTTAAAAGTTTTATGTGGAACTCTTCCCAACAAAACTGTATCAAAGACAGTTAAATCAATATCAAAAGAGCTAGTTATTTGTGGAACATAAGACATTATTTTTGATTTTTCTTTCAATGATTTATTGTTAAAATTTTGATCATCTATTAAGACTTCACCTTTTTTTAATTTTAATATTCCATTTATACATTTAATTAAAGTAGTTTTTCCAGCTCCATTTGCTCCTAATATGCTTAAAAGAGTTCCAGAATGGACTTCAAATGATATGTTATCTAAAATTATTTTATTTTTATAATAAAAATTTAAATTTTTTATTTCTAATTTCATTATTATCCCCTTTTTGAATTAATTATTAGATATATAAAAATAGGAATACCTACAAAAAATATCACAATTCCAATAGGAATTATAATGGGAGATAATAAATTTCTACCAATATAATCTGAGAATACTACCAAAAATGCCCCTATGATACCACTTAAAATTAAACTATATTTATGGTCATCACCTATTAACATTCTTGAAATATGTGGTGCTATTATTCCAACAAAAGCAATTATCCCAATAAAACTTACAACTGCTGATGTGATTAAGGTTATTATAATTCCTGATATAAATCTAAACTTTTTTACATTAACCCCCAAAGAAGTTGCTGAATCTTCACCAGTTAATAATAAATTATAAGAATATCTATTTATAAAAAAAATATGGAAAGAAAATAAATAATATTAAAAATAATATTAAAATTTTATTCCAAGATACTCCTGAAAGATTTCCAAAAGTCCAATTTACTATTGATGATAAGACATCTTCATTAGCAATAAACTGTAATGCCGCATTCCCAGAAGAAAATAGATAATTAAATGCTATTCCAGTCAATATTAAAGTTGATTTATTCATCCCTTTAACATTTGAAATTCCATAAACTAAGAATGAACAAATAATTCCAAATGAAAAAGCAAAGAAAATTGTTATTAAATCAAAATAGACATATTTTCCAGTAAAAAATAATATTGACAGTGCTGCTCCCATAGAAGCTGCACTAGATATTCCGGTAGTGAATGGACTGGACATTTTATTTTCTGTAATTGCTTGCATTACAGTTCCACAAATTGCTAATAGGAATCCTGCAACACTTCCTAAAACGACTCTTGCAAGCCTTAAATCCAAAAAAACTACCATTTCTCTTGGTGATAAAGGTTCAGTATCATTAAAAGATAAATTTTTAAAGATTGTTACTAGTACTCTTTTTAAGTTTATATCTGCTATTCCCTTAAAAATAGATATATAAGAAACAAATAATAGTATAAATAAAGCAATTAATATTTTAAAAACTTTTTTACTATTGTATTGATATATATTATTTATAGAATTCATTAATACCTCTTTATTTCAATTTATAAACATGACCTTTGGGAGCTTTAACACCTTGCATAGCCATCCATTCTTCAAATACTTTATCAGGATTAATATCTTTCATTTCTTCTGGATATAACCATTTAGCTGTATACATAACTCCTATCAATTTACCTAAACCACCACTACAAAAACCTGTTGTTATATATACATTTTTACTTTTAACAGCTTTTAAATCCTTCCAGCCACTTCTATTTATCATTTCATTCATAATATTCTTGCATTCTTCTTGTGAAGGAGCAGTATAAACACCAGTATTCTTATAAGCAGCTCCAGAAGTAGTTTTCATTATTAAATCTGGATCTTCTAATAGTATTTTTTCAGGATCAATAGTTTTTCCTTTTATTGTAGGATCATCAAATATATTTATTCCACCAGCTACTCTCATCATATTTACCCAGCCATCATTTGAAGTTCCTGGAATAGCAGTAGTGTATGGTTCTCCATATTCCCAATATATGGTCTTTTTATTTTAGCCACTCTTTTTTTAACTTCATTTAAATTTTTGTTATAGAATTCTATTAGTTTTTTAGCACCTTTTTCATTACCAAATATTTTTCCTAATCTTTCAATTTGTTCTGGCATATTAGCGTTATCCCAACCTGTAACAACTATTACTTTTATACCTGCCTTTGATAATTGTTCAATATCTTTTTCATATGAGCTATTTCTTGGAGTAATTAAAGCTTCAGGAGCTAATTCAATTATTTTTTCATAATTTAAATTGTTTTGCCCTTTTCCAATACTATTTTTAGGGTCAAAATCTTTCCAATATATTCTATCTTGTGTTGTATTATCATCAACAGAAATTACATTTTTTATATTTCCAATTGCTCTAATAAGCTCATTGTTATATCTACTTGCAACAACAACTCTTGTAAGAGGTTTTTCCAAGACAATTTCTCTACCAACATCATCTTTGAATCTTATTTCAGCAAAACTTAAAGATGATATAAACAAAAATAGAAATAACATAAATTTTTTTATAAAGTATTCCTCCTGTCTCAATAAATGAAACTTATTAACAATCCATTGAATTTAAATTTTCTAAACTAATAATCCTATCACAAATCCTGTCTGCTAAAAACTTATTATGTGTGACCACAATCATCCCTATGTTTTTCTCCTTTGCTGCAATGATAAGATTTTTCCATATTTTAACTTGAGTTAATGCATCTAACATTGTAGTAATCTCATCTGCAATTAAATATTTTGTTTTAGGTCCTAGTGCTCTAGTAATACAAAACCTTTGAAGTTCTCCTCCACTTAATTCTTGAGGCCACCTTGTTAGCCAATAATTTTTAATCCCCATTTTTTTAATAGTTTCATTATCTACTATCCAACCTTCATTTAAAATTTTATCCATTTTCCATTTAGGATTAGTGGCTTTTTCTGGATGTTGATAAATAAGTTGAACAGAGCAATAGCCTTCTTTTTCTAGTTCTTTTCCATCTACTAGTATAGTTCCTTTAGTTGGTTTAAGTATTCCTGCTATTATTTTTGCTAGTGTACTTTTTCCGCAACCTGAAGAACCAAAAATTCCTACTATTTCACCAGCTTTTACATTTAAACTAATATCATTAAGAATAGGCATTCCTTTTAAATAATTAAATGAAATATTTTTTATTTCTAACATTTTTACACCTCATTCTATTAACTATTCTTTTATTCTAAAATTGGTAGTTCTAAATTTAACTTTTTACATTGTAGTCTAATATCCTCTATATCTGTTTCTTCAAAATCATTTTGAGGTAAAGCTTTCCAAAAGGCTTTTGTTAACGGATGTCTAATATATTTTTCTCCTTTTAAAAAATCTTTTGTATCTAAAGTTTCTAAAATATGTCCTCCATAGAAAATAGACATCCTATCTGCAATATTACAAACTAAATCTATATCATGACTAATTAGTAGAATTCCCTTTCCATCATTTGCCATATTTCTAAAATGGTTTAAAACCTCAATAGCCAAATCTAAACTTAATCCAGGAGTTGGTTCATCTGCAATTATTAAATCTGCTTTTGATAAAATTGTATTTGCAATTAATACACGCCTTGCCATACCACCAGACAATTGAAAAGGATATTTACCTAAATCTGCCTTAGTAAAGCCTAGTGTATCCATAACTTTAAAAAAATCTTGCTTATTTATATCTTTTCTCATAAGTTGATCTTCTATAGTCATTAAAGGATCTAAATAAGCGATAGATTGTGGAACAAAAGTAATCTCTTTTCCTCGTAATTGAGATAATCTATCTTCATCAACTATTTCATTTTTAAATTTAATCTCAGCAGATACCACTGTATTTTTAGGTAAAATTCCTAGAATAGCATGTGCCATAAGACTTTTGCCACTTCCAGATGAACCTGCAATTGCTAGTATTTCTCCTTTTTTTATAGTCACATTTAAATCAAATACCATTTGATATAACTTTTGGTTTAATAATTTATCATACATATTAAAACCTATATTTAAATTTTTTACTTCTAAAATATTCATAACATTACTCCTGTCCTGTATTAGGATTAATAATTTTTTCTAAATTGTGTCCTATTGCATCAAAAGCAAATACCATAAGCATAAGAGCTAAACCTGGAAAAAAAGCTAACCACCAATATCCAGAAGTAATATATCTCATTGATTCTGACAAAATAACCCCTATAGCTGGTTCTTCTGGTGGTAATCCAAATCCTAGAAATGTGATTCCTGCTTCATGTAATATTGCATGTGGAAATAATAGTACTGCTCCTACAATGAACTGAGGAATAATATGTGGTAAAATATGTTTAGAAGCTATTTTAACATTGCTAGTTCCTAACTTTTTGGCTATTACTATATATGGCTCCCCTTTAATAGATAAAATTTCTGCTCTTATAATTCTTGATAGGGTTGTCCAGTGTGTTAATGCTACACCTACTAATATTCCTACTGTTCCCTTACCTGTTAAAATAGAGATTAATACCAATAGTATAAGATGAGGCATACCTTGAAATAAATCAATAAGCCATAAAAAAAATTTATCAATTTTTTTTCCAAATATAGCACATGCCGAACCAATTATTACTGCAAATACACAGCTAACAAGTGATGCAACTACCCCTATAATCAAGCTAGTACTAAGCCCTTTTATAGTCCTTGTTAACATATCTCTTCCCATCCAATCAGTTCCAAATATATGTTTTAAACTAGGAGGATTATTCCGAACAGTGAAGTCTACTCCATAGCTATTTTTATCCATAAATCCTCCCCATATTAAAATAATTAAAAGAAAAACTACTGATACTACTAGATATAGTAAAGTTTTTTGCCTTAAATTTAATTTCTTATAATTAGATTTTTTTTGGAGTAAAGCATTATCTATCATTATACATTCCCTCCCTTATTCTAGGATCTATAATAGGATACAGAATGTTTGCACATAAATTTCCTACAAATACAAATATTGCAGATACTAAAGTTATTGCAAGGAGTAAAGGCATATCTCCTTTTACTCCAGCAATTTTAGTTATATTTCCTAAACCTGCATATGAGAACACATTTTCAACAAGCACTGAACCTCCAAAAAGTTCACTAATAGATGCAAATTGGATAGTTACTGCTGGTAAAAGTATATTTCTAATACCATGTTTTCTAATAAATTCCCATAGCTTTTCTCCATTTATTTTAGAATATAAAAAATATTCACTATTTAAAACATCTATAAGCTTTTCTCTTGTATGTAATGCAATTTTTGATATTCCTAAAATACTTAATGTCATAGCTGGTAAGATCATATGATGAATTCTATCCCATAGTGATATGTCTTTCTCTATAACACCAATAGGTGCAGACATTCCTACAGGAAACCAACCTAATTTAACTGCAAAAAACATCAACATAAGAATAGCAAACCAAAAAGTAGGCATTGATGCAAATAGGTATGATATTTTTTGTATTATTTGGTCTATGATTCTTCCATGATAGGCTGCAGCAACTATTCCTAAGATAAAACCTATTATCCCTGATAGAAGCCATGAAGTTAACATAAGCATAAAAGTATTACTAGCAGCTTTAGAAATCAATTCAGATACTGGTTTGTTATATATAAAAGAATCTCCCATATTTCCAGTTAGTGCTCCTTTTACCCAATTAAAATATTGAACTATTGAAGGCTGATTTAAACCCCATACTTTAACTAAATAGTCATATTGTTCTTGTGTAACATTACTATCAGCTCCTAAATAACTAGAAACAGGATCTATTGGTGTTAACTTCATCAACAAGAAAGTTATAATAGAAATAGCAAATAACAAAAAGAACAGCTTAGCTATTTGCCATATAATTTTTTTCATCTATACATCCTCCCTTTATTTTTTACAATTATTTTTTAAAATCCCATTCTTCTATATTTGCCATAAGTGATAAATCTCTAGCATGAGTGTGCAATTTTTGTCTTCCTAAATCTAAACCATCTCTTACAAAATATAAATGTTCCAAATAACAAATTGTACAGTATGGAGCATCTCCTAATACACTTCCTCCTTCTTTTCCATCCCATAAAGCCTTTTGCCAATTTTTTATAGCAACTTTTTCATCTGTTGCTAAATAGGCAGCTCTAATATGTTCATCAACAATAGGGTTATTTTCTCTTACAATATTAGACCAAGGTCCACCTATTCTTTCACTAAAATAAAATCTTGCAACAACTTCTGGTGTATATTGTCCTCCACCAATTACACAGGCATCTGAAGATTGTCTTTTTTCCATTTCTGTCCAATCTGAACCTTCAGGAATAACATTAATACCAATTTTTTTACATTGAACTGCAAAAGCTTCTGCACAAGATTGTCTAGTATCATCTGAAGCTGGATAAAGTAATCTGAATTCTGCTTTAATTCCATCTTTTTCACGAATACCATCATCTTTCATTTTCCAACCTGCTTTATCCAATATTTCATTAGCTTTTGCTATATCACCATTTTTAAATTCTTTTCTTATTTCATCTTTAATTCCCCAAGGTAATGAATCAAAGAAATCAAAAATAACTTCTCCATATCCATAAAGAACATTTTCAATAATTTCTTGCCTATCTACTCCATAATTTATGGCCTTACGAATTGCTATATCTGATGTCACATCATTTCCCATAGGATTACCTTTTTCAGTAAGTTTTTCTGATTTTTTAATTGTAGGCATAGAGATAGCCCTAAAATCCATTGTTTTAGTGGCTAAAATACTATAATTTTCAATTTTTTCTTGAGCCATAGCTTCACTTACATTTACAATATCTATGTCTCCTGCTTTTATTGATGCTAAGGCTGTATCTGGAGTCATTGTTACTAGGGTTAATCTTTTAAATTTAGGTTTTGTTCCATAATATTCTTCATTTCTATCTAAAATAAGTTGTTGACCTTGAGTATAACTTACAAGTTTATATGGTCCTGAACCTATAGGATTTAAGCTATATGTATTACTATCTTTATATGCATGTTCTGCAACAATACCTAAATTAGCTGCATTATAAATAAAAGTTGAACATGGAGCAGAGAAAGTAAATTTAACAGTTTTATCATCTAATGCTTCAGCTTTTTCTAACAATTTAAAATCAAAAGTAGTTCCTATTTCTTTAGTCTTATTAAATGTGAAAGCTACATCTTTTGCTGTTAATTTTTGACCATCACTAAATTTTACATCTTCTCTTATTTTAAAAATCCAAGTTTTACCATCTTCACTTACTTCATAATTTTCAGCAAGATCCTTAATAATATTGTTTTCAAAATCAAAATCTAGTAATTTAGATTGTATTAAAGTTACACCATAATTTCCCCAGCCTTTACAAGGATCAAATCCCTTTTGTAACATAGACTGACCTACTCCTACTATAATTTCTTCTTTATTTTCTAATCTTTCAATTTTACTTGCTTCTTTAATTTCAGATGAATTTTTCTCACAACCTAAAAAACTAAACATCAGAGTTACAGCTATTACAGAAATACCAATTTTTAGAATCTTTTTCATTTTTACTTCCTCCTTGTACTGATTAAAATAAAAAAGCCATGCATCGTAAAAAAGCATAGCTATTGCATACTAAGAGCTTTACTCTTTATCTTTTCCACGAGATAGAGTAATTCAATTATGCAGGTCTTCTGACTTATGATTTATATTTCTTTACCTTCCCAGATAAAAATTCCAGTGGTATAAAACAAGAAAAAACTCAATTACAGCGACGGGCTCGTTTCGGTATTTCACCGAATTCCCTCTTAGCCTTAAAAATAAGGAACATAATTGACATCGTATTAAATTTTTTTAACTTAAAATTTAGTATTTTAATAAATAATATACGATATTATAACAGAGAATTATAGTTTTTACAAGTTAAATAGTTTTTAACAAAAAATGATATCAATAGAACTTTATTTCTATCAATATCATTTTTAAAAAACTAGTTATCAAAACTTAATAAAGTTTAAAATTGTAACTTTATTTATTTTTCATAAGTAGACTTTATAAATAATTCTTCTAATTGTTTATCATCAACAGTGTTAGGTGCTTCAGTCATTAGACATTGTCCTTTATTTGTTTTAGGGAAAGGAATAACATCTCTTATAGATTCTTCTTTTAACATAACCATAAGCCATCTATCTATTCCAAATGCTAGTCCACCATGAGGAGGTGCACCATATTTAAAGGCATCTATGAAGAAACCAAACTTAGCTTTTGCTTCTTCTTGAGAAAGTCCTAATCTATCAAATACTATAGATTGAATTTTTGGATTGAATATTCTTATAGAACCCCCACCTATTTCAGAACCATTTAATACTAAATCATAAGTATTAGTTCTAATATCTTCAGTTTGCCCTGCTAAGAATTTATCCAAATCTTCAGCTTTTATAGAAGTAAATGGATGATGTTCTGCCTTATATCTTTGTTCTTCTTCATCATAATCAAACATTGGGAAGT
>ERZ773009.1243-NODE-1243-length-18071-cov-7.378719_pt1 | contig 18071 bp, 17 predicted proteins | sample MGYA00580663_ERZ773009 | MGnify/ENA primary metagenome ERZ773009 (study PRJEB29015, sample SAMEA2737969) | human oral metagenome | biome: human oral; feature: human-associated habitat; material: dental | place: China | collected 2026 ... | reverse complement strand
GGCACGCAAGCTCTTTCAACAGGAAGAGGCCGCGAAGCTCGTCGATATGGAGGAGGTCAAGGACGCTGCCATCCGCGCGGCGGAGAAGAGCGGCATCGTCTTCCTCGACGAGATCGACAAGGTCGCCGTCAAGGGTCAGGGCTCCGGCCCCGATGTCTCGCGCGAGGGCGTGCAGCGCGACATCCTGCCCATCGTCGAAGGCTCGACCGTCATGACGAAGTACGGCCCCATCAAGACCGACCACATCCTCTTCATCGCGGCGGGCGCCTTCCACACGGCGAAGCCCTCCGATCTCATCCCCGAACTGCAGGGACGCTTCCCCATCCGCGTCGAGCTCAAGTCGCTGCAGAAAGAAGACTTCCGGCGCATCCTGACGGAGCCGCAGAACGCTCTTTTGAAGCAGTACAAGGCGCTGCTGGCGACCGAGGGCATCGCGCTCGACTTCGCGGACGACGCCATCGAGCGCCTCGCGCAGCTCGCCTGCGACGTCAACGCGCAGACCGAAAACATCGGCGCGCGCCGCCTGCATACGATCCTTGAAAAGCTGTTGGAAGACCTCTCCTTCGAGGCTCCCGACATGGAGGAAAAGGAAGTTACCGTCGATGCCGCTTACGTCGACAAGAAGCTCAAGGACATCGTCGTCAACCGCGACCTCAGTCAGTTTATCCTGTGAGGCAGGGAGGGGAGGCTCTTGATATGAAATTTCGCGTGAAATCTCTTGCGGCTGTTTTGATGTTCTGCCTTGCCGTCTGCATCTCCCTGCCGACCGCCTTTGCCGCCGACGGCGCGATTGACGATGTTTACATCTACGAGGGGGATCCGAATCTCATTATATGGGATTCCGGCTCTCATGTAAGATCCGTGGCAGACGCGAGCTCGGCGTACATTGTCAGCGAGGGTGAGGACTACGAGGACTTTGCCTTCCTGTCCTTTGCCGTTTGGTGGAGCAGCACCACCCATGAGAAGGTAGTAGAGCCGCAGCGTACCATCTTGTATCATTATGAAAAAGATACGGGCGATTACTATTTGGTGAATCAAAAAGGCGAATACCGTCGCTCAGGCAGGCGTGCAATTCCACTCGAATACCTTCGTGCCGCCGCACATGAAAATAGTGATTGGTGAATGATAGGTGATGAAGATGGGGTTGAAAAAGTTTGCTTCGCTGGCAGTAGTATGTGCCTTCGTACTGCTTGGCACAGTGTCAGGCGCATGGGCGGCTGCGCGCCCCATCCAACTGGATGATATGGCGCTGGGCGGCATATATCCGGGCGCGACGGAAAGTCATGTGAGGGATGTATATGGGGAACCTGATAGAGAAGACGAGCTTCAGGGGAATACATGGGGCGATACAAAGAAAGTATATTATGGTACGGGATACTCCATGCTCTATTTTGGAAGGAAGTTTGATGCAGACAATACCTATGTCATGAGCATCTCGACAACGAATCCGGCAATTTCCATGCCGAGCGGCATTCATGTGGGAATGCACATCGGTGAAGCGCTCGCTATATTCAGCGATTTGAAAAAGATTGGTCCGAGCCATTATGGCGCACCGCATTTATGGGGAACGTCGGGCATCAAGGGGCAGCCTTTTCAGCGCTTGCTGGTCATCGAGATTGATCAGAACCGCGTTATCAAACAGATCCGTATTCAAGATGTTTACGATCCCGATACGAATCTGAATGCTCTCTGAAGCTCTTGAAGCGGACAAGGCGGCTGTTTCCACCGTGCGCGAGTGGGAAAAGGAGATGGAGTAGGATATGAAAAAAGACATCGGTTCCGTATTGGGACTTTATCCGACGCCGCTCGTTGTCGTCGGAGCCATGGTTGACGGGAAGGCGAACTGGATGCTCGTCGGCCACGTGGGCATCATCGGTCATGACCGCATCCTCATCAGCGCTGTCAAGGCGCACCATACGAACAAGGGAATCCGCGAAAACAAGGTGCTTTCCTTGAACATCGTCACGGAGGAGATCCTGCCCGGAGCGACGTACATCGGCAAGGTCAGCGGCACGAAGCTGGACAAGTCCGCCGTCTTCGAATTTGCGCAGGGCAAGACGGGCGCACCGCTGCTGTCGGCTTCGCCTCTGACGATGGAATGCAGTGTAGAGGACAACTACGAAACGGGAACCTTCGACAACTTCATCCTCAAGATCGAGCATACCTTTGCAGAGGAGAGCATTCTGAACGACGATGGGAAGATCGACTACCGCAAGCTCAAGCCAATCCTGTTCGAGATGCCGACCTACGAATATGTAAAGACCGGCGATGTCATGGGCAAGTGCATGAGCTTCGCCGACGGTTACGCAGCAAAATAAAGCGCAGATTTGCGCGCAGCAGAGAGAAACGCCCCCAAAGCCGCTTCGAAGGTTTCGGGGGCGGTTCTCTCTGTATGCTTAGGCAAATATCAAATGCGCTGCAGGACGGTGTCGTCCAGGGGAAGGCGCGGGCGCGGTGACGGGGCTTGCAGGGCATAGCCGATCTGCAGGAAGCAGACGATGCCGTAGCGTTCGTCGAGGCCGAGGATCTCGCGCACCTTTTCCTTGTCGAACATGCCGATCCAGCAGGTGCCGAGGCCGCGGGAGACGGCGACAAGATCCATGTGCGTCACGGAGATCGCCGTGTTGTAGACGGCGTAGGACGCCTTTTCCACCTCGTCCTTTGCACGCTGCTCACGCAGCTTTTCCACCTTCGCCGCGTCCATCGTGATGTCCTCGAAGGCGCCGGCTACCGTGAGCTCGGCACCGCGCTCGGGCAGCTTCTTCACGGCCTCGCGGTCGTAGCACGCGAGGATGAGGAGATGCGCCTCGCCGAAAAAGGAGAGCGGCGAGAAAATCTTCATCGAGGGCGGCGATGCCGCGAGAGAGCGCGGTGAGCAGGCGCTCCTTGTCGTCGGACAGATAGCCAGCGAGGGGCACGGAGTTGCTCGTGTGCATGCCGAGGAGGAAGGTGTGCTCAAGCTCGAGCGCGGTGAGCAGGCGCTCTTCCTCGCGCAGGCGGCGCAGCGCTTTGAGCTCCTGGTACATGGCGCGCGCTTCCAAGAGATCGTGCTCGACCTGCGCGAGCTCTTCGACGGCGAAGGGCACATCGCGGTACATCGTGCAGAAGCTGCAGCTGTTGTGGCTGCACCCCTGCGTCACCTGCACGAGAAGGGAATCCGCCTCGTAGGGCGGGCGGTACGTCGTTCCTGTATATTTCATAATATGTGAGGAACCACGGATAAATTCAGCCCCCCATCTTCACGCATCTGCGCTGTCCTCTCGTTGTCGACAAATCCTCGATAGAACCAGCGCATCTGTGCAAATCTGGGCGACTTCATTCTCTACGCGGAAATGCTTCTGACGGCGGTCTTCATGGGCTTCGCCAATGGTGTTGCGCCCGTATTTTCTTACCAATTTGGTGCGAAGGGACACGCCGAGCTCCTGCGCCTGCTGCGCCTGTCGCTCGCCATCGTCTTCGGTTTCGGCTTCTTGTCCTTCGCAGCGGCGCAGGTCTTCGGCGCGCCTTTGATCGGCCTCTTCCTGCCCGGCGGCGGTCACGTCTACGCGCTGACTCTCAGCGGCTTCGGGCTGTTTTCGTGGAGTTTTCTGCTCTGCGGCTTCAACCTCTTCGCTTCGAGCTTCTTCACAGCGCTTTCCGACGGCAGGATGTCGGCGATTCTATCGTTTGCGCGCAACCTCATGGGAATCGTGATCTTCCTCATGATGCTGCCGCGCTTCTTCGGTCTCAATGGCGCCTGGCTCGCCGTGCCTGCGGCGGATATGGCGGCCGTGCTTCTTTCCTTCCGTCAACTGTGGGGCGCTGCGAAAGCCTTTCGCGAGGAAGAGGCGGCAGGCAGTGTGGTTTTAGGGCGCTGAAAGGTGTGTGTGTGATGAGATTTTTACAAAATAGTGGAAAGCAGCTCGCCTGCCTCAGTGCAGCTCTTTGCGTGCTGTACGGCGCGGCAGAGCCGGCTCTGGCGGCAGGTGCAGCGCCGGTGTCGGCTGCTGCGCCGGCGTCGGCTGCTGCGCCCGCATCGACGGCGCGCGCAGCAGCTGAGCGCGAGCAGGCGCCGAAAGCCGCTCTGCCCAACTACGGTGTGGCGCTCGGCGCGCCCTACGATGATGCTTCCTTTTGGTGCGATGCGGCAGGAGAGCAGCTCCTGGGCACGGCAGAGGATGTGGCACGTCTGAACGAGGAGCTGCGCGCGCGTCAGCCGAGCCTCGCGGCGCTCTCTGAGCTGCCGCGCGCCGCCTCGAGGGCGCAGCTTCGGCGCTGGATTGAAGGTGCCGCGCCCGAGCGCGAGGAATGGTATGCGCCGACGGAGCCGCTTTCGGAGGCGGCGTATCGCGCGGTGCTCGAAAACTGCGCGCTCTCTGAGCTGCCGCTTCGAAGCCCCTTGCGCTACGGCGTCACCGTGCGCCGCGCCGACCTGCGCCATCTGCCGACGTCAGAGGCTTGGCTCGACACGCCGGGCGACGTCCACTACGACAGCCTGCAGGCGACCGCCGTCGATCCCGCCGAGCCGCTCGCCGTCTGGAGCGAGAGCCGCGACGGCAGGTTCCTCTTCGTCTCCACGCGCTATTACCGCGGCTGGCTGGCGAAGGAGACGGTCGCCTTCACGACGCGCGAGAAGTGGCTCGCCTATGCGCAGCCGCAGGATTTCCTCGTCGTGACGCAGAGCCGCTACGAGGCGCCTGCGGCGGCAGGCAGGCAGCTCTATCAGCTCGGCAGCCGCATCCCGCTCGTGCAGCAGGGGGGGACACAGCTCGCGCGCCTGCCGCAGCGCGCGCCGGACGGCAGCCTGGAGGAGCTGCTGCTGCCGCTGCCGTACCGCGAGGACGGCAGCGCGGGCGCTGGCGGGGAAGGCACGGCGCTCCATCGCGGCAATCTGCCCTACACGGCGAACAACCTGCGCCGCTCTGCCTTCGCCTGCCTCGGCGATGTCTACGGCTGGGGCGGGCAGGATGAGAGTGTCGACTGCTCCGCCTTCGTCGCCGATGTCTACCGCACGGTCGGCATCGAGCTGCCGCGCGATGCCGATGAGCAGGAAGTGGCGTTCGGGATGGGGCAGGAGCTTTTTGCCGGTGCAGGAAGCACCTCTGCCGTCGGCAGGCAGGGCGTGTTCCTGCTGCGGCATGACGAGGAGGCAGAGCCTCAGCCGATTTCCACGGCGCTCGACGAGCTCTCGCCTGCTGAACGCACGCAGGCGCTTCTCGCCGCGCCGCCCGCGAGCCTGCTCTTTCGCCCTGACCATGTGATGCTCGTGCTCGGCTCAGACGCGGGCAAGACATACATCATCCATTCCCTGAGCGGCTGCTGGGAAAAAACCGAAGAAGGTCTGATGCGCCGCCGCATCCGCCGCGTGCTCGTCAGCGACGCCTACTTTCTGACAAGCACGGGCGGGCGCAACCTCGATGCCTGCACGAGCATCGGCAGCTTCGCTGCTACAGCGCGCTGAGTGATTTGACGCTCAGTGCGCTGCACTTTGATTACCGAGGAAATATTCTGAAATTAAAATAAAGGGAAGAAAAAGAACGCCTTATTTCAATTTTGATTGCGAAATTGAAATAAGGCGTATATAATAGGCTTGTTATTTCAAGGAAGCGCAGATGTGTAAACTACACGCACAAACGTCCACTTTGTGGACATTGTGCGCCGCCCTTACATGAAAGAGCCAATCAGTCTGCGCCTACGGCTTGACTTCTTGGACTTTCATGGTAAAGATGGGTGGCTGAATTTACCAGTGATTCCGCAAAATTATGGGGAGATTTGTATATGGAAAACCGTGCCGGATATGAGCGGGTGAATTTATCGGGAGAAGCGGCATATAAATCTTTTGTGCCACGCCCGTTGCCGCCGCAGACGGAAATCGCGCCGGATGAAGAAATGATTGCGCTTCTCGTGCAGGCAAACCGAAATCTTGCCGCATTGGAAAGCGTAGCTGCAAAGATTCCGAATATGGACTTGTTTGTTTCGATGTATGTGCGCAAAGAAGCATTGATGTCCTCACAGATCGAGGGGACGCAGGCGACGTTGGAAGATGTGCTTGATCCGCTGCTTGAGGCGAATACGAATCGCAGCGTAGCGGATGTCATCAACTATATCAAGGCGACCGAGTACGCCTTGCAGCGTTTGGGAACCCTGCCTTTATGCAATCGCCTGCTCAAGGAGACGCACGCCGTTCTTATGGCAGGTGTTCGAGGGCAGGAGAAAAGTCCGGGGGAGTTCCGTCACTCGCAGAACTGGATCGGCGGACAGGGCAGCACGCTGAAAAATGCGCGTTACATTCCACCATGCCCGGAAGATATGACGGAAGCGATGTCGGATTTGGAAAAGTATATAAACGGGGAAGACGCTGTGGATCCGTTGATTCGAGCGGCACTGATACATTATCAGTTTGAAACGATACATCCTTTCCTTGACGGGAACGGACGGATCGGACGCTTGTTGATCACGCTGTTTTTGATGGAGCAGGGCATCTTGTCGACGCCGGCGCTCTATATCTCGTATTTCCTCAAGAAAAATCGCATCGAATACTATGACCGCATGAGTGAAGTGCGAAGAAAGGGGAATTATGAGCAGTGGATTCGCTTTTTCCTGCAGGCGATTGAAGAATCTTCGGGGGATGCTGTTGCAGCGATCGATGAGCTTACAGCGCTGCACGAAAAAAATAAAGCCGCAGTAGCAGCTCTGGGACGATCGGCGAGAAGTGCCTTATCGGTATTTCACTATATCGAGGGAAATCCAATTATTGATACACAAAAGACCGCACAGGCGCTGAACGTGTCCTTCAATACGGTTGCTGCGGCGATCCGGCGATTGGTGGAATGCGGCATTCTCGTGCAAATGAATGAGGGGAAGAGAAGCCGCACGTTTGCCTATGAAGCCTATCTGGCTGTTTTGCGAAACGGAACCTAAAATGCCGGGCACGCGGGAAGATGGAAGGAAAATACATGCCCCTGTGTTGTTGAAAACCCGTGCGCGGTAGTGTATAATGAAGCCGTATGTGATTTTGTCTTTAGGAAGGGCAGGGCGTATGGAGCACTTCACGCAGATGTTTTTGGAGTTTATCGATGCCTGGGGCTATGTGGCGGTTGCCGTTCTGATGGCGCTCGAAAATGCCTGCATACCGATTCCGAGCGAGCTGATCCTCGGCTTTGCGGGCTATCTGATCTTCGTCGATCGCATGGGCTTCGTCGGCGCGGTGATCGCCGGCATGGTCGGCGGCATGGCGGGGTCGATCTTCGCGTACCTCGTGGGTCGCTACGGCGGGCGCTCCTTCGTGGATAAGTATGGCAAGTATTTCTTCGTGAAGAAGTCACACGTCGACATCGCCCAGCGCTGGTTTGACAAGTACGGTGTCAAGGCGATCTTCTTCAGCCGCATGCTTCCCGTCGTGCGCACGTTCATCTCGCTGCCGGCAGGGTTCGCGCATGTGAACTTCAAAAAGTTCCTCGTCTACACGTTCCTCGGCTCACTGCCGTGGACGGCGCTGCTCCTCGGCATCGGCATGGCGCTCGGCGAGAGCTGGCAGCTCATGCTGACGGTGGGGCATGAGGTGAGCATCGGCTTCGTCATAGTCAGTGCGATCGTCATCGCCGTCATCTATCTGCGCTACCGCCGCAGTCGTCAGCAGAAAGCCAGGGAAGCACTGATAAAATGAAGTCGCCCAGATTTGCGCAGATGTGCTGTATCTATCGAGGAGACAAACCGGAGGCGTAGCGGTGCTACGTCGAGGATTTGTCGACGATGAGAGGACAGCGCAGATGCGTGAAGATGGGTGGCTGAATTTATCAGTGCTTCCCTAATGGACGTGGAGTGATCCACGTCCATTTTTTGAAGGGAAAGGGCACCGTCAGAAGCTGCCGCCGCTCGTCACATAGAGGAAGAAGAGCGGGTAGAAGAGCAGCAGGTAGAGGATGGTCGTGACGAGGAAGCTCGCTACCGTGAGGTTGACGTTGAGCTTGTAGAGGCGCGCCGTCAGGACGGCGTTGATCGCCGTCGGTGCGGCGGCGATCAACAGCAGGCTGCCGATGAGCACGGGATCGTCGAAGAGCAGGCGGCAGAGCCCGAAGAAGATCAGGGGCGTGAGCAGGAAGCGAAGCGGCACCAGGTCGGCGGTATTCTTGATGTAGAGCCTCGCGCGCGAGAAGTCGACGAGACAGCCGACGGGAAAGAGCGCCGTCCAGGCGCCGATGTGCACGAGTGACTGGAACGCCGCGCCGAACACGGCGGGGCGCTCGACGCCGAGGAAGTTCAGCGAGAGTCCCGCGAGAAGTCCGAGTATGGGCACCTGGTTCGGCGTGAGGAAGAGCTCGCGCACGGAGAGGTGGACGCGGTGCGCATCGGCGGCGCCCTGCGCGCGGAACAGCGCGGCGAGCGGGAAGCAGACGAGCACGAGGAGCCCTACCTGGAACGAGGAGACGATCTGCACGTAGGCGAAGCCCGCCTCGTCGTAGAGGATGAAGGCGGAGAGCCCCGCGATCGTGCCGATGTTCGTGAGCATGGCGCTCATATAGTAGGCGCCGCGCGAAAGCGGCTCCCGGTGGCGGCGCGCGAAGGTCAGGCGCGCGATGGCGCCGGGCACGAGCATGAAGAGGGCGCTGAAGAGCGGCAGCCACAGGAGGCTCTTCGAGAGCGGCATGACCCAGAAGCTCAAGAGCGCGAGCAGCGTCGCCATGACGATGATGTTGAAGCGGATGACGGCGTTGCAGCGCGCGTCGGAGATGAAGCCCCGCTGGTAGGCGAGGTAGCCGGCGATCAAGGGCGCGATGAGGTCGGTGCCGACGTAGATGAGGCGGAAGGTCGTTTCGTTCATGGTGCTCCTCTTAGAGGCGACAGGGAGGATGTGCGATTCACTCCTGCCGCAGGTTTATGTCGTATTGTATCGTATCATGTGCGCCGGAAGAATACAAGTGCAGGAGAAAGGATGGATCGAATGATATACCCGATGAAGCTTCGAGCGCCGCTCAAGGACTATCTGTGGGGCGGCACGCGCCTCAAGACGGAGTACGCGAAGGAGACAGCGCTCGCCAAGGTCGCGGAGAGCTGGGAGCTCGCGTGCCACAAGGAGGATCAGAGCATCATCGAGAACGGCGCGGACGCGGGGCTGACGCTTGAGGCGTACATCGCGCGCGAAGGAGCGCACGTCGCGCTCGGCTCGCACGGCTCGCGCTACCCGTACTTCCCGCTGCTCATCAAGCTCATCGACGCGCACGACGATCTGTCGGTGCAGGTGCATCCCGACGACAGCTATGCCTTCGAGCATGAGGGCGAGTACGGCAAGATGGAGATGTGGTACATCCTTCAGGCGGAGCCCGGCGCCGAGATCATCTACGGCTTCAAGAAGGAGATCTCGCGCGAGGAGTGCCGCCGCCGCATCGAGGAGAACACCTTGCTTGACGTCGTGCAGCGCGTCAAGGTGCAGGCGGGCGACACCGTCGTGATCCCCGCGGGCACGGTGCATGCCATCGGCCGCGGCATCCTGCTCGCCGAGGTTCAGCAGAACTCGGATACGACGTACCGCGTTTACGACTACGCGCGGCGCGGCACGGACGGCAGGCCGCGCGATTTGCACATCGACAAGGCGCTCGACGTGCTCTCCTTTGCGCCGCCGCCGTGCGTCGTGAGCCGCGGCGAAAAGCTCGCCATCTTCGCCGAGTACGAGATGACGATCGCCGCGCGCACGGAGCTTTTTTCCGTCTATCACTTCGCACTGCATGGGCGCTGCCACCTGCAGGCGGGGCGCGCGAGCTTCCAGTCCCTCGTCGTCCTCGAAGGCACGCTGGAGCTTTCGTGGGCGGGCGGCGAGGAAATCATGGAGAAGGGCGACTCGTACTTCATTCCGGCGGCTTTCGGCGACTATATGCTGCGCGGTGAGGGCGCCTTCCTGCTGACGGAGATCTGATGCACAAAAATGCGCCCCGAAGAGCGGCTCTTCGGGGCGCATTGCCATGGAGGGGACATCGGGAGGAAGCGCCCTTACGGTATCCGGGGCGGCTGGCTGCATACCGCCGTGTGGTGCACGAGGTCTTCGAGGCGCATTTCGACGTCGAGCGCTTCCTTGTGCACGGTTTCTGCCGTGTCGTATTCCGCGAGGTCGTCCGTTTCGAGCGCCTTGAGGAAGTGCTCCCAGGCCGTGATGGAAAGCTCGGTCGACTCGGCGCGCAGCTGGCTCAGATAGCGCGCGCCGGGCGGCACGGAGAGCGCCGAGAGCTTCTGTTGGCGCTCCTTCAGGCTCGGGATGACGCTCGTTTCGATGAGCTTCTTGAGCCCTTCCTTCTGTGCGGCGGACAGGAGCCCCGTGCCGTCCCACGGCATGGCGGTCAGTGCACAGAAGCGCTGCTGCTCCTCGGCGAAGCGTCCGTTGTACTGCTCGACGATGGGCTGCGACTCCTCCAGGTAACGCGCGGCGTCCTTTTCCAGGAGCGGCGTGAGGCGGTCGAGGCAGTCGCGGTAGTTCTTGATGTAGGCGACCTGCCAGTGACCGTCGGCGGCCTGCTCCATGGCGAGGAGCAGCGTCAGATTTGTCTGCGTGAGCTCGTCCTTCGCCTTGACGTGCGCCGTCGCCGTCGCGCCGTCGCGGTCGATGGCTTCGAGCGCGACGATCGTGATGTGCTTGAGCAGGCTGCGCTCGAAGAGGCTATCGAAGTCAATGCTGAGCTGGCGCCCTTGCAGGAGCTCGCCGGGCTTCTGCCACTCGCCCGTCTTGATGTAGCCCGCGAGTGACGTGCGCATCCCCGCCGTGACCTGCGGCTTGACGAGCTGGTAGAAGTTCACGGCCTCGCTGCGCTTTTCGGGCGTCAGCGAGGTGTCGCTTGCGAAGAGGCTGCGCGTGAGGTCGTCGTAGATCCTGCCCGTAGTGAGGCTGACGTTGACGTAGCGCTCGAATTTCTCGGCGTCGTGCTCTTCCACCGCTTCTTGAATCTCAGCGAGCGCGTATTCGGGGCTTCTCGCGTGGATGAAGAAGTACCAGAGCACGGAGCCGATGGCGAGGGCAAAGAAGACGATGACGAGCATCGTGAGCGTGCGGTTGTACGAGCTGATCTTCCTGGCGCGCAGATGCAGGCGCCAAGTGTAATCGTCCATGTGATTTCTCCTTCGAGGGAATGGGGATGTCGCGAGTTTTCCGAAAAATGCTTCTGAATTATCGAATATAAACAGCTATATTATTATAGCATACATGTCAACGCTGAGGAGGTGGGCGCGTGAAATGGGTCAGCCATGAGATCGTGACGGGCGTGGCGGTCTATGCGTGGACGGGGAGCCTCGTGCCGACGGCGTGCGCCATGGCGGGCGCCGTCCTGCCCGACTGGATCGAGGGCAAGGGCGGCGGCATGCGTCTGCCGTGGCGCGGCATGCTCGCGCACCGCGGCTGGTCGCACTGGCCGCTTGTCTACGTCCTCGGACTGCTGGCGCTTGAAGCTGCGGCGAAGGATGGTGCGGCGAGTGCTGCGGGACTCGTCGAGGCGGCGCGCTTCGTCCTCGTCGGCGCGCTCTTTCACATCGCCGAGGATGCCCTCTGCGGCAAGGTGCCGCTCCTGCACCCGAGGAAGAAGGTCGGCGTGCGCCTCTTTCGCGTCGGCTCTTTTGCCGAATACATCTTCGCGCTCGTCCTGGTGCTCGCCTTCTATGCCGTCGGGCGCCTGCTTTTATAGTAGTCTCATCAATTATAAAATAAGTTTATCGTCGCGGCGAAGAAAGCAAGGAGGAAAGTGCCTCTGTGATGGGGAAGTTTAACAGGTAGGAGAAGAAATCACCTTTGGAGGGGGATTACGATGGAACAAGGCACGCAGAAAAAGAAGAACAAGCTCCTCGGGCTTCTCTCGGAGAAGTACCCGACGCTTGAATCCGTCTACGAAAAGCTCATCTATCTGCAGGCGCAGCTCGGTCTTCCCAAGGGCATCGAGCACTTCATGAGCGATCTGCACGGCGAGTACGAATCGTTTTTCCATATCCTGAACAACTGCTCGGGCGTCATCCGCGAAAAGGTCGAGTACGTCTTTGCCGACCGCATGACGGACGAGGAAAAGGCGGAGTTCTGCACGCTCATCTACTATCCGAAGGAAAAGGTCGAGCGGCTGCACGCGCAGAGGAAGGACACGCCCGCCTGGTATCGCGAGAACCTCGCGCGCCTTTTGGAGCTCTCGAAGCTCATGAGCTACAAGTACCCGGCGGCGAAGGTGCGCGGCTTCATCCCCAAGCGCTATGAGTCCGTCATCGTCGAGCTTCTTTACACGCGCCCCGAGGAGGACACGGCGCAGGCGCAGTACCATCGCCGCCTCCTCGCGACCATCGTGCAGATCGACAGCGGCGCAGGCTTCATCGAAGCGTTCTGCGTGCTCGTCAAGCGTCTCGCCGTCGATCATCTGCACATCGTCGGCGACTTCTTCGACCGCGGCAGCCGTCCCGACGCGATTCTCAACATGATCCTCGACTACCACGATATCGACATCGAGTGGGGCAACCACGACGTCATGTGGATGGGCGCGGCAGCGGGCAGTGAGGTCTGCATCGCGGGCGTCGTGAGAAACAGCCTGCGCTACCACAACACCGACGTCTTAGAGCGCGGCTACGGCATCAGCCTGCGTCCCCTATCGCTCTTTTCGACGCGCATCTATCCCGATTCCAATGCCATCCGCGCCTCGGAGAAGGCGATCACGATGATTATGCTGAAGCTCGAAGGCCAGCTCATCGCCAGGAATCCCGACTTCGAGATGGAGAGTCGCCGTCTCCTCGACAAGATCAACTACAACTCCTCCTACGTCATGCTCGGCGATCGCCGCTACGAGCTGGAGAGCGCCTACTTCCCGACGATCGACCCGAAAGATCCGTTCGCGCTCTCGGAGGAGGAGGAGCGCATCATCGCCGACCTCAAATCGTACTTCACGGAGAGCGAGATGCTGCAAAAGCACGTCGACTTCCTCTACAAGAAGGGAAGTCTCTACAAGTGCTGCAACGGCAACCTTCTTTACCACGGCTGCGTTCCCGTCAACGAGGACGGCTCGCTTCGCGACGTCATCTTCGACGGCAAGGCTTACAAGGGACGCGCCTACTTCGATTATGCCGACCGCCGCGCGCGCCGCGCCTACCTCTTCCGGGCGCAGGAAGATCTCGACTTCATGTGGTTCTTGTGGTGCGGCAGGACGTCGCCGTGCTCGGGACGCGAGGTCAAGACCTTCGAGCGATCGCTCCTAGAGGACGAGAGCACATGGAAGGAGCCGGCCGATCCCTACTACCGCCTGCTGGACGACGAGGATTTCTGCCGCTCCATCCTCGCAGAATTCGGCCTGCCCGAGAGCGGGCACATCATCAACGGTCATGTGCCCGTCAAGGTCAAGAAGGGCGAGACGCCCGTCAAGGCGCACGGCAAGGCCATCATCATCGACGGCGGCTTCTGCCAGGCGTACCACAAGAAAACGGGCATCTCGGGCTTCACGCTCATCTCCAACTCGCGCGGCTTCCGGCTCCTCATGCACCAACAGGTCGCCGACGTGCGCCAGGCGCTGAAGGAGAACAAGGACATCGAATCCGTCTCCGAGACGGTCGAACTGCAGACGAAGCTCACGACGCTCGGCGACACGGACGAGGGCAAGGACATCCAGGAGGAGATCGCCGACCTCTACAACTTGCTCATCGCCTATCAGAACGGCGTGATCGAGCCGAAGGCATAGCCTCGCATACGAAAAAAGCATCCATCGGTCTGAGCACACTGCCTCTGTGCGAGGCGGCAGCTTAGCTCGATGGATGCTTTTTGCTTTCGATGCCGTACTGAGTCGATCATCCGACAAGATGAACGTTCAATTTTGCCGGGAAGTGCCGGAGAGGCACGGATAAGGATTCAGCGGATGGAGAAGGGCAAGCCGTATCTGCTGTTACTGCTGGTGCGGGCCGTGGCCTGCTCCGTGGCCGCCGCGACCGTGGCCGTGGCCGCCGCCTTTGCCGCGATGCGGACAGCGACCTTCCCCCATGGTGGAGTCCTGTCCGTGGCGGTGTGCGTGCGCTTGGCCTTCGCCGTGGTGCTGACCGCAGTGACCTTTGCCTTCGCCATGATGATGCGCGTGCCCTTCGCCGTGCCCTTCGCCGTGGTGGTGACCGCAGTGGCCCTGACCCTCGCCGTGGCGGTATTGACCTTCGCCCGCGCCGTGCGCATGGGAACAGCGATGGCCGCCTTCGGCGTGCTCATGCCCCTCGCTGTGATGCGAACAGTTTGCTTCCGTCGTATAGGCAAGCGTGCCGGCGAGATGCTGTGCGACAGCCTCGTCCGCCGCGCCCTTGACGCCGGCATAGATGCGGATGCCGGCATCCGTGAGCGCTTCGATCGCGCCCGCGCCGATGCCGCCGCAGATGAGCGCATCGACTTCGTTTTCCTTCAAGAAGCCGGCGAGTGCGCCGTGACCGCTGCCTTGCGTGCTGACAACCTCCGATTTCTCTACGGTATCCTCCTTGACGTCGTAGAACTTGAATGCCTGCGAGTGGCCGAAGTGCTGGAACACCGTGCCGTTTTCGTTTTCATAGGGGACTGCGATTCTCATCGTTCCTTCTCCTTTCTTTCTCGGGGGCGAAAAGCAATAGTCTTGACGCGCCTCGGCACGCGGACAGCATTTGCCGCACGGTGCGGACATGTCGCAGAGCTGGTAGAAGCCGCCTTCGATGACGAGCGGTCTGCCGTGCACGAGGCTCTCGGCGATTTTTTTGCGCGCTGCGGCATAGATTTCGGCGACCGTCGTGCGCGAGATCGCCATGCGTTTGGCGCATTCCTCCTGCTTTAGCCCGTCGTGGTCGATGCTGCGTATGCACTCGTACTCTTCGACGAGCAGGGTGACGGCCTCGCCGCCGGGAAAGCCCGCAGGCGTGAAGCGCTCGTAGGCGGGACGCACGCAGATCCTTCGCCCCCGCGTCGGTCTTGGCACAGTCCTCGCCTCCTTTAAAATATTTTTACGGATTTGTTATCGACATATGTCGGTAACTGTGTTATCATCGTATCATGGAAGGAACAGTGTGTCAAGCCGTTTTGACGAAAACGGCAGGATTTAGCCCTTTCATGGAGAAAAGAATAATATCGCCCATCAAAATAGAGGAGGGATTCCATGGCAAAGGAAACGATACAGAAGGACGTCGTCATCATCGGTGCGGGCATGGCAGGGCTGACGGCGGCGCTCTATGCGGGACGCATGAATTTTTCGACGCTCGTCCTGGAGAATGCCATCGTCGGCGGGCAGATTGCGAACGCCACGGGCATTGAGAATTATCCGGGCTTTTTGAGCGTCTCGGGCAGTGACCTCATTCAGACAGTGCAGCAGCAGGCGGAGACGTTCGGCGCCGTCGTCGACGAGTTCGATGCGATTGAGAAGGTTACGCTCGAAGGCGCGGTCAAGCGCGTCGAGACGGAGAGCGCCGTTTACGAGACGCCCGTCGTCATCATCGCCTCGGGCATGAGCCGCAGGAAGCTGCCGCTCGCTGAGGAAGCGAAGTACGCGGGGCGCGGCGTCCACTACTGCCAGCTTTGCGACGGACACATGTATCAAGATAAAATCATTGCCGTCATGGGCGGCGGCAATGCGGCGCTCGATGCGGCGAACTTCCTCTCGCGTTACGCGAAGAAGCTCTACCTCGTGCATCGCTCCAAGCTTCGCGCCGACGAAGTTTCGCAGAAGCGTCTCCGAGAAAATCCCAAGGCGGAGATCTTGCTCGAAACGGAGATCCGTGCCCTGCGGGGCGAGGGAAAGCTCGAATCTATCGAGATTTTCGACAAGAAGGCGGGCGAGGCACGGGAACTTGCTGTCGACGCCATATTTGTCAACATCGGCGTGCAGCCGAACACGGCGCTCTTTGAGGGACAGGTCGAGATCAACGAGAAGGGGCATATCGTCGCGGGCGAGGACTGCCGCACGAATATCCCCGGCGTCTTCGTCGCCGGCGACATCCGTGAGAAGGAGATCCATCAGCTGACGACTGCCGCATCCGACGGCACGACGGCGGCGCTTCTCGCCGAGAAGTACATCACAGGAGGGAAAACATCATGGTAAAGGTCTATTCCATCACACAGTGCCCTTGGTGCGACAAGGTCAAAAAGTATCTGAAGTCGAAGAACATCGCCTACGAGGAGCACAACATCGAAGAGGACGAGGCGGCGCGCAAAGAGTGCAAGGCCATTTCGGGCGATCTCATCGTGCCGGTGACGACGGTCAACGGCAAGGACTTCGTCGTGAGCTTCGACAAGGCGAAGCTCGATGCGATTCTCGGTATTTAAGGAAGCACGGATAAATTCAGCGCTTCCTTGAGAGAGTGACTGCTGCTGCAGGCAGCATCGAAAAACGCCCGCATGTGCAAAAGTGCATGTGCAGGCGTTTTTTCAGTGTGCGCCCTCCGGGCTTGACTTCTTGGACTTTCATGGTAAATTCCATTCCGCCGCTGTCGCAGACGGCACAAATAGAGATGAAAACAAAGGTGCGACACGCCGTTGTTTGGTATAATCTTCTTGAGAGGAGAGATACCCTACAAAGCACGTGGAAGCGAGTTGAGGATTGTCAACTCTTTCGATTCAAGTCAGTATGGTAAACAGTGCAAGTCCTGCCGCTCAAGCACAAATAAGTGGATCTTTTAGACCGTACGCTAATCATTGGCATAGACTTATCGTTTTGCTTGGCATGGACAGGCAATGTCTCTCCTCAACCATGAGAGGAGGATTGTCCACATGAAAGTCGTTTACCCCGTCTGCTGTGGCATCGATGTTCACAAAAGATTTCTCGTTGCCACGATCGTATCCGTAACCAAGATGCAGACACTCTCTTACAAGAGGGAACGCTTCTCCACGTTCAATAAAAATCTTCAAAGGCTCAAACATTGGCTCATCGAAAATGGCTGTTATGACGTTTGTATGGAATCCACCGGCAAATACTGGGTTCCCGTCCTCAATGTACTGGAACCGGAAATGCACGTTGTGATTGCCAATCCGAAATGGGTGCGTGCGGTGCAAGGACATAAAGATGACGCCAAAGATTCCAAGTGGATCGCCGAGCTGTTCTGCTTCGGTCTTGTCAAAGGCAGCTTCATCCCCAGCAAGGATATACGTATACTGCGTGAATTTACGCGCTACCGCGCTAAGCTCACCAACATGCGCAGCAGCGAGAAGAATCGCTTCCAAAACGGCTTCACCGTATGTAACATCGCCTTGGATGCCGTTGTTTCCGATATGTTCGGGACATCTGCTCAGCGAATCACCAAGTATTTGCTGACCGACAAAGAACCAACGGCGCAGCATTGTTCGAGCCTGCTCCATCGCTCTCTCAAAAAGAAAGCTGTTGCTGTCGTTGAATCCATCGAAGGGTTTCAACTCACAGAGGAGCAGAAGTTTCGGATGCTGCAAATACGTCAGCATATGGAATACTTGAATGCTGCAATACAGGTTCTCGACGAAAAGCTTGATCAGATGGCCGCACCCTACGCCGCGGCCATTCGACTCTTTTGCACAATCCCGGGCATGGGGCGTGAATCTGCCTTAACGATTCTTTCTGAAATCGGCACGGATATGACGCAGTTCGGTTCTTCCAAGAGGCTTTGCAGTTGGGCCGGTCTGACCCCCGGCAACAATCAATCCGCCGGCAAGAAGAAGTCGGTTCGGATTACCCGTGCAGGGGTCTACATCAAGCCGATGCTTGTGCAGGTGGCCCATGCCGCCGTGAAATGCACCAGCCAGCCCTACTACAAAGTCAAGTATGAAAATATCGCACGTCGCCGGGGCAAGAAGAGAGCCATCATCGCCATTGCACGCATGATATTGACAGCGATCTACCATATGTTCAAAACGGGAGAAGTGTTCTGCCCCACCGATCTTCGGCAGATCGACATGCCCGAAGAATTAAAGGAAAAGCGTCGGTCACGCAAGATACAGAACGCCATTCATCTCTTGAAGCAACAGGGGATTCTGTCCGAAACTTTTGTTGCTCCAACATGTGCATAATTCAAAAAGGAAGCCCTAATAGGTGTGTTAAGGTCGGTCTTTTTTGATATTATTCAGCTTTTGATATTTTCACGCTAAACTACACGCACAAACGTCCACTTTGTGGACATTGTGCGCCGCCCTTACA
>ERZ773009.1242-NODE-1242-length-18075-cov-6.838513_pt1 | contig 18075 bp, 9 predicted proteins | sample MGYA00580663_ERZ773009 | MGnify/ENA primary metagenome ERZ773009 (study PRJEB29015, sample SAMEA2737969) | human oral metagenome | biome: human oral; feature: human-associated habitat; material: dental | place: China | collected 2026 ... | reverse complement strand
GGCCCGGTGATCGGGCGCCTTCCCGCCCGCCTGGTCGCCCAACTGGATGAGGCGCTCCGGCTGCACCTTCAGCTCTGAAGCCCCGTCCCTTGCGATGTCGACGAGCTTGGGGATGGCATCCCGACTGTGGCTGATCGTCTGTTTCGTGAAGTGCTGTCCCCGACGCGGGCACACGGGTGTTGCGTGAGCTTTTCGGGTTTCCGGCGCTGAGGGCGCTGGGAAGCCGGGTGCACTCGGCTCAGGCGGAGCGGACGGTGAAGCAGATGCCACTGGGGGAGGCGAAGTTGAAGCTCTCGGGCACATCGATGATGTCGCTCACGGTCGTGCTACGGCAGCTGATGCGTGCGTGGAGAGCCACCAGCTTGTTGTGCGCTAGGCCCTGAGCGCGGGCGCATGAGGCGCGGGCTCAAGCGACGGGACCAAGGCTCATGTAGGCGCGGGCTTGCTGGACGGCGGCGAAGACATGTCGTGTCGCGTGGCTTGACGCGGCTCAAGCTGGGCGTTAGTCACTCGGAAAGTGAATGGTTGTCGGTCACATTCGAACGATGCTTTGCTTTTCCTGCTTCGGGTGACCTCTTCCGCAGTGTACACCGGTGCTGCGGCCGGGAGCCTCTCACTTCCTTGTCGGGGTCAAGTCGATGATGACCGTGACGTACTTGTCGCCGGTTCGGGTGCCTCACCAGAACCGCTCACACGGCCGGCACCGGTAGTGGGGGCCACCACCTCCAAAACCGTTGGCTTCCACCCGAACGGCACATGTGTTAACCGGCGCAGTACCGCATCATGCCGGAGTCCCGCCTTGGCGCAGGCCGGACACCGCGACGGCGGTGTCGTGGGGTGGCAGCGCAGCACGGTGTGGTCGGGTTCGATCTGCTGACCGGTCACGGTCAACCCGAGCCGGTCCAAACGGCAGAACGTGTCGAGGCAGGGTGAGGTAACGTTTCACGCAAGGACCCTCGGGTTTCAGATTCGGCTTCAACACCCTCATCTTGACAGCCCGAGGGCTCCACACACCCCCAGAGCCACCAACTCCAGGGCCCCTCATCCACTCACTTCTGCGAAGAGCCCATAAACAGACCCGACCTAACAACGGGGCCGCCTGGTGGCTTGCGGTGCGGCGCGGAAGGATCTGTATCGGTCTCAGTCAGTCAGATCGGGCAGGTCGTAACTGGAATCTAGGGGGTTCTTCTGCTGATCCAGCTTGTGCTTGACGCGGTTCTCCTCCCGGTTCTTGAACCACGTCGTGATCGGTGAGATTTCGTCCTCTCCGGTGGTGTGGTCCGCGTTGGGATACTGGACTGGCTTACCGTCACTCCATCCGTAGGAGGAACGGACGAAGGCGCGCACGGCGAGCCAGGACTCGAAGCCCTCAGGCAATGCATTGAGCAGAGACGTCAACCGTTCAGTGCTGGACGCCTCGATCTCCTGAAGTCGCTCAAGGCCAAGGCAGCCCGTCAGGTCGCGATACATCCCAGCGAGTTTGTGGCCGTCGTGTACGACGACGTTGGTTGCCCGGATTTCTACCATTCCCAGGCCGAGGGGTTTACCGAAGCCGAGACGGTGGAAGCCAATGGAGGGATTGTCGCCGTCGGTCGGTTTTTCACTGCGGGGTACCAGTCTTTCCGGAGTGAGCAGCCACACGAGTACGGCTAGTTCCTCCGCCGTCAGCCCCTCGAAGTTGATCGTCGTGGTGAAAGTTGCTCCTGGGGCAAGGTAGGAGCCGATGACGGTCTGACTCGAGCCGGGTGCCCCGGTGAGTGTCTCGACGCCTGGAACGGAATCGAGCTGCTGGCCGATGCGCAGGCGGTGGGACGGATAGACCTTCCGGATGAGGAGCTGGCCCGACCTGTACGTCTCGTCACGGGTTGTCTCCTCCGATAGAGGGCCGCCGTCAGCCTTGCGCAGATAGGGGAAGCCCGTAGATGGCTTGGGACTCGCCAAGGACGGAAGGCGCCAGCCCGTGTTTCCGTCCCCGGAGAGCCTGAGCCAAGCGGCGCCTTCTGGCTGTTTCGCGGGTCTGATGGGATGGATCGTGACGCGACCATGATTTGCTGCCACCTGGTTCTGGGCATCCTCTTTCCTGTCAGCGATGAAGCCCCACATGCGGTCGGCGGGGGAGGCCTGGGAATATTCCTTAGCAGGGGCGATGCTGCCGGCCACGGCCAGTTCCGCAGGTGTACACGCTTTACTGCTGACGTGTCTTCCCATCTGGGACAGGGACAACTCGGTGACAGTGCCCTTCGTGTTGTCGATTGAGGCGAAGAGGGGGAGCCCGGGCTCGTTGGAGGCTAGCGTTCTCACGTACCGCTCGATCTCCTCGCGGTTGGCCGAGAGACCCGGCCCACCGTTCTCCCCGTCGAGGATCGAGTGGATGAGCCAGGTGTTTGGAGAGTCCGAGCGGCGGGTCTTGGTCTCCTTCTGTGCGCCGGCGCTGCGACGGTGCGCTTCCTGGCGTTTGAGGGTGCGGATGTTCTCCAGGTAGCTGTGGATGACCTCGATGAGGTTCGTGAGTACTTGGGCTGAAATATCCCGGTACGTCCTGTTCTTCTTCGTGTCGAAGAAGACGAACTCGTTGTACTTGGTGTCAATGAGAGGGTCGGAGCCCTCCGGGGTGAGGCGGACGACGTAGCCGGTATATGGGGAGTCCTTGGGGCCGTGACTCTTGCTGTGGCCGACGGTCCCGCAGAAGCGCTCGCCCTTGACTGAGGAGACGATCAATCGCTTGGTTTTGTAGAAGTCCTCCTTCTGGGCGGTGAAGGTGACTTGTGAGCCGTGCGGCGTCGCGTCCCGAAGCTGTGACAGGCGCTCCCGTACATGCTGCGGACCTTTCTTGTTGTGGTATTTCCGCTTTCTTTTCTTGGCGGCTCCGGAGTATATGAGCTGACCTGATGTGTCATACAGGGTTGTGCGGGACTTCTCGGAGTCAGGAAGAACAGCTGCACACAGGCATGGAAGACGATCCCACGTGCCGTTCTTGGGCCTCCGATTCCTCCCGAGCATGATTCGTGCCCGAAGACCAGTTCCTCCGGAAGTCTTTCGATCCGCGACGAGGAATACGGGATAGAGAATCGCCGCTTCCTGAGATGTGCGGCGGTGTGTGAGCACGTGGTCGTTGCCTGAAAAGACGCGCATACGGGATGCGGTGACCGCCTCGTAGGCGGACGACAGCACACCCTTGAGGGTGGTTGCGGGAATGGTCGCATCCTCCCAGTCCATGGCGCCACCCACAGCTCCGCTGCGTGAGGAGACGACGACCTGCCCTTTCGCGGTGCGTTGGCCGGGAACGGTCGGGGACGCGACCTTGATGGACACGTGCAGTTCGCCCGAGAGGCCGTTCGGCAGGAGGTGATCATGCCTGACGGGCGGGTAATCCCCGCCGAGGCCATTCTTTCCGTTCTTCCGGTGTTTCCTCGTGGTGGGGACACCGCTGTACGCATGGTGCCAGGCAGTCATCATTGTCTCCGCCGGGGACGGTTTCCGCCTCGTGGGTTTCTTGTCGGACCCTTCGGCCTCCGGGTGACGACAATGGGTTCGCCTGAGTCTGAACCGAACATGTCACGTGGGGCGATGCCCTTGCCGGGACGGGGCTCGCCCGTTGTTCCGTTTGTCTGGTTGTTCTCCTTGTTTTCGTTCAGACTCATGTGCCTGACCTTCGTGTCGTCGGCGTATCCATAGGCCGCACGCTGCATTGCCTGGACCCAGGGGAGCTCCGTGATGACGGAAGGCATCTTGGTGTCGAAGACGGCTTCACTCGGGTCTGTGGTCGCGCTGCCCGCCCCCATGCAGCCTCGCAGCGATGCGTAGTCCTGCGCGAGACTGCCGTCCCGCTGAGCCCGCAGGCTCCCCTCGACGGCTCGAACCTCGAGGGCGCCCAGCCCGAAGGGTTTGCCGAGCCCCATGCGGAGGTAGCCGATCTTCGAGCGCTGATCGTCCTGTTCGGATGCCGGCACCAGGTTCTCTGGGGTCAAGACCCACAGGAGGGCGGCGAGCTCGTCAGAACTGAGGTTGGTGAAGGTCAAAGTGGTGTTCAGAACGCTGCCGGTCGCCAACCAGGTGCGTGCTGTGATCCGAGTCTCGAGGTTCTTCTGAGGCCTTCCATCCATGACGGGGTCCACGGTGGCGGTGGCCGGAAACCCTTTCTGGTCGAGGATCCTCCGATGGACGGGGTAGGCGGCGGCCCCGAGGAGCTGGCCGTCCCGGAAGAGATCAGAGCGCGGTAGGGCTCCGTCGGAGTTGCCATCGTGTCGCCGAGGAGTCCTGCCTTCGTGATCAGTCAGGTAGCGGCGGGCTGAACCAGGTTTCGGGGCGAGGAGGGGAGTGAGGAGTTGTGACTTGTTGGAGACGATGGTCGCCTGTGTTCCGTTGACCGGGCCGATGCTGATCCGACCGCGTAAGGCAACGTCCCCGCCCTTCCCGGCTTTGTCATGGACGACGTATCCAAAGAGGCGATCGGCAGGGGACGCGTCATCAGCCTTCGTGAGCGGGGCGACTTCCTGCGCCTTGGCGAGCTCCAGCGGCGAACGCTGATAGGCGTGGCGCCCGATCATAGTCGGAATGATCTCGACGACGACCGGAGCGTCATTGGAGTTGTCGACGACCGCGAAAGCGACCGTGCCGACTGTTAGCGACGCTGCGGCGCACACGTCCGCAGTCGCTGTTGGCACGGCGATGTGTGAGACTCCTGTCGTTTTCACGGCCTCTCGTTGTTCGCGGTGCACGGCATCAGTAGCCCGGTTGGGCGGCTGTTTCTTGTTCTTCGGATCCTTGCTGCGTTGAGCCACATAGCTCTCGACAACGGCCCGGTACGCTTCACGCACCCGAGACGAGATGCGCACCTGTGTGGGGCCATGAGGCGAGATGTCAAAGAACACGCGCTCGTCGTGCTTTCTGGGAAACAGGTCTTCTGGCGACTGATTCGGTGCTGCGGTCCTGCACACGTAGCCTGTGACGCCGTCGAGGTGCTTGGTCGTGGTGATGGACTCCGGAATGCGGAAGATCTCGATCGGTTGGCCGGTGTTCTCGTCGTGTATGTGCGTAACCAACCAGTAGGCGTACCGGGCGCTCTTCCCACCACGTCCGTGCAGGCACAAGGTCATGTCGCAGACGATCTTCTTGCCATGCGGGGTGAGGCGGTCAAGTCGATCCTGGGGGACGACGAGTTTCGCAGGGCCGCAAGACGTTCCTCGGAGCGCCGCTGCACGCATCTTTGGGTAGACGAGGTTGTGCTCGCGATAGTCCTCAGTGACCTTGGTGTCGCCGTAGTAGAGAGCGCCGATGAGGCCATCCTCATCCTCCCCGGTGATTCGGATCGGGACCAGCCCGAGAGCGCTGGCGGCGTCGCCCCGGTAGGTCAGCGGCACGGAGCGATCATCGGCGGTCCGACGGAAGCCACCCTGGTTCTCCACGTCACCGAAGACGCGGAAGCGCGAGCAGGTGAGCGTCTCGTACGCGCGAGAGATCATGCCCTTGATCATGGTCGGTGGAACACGGACCGTTTTATCGGAGTTGAGCGGAAGGGCAACGAAATGGCGCTTCTCAGCCCGTCCTCCTGGACCGGATTCCTCCGTGGTGGTCTGCTCACCGAAGACCAGTGGCGTGTGCAGCGTTATCTCCAGGTCAACAGAACCGGACCAGCGATCAGGAGCGAGGTGATCGTGTGAGGGTGCAGGCCCGTCGAGGAAGAGGTCAAGGGGAAGGACGTTGTGCCGAGCCAGGTTCTGCGCGGACCGCCGCGGTACAGGGATCCGATTGACGGCGGAGTGGAAGGGCTCGAAGTCCTCAGTCCTGCCCGGCATGTCAGCCCCACTTTCCCGTCATGAGCTCGTCGACGAACACGGTGTTCCCGTATTCCTGCTCGGTGAAGACTTCGATACTGGTCATCGTCTGCGGGTTGCCGGGCAGCGCCGCACCGTGCTGGAGGTATGCGTTGTGGCGGTACCAGCACGGCTTGAACTTGGGAGTGCTTTCCTTATTGCTCGAGGTTTCGTGGACGATGATCTCGGCTGAACCAGAGCCATTGACCCATCGCCACTCGTGGGCAAAGACCTCACGGTCATCAGTGATGCCGGCCTCCCACAGCCGCAGTTCGTAGATGGCCGTTCGCTCAACATCGCCGCCGGAGCTGTGCAGCTTTCCGTCGGAGACGGACGTAATGGCGTGCGCCCCAGCCGTCGTATAGGCGATTCCGGCGACGGAACCGGCAGAAGCGGCGGCTTTCAGGACATCGTCGAGGGTGGCGTTGGGGTTGGGTGACGAAGACCACATTGCTTCCCTCAGCGAAGGCATCGTGAGTTCGTCAGGCATTGTTCTTCTCCCCGGTCTCGATGAGATAGGAGGACCATCCGGTAGCGTCTGCGCCGCCGCTCGGCTTGATCGTCTCGTTGACCGTTCGCAGGTGCTTCAGCAGGGCATCTGCAGCGTCGCGCCCGCTCTGGCCTTCGCCTGCCGTGAACATCCAGGAACCGTCGCCGGGGAGCCCGAGCAATTCCAGTCCCTCGACCGTGAGGCCTGTGACCTCCACCTGTCCCAGTCCACGAGTTCCCCTGCTGCCCAGCGGGAGCGTGCCCGTGGAGAGCTCTGCCAAGACGAGCCCCAGCAGACACCAGGCGGCACGACGCCGGTTCTGGTCGTTGGGCAGCCTGTCGGGGTCCAGTTCCAGGACGATGTCGTCCCAGCGGGCGCCGTCGTGGACCTCTTCTCCGTACAGAGCGCCTTCGGCCACGCCACCGGTCCAGCGGTCGCCCGCGTTGTGGGTGACCGTGCGGGGATTGGCCGACGGTGCCGCCTGGGTGTCGAGCACCGTCAGGGCGCCACGCTGCTCGGTGGTGCCGAACAGGTCGCGGACGAGAGTGGGGTCGTCTGCCAGCTGGTCGTGGACCGTGATGTCGGGCTTCGACCAGTTGTCGAGCCGCTGCCCAAGGGCTCCCACGAGAACCGTGCGTGCGATCCGAGAGGCTCTGGCGCGCAATGCCCCGCGCACCGAGCTCCCGGGAAGGACGAGCGGACCATCCTCGCCTCCGGCGTCGCGCAGCGGCACGGTGGGGACGGGTTTCTTGTCAAAGATTCTACCTTCAGCGAGAGCGGTCTCGCGCTCTTCCTTGAGGTCGGCCTTGTCCTGCTTGGACAGCCCCGGGTCCGCCACCAGGATCCCCGTGGGACTCTTCCACGTGACCGTGATGCGAGTGCGCTTGGCAGGACCGCAGTCCACAGGCTCCAGTTCTGTACCCGGCAAGGGGGAATCGGACAGCAGGGACTTCAGGCCCTCCCTGGTTTTGGGGCTGAACTCCCGGAGCCGCCAACGTTCATCCTTGGGCTTTCCATCGTCGAGCGCGATCCGTCCCCAGCCCGCGCTCTGCCGACCACCGAAGGAGACCTGCCCGGCTTTGAACAGCCCGACGATGAGCTCAAGGAGCTGCTTGACCTCAGCCGCAGTTGCAGGCTCTGGAGGAGCCGCTGGTTCCTTCTTCTCCTCTGATGCGTCGGCGCCGCCCTCGGTGTTCGTGCGTTTCGCTGGCGCCTCGTCGTTGATGCCCTCCGCAGTGATGACGAGTGTCAGTGCGTTACCCCGAGGCACGAACTCGTGGACGAACAGCGCCCCGTCGCCGACGGTGCCCCAGCAGCGGTTCATTGCGATTCCGACCCTGCAGGGCAGGTCGGCTCCGGCCTGCCGCTGCTCAGCCTCGGAGGAATCACCCGACCGAGAACCCGCCAGGGCCTCCTCGGGAATCTCGACGGGGTGAAAAGTCAGGGCGGAGGCCCGCAGGGGTGTGCCGTTCGGCGACTTCTTGCCTCTGTCACCCCACAGCCTGGCTTGGGCTTCCTTGGTCAGGAGTTGGGCGATGTCGGATTCCGGATTCTTCTCCAGGTATCGGGTGCAGGCGGTGCGCACGGCACCCTTGACCGAGCGCCCGGTGAGGATCGGGCGCTCATGGGCGTCGCGGGCGAATCTCGTGGCGACCGCCTCCCGGTCGACGCCTTCGCGCGTGGGGTCAGCCACCACATCCATCCCACCCGAGTGCAGGGGAGAGTGGGTTGTCAGACGGATCGTCAGCTCGTAGCGGATGATGCTCATGACTGCTCCTCCTGGGAGGTTGCGGCGTCGGTGCTGCCGATGAAGTCGGAGCGGCGGAGGTCGCCGAGGCTGAAACTCTTCTCATCCAGCAGCGGGTGCCCGACGACGAAGCGTCCGAAGCCCTGGGCCGTCAGGTCGCCGACGCCGGTGACGGCCAGGCGGGTGAGCGCAAGGGCGGCGGCCTCGTCGGGGACCGTGACGCGCAGCACCGAACCGGCCTGGATCGCCGTGCGCGTGGGGCGGGGCTGGCCTCCCGCCGTCGACCATGAGTCGATCCGACGGTGGCGGATGCCGGCGGTGAAGCGGTCGTCCGTTTGCTGGCAGACCTCCAGGCGTGCGCCGAGGCGGCCGAAGGCATCAACCAGATCCTGCTGGCTGCCGCCGGGTCCCAGCGCCGCCGAGCGCGCCAGGACATCGGAGGTGAACCACAGGGTGGTCTCTCCCGGAGCAACAGGCGAAGTGGCCGTCTCGGTCAGTGGGGAGAAAGTGCAGCGGGCGTGGCCGTAGGTGCCGCTCAGCCGACGCGATCCCAAGCGTGCGTCATGTGCAGCTCCTGTTGCGAGGACCTCCTTCACGCCTGAGATCCTGACCAGGTCCTCGGACAACGTAATCGTTGCCTGGAGCGTCAAACCGGCGGGCAGGGCCCGCACGAGGAAAAGGGCCCCATCCTTCGCGGCCCCGGTGGCAGTCGAGTGCGCTGTGGCTTGGCGGCCAGTGAGCGGCGGCGCTCCCAGACCGCCAGACAGTGTCAGTTTCTTGTCGAGTGGATCGTGTCCGTCCGACGGTTCCGGCGGCGCCACTTCAAGGCCGGGAAAAACGAATCCGCTGCGCAGCGGCGAGTGCACGTCCTGCGGCTCCCCAGTTCTCAGCCGGTTCGTCACCTCCCGCCAGCACTGATTCGGCTTGCGCACCTTCGGAGTGGAGAGCGCGAGCGGTGTCGGTAGGCCAACGACGTCACCCACCACCGGCAGCGCGTCGGAGACGAGCAGCCGACCGTGCACGACGGCGTCACGGACAGCAGCGTCGCCGGGCAGCGCGCGTCGCAGGAGCCGGTGGACCCAGGGCAGCAGGACCGTGCCGCGCAGGAAATCCAGCGAACGTACCTCATTGGACATGGGCACGTCATAGGACACGACCGGGGTGAGCAGGTTGATCGTCAGCTTCGTTGACCACCACTTGGGGGATTGCAAGGCGCCGGAGCTGGGCGCAGGTTCCGGTTCAGCGACCGGTGAGGATGTGGTGCGTGCAGCTACGTGGGGGATTGCGAAGGCACGTGTGGCGCGAGGGACGGTTGGAGTCTCAGGAGAGAGGCGGTCCATTGCCTGGCTGCACCACCGGCGCACCTGACTCAGGATCTCCCCGCCATCAGCGTGCAGTGCGGGGTCGACTCCGATGAGGATGTCACACATGCCGTCGCCGTCGGACCGGTTGGAGCCGATGCCGCGCACCAGCAGCCCGGATAGAGCCAGTAGCAGGCGGGCGGCATCACACTGCTCATTCGACCACGTCAGTTCCTGGCCGTCGACATCTTCGCCCACGAGGGTGACCGTGCCCTCAAGACGGCACGCGCCTGCGCGCTCGAAGAAGCGCAGAAAGTCGTCGCGAGCCGTACCTGTCTCGTCGTCGATGGACAAAGAGACAACCTCATGAATTGGAACGTCCTGTCCCTCGGGCACGGTGGCGTCAGAGAAGATGACGTGACGCTGATGGCGACGGTCCTTGCCGTCGTCATCAGCTTCAGGGCCGAACAGATCGTCGGCGAATCGTGTCCACGGGCCGTTGTCTTCCCCATCATCGAGCGCTTGCGCTGCGATGACAGTCTGCTCGCGGATGACGCCAGTCAAGACGGTTCCGCGGACCACCGGCTTGCCGGTCCGGTCTTTCTCGATGACGGAGTCGATCCCGCCGGCGATGCCGGTGCCGGTGGACACGCCCCAGTCGGAGTGGAAGACGACGGTGAGCGGGAAGGCGTTGGTCTTGCTCACGAGTGCACCTCCTCCGACGTCGGGGTGGTGGGTGTGCTGTCCTTGGGGTGTGCCAGTCCCGTGACCTGCTGCAAGTAAGAGTTGGGCAGGAGATCGGCCAGCTCAAGCAGATCAAACAGCGCTTCAGAGCCGCCACGCGCGATGTCGGAGTCGACGGAGACCTCCTTCTTCACTGCCTCCCAGTGCTTCACCACCTCTTCCTGCTTGCCGTCAGACAGGAGCTTGCGAATGCGGGCGGCGCGGGTACGGGGGAAGGGTTCGACCCTGTCCTTCTCGTCCTCCGTGTGTTGGAACCCTTTGAACCTGGCGACACGGCGGCATGTGTCCTTCCATGTGGCTGGCGCCGGAGTTTCCGAGGCGTCCGAGGGGTCGCCGAACGGCACATCCATGGGCGTTTGTGTCTCCGAATCCGACGTACGTTTGACGAGTCGGAACGGGCGCGTGGTGAATTTTCTGTAACCACCGAGCTGATCGTCAGGCTCGACGACGGTGGTGTCGAACAGGACGTGGAAGTCCAAGGTGGAGCATGGTGGGTCCTGGTTCTTGCCGACTCCTTTGGCGCGGCTTACCAGCTTCTCGGCGAGTTCGTAGGCGATGTGGAAGGGGAAGTTGCGGCGCACGATCGCCACTCCCGCAGCGGCGGTCATGGGGGCGGGATCGGAGATGCCCTCCTTGTCGCAGATCTTGCTGACTGCGTGGAGGTACTTGAGGAGTGGGTCGGCGGCCGTCTTCTCCTCGAAGTGGAGCAGGAAGGAGGTAGCAAAGGGCAGGGCGTAGTCGCCGGATGTGATGACGGTGACGTCGTCGCCGCCCAGGATGACGGGCACGACAGGAACGACGGTGAAGTTGATCTGTTCGGCACACCGGTCTTTCCGGGCCCACTGGGCGACGTCGTACCAAGCGGTGGCGAAGGCGTCGGCCACAACGGCGTCGAGACGAAGACTCACGGTTAGCACGAAGCGGCGCAGGGCGTCGGACTCTCGTGGCTCGCAGCCCAGCTGGTCCTCAAACTCCTCCGGAGGCACGCAACCGACTGCCGCCTTGAGGTTGCGCATGATCGCACCGATGCCGTTGCCATCAATGTGAATGACGGCAACTTTGGAGAGGGCGATGGGACCCGGGGATGTGATGGATCTTTGGACGGCGGTGGGATGTGTATCGCGGTTGTCTTTGCCGGTTCGCCCGTCCTGGAAAGGGTACTCGATAGCGTTGAGCGCCTTCTCGGCGCGCTCAAGGTCTTCTTCAGGCTTGGTTTCCTGCTGTGCGGATTGCTCGCTGGTGTCGGATGGGGTATGAGTACTGTCGTCGGAGGTGTGAGGCGCAGACGTATTTGCGGACCAGTCCTCCTTGCCTATCGAGAAGGCGCGCTCGAGCTTTTCCCGAAGCTTGGTGGGGTCGGGGGCTAATCGATCCTGGTCCTTCTCCTCTTTGAGTGCCGTGTTTGTTTCGGTCACTAGGTCAATGAGTCCCTTGCGGGACCAGTAGGCCCGGTACCGTTTGATTCGGGAGGGAAGAGAGTGCGCAGTGGCAATATCGTCCGCAGCCTCGTCCTTCAGACCGACGGGAAGCATGCATCTGAGCGGCGGGGCTGCTGGCAGAGACGAATCCTTCGCTCTGGCCAGGAACGGCATCTGGGAGAAGCGGGCCTGTGCGGGTGAGCGACGCAGGGCGTAGGCGGCGGCCTCGGCGTGGACCTTCTTGAGCAGGTCCTCATCGACGGCGCTCTGGTCATTCATGCTTATGTAGACGCCGGAGACATCGATGCCCGGGGCCTGGGCCAGCGCGGTCCGAGTGACCTGGCCGATGACCGCCTTGGCGCGGTCCTCGGTCTTAACCATGAAAATGACCTTGCCGGATGCGCGACTGACCCACTCGGTGTGCTCAGCAATGAAGTTCAGGTCGCTCGCATCATCATCGTTGGCACGACTGACCCTGGTTCTGGTGAGGTGGGCGGCTGCGTTTTGCTCCCAGGCCGTGTTCGCTCCGGTCTCGTTCAAGGCCTTATCAGTCCATTCCTTGAGGCAAACGAGCTGTGCGGACGCGCCGATGTTCTCGCGTAGGCGCGGAGAGGAGAAGATGTAGCGCTGGTTCCCGTTGGTCTCGAGCATTACGAGGTACATGGGGATCCTCTCGAAGGGATCTGGACGCGTGCAGTGTGCCACAGGGATGCATCCTGCGTCACTACTATGAGCGTGTAAGACAAGCCGAACGGCTGATGCCTCACCCTGTGGTGAGGAAGATGCGCCTACGTCACGAATCGTCAGCCCGCTGAGGAATGCTGCTGTGAGAGAGGACGCGATACATGACCATCATCGTTTATCCAGTGGGGCAGGGCGACCTGCGCAACGACATCGTCGGGCTCTCGAAATCCGAGCGACAGGAGGCCCAGGGGGAGGCCGAGCAACAGGTCGAGAAGTTTCTCGACGACGAGGATTCAGAAGGCCTGCTCAAGGCGCTGCTCGAGGCGCCCGAAGAAGGCTCCCGCTTCAGCGCCCCGCCGCTGTCCCTCATCCTGCGTGCGCTCTTCCCGGCCGAGGGTGAGCGGGTGGTGACGGTCCTTCTCCTTGCGAGCCGGAGTGGTGATTCCGGTACACGGACGTGGAAGATTGGTGAGCTTCTCAAGAAAGCCTTGGGTCTTGCGGGTGTCCACGACGGGCTCCGGAAGGAATTGCGGCTCGACGTCAGTGTGGAGATGTGTGAGGCCAATCTTCAGGAGACGGCAGGTGTTGAGGAACTCGCCGAGAGGCTCCGCTGCCTTGTGGATTCCCAGAACCAGACTGGGGACGAGCCGAAGGTCGTCGTCAATGCGATCTCTGGTGCCTCCATGATCGCGCTCGGCGCGATGGGTGCCGCCGACCAGCTCGGCTTGGACTGGCGGGCCGCGGTCGCGCCCGGCGCCCAGAAGGACACGGCCGTTCTCCTCGACCGCAGTTCCTATGACACCGCTCCCTTTTACTGGCTGCGCTCTCTCGGGTACGTTGAGCAGGCGAGGAATTGGGCACAGGGACGATTGGCCAGGAGTTCCGGTCGGGCGTCGGTTGACGTCGGTAGCCTGGATGGCCTCACCGACCTCATGAAACGACTTGCCACCAACCCGGAGTCCCTGAAGGATGAGGACCTCGCCTCCCTTCTTGCCCTCGACATGGCCCGTGCGGACAACGGCGCCGGCCTCATCGCACGCGCCTGGGTGCAGAAGCACTACCTCGTTCGCCACCGTAGAGAGGTCAAGGCTGGGGAGCACACACTGGACGATCTCGTGACGGTGGCGAAGAGAGCTCGGGGCAAGTCGCCCATGCTGGGGGAGATCATCTGCGCCGCCGAGAAACGCCAGCAGGAACTCAAAGATGAATGCCCGGAATCGGTCCGGTGGCTGCTGGAGCACCAGTGGCTCAACGATGTCGGGAAGGGGGCGGTCCATGACATCGCTGCACCATCGGCCTCCGACGTCAAGCGGGTGCTTTCCCTCAAAGAGATTGACTCTTGTCTACCAGACTGGGTTGCTCGTCCTGAGTGGAGACCTGGGCGGGGATCGGTTCTGTTCATAGCTCCGTGTGGTGCCGGTGCGCCGCGCGGCATGTGCGTCACTGAGCGGATCCTCGGCAAAGAACCAGACAAGAAGATCCGTCGAGCGGTGCCCGGCGCCATGCTCGACGGCGCGGGGCCTCTCCCGATCGAGTTCCTGCTCCTGCACTCCTCCGACCTCCGCTCCAAGAAGACGTCTCTCGATGCTGCCGCGGCGTCCTCCAACACCCAGGTGAACGCGGGCTGGGAAAGGCACACTCCTATCTTCGTCGACCTGTGCGATTACGGAGGGGGCAACGGGGACGAGTACGCGGCGACACCCGCGATCATGAGGATCGTCAGCGGTCAGGTCGCTCTCGCGCTCGAGGCCAAGCATCCTGCGGCTGTCGTCATCGTCGGCACCGGTCAGAAGGCGGCGGTGCTGGGCGCGCTCCAGGCGGCCCAGGCGTGGTGCGCGGAGCACGCCACCCCGCTCTTCCTCCAGACCTTCGTCGATAAGGTCGACGAGGAGGGAAGGAAAGAGTCGGTCTCCCAGCTCCACCGGTTCGCGCTGCACAACGACGCCGAGACCGCCCTGCGTGAGGCAGCCATCAGTAGCCTGAAGAGTCTCAACCTCCTCAGCGCTGTCCGCGTTCTCGCGGCTGGCGACTGGCGCATGGACGAGATGGCGGACAGGTGTGACAAGCTGCGTCAGCAGCTCCTTGATGTCGCAAACGACAAGGAGAACCCAGACCGCGGAGCCGGTGTCCTCATCGATCTTCTCCAGACGGTAGCGGGCCTGTGGACAGAGGCCACCGAACTGACCAAGATGCGCTTGGCGGTCGTCGTTGCCGAGGCTCTTAACTTCAAGACGAAAGGGAGCAATCTTCTTCACCGGAACAACAACCTCGAGGGCGGGAGCGGAAATCCAATCAATCTTGCTCGCCCCTACCCGAAGGACTGCGACAAGAAGAGGTCGAAGGACAAAGGCCCTCATCAGGACCTGCTGGAAATCCTCTACAGGGTGCGGAACAAGTTGGTCGTGACGCACGCTGACGACATCGTCAAGTCCGCTTTGCAGATGGTCCTCCAGGATCTTGGAGGCGCAAACATCCGGACGGACTCCAAGGCAGTGAGTGGAGATGATGTGACCTATCCGGACGTACTGCGGTTGACATGCGAGAAGCTTGAGGAAGCAGCCCGCGCCCTCAGCATCACGTGGGCGTCGTCGACGTGGAAAGCTGAATTCGACCATCTCATGTCTGAGCTCAAATCCCTGGCCCACACCCGGGAACCCTGAACAGGGAATGGTGTTGTTGCACGGGCACCAGCCACGGTTCTGGCCAACCTCACCGTCCATGACGTCGTCGTTGACCTCGACGCCGACCGGACGCTACAACTTCCCGCCTCCGGCGTGGTACCCAGGCTCCTGCTCTCCAACGGGAGACAGGGAAGTCTGCGCGTGGCTGATCCGGATAACCCCGACGATCTGCAGGTGGTGTGGGAGGTGCCCATCGCCGTCGGCGCCACTTGGGTCGGTGTCGAACCGTCCCTGCCCGAACCCAGGCCTGGCGCCGTGTACGTCATCAGTCGTGTTGTCGCTGAACACTTCCCGGAGCGTGCGGACCTCGTCTGGCTCGACGACCTAGTCCGCGACGAGCACGGAGAAATGGTGGCGGCCCACAGTCTCGCCTGCCTCCACTCCATGACGCGCGCCGACTGATGACGAATCCGGGTTCCTGACCGGCCGACGGCGTTCCGGGAAGGCGGATGACCGGGGACCTGATCCGGGATGTGGTCTCCACGACCTCTGCGGCGGGCGAGTGAATACGCCTTCCGGTGGGGAAAAGCCGTTGACGAGAAGCGGAGGAGCCCTCGAGGCTGGAACGGGCCTTGGGTTGATCCGCCCGGGCCGGGGAGCGGGCGCGTAGAATCACCGCCCGTGAATCAACCAGACCCCGAGTGCTACGGCGACCAGGAGTTCGAGGACTCCCTGGAACCCAGGCATCTGATCCGGCGAACCGACGCGGTGGCGCGGGCCGGGGGGATGATGCTCGGTGCCGGTACCAGTTCGCTCCGGGTCCGGCAGCTCATGCGGCGTTCCGCCAAGGCCCTCGGGCTGGGACACATCGCGTCGTCGATCACGTTCACGTCGCTGGCCATGACGGTGGAACGCCGTGGAGTGTTTCGCACCAAAGTGGTCGAGGTTCCCAAACCGGGGGTTAATGCTCACCGGATCGCGATGCTGCAGAAACTCAGCAATGAGATGCCGGAACGGATCACTGCGACGGAGCTTGACCGCCAGCTGGACCGGATCGACCACGCGGATCCGCTGTACCCGGCATGGTTGAGAGGAATCATGGTCGCCCTGGCCTGCGCCTCCGTCGCGGTGCTCGCCGGCGGTGGCTGGCGCGAGATCGGGACTGTGCTGCCCGCCTCTGCACTGGCGTATCTGCTGTTCCGGCGGCTCGGGCGCTGGCAGATCAACCACTTGGCCGTGGTGATGGTCTCTGCCTTCACCGCCTCGGCACTGTATTTACTGGGAACCGGGATGCTGGACCGGCTGTTCGGGGAACCAAGTCCGCGCATGGCCGCGGGGTTCATCTGTGCCTCCATCTTTCTGATCCCCGGTTTCCCACTCGTGACCGCGGGCCTGGAACTGACCCGGCTGGACCTCACAGCGGGGTTGCCCCGGGCCGCCTACGCGTCCATGATCCTGCTGGCCATCACCATCGGGGTGTGGATCGTGGCCAATCTCGGCGGGGTCACCGCGGAGACCGCACCGCCTCTCGGCGTGGAGCCGTGGCAGGTGTGGGCCATTCGAGTGGTGGCCAGTTTCATCGCGGTCGTGGGGTGGGCCATGATGCTGAACTCGCCCCTACGCACTGCGATGGCCTCCGGTGCGGTCGCGGTTGCGGGCAATGCCGTCAGGCTGGAGCTCATCGACCTTGGGGTCGCGGAACACGTGGCGACGTTCGCCGGCTGTTTCATCATCGGCCTCGGATGCGCCTTGCTGGGAAGGCTCTTCGGACTTGAGAAGATCATCATGACCGTGCCGACCCTCCTGGTTTCCATCCCCGGTGCTTTCGCCCTGCGGAGCCTGCTCCACCTCGACCAGAATCACACGGACCTGGCCGTCACGCAGGGCATGACGGCACTGCTCGGAGTGATCGCCATGGTTGGAGGCCTCTCGGCGGCCCGGATGCTCACCGATCCGGAATGGACCTTCACCCGTGATGACCCGCCGCACCTGCGAGAGGTGGTTCCCGGGCTGCGACGCCGGAAACTGAGGTCTTGAACCTTGTTGCGAAAAACCATGCGGGTTTCCGCGCGTCACCATGAACCCGCACATGCCGTGGGGTGTGTGGGAACACATTGCTGACTGACCCGATGCTGATCAGGTGTGGCTCCCTGTCCCGGCCCGCGGCACCGGGAGGTTCTCGGTCAGCTTCTGACCGATGGGGACCTGCGGAGGAAACTTGGTAACTGACGTCCACCTGGCTGCGCTTGCCATTGAGCACGGCGCGAGCATCTGGTTTTTCGACAGCGATTTTGCCCGTTTCCCCGGCCTCGCCCTGATCAGTCGTGGGCATCACTGACGCCGACCCGCACCCACCACCAGCGAGGCATTGAGTTGTTCTCCCGAGAGCTGCTCCGCCAGAAGCACGTGGACGCGTTCACGGGAAACTGCGTCCAGGTCGGCCAGCATCGACCGGAAGGCCGACCCTTCGATCAGCAGGCGGAGAACCACGGCATCGAGCGGGACCCTGAGCTCAATCGTCGTGATCTCGGCAGACAGGCCCAGCGTGCCCATCCGGGTGTGCATGGTCTCGGGACGGGTCAGGTCGTCACTGAAGCGGGCACGGCCTTCGTGCGGTGGAGGTAGGGCGCCTCCCAACTTCCTCAGAATGCCCGCCAGAATGGTTCCCACGGCGGGGAGGTCCAGTGAATCCGGGGAGGAGAGCCAGTGAGCGATCACAAGCTTCCCGCCTGGACGGAGAAGGTTCGTCAGATGATTCGCCCCGGCAGCAGGATCGGGTAGGAAGGGTAAACCGAGGATGCAGAACACCTGGTCGTAGGGGCCACCCTTCCATGTGGTGATGTCGGCGGCATGCGGGACGACTTGGGCGGTGTGTCGCGACTCCGCGAGGCGGTTTCGTAGCTCTCTGATCAGAGACCCGGACAGGTCAACGGCATCCACGCGTCCCGCGGAGCCGACGAGTTCGGCGATTGGCAGTGTCGCGGATCCGATGCCGCAGCAGGCATCCAGCACGTGTTCCCCGCTGCCAGGAGGTGAGGCTTTGACGACGGCCAGGCCGACCCGGTCCCACAGCAGGGGAGCAAGAGCGGTGAAATCCCGGGCGGCAGCATCGAACACACTGTCCATGCCGACCATCATGCCCCTCATGACCGTCCCGACCCTGCTGGTCATGGCGCCCGGCTCGTCGGCGCTGCGGACCCTTCTGTACTTCGACGCCGGGGACGTCAACCGCGCCGTCACGCAGGGGATCGCGACGA
>ERZ773009.1240-NODE-1240-length-18101-cov-6.533636_pt1 | contig 18101 bp, 16 predicted proteins | sample MGYA00580663_ERZ773009 | MGnify/ENA primary metagenome ERZ773009 (study PRJEB29015, sample SAMEA2737969) | human oral metagenome | biome: human oral; feature: human-associated habitat; material: dental | place: China | collected 2026 ... | reverse complement strand
CTCCCATTTGTGTACACTATTGCGATCCCAAGGCCACCCACAACCCAAGCCCACGTCGCAACAGTGTACACAAATGCCCCGAAACGGCTCCGAGGGGCCATTTTGGCCGATCTGTGTACACTCCTGCGTCGTCGCCCTAGCAGTGAGGCCCACGTCGCCGGGGCGGTGACGCAGCCACCCACACGAGCTCACGAAGCCTCAGTTTTTGGCGGTAAAATGTCGGTCAAACAAAAGCCCTGACCTGTTTTACCAGGTCAGGGCCGTAACGTTTGGTCGCGGGGGGCGGATTTGAACCACCGACCTCCGGGTTATGAGCCCGGCGAGCTACCAGACTGCTCCACCCCGCAGAATCTGGGCGCATCAACTGCGCAGGACGATTACTATATGCTCCGGCCCGACCAAAGTCAAATGGCCGATGTTCTCATATGTGTTTCTTCACAATTCGCAAGGCCCATGGTCGTCTTTGCGCACTATCCTGTTCTGCATTCGTAAGCCCACTTAGGAGAGTCCATGGACCTCGATCTTAGACGTGCGCTCAAGAGCCAGCCCAAGGAGGGCATAGGCGCTCCCCTCTTCCCCCTGACCACGATCTGGGGAGAGAGTCTCCTTGCCGCCACTCCTGGCGACGGCACCGTCCCCTGGCCAGAGCACCCACGCCCACAGCTTGCCCGCACATCTTGGCAGACGCTCAACGGCTGGTGGGACTACGCCTTCGTCTCGCTCGGCTCGGCCCAAGAAGCCCGTAGCTCCTGGCGCAATGCCGCGATGCCCATCTCCTGGAATGGCAAGATCCTCGTGCCCTTCTCGCCAGAGGCCCAGCTCTCGCACGTCGGCCGCCAGCTCAAGCCAAATGAGCTCCTTTGGTACCGACTCTGCTTCGATGCAAGCCGACCCCTGCCGGGGCGCAGGTGCATCCTGCACTTCGAGGGCGTGGACTGGGCCTGCGCGGTCTATCTGAACGGCAAGAGGCTCGCCGAGCACAGGGGTTGCTACCTGCCCTTTGACATAGACGTAACGTCCGCCGTCAAGGACGGAGAGAACACCCTGGCCGTCTGCGTCTTCGACCCGAGCGACACGGGCACGCAGCTTCGCGGCAAGCAGCGACTCGTGCGGGCCAACATGTGGTATACGGCTCAGTCCGGCATCTGGCAGAGCGTCTGGATCGAGGACGTCCCCAAAGACCACGTCCGACAGTTGCAGGTGAGTGCCAACCCGGACGATGGCACCATCTCGGTCACGGCCCAAGTCAGCCACCCTGGCAGACGCCTGGTCCTCTCGCTTAAGAGCGGCCGGTCGGCGATGGGACCCGTCGCCAAAAAGCACGAGGCAACGGTCAGGCTGCGCGTCCAGGACCCCCAGCTCTGGGAACCGGACAACCCCCGCCTCTATAACCTCACGCTCGGCTATGGAGAGGATGAGGTCACGAGTTACTGCGCCTTTCGCTCCGTCGCGGTCGAGCCAGACGCCCAAGGCACGCCCCGCGTCATGCTCAACCACAGGCCCATCTTCCTGAGGGGGCTGCTCGACCAGGGCTACTGGCCCGACGGGCTTATGACCCCGCCTTCGCTCGACGCCCTGCGATCCGACGTCCAGGCTGCCCATGACCTGGGCTTCAATTTGCTCCGCAAGCACGTGAAGGTCGAGGGGGAGCTCTGGTACTGGCTCTGCGACCGCATGGGCATGCTTGTCATACAGGACATGCCCACGGGTGGCGGCAGCTACGACAAGTGGCGCTCGATCAACACGCCCACGCTCTTTAGGCGCTCATGGTCGCGCTTTCGGGACGACACGCCCTCCCACTGGCGCAAGCTCGCGGCCGACGACAACCCCTATCGTAGGGAGTGGCAGCACACCCGCGACCTGACCGTGCGTCGCCTCGCCGCCCATCCCAGCGTCATTGCCTGGACGCTCTTCAACGAGAGCTGGGGGCAGTTTGACTCCTCCGGCCAGGCGCAGCGCACCAGGGAGCTCGACCCCACGCGCCCCGTCATCGCGGCAAGCGGCTGGTACGACCAGGGGGCGGGCAACTTCGTGGCCATCCACAACTACTTCAGGAGCCTCCAGGTCTATCCACATAAGGATGACCGCGCATTCATCCTCAATGAGTTCGGCGGGCTCAGCCTTCGCGTGAAGGGGCACTGCTCACTGGAGACCTCCTACGGCTATGACGTCTTCGAGGACGCTGCAGCATTTCGACAAGCAGTCTCCAGGCAGCTCGCCCAGGCAGACGCGCTCGAGCTAAGGGGGCTCGCAGGCTTTGTCTTCACCCAGCTCACGGACATCGAGGAAGAGACCAACGGGCTTCTCAGCTATGACCGCCGGGTGAGCAAACTCCCTGTCCCTAAGGCAGGCACGCGAGCATGTCCCGCGTGCCCTTCAGGGCCAACAGCGCACTCACCGCGCCACAGCGACCGCACACCCAAAAAATGAGTGCGGTTTTGCCTACCTTGTGCAAGTAAGTTAATCACAGGGTTCTCGAACCACACAACAGGAGGCGAGGTGGCACATGGACATCACGACAGTGGCCAAGATGGCGGGGGTGTCTCGCGCCACCGTGTCGCGCTATCTCAACGACGGCTACGTCTCGAGCGAGAAGCGCCGCGCCATCGCCCGCGTCATCAAGGAGACCGGCTACATACCCTCACGTCAGGCAAAGCAGCTGCGCACCGGCAAGACCAATCTCGTGGGCGTCATCATTCCCAAGATAAACTCCGCCTCGATCTCGCGGATGGTGGAGGGCCTGACCTCTCAGCTCAACGACTCCCAGTACCAGATACTGCTGGCCAACACCGACAATGACGAGAAGCTCGAGGTCGATTACCTGCGCCTCTTTGCCGAGAAGAGCCACGTGGACGGCGTCATCCTCGTGGGCACGGTACTCACGTCCGCGCACGAGCGCGCCATGGATGAGCTGCGAGTACCGCTCGTGGTCCTCGGCCAGGACATCGAGGGGCGATCCTGCGTCTACAACGATGACTATCACTCGATACGCGACATCACGACGCTGGCCCTCGACCACGCCACAAAGCCCGCCTACATCGGCGTCACGGAGCGGGACCTAGCCGCAGGAAGGGCCAGACACAGGGGCTTCCTTGATGCCTGCGAGGAGTGCGGCCTCGAGGTGTCCGCAAGCGCACAGCTCATCGCAGACTTCACGGTGGAGTCGGGCTATCTCAGCTGTGAGCGGCTGCTCGAGTCGCATCCCGACGTGGACACCATCATCTGCGCGAGCGACTCCATTGCCTTCGGCGCCATGAGCTGCCTGCGCGAATACGGTAGGAGCATACCTGACGACGTGCAGGTGACGGGCACGGGCGACTCTGAACTCACGCTCGTGGTCACGCCCGCGCTCACGACCGTGCACCACCACTACAAGACGGCCGGCAAAGAGGCCGCACGCATGCTCGTCGACGCCATGGGCAAGACGACGCATATCCCTTGCGAGATACGCCTGGGCTACGAGGTCCTCGCACGGGGATCGATCCGTTAGGGACACCCGTAAAGCTCGGTTTAGCCGACTGCGGGGCCAGCCCCTACGGCACCATGCTCATGGCCTGCCAGGCCCGATCCGCCTCTCGTTTTTCGGGAACGCATCCTCCGTCCCCCTCCGACACAAGACGATCCATCGCCATTCGCCGCCTATATGCCGCCGTTCAGCTATGCCCTACTCCTTTAGGACCCACATCCTCTCAGTTGTGAAGTATTCTTGAATATATGAGAACGATTCCATGGCTGCGAGCCGAGTTTGCCACCAACTATGGAATCCTTCGATAAGAGCGTGTGAGAACGATTCCATATGCAGCGTTCAGACAAGGGGGACTCAATGGCACTTGATCACGCACAAGCCGCTAAGGAGATTCTGGAGGCGGTCGGCGGCCCGGGCAACATCGTTTCGGCAGCGCACTGTGCCACACGCCTGCGCTTGGTCATCGCAGACGACTCTAAGGTCGACCAGGAGAAGATCGATGACGCCGTTGGCGCCAAGGGCAACTTTAAAGCTTCTGGTCAGCTCCAGGTCATCTATGGGACGGGTACCGTCAACAAGGTCTACGACGAGCTCTGCAAGCAGGGCAACATCTCCGCCGCGAGCAAGGCCGACGTCAAGGAGGCGGCCGCCCAGCAGCAGAACGGCTTCATGAAGGCCATCAAGGTACTCTCTGACGTCTTCGTCCCCATCATCCCCGCCATCGTCGCATCCGGCATGCTCATGGGCATCATGGGTGCCATCCAGTTCATGGGCACGCCCGCCCCCGACGGCGCGGGCCTCTTTGACCTGGACACCACCAGCGTATGGTGGCGCATCGCGGCGCTCGTCAACGCCTGCGCCCTGGCAAATCTGCAGATCCTGCTCGGCTTCTCGGCAGCCACGGTCTTTGGCGGCAACCCCTACCTTGGCGCATCGCTCGGTGCCCTGCTCATCAGCTCCGACTTCATCAGCGCCTACAGCGCCTCGAAGGCCCTCTCCGACGGCACGATGATCACGCTCCCGGTGATACCAGGCCTCTACAGCATCGACTGGATAGGCTACCAGGGACACGTTATCCCCATACTCGTGGGCGTCTGGATCCTCTGCTTCATAGAGAAACGCCTGCATAAGGCCGTACCCGAGATGTTCGACCTCTTCGTGACGCCGCTCGTGTCCGTCTCGGTCGCCGCCTACATCACGATCCTCTTCATAGGCCCCATCTTCGTCTGGCTCGAGAACGCCATCCTCGGCCTGCTGTACTTCCTGCTCAAGGTGCCCCTGGGCATCGGCTACATCATCATCGGCCTCATCTACTCGCCCTCCGTCGTCACGGGCCTGCATCAGATGTACACCGCCATCGACGTCTCCATGCTCGCCCAGCCCGAGAAGGTAACGTACTGGCTGCCCGTCGCGTCCGCCGCCAATATAGCGCAGGGCGGTGCCTGCCTGGCCGTTGCGCTCAAGACCAAGACCGTCAAGACCAAGAGTCTCGCGGTCCCCTCTGGCATCTCCTGCCTGCTGGGCATCACCGAGCCGGCAATCTTTGGCGTCAACCTCCCCAAGGTCAAGCCCTTCGTGTGCGGCATGGCCGGCGCCGCCTGTGGCGCCTTCGTCTGCTACCTGACCCAGCTCGCTGCCACCGGTACGGGCGTGACGGGCATCTTCGGCCTCCTGCTCTGCGTCAAGCAACCCGTCCAGTACATCATCATGTTCGTCGTCGCCTTCGGCGTGGCCTTTGGCCTCACGAGCGCCATCTACACGGACGAGGACAAGCCCAAGAAGAAGGTTGCCGCTCCCACCCCCAAGCCTGAGACTAGCACCAGCACCACTGCGGCCCCCAGCGCCAAAGCAGCCGCAACCACTGGTCCCGAAGCCATCGTCTCGCCCATGGCAGGCGAGGCCATCTCGATGACCGCCGTCTCCGATCCCGTCTTCGCCTCCGAGGCCATGGGCAAGGGCGCGGCCGTCGAGCCCACCGAGGGCAAGGTGTACGCACCCGCAGACGGGTCCATTACGATGGTCGCCGAGACCGGTCATGCCATTGGCCTGCTCTCTGAGGGCGGCGTCGAGATCCTGATCCACATTGGCATCGACACCGTCAACCTCAAGGGAGGCCCCTTCACCGCCAAGTGCCAGGCGGGCGAGAGCGTCAAGAAGGGTGACCTCCTGATGGATGTCGACCTGGGCGCCATCAAGGAGGCCAACCTCCCGGCAACGACCATGGTCATCATCACCAACACCGATGACTTCTCCTCCGTCGAGGGTCACACCGGCACCGTCAAGGCGGGCGATACCCTCATCGACATCAAGAAGTAGGTCCGTCCCCCTGACCGGCAACCTCGGTCAGCACACCTGCGGGGGCGGTCGCAGTTGCGATCGCTCCCGCATTTCTCTGATACGGCAGCGCCGATGCAGGCGTCGGCGCTGCGGAAAGGAGCACCATGTTCTCTGTCACAGCCCTCGGCGAGCTTCTCATCGACTTCACCGACGCGGGTACCTCAGCTGCGGGCCAGAAGCTCTTCGAGCGCAACCCCGGCGGCGCGCCCGCAAACGTCCTCGTGGCCCTCGAGCGCCTCGGCAAGTCCACCGCCTTCATCGGTAAGGTGGGGCGCGACATGCACGGCGAGTTCCTGAACGCCACCCTCGTTGCCAACGACGTCAACTGCGACGGCCTCGTGCTCGACCCCAACTGCTTCACCACACTTGCCTTCGTCGCGCTCAGCGAAGAGGGCGAGAGAACCTTCTCCTTCGCCCGCAAGCCCGGCGCAGACACGCAGCTGCGCCCCGAGGAGCTTAGGCGCGATGTCATCGAGAACAGCCGCGTCTTTCACGTGGGGTCACTCTCGCTCACCGACGAGCCGGCACGCAGCGCCACCATCGCCGCGCTCGACGTGGCCAAGGCCGCAGGCGCCGTCATGTCCTATGACCCCAACTACCGCGACTCCCTCTGGACGAGCGCCGAGGTGGCCTCTGAGCAGATGCGCTCCATCGTCACGTACATGGACCTCATAAAGATCAGCTGCGAGGAGACCGAGCTGCTCACCGGACGCTCCGACCCCGCCGAGGCCGCCCGCATCCTCCTTGGTCAGGGCGCACAGGTGACCTGCGTGACGCTCGACGATGAGGGCGCCCTCGTGGCGACCAAGGACGGCAGCGCGACCGTGCCAAGCTTCAAGGTGGATGCTGTCGACACAACGGGGGCGGGTGACTCCTTCTGGGGAGGCTTTCTCTGCGCCTTCGTGGACGCCGACATCAGGCCCGAGAACGTGACCCTCGACGACGCCAGAAGCTTCGCCCGCTTTGGCAATGCCGTGGCATCCCTCTGCGTGCGGAGGCGCGGCGCCATCCCCGCCATGCCCACCCTCGACGAGGTCGAGAAGGTCCTGTCCTAGCTGCCCTAGACGTCAACCGACCACGGCAGAGCGGCCCTCTCGCGACCGCGACGCGCAAAAGGAGCAAGATGGCAATCAAGCGCACGTGGAGCCCCAAGCACAACTGGCGCCTCAGGTTCCACCTCCAGACCGAGACCGGCGACATAACCGACCCCAATGGCCTCTGCCAGCTCGATGGCACCTACCACTACTTCCACCAGCACCGCAGGCTCTGGCCCAACGCCGCCCATGGGTGGGGCCATTGGGCCACGGAAGACTTCGTCAGCTGGAAGTGGCTGGGATCGCCCATCATGCCCGACCGGGAGCTTGACAGGAACGGCTCGTACTCGGGCTCGGCCACCGTCCACGACGGTAGGATGTGGTGCTACTACACCGGAAACCAGCTGCTGCCGGGCGAGCACGACTACGACTACTCGGGTCGTCTCGCCAACGAGACCCTCGTCGTGAGCGACGGCTCCACCTTTGGTGAGAAGCGCCTGGTTTTAGGCAATGAGGGCTACCCCGCCTACTGCTCCTGCCATGTGAGGGACCCCAAGGTCTGGAAGCAGGGCGGCTGCTGGCACATGCTGCTCGGCGCACGCGCTCAGGGAGATCGGGGCTGCATCCTTCTCTACAAAAGCCCCGACGGCCTCAGCTGGAGACTCGAGGGCTCCGCGACCAACCTCGGACGGCAGCCCTTTGGCTACATGTGGGAATGCCCCAATCTCGCCACGCTCGGCGGGCGCGAGTTCCTCTTTGTGTGCCCTCAGGGCGTGGGCAAGCGGCCGACGAGCCTTCAGAACATACATAACTCGGGTTACATCGCCCTCGACGGCAGGCTCATCGACCTCATGGCGAAAGACCCCGGCCTCATGGACGCGGACGGTCCCTACCCCTGCATCGACGAGGCGGGGTTTGTCGAGCTCGACTTTGGCTTCGACTTCTACGCCCCCCAGGTCTTCGAGGACGAGCGGGGACGCACCATCCTGGTCGGGTGGGCGAGCTTGCCCGACATCGAGACCCAGTACGACAACCCCACCCGCGAGTGGACCCACACGCTCACCCTGCCGCGCGAGCTTAGCCTCAACGAAGGTGGGCGCGTCTGTCAGTGGCCCGTGGCCGAGATCGACGCACTTCGCGGCGAGCTGGTTGAGTTCACTGGTGACGTTGCGGGCCTCACGGGGACCGTCGGCTCATCTTCCTACGACGTGTTCGACCTCACGGGAGCCTTAGGCGCGCGCTTCGCGGGCACCGCCGACATCTGCGTCACGCAGATCGAATCCGGAGACGCTGTGCTGCGCCTGAACGACGACCTCGAGCTTTCCATCATCGGCAACCTGTGCGAGCTGGCCTTCACGAGCCCCGCCGGCGCCTACCGAAGCGTCAGACGCCTTTCCCTCTCGGCGCTTACGGCAGGCCGCATCAGGGACCTGCGCGTCATCGTGGACACCTCCATCGTCGAGATCTACGTGAACGGCGGCGAGGTCACGATGACAACTCGGTGGTATCCCGAGAGCGTGGACGAGCTGCGTGTCAGCTCCAGTCTCAGGGGCAGACACCAGGGCTGGGAGATGAGCTCTTGCCACTTTGCAGGCATCGACAGCTAAGGCCATAGCACGCCGGCGTTGCAAGACTATCTGGACCGAACGCCCCGGAGCTCTGGTTCGTACATTCCGGGGCGTTCAAGCTGGGTGTGCCCACGCCTTGGGCTGCACTGTCCCATCGGCCGCGTCATGACTCGCCAGCAGGCACCTCTCATTCATACGGGATCACAAAGTATGCCGCCGTGTGTCTCCCATGAGTGAGGTGCATATTTTTCCAACCACGTCCTACGACCTGCATGCCCGCCCTATAATCTCAACGGCATTTCTCTGAACCATTACCTAAAACCCAGCATCGAGTGCGTTTCTGAGGAGAACGATGTCCAAGCAATTCTGGAACCCGTCGTTTCACATCGAGCCAAGACAGGGCTGGCTCAACGACCCCAACGGCCTCTGCCAGTTTCGCGGACGCTATCACGCCTACTACCAGTACGCTCCCAACTGGCCGACGGACGAACTCAAGTACTGGGGTCATGTGGTGAGCGACGACCTCATCAGCTGGGAAGATCTGGGGGTGGCACTCGCGCCCGACATCCAGCTCGACCGCAGCGGCGTCTTCTCGGGCTGCACCTGGGTGGACAAGGGCGGCGCGCCTGACGGCGGTGACCTCATGCGCGTGTTCTACACGGGAAACGTCGTCGACACCTTCGACGACGAGCGCGTGGACTGGGGGCGAGAGGCCAACCAGATCATGACCACGAGCGAGAACGGCCTGCACTTCTCGCCCAAGAAGGCACTTCTCACTAATGCGGATTACCCCACAAGCTGTACCCTGCATGTGCGCGACCCGACGGTTTGGGAACAGGACGGCTGCCTGCACATGCTGTTGGGCGCCCGACAGCGGGGGCCGCTCGACACAGACAATCCCGATGCCCGAGGAGACTTTGGCAGCGTGCTCGTCTACGACTCCCACGACAAGGGAGAAAGCTGGCAACTGCGTCGCACCATTCTGCCCAAGAACACGACGGTGGCACGCCTGATCTTTGGCTACATGTGGGAGTGTCCCAACATCATACGCATGGGAGACAGGGAATTTCTGGCCGTCTGCCCCCAGGGGCTTCCCTCCGAGAGCTATCGTTGGCAGAATCTCTGGCAGGCGGGGTACTTCCCGCTTCCCGCGCACGAGAAGATCATCGACATCGACGCCGTCCCGCTCGACGGCTTCACCGAGTGGGATCATGGCTTTGACTTCTACGCACCCCAGATCTTCACGGATGAGAGGGGCCGCACGATCTCGATCGGCTGGATGGGCACCTTCGACCACAGCTACACAAGCGTGCCCGAGGGGATGGACCGAGCGCATACGATGACGCTCCCGCGCGAGATCTCTCTTGGTCAGGACGGCCTCTTGCGCCAACATCCGGTAACAGAGCTTGACAACTACCGCGGAGAGGCTCGCGCGCTGCCCTGTGGCGAGAGCCTCGCGCTCGACGGCCTCGCGGCAGACGTCGTCCTCAAGCAGATCGAGGACGGCGACGCACAGATCTGGCTCAATGACGTCTTGGAGATCTTCATCGAGAGCGGCAGCTTCGGCATCCGCTTTGCCCAGACCGAGGCGGGAGAGCTGGCCTCGGCTGGGCGACAGAGCCGTAGCATCAGGCTTGAATCTCTCGACGATCTGCGCATGATCGTGGACGGCTCGACCATGGAGGTCTATGTCAATGGTGGTGCCGAGGTCTTCTCCACACGCTGGTTCCCCCTAAGCGACAGGCTCACCATCAGAAACTCGTTTCGTGCTCGCTCGTCCCTCGTGTACCCCCTTATCAAGCCGACCCGATAGTGCCCGTCGATGCCCGATAGTGCCCGCCAATCTGGCGGGCACCGTCTCGAGAGCGTTTGCCCAGTTGGCTGCTCTCCGTTAGTGCCCGCCACGCTGCGGGGCACTATCCATTGGCCCACGACGTCTGGCTAACGAGGAGGCGATGCTAACCGACCAGTGCATCTAGCCGACCTGGTACCTCCCGGAAGGTCAGTACACACCTTCGTTGTCGATGGCGTCGTAGCGGTTGATGCGCATGAGGATCTGCTCGAGGTCAAGCATGCCCCAGAGGGTCACGCGCCGGTAGCTTCCCTTAACACGCACGCGCAGGTTCTCGTAGCCCAAAAGCGACTTTGATCGGTGCCACTCCATACTCTCGATCTCATCGTATCTGATCGTCCTTCTTGTCCCGATCGGCGGCGTGATGTGCATGCGATCGTCGTAGGTCACGACCTTGTAACGGTGCAACCAGGTCCAGATCAGGAGAGACACGCCCAAGAAGGACAGGAAGAACGCGAGGAGGACGTGGCTGTTCGCCCTGAACACGCCGACGTTGCAGAGCCATCCGAGAACCACGCCAAGGAAGCCCATGAACACCATGATCATAACGAGGGTGTGCGTCAGCGTATTGGAGACGCGATAGGTATCATGATGGCTATGGTGACGCTCGACGATGTCGTTCAGGAGCGTCCACTCAAGCGCCGAGACGAGAGCGGGTATGCCCAGTGCCGGCACGATGAAGACGAGGTCACTCATAGAGTATCCTCTCGCCGTATATCCTGCACCACATACCTGGATCCCCAACCCATATGCGCAAGCGCCTCCTCGCGACGGATCGTTGTGTCGCACTGTCCTCATGGTTCTTCTCCACACTATGAGGGTAGTCGAGCTGAAGCTGTCCCCAAAGGGGTGTACAGGTACACGGGGTCAGCTTTTCCGTACACGGTCAAGCGACGGGGCCAACGGTATGTTTTTGCCCCTGAGCGGTAAGCATTAATGACGCTCGCGCTGCCCGCCACGGCATTCCTGTTGCCGATACATCATGGGCGACGCTCGTCTTCCTCGAATGGGCCTCTCGATGCGCTGCGTGCTCTTGACGCCTCGCGCACATCGGGCGTTCAACGAGAGACGCATGTTGTACCCACAGCGTCACCTAAAGGAGCGATGCAAGCACGGCTCGCACTACCAGGCGACTGTGGGGGTGAAGGCCCAATGTCCCACAACCTACCCCACCAGGTGGCGGCGCACGCGGTCGAGCTCATCCTCGCCAAGGCCGCAAGAGAGCAGGTAGCCCCTCACTGAGCCACAGCCATCGAGCAGCGCCTGATACACGGCGGACATGGTGTGCATGAGCGTGCCCGCCCCCATGACGCCAACCGAGCGATCATCGGGAGCACAATCCTTCCCATCGAGCAGCTCCTCCACCCTGTCGACATCGGCAAAGGAATAGAGGTAGTCGCGCAGGATATCCTCCCTGCTCGCCTCACAGAGCCCCAGCACCAGCATGGACGTAACGCCAGTGCGGTCCATGCCAGCCGCGCAGTGAAAGAGGACGCACTCATCGTCGGTAGCCTTGGCCATGAACGAGAAGATCTTGCGCACAACCTTGCGGTTCTCAAGCATGGAGAGGTAGCCGTTGGCCATGTAGCCCTCGGTGTCATCAGGCAGCTTGAGGTCGTGTGCGTGCATGTCATAGGAGTGCAGCTGCGCATGCAGGCTGCGGACGCCCCGGTCCTTGGCCAGGCGATCGGGGGCATGAGTGACCTCCCACTGGCTGCGAAGGTCGACGTCCATCGAGACGCCGTAGTCACGCAGGGCAGCTATGTCAGTGCTACTGAGCCCGTCGGTGTCACCAGAGCGCAGGAAGCGACGGTAGAGCGTCTGACCATACGGCGTGGGATAGCCACCCAGCTCACGCACGTTATAACCAGAGGGCACATCTAGGACGCGGCCCTCAGCGAGAGGAGCGCGGGACCGCACGGGATCATCGCCAGGGAGCTCGGCGCCCTTCTTACCAAAGAGGTCCCTCAACCAGGACAACATCGCAGCCCCTTCCCAAACGCCTGCGCCACTGGACTCTGGCCACTGGCACGACGCAGCTCTTCTTCACGACACGGACGATGGAGTCTCGCGTCACCCACCTCACCGCCATCCTACCTCATCGTGACTTTATACGCACTCTCACGCTCGATGGTTGCTTTCCACGGGTGGGCCGAACGCCCTTGGACGTCGACGGCGGACGCAGCCTTGTGGGCGGCCCTGCCCGGCACAGTCCCGCGCAACGACGGATCGCGTCGGGAATCGCGGCGCGTGAGGGACCTGCGGCCGCCACACTGCCGTCCGGTGCCGCCTCCCTCCCGATGGTCCCGAGCCGCGTGCGATCCGGTGCCGCCCATCTCTTTGATGACCCTCGAGCCGCGCTGCCTCACGGGCGCCACTCGACGGCGGCGAGTGGCAGGCAGACTTCGCACTCGGTGGCGCCGGGTGGCGCGGAAGTCGGCATACGTACAGTTGTCGTGAAATGCTGTACCACTCGGTGGCGCCGGGTGGCACGCGCATCGCGCACTCGGTGTCGCCGAGTGCGCGATCGAGCCCCGCAGGCCCGGCGTCCGTGTCCCACGCGTCCCTCCAGAGGCACATAGCGCGAGGCCATGACGCCCCATAGGGATCACGAAAGCCCCATCTCAATGGATGCGGCCTTTGGTGGCACATGCCAATCCGTATCGAAAAGCCCCTGCAACCGGCACCTCTGTAGCTTGGTAAGCTCGCACTTGCCAGGAGGCCTCCCGCTTGACTCCGGCGTCACGAGCTACGGTCTCATGAGCCAATCGCGAGCCGCCCACACCTTCATGCCACCAACGGAAAACGAGTCTGCCCCCCGCGTGACAACGTACCGCCGCCTTTCGGCTATGCCCAGGTCCCTGCCAACCACCGGTAGATGTCGCAGGAAGTCCTTGCGAAACCCGACCTGCGACTTAATCTCTATAAGCTCCCTGCCTGCGGGATCGCTGTCATCAACCAGGTCAACCTCAATCTTCGAGTCATCCCTGTAGAAGAAGAGCCGAGGAGTCCGTCCCGCGTTGAGATGCCGCTTTGCCGTCTCTGTGACTATGAGGTTCTCGAAGATGGCGCCGCGCATCTCGCTATCTCGCAGCTGTTCGGAGGTCTCGACGCCCAACAGGTGACATAGGAGGCCAGTGTCACAAAAGTAGACCTTGGGCGTTCTTGTAAGACGCTTCCTGAGGTTGGCATGATACGGCTGTAGCCTGAAGATGGTGTAGCTTGCCTCGAGTATCGAAAGCCATGAGTCGATAGTCGCTCGCGCGACACCCAGGTCGCTCGCGAGACGCGATACGTTTAGAAGCGATCCGCATGACTGTGCGCACAGCATCAGAAGCCTGCGGAAAGGCTCCTTGCTACGCGCATCGACGTACTCCGACACATCTCGTTCAACATAGGTTGAGATATAGTTCTCAAAATAGACGTAACTAGGGATATTAACGTCGTAGAGGCGCGGATACCCTCCACACAGCATGAACCCATCTGGCGTCACCTCGTTTGGTGCCAGAGCTACCTCGCGATACGAGAGTGGCATGAGCCGCACCAGCCCGATGCGCCCCGCAAGGGATTGAGTGATACGCCTCAGCAGGAGGTAGTTCTGAGATCCCAAGAGGATGTACTGGCCTACCGTGCCACGCTCGTCGGAAACCACCTGTATGGCATTGAAGAGCTCTGGCACGCGTGCGCCTCGTTGATGATCATCCTAGGGGGTCGCTCGCAAATGAAGTCGGACGGACCTGCCATCACGCGCTCGTAAGTAGGACGGTCCTCGAGATTCACGTATGCGTAGTCGGAAAAGAGGCTCCTGACGAGCGTTGACTTCCCGCTCTGTCGAGGCCCCGTGACTGAGACCACGGGAAACCACGAGGCGTTGTCAAGGACGAATCCTGCAACGTCACGTTTGATCATACCGACCCCCAACGGGATGATTCTCATCCCCAGCGTGTGATGGAAGCATTACCTTATTTGCAAACTATGGTAGGCCATGGCTATGCTGACATGGATATCGCACGACTCAGACAGGCATCCCTATTCTCAGCCATTGGCAGGTCTTTTCGCATGGCGAACGGATCGCAAATCGGGTGCTCAAGTAATGCAGGCGCCTGCTAAGGGAACATCTCGTTCCGCCTCTCACGAGGTAAGCCGGGCCTGAGCCGGGGGGCGACCTCTGCGACGCGAAGCAGCAGGTCGTGCATGGGACCCTCCTCTTCGCTGGTGAGGTAGGCCGCGAGCCCCATGTCGTCACCGGAGCGCCCCACGGCGATCCCGCCCCTCTCGCACACCTGGCCGCAGAGCCGGTCCCTGCCCCGCACGTAGCGCCACAGCTGCGGGGACCACGTGTCCGACAGGGCGAGGAGCAGGTCGGCGGCGAGCCCGCCGGACCAGTCCATGCCAGCGGGACCAAGGTACTCCACGCCCCTCCCCGAGAGCGCCGCGAACCTCTCCCGGGAGATTCCGCAGCGCAGCTCCCTGCCCTTGACGCGAACGGACGCCTCCTCCCCTCCCTCCCAACCGAGGGAGGAGGCCCGGGCGAGGGCGGCGGCGCGGCCGGGACCCATGCTCTTCCACATGGCCCCCCAGAGCCCGAAGGCGTCGATCCGCGTGCCGCTCCCGTAGCGCAGCTCGTAGCGCCAGAGACCCGCCGCAGCCGCCCCTGCGGCGCGCAGGGACGCCGAGACCCACTCGTACAGGCTGCCGCGCGTCCCCTCGTGGACCCGGCCGCCGTAGTAGAAGGTGAGCCGCAGGTGGCCGGGGCCAATGCCCGCCAGCGGCGGGCCGTCCTCGCCCGGGCCCCAGTCCCCCTCGCCGCAGACGTCCCCATGGTGCCACGCCTCGAGGCCCCAGCCCTCGGGAGGCGCGACCCCGTCACCCGTACCCAAAACGCACCCTCCTCCAGACGCCACCGTCCTCCACGTTAAAGTGCGGGCCCACGCTCCCGCCATCCGGAAGCGAATGCCACCCGACACACAGGCTACAGACACGGGCAGGGCCTTCCGCCACTAGCCCTCTCTGGGTGCGAACCTCGTACAGATATTTCTCGTCCGCAGGTACTCCCTGCCGTAGGGGTCCGTCACCGGGACCAGCGCCCTGGGATTTTTTGCAAAGAACCTGTCCGGCGACACGTGCACGTGAGGGTCTGCCAGCGTATACCCACGCGAGCAGGTTCCCACGAACATACCAGACTCCTCATTGAGCACGAACTCGGAAAACGCGCAGTCCGCACAGCGCAGTCCCGCGTACACCCCTGCTCCCACCTCTGTCATCGCGATCAGACCCCCCTGCTAAGACGCGGCGTACGCCCTAAACGAGGCATCCCTACGGAACGCCTCGTCGACCTTCTTATGGTATACCCTCCCCCGTTCCTCGGCATATCGGCTTGCACGAACACGTCCCCACAACGGCGGGCCTCACATTTACCTGCATCATCGAGATACACGCCGCCACAGTGACTCCATATGAAGAGGGTGTCGAGCGACGTGGGCGTGATCCGGACCGTCCCCTGCCACAGAGAGACCCCCAAAAGTCGGTCCTCCCATGCGTGAGGGGAAGGTCCTGGCGATTCGCGCGTCGTGCGACACCGCCTCGAAGCCTCCCATGCGCGAGGGGAAGGTCCGCTCGGCACCAGCAATGGATTATGAAGGGTCCAGTGGCGACAAACCCCATCGCAACACCAGCCCACATAGGCCTACCCCACGACCCTATAGACGAGCCACGCAAGAGTGGCTTTCCTCGACACACGGAGGGAGGAACCTACTTTGCCGCTGGCTCACCCCCACCGTAGTCATAGAAACCCTTGCCGGCGTTGACGCCGGTCTCTCCCCTGTCCATCTTGGCTTGGAGCATCTGTACGATCTTATGTTCAACAGACGACTCGTCCTTTGCCTGGGGACTCCTCGAGATGATGTTGAGCGGCGTCACGAGGCCGATGATGTCGAGCAGGCGAAACGGCCCGTATGGGGCGCCGGTCGAGATGGTCCAGTCCTTGTCGATGTCCTCGGGCGTGCCGACGCCTGTAGCCCAGAGCCTCAGGGCCGCAGCGATCAGGGGCACGAGCAGCGAGTTGAGGATGTAGCCTGGCTGCTCCTTGAGGACACGGATGGGAACCATGCGAATCTGGGAGGCGAACTCAACGATCTCCTCGAAGTGTGTGGGATCCGTACCAGCATGGCCCATGACCTCGCCCGTGGGGTTGCGCCAGATCTCGTTCGCAAAGTGCAGCGCGAGGAACTTGTCAGGCCGACCGGTTGTCTCAGCGAAGCTGCTGGGCAACAGAGTCGAGCTGTTGGTGACAATCACGGTCCGCTCGGGAATGTGCCGGCGAAGTTCCTTATAGAATGCTGTCTTTGCGTCCGGGGTCTCGGCCACGGCCTCGATCACGAGATCAGCGTCAGAGAACGCCTCGTCCCAATCGGTCGTGAGCCTGAGGGACGCATACGCCCGCTCGGCGCGCTCCTTGCAGGCGTCGAGCGCCTCAGGCGAGACGTCCTCGCGCGCGATGAGACCGTATGCGTAGGCAGCCGGGTCCGTCTTCAGGGCCTCGAGGGTATCGAGATAGATCTGGCGCAGGCGCTCTATCTTGGGCCGCGAGCGACCGATGGAGGACTCCATACGGAGCCAGATGGTAACATCGAGGCCGCAGTACGCTGACTGAAAGGCGATCTGGCTACCGAGCACACCACCACCCGCAACGGCAATCTTCTTGAAACCCATGCACGCTCCCCCTTCCATAGGGTCGATGTCATTCCGTGGGATCGGCGTGGGGCCGATGACCCAACGTGGCCAATGATACCCCCTATCAGCCTCATGGAGCGCAGGGGCGCCCGACGGAGGCTCGGTTCCCTCCGCTTGCGGGGCGCCATCGTACTTGGTGCCTGTCGCGGGCGGCATACCGCAAGAAGGGCGGTGGCAAGTCCAAAAGGATGGGGGCCAGCGCGATGGCACTGACCCCCACTTCCGAGCGTAGCCACATCCTCGCTACAAGTCCCGAAGCCTCGCCTTATCGACGCCGGAGGTACCTTTCCGTTGTAGGTATCCGTTGATTATCTCGTCCTCGATGGCACAGCCCGCCATGGAGAGACCTATCGCCAGGCTCGGGAAGAGCACCGGCGTAGGTCCAGTCGCAGATGACCATATCAGCGCTCCCACCCAGTACACCGCCGGCACGACCCACTTGTTGAAGCTCGTCCTCCTGACGATGAACCACTCGAGCGTACCAAGCGCCAAACCGATACACACGATGGACATCCTGGCGACATCGCCGTCCACACTCATTCCTATCCCTCCTTTTCGCCCATCAGCTGCCTGTGGGCGTCTATGATCTGCCGTGCGGTCTCGAAGTCCATGCGGTCGTCGATGGCCATGCCCTTTACGAGCGACACGAAGGCGTCATCGTCTTCCCGCGCACTCTCGATCTTCTGGATCAGCCTGTCAAGGCGCAGCCTGATTGTGGGGTACGAGACGCCGTACCTTGACGCCATCTCCTTCAGAGAGCCCGAGGCCATAATGAACTGCCGCGCGAACTCCAGATCCTCGTCGCCCAAGCGTTCAGTCCACGTATGGGCGATATCCATCATCACCACCTCCTTCCTTTTCTTTAGTTGGAGTATAACTCTGATTTTAATATAATGCAATACTACTAAATATAATTTATATATGGGTGAGGGTCAGCATCGTTGAGCACCCGTCTTAAGAGGTGAGGGCGGACCCCGCCTACCACGGGGTCCGCCCGAAGTCCGGAGAACGGCCTCGAAAGCTGCGTCTGCTACTCCCTGATCGAGAGCTCACGCTTGAGCTGGCGAACACGCTCGCGATACGGCTTGCCAAAGACGAGGTACTCGATTATG
>ERZ773009.1237-NODE-1237-length-18166-cov-7.014411_pt1 | contig 18166 bp, 8 predicted proteins | sample MGYA00580663_ERZ773009 | MGnify/ENA primary metagenome ERZ773009 (study PRJEB29015, sample SAMEA2737969) | human oral metagenome | biome: human oral; feature: human-associated habitat; material: dental | place: China | collected 2026 ... | reverse complement strand
CGGAGCCGGCCACGTCGTCGAAGTCGATCTGCTCGAGCTCCTTCATGCGGTCCAGGCGGGCGCGCACGGTGGAGAAGTTTGTGAGCATGCCGCCCAGCCAGCGCTGGTTGACGTAGGGCATGCCGACGCGCTGGGCCTGCTCGGCCACGGCGGCCTGGGCCTGCTTCTTGGTCCCGACGAACAGGATGTTGCCGCCGCGAGCGACGATCTCCTTGACGAAGTCGTAGGCGGTGTTGATGCCCTCGATGGACTGCTGGAGATCGATGATGTAGATGCCGTTGCGCTCGGTGAGGATGAAGCGCTTCATCTTGGGGTTCCAGCGACGGGTCTGGTGCCCGAAGTGGACACCGCTATCAAGGAGCTGGCGCATGGTGACGACGGCCATGACGGTCCTTCCGTGTGTGCCGAGAGGTTGCTCGACGCACGATCATTTCGGGGGACGGCCAAGCAGTGCGCTCGGGCGCGTCCCGGGGGTGTTTCTCTGGGTTGTTCCCCTGTGACTCCGCACGCTTGAGGGCGCACACCGAACCGGTGACCGGCGAGTGAGCCGGCGCGGATGGGGCCTGGTGCCTGCGACGCACGGCCACCCGTTCACCATGGCGAACCGTGATGACCGGGACCGCGACCGTGTCGCCCGGAGGGACGTCCCGAGATACTCGGGTGCAGGCACGCGAAGTCAGCATTCCGGGCCCGTCTCCCGCTGACGCCGGAGCGATCCGCAGAATGCTGCGGAGGCGAGGCTACCACAGGACTGGACCAGCCGCCGAGGCCGAATCAGCGGTATTCGGAGTCGTCCCGGTCACCACAGGCCGCTTCCTCACGGGGCTTTCCACAGGGCCGACGACGCTCCCGGCGCCGAGGGCCGCTCGGCGCGCACTCTGAGGGCATGCAGCCACAGCAGCCCCGGCAAAGCAGCCACTTCCGGAAGCATCGCACGCCGCCCTCTCCTTCCCACCACTCGTCCCGCCGTCTCGCCGCGCTGGCAACGGCCCTGTTCGCCTGCGGCTCACTGGCCGCCCTGCCCGGTGCACCGCCGGCTCAAGGCATGGGCCCCCTCTGTGGCCCAGCCACCGGCACGGCCGTGACCACGGTTCCGCCTCCGTGGGTCCAGGATCCGTTACTTCCCGTTCTCACGGACAGTGCACCAGGGCCGGCCGGGGCCGCCCACTGGTTGACCTCGTCGACCTCGCTCGTGACACGCCTGAGCCCCTCCTCCCCGCTCATCAATGGCACGGGGACGGCAGGCCTGGCGCTGACGGACCGGTCTGCGGGTCCCCGGCGCCCGCGGGGTCGCTATCAGTGGCCGACCGGTGCGCCGGCCACCGTGGTGGAGGACTTCGACCCGCCCGCCGTCGTGTGGGGACGCGGGCACCGGGGAGTGGATCTTGCGGCCGCTGAGGGCACGCAGATCCGCAGCGCCGCCGCGGGGACGGTCGCCTTCGCCGGCATGGTGGCCGGGCGCCCCGTAGTATCCGTCGACCACGCCGACGGGATCCGCACCACCTATGAGCCGGTCGAACCGGCCGTCAGCACGGGTGACGCGGTGGCTGCGGGGCAGGTCATCGGCACCCTGCTGCCGGGGCACCGCTCGGACGGGGTCTGCGCCCTGCACTGGGGGGCGCGCACCGGCCCCAAGACGTACATCAACCCGCTGCGGCTGCTGCAACCGGCCGTCATCCGTCTCAAGCCCCTTCACTGAGAACGCGGCCCCACGCGGGCTCCGTTCAGGCTCGGGGGAAGGCCTGCTCGTAGACGCTGCGCAGGCGCTCAGCCGAGACGTGGGTGTAGCGCTGGGTGGTGGCCAGGGAGGAGTGGCCGAGGAGCTCTTGGACGCTGCGCAGGTCCGCTCCCCCGCCCAGGACGTGGGTGGCGGTGCTGTGCCGCAGTCCGTGCGGGCCCAGGTCGGGCACCTGGGCGGCCGTGCACAGGCGGTGGACGACGTCGCGCACCGCCCGGGGATCGATGCGTCGCCCCCGCGCCCCGAGGAAGAGGGCAGCTCCCGCATCGACGGCGCAGATCTCACCGCGCCGATGCAGCCATGCCTCCAGCGCCTTGGCGGCGGGCAGCCCGTAGGGGACGGTCCGTTCCTTACGGCCCTTCCCCAGGACTCGCAGGGTCCGTTGGGAGTGGTCGAGGTCGGCGACATCCAGGCCGACGAGCTCGGAGACCCGCACTCCGGTCGCGTACAGCGTCTCGATGATGGCCAGGTCGCGCACGGCCAGGACGTCCCCGTCCGAGGCGAGGTCCGAGGCGGTCGTGAGCAGCTGCGAGGCCTGCTGGGGCGTCAGCACCCCGGGCAGGCGGTTGTCGACGCGGGGCGCACGCAGGCGCGCGGCGACGTCGGAGGTGAGCACGCCCTCCTCGAAGGCCCAGGTGGAGAAGGTCCTCACCGAGGCCGAGCGGCGGGCCAGGGTGGCGCGCGAGTGACCGCTCGCGGCCATCGCGGCGAGCCAGTCCCGCAGGTCCGCCAGGTCGAGGGTGGCCAGGGCGGCATCGACGGGCTCGGCGTCGCCCTCACCGACGCCGAGGAAGCTCAGCAGGTCGTTGATATCGACGAGATAGGCGCGCACGGTGTGCCCGGACAGGTCACGTTGCAGGGCCAGGTAGCTGCGGTAGGAGGCGAGCAGCTCGGCACGCGTCCTCGACATGGACTCCCTCCTCCCCGCTGGCGACAAGAACACCTGAAGACTACGGCGCCGAGACAGGCCATCCGCGGAATACGCGCCGCAAGCTTCGGCAGCGCAGGGCCCGGTGACGCCGCCCTGACGCGCCCCGGCTCTGCCCAAGCACGAGAGTCTCGGCGACGCCCTCGCCACTAACCACCTCCGCCTCAGAGCACTATCTCCGCCGGACAGACAATCGCCACCTTGATTCAACGCACAACCTGGGGGAAACCCCTCACTCTGGCTCACACAAATGACGAAGCACACCAGCATAAGGGTCTGCAATAAATAATTTATACGGCAATCAAGGCCAATGAGTCACAAGTTCATAACACCCACACCCCGGCCGTCACTCTCAGTACCAGATTTAGGCCCTATACCGGGGATATGCCCACACCTTGCCACTCCCTCGAGGAAACGCACCAACCTTGCAGCCTTCCAATACGAAGATTAAAATCTTCCCCGTTCTTACGGGACCTTGACTGACCCCGTCTCCCCTTTTCTCTCGCTGGAGCGCAGCACTGTGAAACGGTTGTCCAGACGCCGTGTCAATGTCGGCGTCATCGCGGTACTGACCGCTGCTGCTCTGGTCGCCATCGTTCTGCACCCGGGCATGGTCACTCATGATGTCGATCTTCATGACGGCGGAGTGTGGGTGACCAACGGGAAGATGAAGATGGTCGCCCACCTCAACTACCCCTCACAGACGCTCGACGGGGGGCTGCGAACCTCCTCGACGAGCTTCGACGTCGACCAGTCCGGCTCCCAGGTCTTCATGTCCGATGCCTCCTCGGACACCTACACGCAGATCGACGTGGCCCGTACCACCCTCATGCCGCCCAACACCTCGGCCGGCTCATCCACCATGGAGCTGGGCGGGGACCGCATCGGGGTGGCCGATCCGGCCACGGGCAAGGTCTGGGTCGCCAGCGCCTCACAGGCCCCCACCTTCAGCCAGTCGGCAACTCCTCCCACCATCTCCGACATGCCCGGCGCCGTTCTGGCCATGGGCACGGATGGCTCGGCCCACGTCGCATCGATCAGAACCGGCACCGTCAAGACGGTCACGCCCCGTGGCTCCATAACCGACATCTCGACCACCTCGCTGCCGAAACTGGCGGACGACGCCGAGCTGCAGGTCAGCGCGGTGGGAGACAAGAGCGTGGTCCTCGACCGCCGCAGCGGCACCCTCGTGCTCCCAGGGGGCCAGACGTCATCCCTGCCCGGAGACGACCTCCAGCTCCAGGTTCCCGGCCCGCAGGCCGACGAGGTACTGGTCTCCTCGACCTCCGGACTCCTTCGCGTGAGCCTGTCCGGGAAGGTCTCCTCGGTCTCCCCCGGCGTCACCGGCGGCAGCCCCTCCCGGCCCGCGCAGCACTCGGGCTGCGCCTACGCGGCCTGGGGGGTCAAGGGCTCCTTCCTGCGGGACTGCGCAGGCACCGACCACGATGTCGACATCCCCGTCCCCACGCTTAACAACGTCTCGAAGGCCGTCTTCCGCACCAACCGCGACGTCATCGTCCTCAACGACATCCCCACCGGCGGCGTGTGGCTGCCGGACAAGAACATGGTCCAGGTCGACAACTGGGAGCAGATTAACTCCCAGACGAAGAGCGAGGAGTACTCCGACGAGGAGTCCACCGAGACCCGGGACGAGGCCACTCAGGAGCGGTCCAAGGAGAACACCCCTCCCCAGGCCCAGGACGACTCCTTCGGCGTGCGGCCCGGACGGACCGCCTACCTGCCGGTCATCGCCAACGACACTGATCCCGACGGCGACGTCCTGGTGGCCACCGCGACCTCGCAGCCGTCCTTCGGACAGGTGGGCCAGGTGCGCTCCGGCGCCGCCCTGCAGGTGAAGGTGGATGACAACGCCATGGGTTCATCGTCCTTCGCCTACGCCCTCGATGACGGCCAGGCGCAGGCCAGCGCCAACGTCACCCTCAACGTCCACCCCTTCTCCGTCAACGCCGGCCCCGAGCAGAAGCGTCTCTCCTCGCTCGACCTCGCCTCCGGAGCGAGCACTACTCTCAATGTCTCCGACGACTGGCTCGACCCCGACGGCGATCCCGTCTACCTCAAGAGCGTCTCATTCCCCTCGGGATTCGACGTCACGTACCGGGCCGACGGCACCATCACGGTCAAGGACATGGGGCAGACGACGGGCAACACGGACCTGACCGTCACCTACTCCGACGGCACCGAGGACACCGAGGGCCGCCTGACGGTCAAGGTGCACGGCAACGAGAACCTGCCCCCGGTGACCAACGCGGACCACGTCGTCGTCCCGGTGGGCCAGTCCGGCCAGGTCTCGCCGCTGGCCAATGACGTCGATGCCAACGGCGACACCCTGCGCCTGGCCTCCGTGGGGGAAGCGCCCGAGGGGCTGAGCGCCACCGCCGACGTCAACACCGGGGTCGTCACGCTCAACCCGTCCAAGGCGGGCACCTTCTACCTGACCTACACCGTCAGTGACGGGCCCTCCGCCACGGAGGGCGTGATCCGGGTCGATGCCATCGAGGTTGACCAGGCCGCGCTGCCCGTGGCGCAGGACGACGTCATCACGCTGCCGGCGGGAGGGCAGGCGCTGTCGGCGGTCCTGGACAACGACTCCGACCCGCAGGGCGGGGTGCTCTCCGTGCAGTCCGTGCGCACCCCCGAGGGCAGTCCCCTGGTGGTGGCGCTCCTGGAGCACCACCTCTTACGCATCACGGCTCCCAACGGGCTGACCGAGACCACCACGGTCACCTACACGCTAGCCAATGCGGCCGGGACGACTGAGGGCACGCTCCAGGTCATCCCGGTACCGGCAGCACCGAGCACCACCCCACCCGAGCTCACCGATGACACGCTCGTGGTGCGAGCCGGGGACGTGGGCGGCATCAGTGTCCTGGACAACGACCGCTCCCCCGCGGGGCTGGATATGAGTGTCCAGTCCGACCTCCAGCACGAGATCGACCCAGCCATGGGCGAGCCCTTCGTCTCCGACGACGTTGTCCGCTTCCGCGCCGGGGAGCAACCCGGCAGCGGACGGATCATCTACAGCGTGCGCGACTCGGAGGGCAACGTCGCCTCGGCCAGCGTCAACCTGACCGTTGTGGCCCGCGACGACGAGCGCAATACGGCCCCGCACCCCAAGGACGTCACCGGGTGGGCCGTAGCCGGGGAGAAGGTGACCATCCCGATCCCCATGGAGGGACTGGACTCCGAGGGCGACTCGGTCAGCCTCAGCGGGCTGATGTCCTCGCCGCGGCTGGGCGGGGTGGAGATGGAGAGCTCATCCCTGATCTACACGGCCGCCCCGAATGCCTCAGGCACCGACGTCTTCAGCTACACGGTCCAGGACCGCCTCGGCAAGACGGCCTCGGCCGTGGTCAGGGTCGGTGTAGCGCCCGCGGGGGCGACGAACCAGAAGCCCGTCGCCGTGGCCGATGTCGTCACCGCACGGCAGGGAGTCGACCTGTCCATCCCGGTACTGGTCAACGACGTCGACCCGGACGGGGACACGCTGTCCCTGGAGTCCTCCCTTATTTCCGGCCAGGACTCGGGAGTGTCCCCGTCGGCCGACGGCACACGGGTCAGACTCACGACCCCCAGCACCGAGGGGAGCTACACCATCCAGTACGGCGTTACGGACGGCCGCTCCGAGCCCGTCGTCGGCATGGTGACCCTCGTGGTCTCCGCGGCGGCACCGCTCCAGGCCCCCATCGCCCGCGACGACCACATCAGCAAGGCGCAGGCCCGATCCAACCGGAGCGTCAGGGTCCCGGTTCTGGACAATGACGAGGACCCGGACGGCGATATCAGTGCCGCCACCGTCACCACTCAGGACGAGGGGGCGAGCGTCGGGCAGGACGGGGAGCTGACGATCACGGTGGGCGACGAGCCCCGCTTCGTGCTCTACACGGTCACCGATCCCAGCGGGCTGACCTCCTCCGCCCTGGTCGAGGTCCCCGGATCGGTGGTCACCGAGCCGGAGGTCGACGCGAGCAAGATGCCCTTGACCGTGCGCTCGGGCGAGACCCTGTCCATCGCGTTGCGCGACTACGTGCTGACCCGCGAGGGCCGCAGCGTGCAGCTGACCGACGGCAACAAGGTCACGGCCGCCGCTGGGTGGAACGGCTCCAACCTGGTCAAGGACTCCACCACGGTGACCTTCACCTCGCGTCCCGACTACTCCGGCCCCTCCTCGGTCACCGTGGAGGTGACCGACGGCAAGGACCTCAACGACTCCAGCGGCAAGACCGCCTGGTTGACACTCCCCATCACGGTGACCCCCGGGGACAACCGCCCACCCACCATCGCCCCCACTGCCATCGAGGTGGCCCCCGGTGAGACCGCGACGGTTGACGTGTCGCTGTGGGCCACGGACCCCGACGGGGAGAAACCGGCTGATCTGACCTACTCGGTACGGGACGTCCCCGCTGGCATCAAGGCCTCGATCAGCGGCAAGACCCTATCGGTGGCAGCGCCCTCGGGAGCCTCGAAGGGCTCACTCGGGTCGCTCACCATCGATGTCAAGGACGGCTCCGGGGCCCAGGGATCGGGATCGGCGCCGGTGAGCATCGTCTCCTCCTCCCAGCCCCTCATCATGCTCTCGCCGGCATCGGTGAGTGCGAACGCCGGTCAGTCCACGACCGTGGATATCTCCTCCTACGCCGTCAACCCCTTCCCCGACTCCCCCATCCATCTCGTGGGGACCCCCACGGCCCCCGACGGCATTACGGTCACAGGCTCCGGCTCCACCCTGACGATCACACCTGCAGCCGATGCCCGGGCGGGAGTCATCACCTACCGGGTCGGGGACAAGACCGGTGACGCCGGCCGCGAGGTCGAGGGCACCGTCCAAGTGACGGTGCGCAGCCGGCCGAGCCCACCGACCTCGGTGGCGGCCTCCTCCAGCAGCGCCTCAACGGCCATGGTCTCGTGGACCGCAGGGGCGGCGAACGGCGCGCCGATCAGCGGTTTCACCGTCTACGACGAGACGCAAGGCGACTCCCAGGACTGCGGCACGGTCACCAGCTGCCTCATGGAGGGGCGCACCAACGGCAAAGACCACACCTTCCACGTGGTGGCCCACAACGAGGTCGGCGACTCTGATGCCTCGGCATCGGCCACCACCTCGATCGACGTCGTCCCGGACACGGTCCCCCAGCCGGTGGCCACCGCCGGTGACGGCTCGGTGAGCGTGTCCTGGTCCGCTCCGTCCAACCAGGGCTCGCCCATCACCGGGTACGTCGTCGCCCTCAGCCCGGGTGGCCAACAGCAGACGGTGTCGGGCACGAGCGTCACCTTCTCCGGCCTGAGCAACGGGACGGCCTACACCGCGGTGGTCAAGGCCGTCAACGCCAAGGGTGAGAGCCAGCAGTGGTCCTCCGCCTCCCTGGCGGTCTCCCCCTACGGCAGGCCCGGACCGGTCGGCTCGGTGCAGGCCGCCTCGGCCAATCTGGGCAGCGGCGGCTCCTCCGATACCGTCACCGTCTCCTGGGGGCCGGTGTCCGACACCAACGGCCGACCGATCGAGTACTACACCGTGACCTCCTCAACCGGGGCCTCCAAGACGGTCTCCGGAGCCGACAACCGCTCAGCCACTCTGGAGGGGGTGAGCACCTCGCAGGAACAGGTGACCTTCACGGTGACGGCCACCAATGACTCCGCCAATGCCTCCACCCATACCTCACCGGGGCAGTCCACCTCGACCTGGGTCGTGGGACGCCCGCCGGCCCCCAGCGTCACGGGCGTCAATGCGACCGGCGCCAGTCGCCAGATCTCACTGTCCGCCAGTGCCTCCGCCGGGAACGGCTGGAGCGCCGGGGAGCTGTCCACCCAGTGGAGCACCGACGGCACCTCCTGGCAGTCCGTCAGCGACCTGAGCGGCAACGGGCTGAGCGATGGCAGCGCCTCAACCGTGTACGTGCGTGTCTGCGGGGCCAAAACCGGAAGCACCTCGTGCTCGGAGGCGGTCAGTGCCGGCAGCGTCACCCCCTTCGGTCCACCTGCCTCACCGAGCATCAACTGCTCGGCAGGAGGAGCCACCTCCATCTCCTGCTCCTGGTCCGGAGGGGGCGACGGTGGGCGATCCACCCGCTACCAGCTGAGCGGGCCGTCCACCAGCGACGACGCCGGAGCCTCCGGCTCCCAGCAGTGGAGCGTCGGAGAGGGAAGCACGACGCGCGTGTGTCTCCAAGCCGTGCAGTCCTCGTCTGAGCTGGGATCACGCACTGGGCAGGAGAGCTGCACTGAGGTGACCACGCGTACCTTCGCCAGGAACTACGCGGGCTCCCTCGAGGGTGAAGGGGAGTGCCATGTAGGTACGTGCAAAGACGCCAAGAACGCCCATTATCAGGTGGTGACGCTCTCGGACTGGCCCCCGAACTCGGTGGTGACCTGCAGCGGAGTCTGGGACAACCGAGCGGTGAGCACCTCCATCACGGTCGATGGCTCGGGTGGCTACAGGGACCGGCCCATCTGGCGCGGTTACAACAGCGTCCTGATGACCTTGCAGGATCAGGGGACCTGGTTCACATGCACGTAGCAGCCGGTACCCGCACTCGCCGAGCCTCGACGCCAAGCGCGTCCCCACATCGATCAGCCGCCGGAGTTCCTCACCGAGCCGGCTCCCTTCACCGCAGTCAACACCCCACGGAGAGCGAGGGCCATCAATGGCAATGACGAATGAGAACGCGACCTGGTTCGCCGACACCTTCGCCCGGATGGTGAACAACGTGGGGCAGGCCCTGCTGGGCAAGACCGAGGTCATTCGGCTGGCGCTGACCACCATGCTCGCCGAGGGCCACCTCCTGCTCGAGGACGCCCCCGGCACCGGCAAGACCGCCCTGGCCCGGGCCATCGCGGCAACCGTTCAGGGGACGCACTCGCGCATCCAGTTCACCCCCGATCTGCTGCCCAGCGACATCACGGGCGTGACGATCTTCGATCAGAAGGCCGGCTCCTGGGAGTTCCACGCCGGCCCCGTCTTCTCCTCGATCGTCCTGGCCGACGAGATCAACCGGGCCAGTCCCAAGACCCAGTCGGCCCTCCTGGAGGTCATGGAGGAGTCCCAGGTGACCGTCGACGGGGTCAGGCATGCCACGGGCCGTCCCTTCATGGTCATCGCCACCCAGAACCCCATCGAGCAGGCCGGCACCTACCGCCTGCCCGAGGCCCAGCTCGACCGCTTCCTCATGAAGACCTCCGTCGGGTACCCCGATGAGGAGGCGATGGCGGATGTCCTGGAGGGAAGTGCCAACCCGGACCGCTCGAAGTCGCTCAGTGCCGTCATCGCCTCCAGCGCGGTGGCCTCCATGGCGGACCTGGCCGCGGAGAACCACATGGAGCGCTCGGTGGTGAAGTACATCGCGGCACTGGCGGCCGCCACCCGGGCCTCGGAGAGCACTAGTGTCGGGGTCTCCACACGAGGAGCGCTGGCGATGGCTCGGGTCGTGCGGGTCTGGGCGGCTGCTCAGGGGCGGCCCTATGTCCTCCCGGATGACGTGCGGATGCTCGCCCAGGTCGTGTGGGCCCACCGCCTGGTCATGGACCCCGACGCCGAGTTCGCCGGAGCCACGCCGTCCGCCGTCATCTCCGAGGCCCTGGAGGTCGTCCCCGTCCCCACGGTTCAGAAGTAGGACCTCATGGCTAAGACGACATGGGGGACCGTCCCGGGAGCCCTCCCCCGCTCGCCGGGTCAGAAGTCCCGCGGGACCCCGGAAGGCGGGAGGGCCTCGTCCTCCGCCCCGCTGGGCTCCTCTACGCAGCCGAGGAGCGGTCCGAGGCGTTCTCGACGATTGCTGAGCGCGCTGGGACTCGCATCGAGCGCAGCACGCTCCGCACTATCGGCGCTGACCAGGGCGGCCCTACAGGCTCTGGCAGCACTGCGGCGAGCAGGAGGGGCCGTGCACAGGCGGATGGCCACGCCGGCCGCACGGCTACGGTCTCTTCCTGTGGTGGGCCCCGTACTGTCCGCCTGCGGCTCGTGGCTGGGCGGCGCGGTCGCGATGGTCACCACGCTGGGGCGGGTCTGCCTGCTGGTGCTCGTCATCTCCTGGTACCTGGCTGCCAGCCGGCACTGGTTGGAGGCATGGGTCATCACCCTGGCCCTGGCCACCCTGCTGGTGCTGGCGGCGCTTCAGGCGCTGGGACGAGCCACCTACCGGGTGCGGCTCTCCCTGGTATCGACCCGAGTCGTCGTCGGTGATCCAGCACTGGGATCCCTGCACCTGTCGCACCCCTCGGGACGCGCCACCCGACCGGCGACGGTGGAGATGCCGGTGGGCCAAGGCCTGGCTGTCTTCGATATTCCGCGCCTCTCCCCCGGCGCCGAGCACCAAGAGATTTTCACCGTGCCCACCCGGCATCGGGGAGTCATCACGGTGGGGCCGGTGCGAAGCATCCGCGGGGACGTCCTCGGCCTGGTCCGACGCGCACAGAACTGGACCGAGCCGGTCGAGCTGTTCATCCACCCGCGCACCGTCAACCTGGACTCGACGGCGATCGGTTTCATCCGCGACATCGAGGGCGCCGTCACCCAGGATCTGTCCAGCTCGGACGTGTCCTTCCACGCCCTGCGCGAGTACACCCCGGGTGATGATCGCCGCAACGTCCACTGGAAGACCACGGCCCGGACCGGGCGCCTCATGGTGCGGCAATTCGAGGAGACCCGCAGGGCCCATCTCCTGGTCATCCACGACCTGGATCCCCTCGCCTGGGACGAGGAGGAGGACTTCGAGACCTCAGTGTCCGCGAGCGCCTCATTGCTGCTGGCTGCCGTGCGAGACAACCGGGAGATCAGCCTGGTCACCCAGACCGGCCGCCCCTACCTGCCCACCGGGGCGCGAGTGCTGGACACCTTCACCACGCTAGACCCGGTGGAGAGGGCCGGGGACCTGGTGGACCTGACCCGACAGGCGGTCAGTGCCGTACCTCAGGCGTCGGTCACCGTCCTGGTCACTGGTGCCAGGACCTCGGCGGCCACCCTCCACCGCGCTCACGCCGAGGTACCGGCCAGCACCCGCTGCCTGGCGCTGAGGATCAACGGCCGTCAGCGCCTGGCCTCGCAGAGAGTCTCAGGACTGCCCGTGGTGACGCTGCCCGACCTGGAGCACCTGGCGCCCGCGATGAGAAAGGCCCGTTCTTGAGCACTCATGGGTCACGAACTCCCACCAATCGTCCTGAGAGCCTGCCCACCGGCGTCGGTGCAGGCACTGGGGCCACCGCCTCGACCGGCAGCGGATCACCGGTCCATCACCTGGACTGGGTGAGTCTGGGCGCGGTCGTCCTGCTACTGGTCGCCGCGGGGGCTACGCACGGGGCCGTCTTCGGCTCCTTCAGCGGCTACGTCGCCGTCGCCGGGGGCATCGTCATCGGCACGCTCGTGGCACTGGCCGGGGCCTGGTGGCGATGGAATCCCCTGGAGGTCCTTCTGGCCGCGGTCATCTCCTACCTACTGGCGGGAGGTCCGCTGGCACTTCCCACGACAACGGGTCGGTGGGGGGTGCCGACCTTGGCGACCCTTCAGGGGCTGGTGATCGGCGCGGTGACCTCGTGGAAGGACCTGTTGACGATCGCTCCTCCTGCGGCGTCCTTCGTCGGCCCGGGGATCGTCCCCTATCTCAGTGGACTGCTGTGCTCGCTGGTGGCGGTGACGATCACGCTGCGAGCCGGCAGGCGTCGGGGCTGGGCCCTGCTGGCTGTGGCAGTGCTGGGACTCATCGGGATCCTGTGGGGCTCGCAGCGGGCGCCACTAGCGCTTCCTGCGGCTGGCGTGGCTCTGGTGGTCGCCATGGTGTGGATGGCTCACCTGCAACAGCGGGGTCGTATCGCGGCGGGGCACGGGATCGTCGGCAGGCCCGGTTCCCGACGTCGTACCCGGCTCCGTCTTGTCGCGGGCGCCACAGGAATGCTGACGCTCGCCATCACCGTCGCCACGGTACTGTCCCCCGTCCTTGAGCCCGGAGGCCGCCGAGATGTGCTGCGCGATCATGTGAGGCCTCCTCTGGATATGTCGGCCTACGCCTCGCCGTTGACCTCCTTCCGCTACTGGGTGGACAACCAGAAGGACTCCACCCTCTTCACAGTGGAGGGCCTCAAGGAGGGGCAGAGGATACGTCTGGCCACGTTGGACGCCTACGACGGCACCGTCATGCGCGTGGGCACCGACGCCTCGGCGGAGGGGTTCCGGCGGGTGGGCTCCACCGTCACCGATGAGCCGTTGCCCGGTGGTGCCAGCACCACGAGCCTGACGGTGACGATCAAGGACTACTCGGGCTACTGGATGCCCGGAGGCGGTCAGATGCAGTCGATTGCCTTCACCAGCGCTCGCGCCAGAAGCCTGCAGGAGTCCCTGTACTACTCCGAGCCCTTGGAGTCGGCCATCACGACACAAGGCCTGACCTCGGGGGACCGCTACACGACGACGATCATCGACACTCCGACCTGGACCGATGCCCAGCTCAGCGACAAGGCGCTTACCACGCTGACAATGCCTGAGACGAGCAACGTGCCGGAGCAGGCCGGGACCCGTCTGAGCGAGTTCATCGGTGAGGCCTCCACCCCGGCCGAGAAGATCCGGACGATGGCGCAGACCTTCTCCAGCCAGGGATTCTTCTCCGATGGCAGTGACAAGCTCTCCCTGCCGAGCCATTCGACCGCACGTCTGACCACCTTCCTGGATCCCAAGAAGCCGATGATCGGCGACGACGAGCAGTACGCCGTCGCGATGGCGCTCATGGCCAGGCAGGCCGGCTACCCGGCGCGCGTGGTCCTGGGGTTCTACCCCGAGACCTACTCCGGGGGCACGCAGGCGATCACCGGGACCAACGCCCACGCCTGGGTGGAGGTGAGCTTCTCCTCCGTGGGCTGGGTGGCCTTCGATCCCACTCCGCCCCGTGACCAGAAGCCCCAGACGGAGGTTCCCAAACCCAAGCCGAATCCTCGCCCCCAGGTGCTTCAGCCACCGGTGCCGCCCCAGGACCCGGCCGATCTGACACCGCAGACCAACGACGACCGCGACGACGACTCAGACCGCCCCAGTCCCTGGTTGGCATGGCTGCTCCTGGCGGCCAAGGTGGTCGGTGTCCTGGTGGTCATCGCCGCGCCCTTCATCGCCATCGTGGCCGCCAAGGCATGGCGTCGTCGACGACGGCGCCGGGCCGCGAGTCGGATGGATCGCATCACCGGCTCATGGAACGAGCTCATTGACTACGCGACGGACCTGCATACCGGGGTTCCACGGGCGACCACCCGCAATGAGCAGGCCCTCTACCTCGATTCCCTCGTCTCCGGCGAGCCGAACCCGGGGCTGACCTTCCGACCGTCCCCGTCCTCAGACAGCGTCGGCGGCCTGGCCCAGCTGGTGGACTCCACGGTGTTCAGCGGCCAGGACATGGCAGACACGGTGGAGGCACGTGCCTGGAACAGCACCGACGCCCTGAGTCGGGCTCTGGCGTCTCGCTCCTCCCGGTACCGCCGCCTGGTGGCGCGGTTCTCGGTGACCTCCTTGAGGCATCGTCCCGGCCGCGTACCAGCTGGTCGGTCCCTGGGCGTCGGACCGTCTCGGCTCAGTAACGCTCCGACGCCATCCCCGGACGGCTCGCGCCGTCTGTGGCCGAGCTGGCTGAGTCCATCGGGCCTGCGCAGACCGCCGCGTCAGCCTGCCACGGATTCACTGCCCTCCTCTGAAGGAGACGAATGATAATGACAGAGCCAGTAGTCAACCGCGGGGCGGATCCTGAGGTCTCCCCGGCCTCACCAGACTCCCATGACTCCCCCGCTCACCTGCGGGACCTCAGACCGGCCAGCACCGGCATGCGTGCCACGGCTCTGGTCGTCGACTCAGTGGTGGTGTCCCTCATCAACGTCATGTGCCTCATTCCCACCGTAATCGCCGTGCAGCTGACCTCCACGGTGACGATCGGAGTGGCGGCAGCAATCGCGTTCCTGGGAGCGGTGGCCGTCATCTGGTTCCAGATCATTGACCTGTGGAAGCGTGGACAGACCCTCGGGATGCGGGTTGTGGGCATCTCCTGGCTGCGATGGTCCCGCCCGGGAAGGCCCGGTCTGAACGCCCTCGTCAAGATGCTGGTCCTGTCGACCGTCTCCGGCCTCACCCTGGGTATCGGCGCCGTCATCATCTACCTGGTCTCCGAGGACCGCAGCGGTCGTTCCTGGTTCGATCGGATCAGTGACATCGTCGTCGTCACTGCCAAGGACACCGGTGAGGGCGAGGAGCCCCCGGGGTGGGAGCTGCGCGATGGGGATACCAACGGCGGCACCGGCAGCGAGCACGACCATGACCGGTTCCTGCGTCCCGAGGACCTTGAGGACCGCATCGATGCTGATGAGTACCTTCAGTCCACTGTCACTGTCACGGCACGCCGACCCCTCTCCGAGAGCCGCAGCGCAGATGACTCCGTGGCTGCTGTGGGGGCCGAGGGCTTCATCACCGAGGTCCCGTGGCGATCCGGAAAGCCGGAAGGGCCAGTAGCTCCCAGCCGGCGGCCCACTGACTTGGAGTCATCGCCGATGGCGCAGGACGGCGAGCCGGCCGCAGCACCTGTGGGATCAGCGCCCCTTTCGCCACTGTCCGTACCTCGTGGCTCAGACCCTTCCGCTCCAGTCATGGTGCCGCTATCGGCGCGCCAGGAGCAGGCAGACTCCACCGTGGCCTCCGGTGGGGCGCTGGCGGGGTCCCAGAATCATTGGGCGGCCCAGGACTCCTGCGCCGGAGACGACCCCATGGATCGCACCGTTGCCAGGTCCACCCCCCAGTCCGCGCCCTCGCTCCTGCTGGACACCGGGCAACGGGTCGACCTCGGCGCCGCAGGCACGGTTCTGCTGGGACGCGACCCGCAGGCGGTCTCTCCCTGGGAGGGCGCCTGCACCGTTGCCGTGGACGACCCGGGATTCTCCATCTCCAAGACCCACGTGGCTGTCGTTCTGGACGGCACCGGCGTGCTCATTGAGGACCTGGGCTCCACCAACGGCACCACGGTAGAGACGCCTGACGGAGCGTTGACGACGGCCGATGAGGGACAGCGCATCAGAGCCAGCGTCGGCGACATCGTCCATGTCGGTCAACGCCGGTTCACGGTGGGGAACTGAGCGGGACGCCGAGATGAACAGCTCCACCACAGCGCATCCGACGGCTCACGCGGACTGGCGCCCTCAGGAGGCCCGCCTCATCGTGCGCCATGGCTCGGCTACCGACGTCGGCCAGGCCCGTACTGACAACGAGGACTCGCTGCTGGCCGACTCTCCAGTCTTCCTCGTTGCGGATGGCATGGGGGGACACCACTTAGGCGGTACCGCCTCGGCCCACGCCGTCGGAGCCTTCGAGGACCTCGTGGGGCGCGCCTTCGTCACGTCCCACGAGTTCAGCAGGCGCCTGACCCGTGCCGCGCGCAGCGTAGCCGCCCTGGGAACCGGGGAACGCGCCCCCGGCTCGACGCTCACGGGTCTGCTGCTCTCCCGGCAGGGGGCGCTTCCGTGCCTGCGAGTGGTCAACATCGGCGACTCACGCACCTACCACCTCTCCGCTCAGTCCTTCTCCCAGATCACCCATGACCACTCCGAGGTCCAAGAGCTCATCGACTCCGGTCACCTGGACCGTTCCCAGGCACTGTCAGCATGCCACCGCAACGTCATCACCCGGGCACTGGGGGCAGGCGGCGGGGACCAGGTGGTCGCCGACCAGTACCTTCTGCCGGCCACCGAGGGCGACCGCTTCATCATCTGCTCGGACGGGTTGAGCGGGCACGTCACCGAATCCCTCATCGAGATGGTAGCCCGGTCCGTGCCCGAGCCGAGCCACGCCGCCCAGACGCTGGTCGACCTGGCCCTGGCCACCGGCGGCCGAGACAACGTCACCGTCGTCATCGTCGACGTCGTGGAGGCCTTCCCTCCCTGGGAGGACACGCAGGTCGACGACACCACGCTGCCCCGGGCCACCGACTCCGACTCCACCGTCCCCACCCCCGCCTCCAGGAGGTCCTGTCCATGAAGATGCTGACACGCTGGGTACCCGGCGGCATCCTGGTCGCCGTCGCGGAAGGCGGCGTCCTCGCCCTCGACGGGAGCGCGCAGGCGATGGAGGCGATGTGGGCTGAACTCACTGAGCACCGCTGCCTCGGCGACCTGCTGCGAAGCCTGAGCCGGCTGCACGACAACGAGGTCTTCACCCTTCCCGACTTCCTCATGATGGCCATCGACGGCCAGGAGCTGCGAGTGGCCGCCCGGGGGCGCTTCTGCCTCCACCTGGACACCGCAGACGGCGAGCGCAGCTTCAACGCCTCCGAGGTCATCGTGTGGGAGGAGTCCCGCTATGACCGGGTCAACCAGTGCATCCTCGAGCTCACCCCAGCCACTGGACGTGCAGCCGGCCCCGAACAGTTCGAGGAACTCCTCCCCCTGCGGTCGGGGATCGTCCGCGCCTCACAGCTGCACATCGGGTTCGGATCCCACCAGTTCCCACTGCCCTCACCAGCTCAGAGCAGCGCTCACGGGGGTGAGGAGACACCGCTGCCGTCGGCAGTCCAGGAGATCCTCCAGCAGGCCCAGGCCGAAGGCGTCCCGGAACCGGTCGCCCCACCGGCACCATCGCCCCGACCTGCGACGCAGGGCCAGAAGGGGATCGGTCACCCGGACTCCCCCGATCCAGGACGGACGCTGGGACCGGAGTCCTTGGACCTGTTGGCCGGCGCGGGTTCCCTGCAAGGGACCGGCTCCGAGGACCCGGCCACGGTGCTGGGTCACGACGACGTTCCTGCGGCCGCTGGTACCGCAGACTCACAGATACGTGAGCAGCAAGCCGAGGACGAGTACTTCGGTCATCTCTTCGAGCACACGATGATGAGGGGGGTTGAGGCTGCGGCCATCCGCTCGGTCCACTGCGAGGACGTTGATCCGTTGGCCCAGGTCGCCGGCGGGCTTGGAGACCACCGCGCGCAGCCCCACAACGAGGACGCCTCCGGTCATCCTCTCGAGGCGCACTCAGCACAAGCGGATGATCCGCTCCCGGCTCACGGACAGGCACCGCACGGCGGCGGTACGGACGAGGCCTCCCCGAATGGTTCCGCCCCTTCGAGTGAGCACTGGCGGCACGACGGGCACACGGTCTCGGCCGCCGGGCTTCATGCCGCCAGGGACGCGCTGAGCGGGCAGGCCAGGACGGCCGGGATCGATGAGCCCTCCGGCACCGGCCCCAGTGTGCTGGCCGTCTTCTGCGAGACGGGGCACCCCAACCCGGTGCATGCCTCCTCGTGCCGCGATTGCGGCGGCGCCATCTCCTCCAGGACCGGCCAGGTCCAGCGACCGGTCCTGGGCATTCTGCGTGTCTCCTCCGGTGCCACGGCGGTTCTGGACGCTGACGTCATCATCGGCCGAGTGCCCCAAGGCACGAGCACCACCGCCGCTCAGAGTCCTCATCTGCTCGCGGTCCCCAGCCCGGGCAAGGCGATCTCGAAGACGCACTGCGCGGTGCGGGTCGAGGGCTGGGACATGAGTGT
>ERZ773009.1235-NODE-1235-length-18195-cov-4.961852_pt1 | contig 18195 bp, 11 predicted proteins | sample MGYA00580663_ERZ773009 | MGnify/ENA primary metagenome ERZ773009 (study PRJEB29015, sample SAMEA2737969) | human oral metagenome | biome: human oral; feature: human-associated habitat; material: dental | place: China | collected 2026 ... | reverse complement strand
AGATTGACATTGTCGTACGAGATCGACGGTGACACCGTCGATCTCGTACGACAATGTCAATCTCGACGGGGGTGTGAAAGACGGGCGAACACGGGCGACCGTGGGGCGCGCCCGAGGGGCGTCTGGCGGCGCTCACCGGTGCACGAGACGGGGCGGACGGCGCAGGACCCGCGAAGAAGCGGCTGATCCACGAGCGCCTTCAGATCACGAGCCTGCTCTCTGCGCGGCCTCGGAGAGGATTCTCGACGTGCGGCGCTTGAGCGTCGCGGGAAGGACCGAGACCAGGTCGGCGATCGTTTTCTGAGCCAGCTCGGATCTCCAGGCGCTGTCGGCGGAGTCCACGAGCGCGTGAATGATGCACTTGCGCCGGCACTCCTCGGGTGTTGCAGCGCCGAGGCCGTGGCGGCGAATGTCCTGACAGGTGAACGCGGGTGCCGATCCTTCAATCGCTTCGAACGCGTCGAGAGCGGTGATCTTCTCTGCGGGAGCCGCCAGCCGGTACCCGCCGCTGGGACCCGTGGTCGCCACCAGCACGCCTGCGGCGACCAGACGACGGAGGTACTTGGCCAGGTACGACTCGGGCAGGTCGTAGAACTCGGCGATCGTCCGTCGCGAGGTCCATGCGCCCTCGGGGGCCTGCGCCAGCAGCACCGCTGTGTGCAGGGCCCACTCCACTCCCTTCGAGACGCGCATGGGCGCAGTGTCCCACAACAGTCTCACGGGCGAAGCACGGGCACGGCGGTGCCGTACTTTGATATTGTGGATATATGACATCCATAAATAGGCATCAGGGCGCGGTCCTGGCGGCGCTGCTCGTCGCTGCGTTCATGGGGCAGTTCGACTTCTTCGTCGTGAACGTCGCGGCACCGGCGATCCAGGAGGCGCTGAGCGCGAGTCAGGCCGGGCTCGAGCTCATCGTGGGCGGCTACGCCTTCGCCTATGCGAGCGGGCTCATCGCGGGCGGCCGCCTCGGTGACATGTACGGACACCGACGGATGTACCTCTGGGGGCTCATGCTCTTCGCGGCCACGTCTTTGCTGTGCGGGGTGAGCGGATCCGCCGGATTCCTCATATTCGCGCGCGTCGTGCAGGGTTTTGCCGCGGCGGTCATGATTCCGCAGGTGCTGGCGGCGATCAATGTTGTTCTGCCGGGTGAGCGACGTGGCTGGGCCATGGCCTGGTACGGCGTTGCGACCGGAGTCGGATCGATCGCTGGGCAGTTTCTTGGAGGGTGGTTCGTCCACGCGGATCTCATGGGCCTGGGATGGCGCGCGATCTTCCTCGTCAATGTGCCAGTCGCTGTGCTCGCGTTCATCGCGACGCTCCTGGTCGTCCCGAGCAGCCGACGTCCGGACGCCCCCTCGGTCGATGCGCCGGGCGCTGTCGGCGTCTCCGTGTCGCTGGCGGCCATGCTTCTGCCCTTCGTCCTCGGGCGCCAGAGCGGGTGGCCCTTGTGGATGTGGGGCGGGCCGGTCGTCGGCGCCATCCTTCTCCTCGTCGTCGTCCGCATGGAGGACCGACTTGCGGCGGGCGGTGGAGACCCTGTGCTTGACACCGGGGTCATTGCTCTTCCTTCGCTGTCCCGCGGTCTGATCGCCTCCGTGCTCTTCATGGCGTTCTTCGCCGGCTTCATGTTCTGCTTGACTATTCTTCTGCAGCAGGGGGAGCATATTGAGCCTTTGCACGCCGGACTGGTGTTCGCGCCTTCGGGTGTCACTTTTGCTCTCAGCTCTCTGCTCATGCGGGACTGGGTCTCTGAAGGCCGCGAACGGGCCATCCGCACGGGCGCGGGCGCCACCATTCTCGGTCTCCTCATCGCCGTCCTGGGGCTGACCGTTGATGGCCTGCCGACGGTGGCCCTGATCGTTACCGCGGTCTGCGTGACAGGATTCGGGAACGGACTGGTTCTGCCCACTCTCATTGGGCTCGCGCTGTCCGACGTGCCGCCGATGAAGTCCGGTGTCGCCAGTGGGACGATGACTGCGGCCCAGCAGTTTGCGGCGTCGGCGGGCGTCGCGCTTCTGGGCACGCTCTATTTCTCGCGCGCCGCCTCCGAGGGTCACGAGTGCGCCATGGCGTGGACTCTTCTCGTCGATGTCCTCCTGCTGGTGGCCGTCATCCTTGTCGCCGGAATGCCGGCACGTTCGCGTTCGCGCGCGGAAGGCTGACTTCTGGATTCGGGCTCGTAGTCCCCGTCAGGACGACGCAGGCTCGCACTGGCTCCGGTGGGCCCGGCACGCGCGATCGGCTCCGGTTCGGGTTCCGCTGAGGCTGACCGGGGCGCGTGGCGCGGTGCGGCGGTCGGGCGCCGCCCGACCGCCGCCCGGGAGCCTCAGCGGTTGCCGAAGTGGGAGTCGAAGGCGGCCCTGGGCGGGTCGTAGACATGGGCGCGGGCGTAGGCCAGGGCGAGAGGGGCGCCGGCCAGGCGGTCCATGCCGGAGTCCTCCCACTCGATGGAGACGGGGCCGTCGTAACCGATCTGGTCCAGGGTGCGCAGGTAGCCGTCGATGTCGGCGTCGCCCAGGCCGGCGGACACGAAGGTCCAGCCGCGTCGGGGGTCGTCCCAGGGCAGGTGGCTGGACAGGCGGCCGTTGCGGCCGTCGAAGTGGGTCTTGGTGTCCTTGATGTGGCAGTGGTAGATGCGGTCGGCGAAGTCGGTCAGGAAGACGGCGGGATCGAGGTCCTGCCAGATCATGTGGGAAGGGTCCCAGTTGATGCCGAATGCCTCGCGGCGGCCGATGGCGTCCAGGGTGGCCTTGGTGGTCCAGTAGTCGTAGGCGATCTCGGAGGGGTGGACCTCCAGGGCGAAGGTGACCCCGGCCTCGTCGAAGGCGTCCATAATCGGGTTGAAGCGCCTGGCGAAGTCCTCGTAGCCGTCGGCGATGACGTCGGACCCTACCGGCGGGTACATGGCCACGTACTTCCAGATCTTGGAGCCGGTGAAGCCGGTGACGGTCCGGGCGCCGAGCTTGGCGGCCACGCGGGCGGTGAGAGCGAGCTCGGCGGCGGCGCGCTCGCGCACGCCCTCGGCCGCCCCGTCGCCCCAGACGCGGTCGCTCAGCAGACCGCGGTGGCGGAAGTCGATGGGGTCGTCGCACACGGCCTGGCCGGTGGAGTGGTTGGAGATGGCGTAGCAGGTGAGGCTGTGCCGGGCCAGGGTGTCCTTCCACTCCCGGCAGTAGGCCTCGTCCTGGTCGGCCCGGTAGACGTCGAGATGGTCCCCGGCCACCGGGACCTCCAGGCCGTTGAAGCCCCACCGCTCGGCCAGCGTGCACACCTCCTCGAACGGCAGGTCGACCCACTGGCCGGTGAAAAGATTGATATTCCGAGGCATGAGCTGCTCCTTCGCAGTGACGGGAGTCGTCGACGGGCGGCCGACGGCGCCGACGGGACCGACAGCACCGACGGCACCGACGGCACTGCCACGTGCTGTCAGCACCGCACGGCCCGCCGCGGCCCGACGCGGCGCGGCTCGACACCGCGCGGTCGTCCGTCCGGTCGCCCGATGCCCCCTGACCGTACTGACGGTCCCGACCGCGCTCCACGGGTGACGACCCTCCTTCTGCACTCTTCGCGCAGAAGCGCCCCTCGCGGCTCCGGGTCGGTGCGGGTCCTCCCGGCCGGCGCCGCGTGCGACGACGGCCCTACCGGCGGACGGCGCGGTCGAACAGGGAGTTGACCGCCAGGATGGCGGTCCCGCGCATCTCGTCGTCGAGACTGTCCTCGGCGGGAACGAGCTCCAGGTTGTGCGTGGCCAGAGCGAGCGCCCGCTCGTCGACGATCCGGCGCGCGACCTGGAGGAACAGAGGGCATCCCTGCGGCATCGGGCCGGCCAGCACCACCTGCCCGGGGTTGAAGAAGGAGACGATCATCGCCAGGGCGTCGCCCACCGCGGTCGCGGAGCGCACCATGAGGGTCACGCACTCGGTGTCCCCGGCCGCCACCCCGGCCACGACGTCGTCGATCGTCAGGTCGTCCGAGCCTGCGAGGCGCTCGCGCAGGAAGGGGCTGGTCCCCTCGGCCCCGGCGCGGCGCGCGTCGCGCATAACCGCCCAGCCGCCGGCGACCGCCTCCAGGCAGCCCGTCCGCCCGCAGCGGCAGACGACGGCGTCGTTGCCGGTGACCCGCACGTGCCCGATGTCGCCCGCCGCGCCGTCGGCTCCCCGGTGCAGCAGGCCGTTGGACATGAGCCCCGCACCGATGCCGGTCCCCACCTGGAGGTAGAGGATGTCGCGCGGCTTGCGGTGGGCCTGGTCCTGGAGAGTGACGGCGTGGCCCAGGAGCATGGTGTTGACGTCGTTGCTCGTGACCGCCGGGACCCCCAGCGCCTCCTCCATGACGGCGACGACGTCGAAGCCGTCCCAGCCGGGCATGATCGGCGGTGCCGTCGGGCGTCCGGACTCCTGGTCGATGGGGCCCGGCAGGGACGCGCCCGCCGCCCACACCGGTCGATCGAGGGGCCCGGCCATGTCGCGCAGCCGGGCGGCGGCCTCGGCTAGGGTCGGTGCCGGCCCCCGGGTGATCGACCACGGCAGGGTGCGGCACTCCACCGGGGCTCCGCCGAGGTCCGTCACGGCCAGCCGCAGGGTCGAGGAGTGGACGCCCGCGACGAGGACCAGGCCGTCCTCCTGCCGGAAGCGCCAGGTGGCCGGGGCCCGGCCGCCGGTGGACGGGCCCGATCCGTTCGGGGCGATCAGCCCCAGGGACACCGCGGTGTTGAGCAGGGAGGAGATGGTGTTGCGCCCCATGCCGGTCATCTGGGCGAGCTGCTGGCGCGTGCTCGCCCGGCCGCGGCGGACGAGGTCGACGACGGTCAGGACGTCGGTGTCGATCTGCGGGATAGGGCTCGGCATGATGGTGACCTTCGAGCAGGAGTGCGAGGGCGGGGGCCGGCCTCTCGCAGGCCGGGCGCGCCGTCCGGACAACCATACTGCACTATGCGTGCAGAAGTGGAGTCGCCATGCCTGGTGGAGGTCAGAGGCCCCGCCCTAGCCTGAACTCGTTCCCGGAGGAGCTGCTCCGGGAGAAGCGGCCATCACGCGCGGGTCATCCGCTCGCGACGTCTGCCGGCCGCACCTGATCCCCCGATGATGGGTGAGAGCACAGGAAAGGACGTCATACATGACCATTAGGAAGGGCGTGTCGCTGTACTCGCTCCAGGACGCCTACGGGCGGGGCGGTCTGGGCCTGGAGGGCTGCATCGACGCCGTCGAGAAGATGGGGACGCAGGGCATTGAGATCCTGTCCGACCAGATGATCCGCGGGGCCGCCAACGCCGGTGAGGAGACCCTCGCCGAGTTCGACGCGATCATGGAGCGTCACCCGCTGGAGCGCGTCTCCAACGACATCTTCATCAACTCCTCGCTGTACAGGAACCGCTGGCTGACCGCCGAGGAGCAGGTGGAGCTGCTCAGCGCGGACCTGCGTCTCACGCACCGTCTGGGCATCCCGCTGGTGCGCCTGGTCTCGCGCACCGACCCCGCCGTCATCCGCCCCGTGCTGCCCCTGGCCGAGAGGCTGGGCGTGACGATGGCCGTCGAGGTCCACGCCGGCATGAGCTTCGACCATCCGCTGACGGCGGCCTGGATCAAGGAGATGAAGGAGCTCGACTCCCCGCTGGTCGGGCTCGTCGTCGACTTCGGCATCTACTGCCAGCGCCACCCGCGCGTGGCGGCGAGCTACTTCCGCTCCCAGGGCGTGAGCGAGGACGTCATCGCCTACATCGACGACATCTACGCCTCCGGCTCGGACGGCCGCCGGGCCTTCCCCCGCGACCCCTCCAGTCCCGACGTCGACCGCTACCTCTTCCCGGACGACCTCACTCGGTTGTTCAAGAACCCGCTGGACGAGTTCTACGCCATGATGTCCTCCGGCTACGAGAACACGCCCCTGGAGACCCTGGACGAGTACCTGCCGTGGATCAAGTCCTTCCACGGCAAGTTCTGGGAGATCACCGAGGAGGGCGAGGAGTACTCCATCGATTACGGGCGCATCTTCACCCGGCTCAACCGCCTCGGCTTCGACGGCTACGTGTGCAGCGAGTACGAGGGCCAGCGCTTCGTGGTCCCGGGCGAGCCCATCCACGACATCGAGCAGGTCCGGCTCCACCAGGACCTCATGGATCGCCACATCAACGTCAGCAGAGACCGTATGCACCTCAGAAAGCTCATGAGCATTGAATTGGGCAAATCTTGAACGCACCCATTCAGTGACCTTCGCCTCGATAGTCTGACGATCGCCCATATTGACACCACGATTAACACCAATGCGGTAAACAGAACCCGTGAGCGCTACAACAGAGCCAACAGCAATAAGACCAGCTTTAGCTGGTCCCCCCATTGCTTTGATTCCCGTAGTGACCATCTGATATGCCCCGAGATTACTCATCGCATCTCTACTTCCTTCCTTGGATCATAAGCATGCGGTGCAGCAGCCCTAACACTTACTAAGAAATATACCCAAAGTTAGCCGGAACGATCAATGAAACGACGGAAACATATACCCGCTACCCGCAGCTGCTGCTCACCAGCGCAGCAATCCCCTTGTGCCCCCACCCGCGACGCTACCTAGCTTGTGTGTCGTAGATTACCCGCTATTCTTGGTCGCATGACTGCTGCGCGCACCGACGACTTCACGGCTCTCCCCGGAATGGAGACCGCGAATCCCGCTCCCCCAACGGCGATCGATCGTTCGCCGGGAGATGCCACAAACACGGGGCCAGTCTCATCGAAGTCCGCGCTGGACACCCTCCTGGACGAGTACCGCGCACGCGCGACAAGCGAGCGCGAGAAGGGCACGTTGTTCGAGGAGCTGACGCGCCAGTTCCTGCTCCACGACGCGCGTTTCGCGCACCAGTTCAAGGAGATCCACCTGTGGAGCGAGTGGCCGGAGCGCCGCACGGGCGACACGGGCATCGACCTGGTGGCGATCCCGGTCCGCGACGGAGAGGGCCCTGTCGCCATTCAGTGCAAGTTCTACGCACTGGGTCACCGCATTCAGAAGGCGGACATTGACTCCTTCCTGTCCGCGTCGGGCAAAGAGCCGTTCGGCCGCCGCATCGTCGTGGACACGTCGGGGGCGCCGTGGGGCAAGAACGCGCAGGATGCGATCGAGGGCCAGCAGATCCCGGTTTCCCGCGTCACGCTGGCGGATCTGCGCGATTCGGACATCGATTGGCGCACCTATTCGCTGGGGTCGACGCAGGCGCCGAAGACCCGCGAGCGCAAGGTGCCTCGCGACCATCAGGTGCGCGCACGCTCGGCGGTCATGGCGGGCTTCGAGGAGCACGACCGCGGCACGATGGTGATGGCGTGTGGCACGGGTAAGACGTTCACGGCGTTGACGATCGCGCGCGAGTTCGTGGAGAGGGAGGGTGGCACCGCCAGGATCCTGTTCGCGGTCCCCTCGCTCGCGCTTCTCAAGCAGACGCTGGATGATTGGGCGGCCGAGGCCGACGGCGCGTTCACGGCGTGGGCGGTGTGTTCCGATACGAAGGTGTCCTCCTCGGCGCGTAACGACACTGCCGAGGAGTCGGCGGTGGACCTGCCGATTCCGGCGACGACGGACGGCCAGCGCCTCGCGGACTCCCTGAACTCGAATAACGCGACGGAGGGCCTGCAGGTCGTCTTCGCGACGTATCAGTCGATTGAGGTCATTCACCGCGCGCAGGAGATCGCGGGCGACGAGTGGCGTGACTTCGATCTGGTGATCTGCGACGAGGCCCACCGCACGACGGGTGCGACGCTGACGGGCGAGGACGAGAGCGCCTTCACGAAGATTCATAGCGGCGAGTTCATCCGCCGCGCGAAGACTCTCTACATGACGGCGACGCCGCGTATTTTCGCGGACAAGACGAAGAATACCGCCTCGGAGAAGGACGTGATCCTGACGTCGATGGATGATCAGGAGACCTATGGTCCGGTGTTCTTCCGTCTGGGCTTTGGCCAGGCGGTGAAGGAGAACCTGCTGACAGACTACAAGGTCATCATCCTGACGGTCAGTGAGGAGGAGGTGTCGGGCCAGTATCAGGCGATCGCTGAGATGGGCGGCGAGCTCAACCTCGACACGGCAGCGAAGCTGACGGGCTGCTGGAACGCGCTGGCCAAGCGTAAGAACCGCGGCTCGGACGTGGACTACGGCGAGGATCGCGCGCCGATGCGACGCGCCGTGGCCTTCTGCAAGGACATCAAGGCATCGAAGGCGGTGGCGACGCAGTTCCCGGATCTGGTGAACGGCCCCTTTGGCCTGAGCGACCTCAGCAACGACGACGCGTCGGATAACCTGCAGGTCGAGTGCCGCCACGTGGACGGCACGATGAACGCGGCGGTGCGTGCGCGCGAGATGGATTGGCTGACCGAGGGCGCGGGCACAGACGAGGTCCCGGTGTGCCGCATCCTGACAAACGCGCGCTGCCTGAGCGAGGGCGTGGACGTGCCGACCCTGGACGCGGTGCTCTTCCTGTCGCCGCGCAAGTCGCAGGTGGACGTCATCCAGGCGGTGGGCCGCGTGATGCGCCGCGCGGAGGGCAAGGACTTCGGGTACATCATCCTGCCCGTGGCCGTGCCGTCGGGCATGTCGCCGGAGCAGGCGCTGGACGACAACAAGCGTTTCCAGGTGGTGTGGCAGGTCCTCAAGGCCTTGCGCGCGCACGACGAGCGTCTGGATGCGGCGATTAACTCGATGGAGCTGAACGGCCAAGGGCCGGAGAACATCATCGTCGAGCAGGTGTCCCTTGCGAAGGACAAGAAGCGTGACGATCCACTCGACGGAGCTGCACCCGATGGGGATGAGGCCGGGGCCGGGTCCTCGGGGTCGGGCGCGGACGGTGTGGCCCAGGGGATCCAGGGCCAGCTCACGCTGCTTCCCTCGGATTGGAAGGAGTCGGTGTTCGGCCGGATCGTGAAGAAGGTGGGCTCGTCCCTGTACTGGGAGGACTGGTCGAAGGACATTGCGACGGTCGCGGACCGCTACATTCACCTCATCGATCGCCTGCTGGAAGATCCGAAGCGCCAGGACGCGTTCCAGGAGTTCGTGAACGCGCTGCGCGCGACCCTGAACCCGGCCGTGGACAACGAGTCAGCGGTGGAGATGCTGGCCCAGCACATCCTGACGGCAAAGCCCTTTACGGTTGGCAATGGAACAGGAAAACAGACGAGCAAGAAGCGGAGGAGCAATGAAAAGAATCAGCTACAACCCGTTGTGGAAGAAGCTCGTCGACAAAGGCTGGCTGAAGCGCGATCTCCAGCAAAAAGCTGGCATCAGCACTGGAACCGTTACCAAGCTCGGACGGAACGAGAACGTCACCACCGCCGTTCTCGTCAAGATCGCCGAAGCACTGGACTGCGGACTGACCGACATCGCGGAGATCGTCGAAGTCATCGAGTCTGTGAAGGGAGATAACGATGCCAAAGCTCACTGAAGAGGACGTCAAACTCAGGTTCATTACACCTGCGATCACAGAGACGGCTGGTTGGCGTAAAGAGCAACTTCGTATGGAGCTTGTCATCGCTCCTGGCCAGGTCATCGTTCAAGGTACCAAGACCAAACGGGGCGAGATCAGCAAAGCGGATTACGTGCTGCTTGGTTCGAAGTCGCGTAAGCCGCTTGCGGTTGTTGAAGCCAAGGACATGGAGCACACTGTTCGTGCAGGTCTGCAGCAGGCACTAGGTTATGCCGCGAAGCTTGACGCCCCGTTCGCCTACTCGTCAAACGGCAAGGGCTTCATCGAGCACGACTTCTTCACCGGCGTTGAGCGAGAGATCGGCTTGGATGAGTTCCCTACCGAGGATGAGTTGTGGCAACGCTATCTGGTTGGCAAAGGACTTGACGCTCAGGGTGCGGCACTGATCGCTGAGCCATATCATGTTGACCCGTTCAAACCGCAAGAAGCTCGCTATTACCAGCAGGTAGCGGTAGACCGCACGCTGGAAGCAATCGCACACGGCGACCGCCGACTACTCCTGGTGATGGCCACCGGCACCGGCAAGACATTCACGGCCTTTCAGATTATTTGGCGGCTCCTCAAAGCTGGAACAGTGAAACGGGTACTGTACCTTGCCGACCGCAACGTGCTGATCGATCAGACCATCACCGGCGACTTCGAGCCACTCTCTGGCCGCATCACCAAGGTCAAAGGCAAGCACTTGGATTCCTCTTACGAGGTTTACATGAGCCTGTATCAACAGCTCGCTGGTGAGGAGGGTGAAGAACCATTCCGGCAGTTCAAACCAGAGTTCTTTGACCTCGTCATCATTGACGAGTGTCACCGTGGATCAGCACGCGAAGAATCGCTGTGGCGACGTGTCCTCGACTATTTCTCTAGCGCCATCCACATTGGTATGACGGCAACACCGAAAGAAACCAAGGAAGTGTCGAACATCGACTACTTTGGTGAGCCTGTCTACACCTACAGTTTGAAACAGGGAATCGAGGATGGCTTCCTCGCTCCGTATAAGGTGATCCGTGTTGGCTTGGACGTCGACTTGGAGAACTGGCGACCGTTCGAGGGGCAAGTCGACGTTGATGGCAACGAAGTTGAGGATCGCGAGTACAATGTCAAGGATTACGACCGTAACCTCATCATTGATGAGCGCACCCAGATGGTCGCCAAGTACGTGACGTCCTGGCTGGAGAAGTACGGCACTGATTCGAAGACCATCGTCTTCTGCGTCGATATTGAGCATGCTGAACGAATGCGCCAAGCCCTAGCGAACGAGAACCTTGAACGGGTCATCGAGGACTACCGGTACGTCATGAAGATCACCGGAGATGATAAAGAAGGCAAGGGTCAGCTCGACAACTTCGCTGACGTCAACGAGCAGTACCCGACACTGGTGACCACATCGAAACTGCTCACCACAGGCGTCAACGTCAAAACGATCAAGCTCATCGTCTTGGAGTCCAACATTGGGTCGATGACGGAGTTCAAACAGATCGTCGGACGCGGCACCCGGCTCGATCCTGAGCATGGCAAAGAGTTCTTCACGATCATGGACTTCCGTGGATCGACCCGACTCTTCGCCGACCCGGATTTCGACGGTAACCCAGCAGGCAGCATAGACATGCCTTTGCCCGAGCCTGGAGATGACGGCGAGATCCCCGAACCCGAATGGCCAGAAGACGACGAAACCGTGGAAGAACCCGGGTCTGAAGATGACATCGAGGACTTCGGCCCAGATGACGTGATCATCTGTGATCCGCCTTGGATCGACGACCCAGCCCCTGAAAAGCAAGGCAAGGTGCGAGTTCGCGGTGTCGAAGTCAAACTGCTCAACGAGCGCGTCCAGTACGTCGATCCCGTCACCGGCAAACTCATGACCGAATCGATCCGCGACTTCTCGAAGCGGTCATTGCTGAACACGTACTCCAGCCTCGACTCGTTCCTTACCGCTTGGTCGCAGGCCGAGCGAAAGGACGAACTCATCGGCCAGCTCAGCAGCCGTGGCGTCTTCCTTGAGGCGATACGCGAAGAAGCTGACGGTAGGTTCTTCGACGTTGACGATTTCGACCTGATCCTCCACGTTGCCTTCGACAAGCCTCCACTGACCAAACAAGAGCGTATCGATCACGTCAAGAAGCGCGGTTACCTCCACAAATACTCAGACACGTGCCGCGAAGTGTTGGAAGCGCTCTTGGATAAGTACGCAGATATCGGTATATCTGAAATCGAAACAACCAGAATCCTCAGCGTTGACCCATTCACCCAGTATGGGTCACCGCAGAAGATTGCCCGCCTCTTCGGAGGACGCGATGCCTACCTCCAGGCCATTCGTGAACTCGAAGACGCCCTCTACGAAGCTGCATAAGGAGCACAAATAGCTAATGAGCCTGAACTCGTTCATCTCAACCTCCCGCAAGATCATGCGCGGAGACGCCGGGGTCGACGGCGACGCCCAACGCATCGCCCAACTCACCTGGCTGTTGTTCCTCAAGGTCTACGACGCGAAAGAAGCCGACTGGGAGTTCCACAACCCCGCCTACCAGTCGATCATCCCCAAACATCTCCGCTGGCGATCTTGGGCACCCGACCGAAAAGACGGACGCTCCAAGACCGGTGAGGAACTGCTGACGTTCCTCAACACTGAACTCTTCCCAGTCCTCAAATCGCTGCCGATCACCGCATCGACGCCGCTCAGTCAATCCGTGGTTCGGGCAGTGTTCGAGGATTCGAACCAGTACATGAAGGACGGCATCCTCATCCGTCAACTCGTTAACCTGATCGACGAGATTGACTTCGAGGACTATACAGACCGGCATGCTTTCGGCGAGATCTACGAGACCTTGCTGAAAGAACTCCAAAGCGCGGGCAGCTCAGGTGAGTACTACACGCCGCGCGCGGTCACCGACTTCATGATCGAAATGATCAACCCCAGGCTCGGAGAGACCGTCGCGGACTTCGCAGCCGGAACAGCCGGGTTCCTCACCTCAACGCTCAAACACCTCGACGAACAGGTCGAAAGCGTCGAAGACCGCGAGGCATACCGCTCCAGCGTTTACGGCATTGAGAAGAAGCCAATGCCGTACCTACTTGGCGTGACCAACCTACTGTTACACGACGTCGACCAGCCCCAGTTCATTCACGGCAACTCACTCGAACGCAACGTGCGCGACTTCAAAGACAGCGAGAAGTTCGACGTCGTCACCATGAACCCGCCCTACGGCGGCACCGAGCAAGAATCGGTCAAAGCGAACTTCCCGCAAGCCTTCCGTTCCTCTGAAACCGCAGACCTCTTCATCGCACTCATCACCTACCGGCTCAAACGACACGGCAGAGCCGGGGTCGTACTGCCCGACGGGTTCCTCTTCGGCAACGACGGCGCAAAAGTCGCACTGAAGGAACGGCTCCTCAAGGAGTTCAACCTCCACACCATCATCCGCCTGCCGGGCTCGGTGTTCTCGCCGTATACCCCAATCGCCACCAACCTGCTATTTTTCGACAACACCGGCGCAACTAAGGAGACTTGGTACTACCGAGTGGACCTTCCCGAAGGCTATAAAGGGTTCTCAAAGACCAGACCAATGCTGAGGGAACACCTGGCCGACGCCGCTGAGTGGTGGATGGATCGCCGAGAGATCGAAGACGCTGACGGCAACCCCAAAGCCCAGCGGTTCACCGCCGATCAACTTATCGAGGGCGGTTACAACCTTGATCTCTGCGGCTTCCCGCAACAAACAACCGTCGTGCTCAGCCCAGAAGAAACAATCGCTGATTACAAGACCAAACGAGCCGAACTCGACGCGCAAATCGACGCCAAGATCGCCCAAATTGAAGCGCTCCTGGCGGTGACCGAATGATCGCCGACCGCCTCCGCGCTGCCATCCTCCAAGCCGCCATCAGCGGCAAACTCACCGACCAACGACCAGAAGATGGTACCGCCACAGAACTCCTTGAACAGATTAAGGCAAAACGCGCCGCACTGGTCAAAGCGAAGAAACTCAAGAAGCAGAAGCCACTTCCACCCATCACGGATGAAGATCGGCCATTCCCGATACCTTCCAATTGGGTATGGGCGCGTTTCGGGGAGGCCGCGAGGTACGCGCAACGAGGTAAGTCCCCAACGTATGCCGATGTCTCCCCGTATTTGGCGGTCTCTCAGAAGTGTGTGCGCTGGACAGGATTCGACCCTGCGCTGGCACGCCCGTATGCGTCCGAGGCGTTCGCTGCGCTTCCACAGGATCGGATTCTGAGTGCGGGCGACATTCTTTGGAATTCAACAGGCACCGGCACAGTCGGTCGGTCAACCGTCTTGCCAGAGTCAGGTGACTTCGGCAAGATGGCTGCAGATTCGCACGTTACAGTCATACGAACCTTTCCAGAGGTACTTCCCCGGTTCATCGACACCTTTATCTCGTCGCCGCACATTCAGCAGAACATGGACGACCTGACAAGCGGAACCACCAAGCAGCAAGAACTTAATTTGGGAACCATCCTTGAGCTGCCTCTTCCCATCCCACCGCTTGCCGAGCAGGAGCGGATTGTCGCCAAGCTTGACGAGGTTCTGCCGCTCATTGACCAACTTGCTGAACTTGAGAGAGAGAGAGAGTATCTAGACCGCGAGTTCGCCAAAGCAATCGAACGCGCGATCCTCCAAGCCGCCATCAGCGGCAAACTCACCAAGCAACACCCCGAAGCCGGCACCGCAGAAGAACTCCTCGAAACCATCAAAACCGAACGCCAGCAACTCGAAAAGGAGGGTAAAATCAAGAAGCAGAAGCCACTGCCACCAGTGGACAAAACGGACGAGCCCTTCGACCTGCCAGATAGTTGGGTTTGGTCGCGTCTAGGCCGCGTGTTCAACATGCAGGCAGGCAAGAACGTCGCCGTTGGTAACATTTCTGAAGTTGGCGAGTACCCGTGCTACGGAGGTAACGGGATCAGGGGTTACGTGGCCGACTACAACAGAGACGGAACCTACCCGATCATCGGTCGTCAAGGCGCTCTTTGTGGCAATATCAATGTGGCTTCGGGGCGCTTTTTCGCGACTGAGCATGCGGTAGTAGTCGAGACATTCGGGCATACATCTCCTGCTTGGGCGGCTCTAGCATTAGAGCAACTGAACTTGAATCAGTACGCTACCGCAACAGCACAACCTGGACTCTCAGTCGAGAAGCTGAAAGTAGTACCCGTTCCAGTTCCGCCTGTGGATGAGCAGGAGCGTATTGCTGCCAAGCTCGACCGAGCGCTACCCCTCGCGCGAGGCCTTGGGGAGCTGGTGTCGTGATCACCAAGGTTCACTTTCGAGGCTTTCGTTGTTTCAAGGAGATTGTCCTCACACCAGCTGAGATGACGCGAAGTTCGGGTTTCGAAGATCAGACTGCACTGCCTGAGGCGGTATGGGTGGGCGTTGCGCAGATACTCTGCTCACCAGTGACTACTGGCAGGAGGCGAGAAGGCGATGGGTGACGAAAACCGATTGTTTCGACAATTCGAAGCGAATCTCCGCATGACTCCGGCGACAGTCAGCGCGGTGCGCAATCGATACCATGCCATCACGCGGCGCATCAATGTGGACTTCTGGGGAACGTCCTCAGACACAGATCACTCCTGGTACGCCGGGTCATATGGTCGCGGTACAGCGATCTCGACGAGTGATATCGATATTCTCGTGGAGCTACCGTCCGGTGAATACAACAACGCTTGGGCGCGATCCCTGTTTGGTGGGAACGGGCCATCCGAGTTACTCCAAAAGGTGAAACGAAGTCTCAGTGCGACCTATCCCCAAACCAAGCTGCGTGGGGACGGACAAGTCGTCGTCGCCGAGTTCACAGATGGAGTTCGATTCGAGATAGTCCCCGTGTTTCGAGCGGAAACGCCCGGCACGTACCGTTACCCAGACACGCATGACGGCGGCTCTTGGCCAACAATGAACCCGCGCCGTGAGCTGGAAGTGTTCAATGGCCTGAGCAAGGATCACCCAGGTGGCCTGAAGAAGTTCTGCCGGATGCTTAGAGCGTGGAACAAACAGGGGCAGTACTTCAGCGGGCAGGCACTGGACGCAATGGCGTTCGAATACTGGGAACAGAGCCTGTGGGCTGACAACCTGCCATACCTATATTTCGACTGGCACACCAGAGACTTCTTCGAATACTGGAAGAACGAGTTTGCCAGTGGTGGCGTTGTTGTAGCTCCGGGTACACGTCGACGAATTGACGCATTTGCTCCACCTCCTATGGTGGATCTTCTAGCGCTTTACGCGGACATTGCCAAGACTGCGATTGATGCGACGGACACATGCCAAGCAACAGAGTTTTGGAGGACGATCTTCGATGACCGATTCCCGAAGTCCTGAACGCGACAGACTGTATTCCCAGCTCGAGAACGAGTATGGGAATGTGGTCTACTCTCACGCCGCGCAGGAAGAACAGCGTACGAGGCTTGCGCGCTCGGAGCGGAGAATCAAGACTTTCCAAATCATTCTTTCTGCGGCTTCAACTGCTGGCATCGTTGGTATCTTTGTGACGCAGCAGCAATGGGCGACGGTAGCTACGGGACTACTCACTTTCACGCTCCTTACGCTTAACTCGTATAGCTTTCGGTTCGAACTGGGAACGCAAATAGCGAACCATCAGAAGGCTGCCGATCAACTTTGGTATCTCCAGCGGCAGTACTTGGCTTGTTTGACTGACTTCAACTCGATGAGTGATGAGGAAGTCCGCAAGGAAAGAGACAGGCTTGTAGAACAAACCAAATCGATCTATACATCCATTCCCAGGACAGATAACAAGAGCTTTAACATTGCGCGTGATCGACTCCAGAAGGAAGGACTGAGAGAGTTCAGTCGAGACGAACTAAACCTGTTACTGCCCGAAGGGCTGAGACAGTGACCTCGCGGAACCATTTGGCGCGACGAACACCTTTTGGCGGAATGCCCGTTGGCACTGGCTTCGTTGGTGCAGGCGATACCTTGGCGACGGACTGCTCAACGCTGAAGCATCGGAGGGGCGGCACAGTCTCTTGGCGGTCAACAACTCCCACGAGCGCTTTTGCCCCGAAACCGCGCGGTTCTCGCCGTATCTCCAGGATTCGGCCAACTGCCGTTGATACGCCCCCTTGTATTCAATCCGCTCGCTTGTGCGAGCCCTTCGCCGGGACGGGCACCTTCGTGGCGCGCCTGCTGCAGCTGGGGGTCATCCCGCCCGAGGCCCTGGAACACAAGTACAAGAACGAGATCTTCGCGAACGAGTTCGTGCTGCTCTCCTACTACATCGCGTCGATCAACATCGAGCAGGTCTACCACCAGGTGCGAGCCGAGCAGGGCGTGGACGAGGGCTACGTCGAGTTCCCGGGTATGACCCTGACGGACACATTCCAGCTGCACAAGGGCGACGGCACAATCACCGAGGACTTTGAGGGCCTGGCCGCCAACAACGAGCGCGCGAAAACCGAGAAGGACTCGGCGATCACAGTGATCGTCATGAATCCGCCGTACTCGGCGGGCCAGAATAGCGCAAACGACAACAACCAGAACCTGGCATACCCGCGCCTGGACGAGCGAATTGCAGATACCTACGCAGCCCACTCCTCCGGAACGTCAAAGACCAAGCTCTACGACTCCTACTTCCGCGCCCTGCGCTGGGCCTCGGACCGCATTGGGGAACGAGGCGTCATCGCCTTCGTCTCCAACAGCTCCTTCCTCGACGCGAACAGCACAGACGGCGTGCGGATCACCCTGCAGGAAGAGTTCTCCCAGATCTTCATCTATGACCTGAAAGGGAATCAACGGACATCCGGCGAACGGAGTCGCCGAGAGGGTGGAAAGATCTTCGGCTCCGGCTCGCGCACCGGCGTCGCCATCACCGTCCTGGTCAAGGACCCGACACACACAGGCCCCGCCGAGATCTTCTACGCGGAGGCGGAGGACTACGCGACGCGCCAGGAGAAACTCAACCAGATCAACGCCTACGGATCCATCGAGGGGATCAGCGAATCAGACGCATTCCGCTCCATCGCCCCAAACCAGCACGGTGACTGGATCGGCTCCCGCGACGAACGCTTCGCAACCTTCCAGGAAATCGGCAACAAGTCACTAAAGGGCAAAGAAGCGAGTCCTGCTATATTCAGGCAGTACTCACTCGGCTTCGGAACAAACAGAGACGCATGGTGTTACAATTTTTCGCCCGACGCGCTCACCCATAACATCACTCGCTTTATCAATACCTACAATGGGCAAATCAATAATGGAATACAAGAATTTGATGAAAAACAGATAAAATGGTCGTCGAGCCTAGACTCCGCTTTCAAACGACGGATCACCACGTCATTTGACGATAACAAGATACAACGCTCTACTTATCGACCATTTTGCGCACAGTCAGTCTACTTTGACTCGCTACTCAACCATCGCACAAATCAGCTACCGCAGCTCTTTCCAACAGCACAACATACAAATATCGCACTTGGAGCGCAGGGACGCGGAGCAAGCCATTCTTTCAGCGTCGGACTGACCACCACACTTCCTGATCTGGAGATGGTCTCCAAGGCACAGTGGTTCCCCCTCTACACCTGGGAGCCCCTCTCCCCCGCCTCCGGGAGCGAGCCGGACCTGTTTGCGGACCTGGCGACCGCACCGGAGAGCCAGGCGGATGGGGCGGCCACGGCCTCGTCCCTAGATTTCTCGCGGCCGATCGGCGACCAAATCCCCGTGATCCTGGACGGCTACCGCCGCGTCGATAACGTCACGGACGCGACGCTGGCCT
>ERZ773009.1234-NODE-1234-length-18205-cov-29.131405_pt1 | contig 18205 bp, 22 predicted proteins | sample MGYA00580663_ERZ773009 | MGnify/ENA primary metagenome ERZ773009 (study PRJEB29015, sample SAMEA2737969) | human oral metagenome | biome: human oral; feature: human-associated habitat; material: dental | place: China | collected 2026 ... | reverse complement strand
GAGCCCTCCGAGGCCCTGCACCAGTAGCCCCGACCGACCGAACCGTTCCACGAAGAAGGGAGCGCCATGGCGGACCCCCAGGTTAGGAGGACGCAGCAATGGCTCAACGCCACCTACGCGTCCCGCGCGGGATGGGTGCCCCTGGAGGAGGACGGACTGACCGGATGGGGCACCATCTACGGTCTGCGCCGGGCCCTGCAGGCCGAGCTCGGGATCAGTCGGCTCGCCTCCGGCTTCGGCCCGGCCACCACGAGTGCCTACAAGAACAAGATCGGTACGATCAACGCCTCCTTCAAGGGACCGCAGAACATTCTGTGCATCCTCAGCGGAGCCCTGTGGTGCAAGGGGTACACCGCCGTCACGCTCAATTCCGGGGCGTCCTTCGGCTTCGACGCCCTGGCGGGCTCCGTCGCCTCCGTCTGCGAGGCCCTCGGGCTGGGAACCGGCGCCCCGGGCGTGGACGTGAAGGTCATGGCCTCCCTGCTGTCCATGGACGCCTACGAGGTCCTCGGCGCCTACGGCGGAACCTCCGCGATCTGCGAGGTCCAGCGCTGGCTCAACGGCACCTACCGCAACCGGGAGGATTTCGCACTCGTGCCCTGCGACGGCGTGCACTCCAGATCCGTCCAGACGGCGCTCCTGCTCGCCCTCCAGTACGAGCTCGGGATGGCCGACGGCGTCGCCAACGGCAACTTTGGCCAGGGCACCAAGAGCGGTCTGAGGGCGAAGGCGAACATCTCAGTCGGCAGCACGGACATCTCCAACCGCTTCGTCAGGATCTTCCACGCCGCCATGATCCTCAACGGTCTGGACATCTCCCTCAGCATGGGTTTCACCAGCACCACCAGCTCGGTGATCCGGGAGTTCCAGTCCTTCATGGAGATCTCCCAGACCGGGGCCGGCGACTACACGACCTGGTGCACCCTGCTGGTCTCCTGCGGAGACACCACCATCGCCACCACGGGATTCGACACCAGCCACCAGCTCCTGGGCGGCAAGGCCGCCGCCGCGGTGCAACGGGGGTATACGCATGTCGGCCGGTACCTGGTGGGCGAGAACGGCAAGTACCTCTGCGCGCCCGAGATCGCCGAGCTGCGCACGGCCGGTCTTCGACTCGCGCCGATCTACCAGCGATTCAATGATAAGGTCGCGGACCTGACCCGGGCCAATGGCATGACCGAGGGCCTCGAGGCCCTGGTCCGGGGCCGGGTGCTCGGGCTCCCCGCGGAGAGCATCATCTACTTCAGCGTTGACTTCGATGCCACGGGGGACGTCGTCTCGGGCGCCGTAGCCGAATACTTCGGTGGAGTCAAGGAGATCATGGATGCCGTCGCCTCCTACAACTTCAGGATCGGGGTCTACGCCACTCGGAACGTCTGCCAGGTCATGATCGACCGCGGCCTGGCGGTCGCCGCCTACGTTTCTGGAATGTCCACGGGTTACTCCGGTAACATGGGATTCCCCATGCCCCGGGAATGGCACTACAACCAGATCATCGAACTCACCGACGATCTGGGATCCACCACCATAGACCACGTCGTGGTCTCGCGGCGGGCGCAGTCCGTCGATCTTGCCGCCGTGTCCGGTCCGCCCGTGGAGCAGGACGGCTCATATTCGGAGACGGGGTTCAATGCGCTCTTCCAATGGTACGTCGAGGCGGAGGTGCGGTGCGAGAAGCTGCTGAAGGCAAGTTATGGTTCGAACTCGATCTACATTCCGATGTCCTGGCAGTTCATTCTGGGCTGGATGCGCAAGCCCACTTACTGGGGCACCAACAGTTACGGCCTGTGGTTGGTTTACACTCCGGAGGCTGACGATGCCATCATGCATGATGCTCGAGCTGCGTGCGAGGGTGCTCTTAGTCTCAATATGACCATGCCCGATACTGTGACGGATGCGGCCCACTGGGCGGTCGCCACCCTCGCCTACGCGATGTGGGACGTCAATATCGAACCTTCGGACTACACGTACGGTGACCTCGGCGGCTGGGCCCTCGACCTGTACTCGCTCTTCGGAGAATGGCAGACGAAGGCTTCCGGAGATGATCTCTTCACCTGGGTCTTGAGTCATCTGGGAACGAATGAGAAGTCGTCGTTCGGGAAGGCGGATCTCCTGGCGGACGTGGATGCGTGGTTGGCGATCAAAGTGGACCCGAACCAGCCGGGTTTGCCTTTCAGGGAGCACCTGCGATCCATCTTCTCCATGTCGCCCGATGAGAGACTTACGGCATTTTTTGAAGATCGTTTCCAATCGAGTACGACCAATGTGGAATCCGCTTTCTCGGGAATAGCCGACGGGGTCGGTTCCGGTATTTTTAAGGAGATCGGCCTGCAACTGATGAAGCAGGTTGCGGGATTCACTTATCCTCCGACGGAAGCGGAGCGTCAGGCACTGGCATCCGCGTTCGTGGAACGACTCACTAGGGGAGTGATGTAGCAATGAAACTAGTGACGCCCTCTCGTGATACTGCGGTGCGCGGAGCCCTCGCCATCCTCCGTTTCGGAGCCGTTGCTGTCGGATGCATTCTCCTGCTGCATGCTGTCGCATGGACCGCCATGGGATATGGGCTGTCGATGGTCCGAGCCGTTGAGTCTGTTCATAACAGCATTGAGGCGCGCACCTTGAAGGGCGGTGGTGTATTCGCCCCGGAGTGGTTCTGTCGTGCGGCGGAGTATTCTCTGGGGTACTGCTTCATCCCCAAGGGCAAACCGCGCGGACGAATCGACGGAATGACCCTGACGGTGATGTTGGTGACGTTGGCCGCCATGGTTTTTCTTATCAGTTTAATGGCCGGGGCAGAGACTGTCATGCCTGACCGAAAGTGCGTATATGCGCATTGCTGGCCGCATATCTGGCAGGGTCTGGCCCTGGCCCTTCCTCTTATCGCTGCCGCAACGGTCATGATGGCTATGTCCTGCTTCGCGGACCGCATCGACGTCTGGGTGCGCCGTATCGTCCCGGCGGCGATCCAATTCGTGGGCCTGGTCCTACTCGCGCTCCTGTGGGACTACTGGTTCCTCCCCTTCTTCGCCGGGCCTCCGCCCTGGTAATCCTCTCCGACCCTGATTCGCACGAGGACAACCGCGACGCGCGCTGCGCGCCGCTCAACCCCTTCAATCAGACGAGGAACCATCATGCACTGCATCACCGGTCTGCGAACCGCGCGCCTCATTCACCTTTCCCGCCGCAGCCTTCTGACCGGGCTCGGAATCGGAACGGTCGCGCTTCTCGCCGCAACCACACCCGCATCGTGGGCCGCATCCGGCGTCACGGCAGGCCTCACCCCCGACCCCGAGACCATTGACGTGGCCACCACCGACGGCACCACCGTGGCGGTACCGGTGCTCCTGGGCGGCATCTTGACCGTATCCGGGGGCGGTCTGCCCGCGGGGACCCGGATCGCCGTCACCTGGGCCTCCGCTCTCTACGCCGTCGAGGCCGCCCCGGCGCTCACCCGCGGCACGGACGCCTTCGCCTGCTCCTTCGATGCTCCACCCTCCGATGACGGCACCACCGCCGGCGCCACGGTCGTCCTCGAAGCCGACATGCCCGAGGGCGACTACACTTTGGCGCTCGGCTCGGTGCGGGCCCTGACCTACCCCGACGACGTCATCGACCCGCCCGCCGCCACCTCCCTGACCCTGACCCTGCCCGACGGCGACGAGCAGGTCGCCCAGGAACCCGTCGACACGGGCACGAGCACCGACTCGCTGTGGGGAGCGACCACCGGCGTCATCTGGAGCCCGGCGCGCTGGGGCGCGGGCTACCACCTGTGGAACCCGGTGGCGGTCGCCATTACCGCCACCGGCCCCTCGCCCGTGCCCGCGGGCACGACGATCGACGTGCAGGTCGATGCGGGCGCCTTCACCGGCCTGGCGGTCGGCCCGGACAGCGCGGCGGTCCAGGGCTCTGTCGTCGGCGAGGTCCTGAGAGCCTCATACCCGCTGCCGGACGCCGTCGGCACCCAGGACGTCCTCGCCATTCCAGTGCTCGCCACGCTCGCCGACCTGAACGGCGAGCTGCCCGCCTACGAGCCCCCGCTCCTGGCCCTGACCAACGCGGAGGCCTCCAGCACGCAGCGGCTCACCGGTCTGGAGGCCGCAACCCGGGAGGACAACGCCTTCGACACCGCCAGCCGCGCCCGCTACGGCATGTGACTTGACTTGGCTCATTGTGGGGCGTTTGGTGGGCCGGAGGCTGATTCTCGTTGGAATTGTGCGGGTTGCGTGGACGGACTTGCGCACTGGCGCGGGGGTGCGAGCCCGTACGTCCGCACAGTCACGACGGCGTTCCGGGCGGTGCAGATCGCGCACTCCTCTTCCTGGTGGGGGTCGCGCAACATCGAGCACATCGGCTCGGCCCATGACGACGCCGAGCCGGCGGCACTCAAGGAGATCGCCGGGTAACGGCTCAGCCCCGGTTCGTTCGTGCGCCTTTCCGGCGCCACCAGGAGTATCAACCGCGACCCGGGGGAAACGGGCCCGGACCCTGGCCGGCTGGAAGGGACACGTCGGGGCCTGTCCGACCCCGACCCCGAGCGGTCATCAGCGCCTACCACCGCCTGTGCAGCATCGAGAAGTCCCTCGCGCATGTCCAAGTCCGACCTGAGAGCACGCCCCATCTACCATCACCTACGCCAATCCATCGAGGCCCACCCAACCTCACCCAAGCCCTCAACAACATCCACCACGACACTGAATGAGCCAAGTCGGGCGCGTCGAGCCCTCCGAGTCCCTGCACCAGTAGCCCCGACCGACCGAACCGTTCCACGAAGGAAGGAGCGCCATGGCGGACCCCCGGGTCAAGAGGATGCGCAAGGACTAGACTGACGCTGTCAACGCCTCAAGGGGCCGCCGAACATTCTGCGCATCCTCGGCGGAACCCCGTGGTGCAAGTACTGCAAGGTCTGATGGCCGGTGCGCTGTGAGACCGACGCGATGGGCGCGGGACGGAGGAGTACAGGAATATCATGAGTAAGAGAAGGGATGTCTTCTTGAAGAGCCTGCTGCGGACGTGCGCGACATCCGCGACGACAGTCCTCGTGATGTTCTGGGGATGGATTGCCGTGATCTACTTCTCGGGCCTTGACCTCATACTGGGGATTTTTGGGCTTTATGCCCTCGCCCTCGCGCCGGTCGTCGTCATCTGCGCGGACCCCCCGACTAGATGGAGGGAATCATTGGGGGTCGCCTGGATGATCCGGTCGACGGGCGTGTTCTTGGGATTCTGCCTGGCTTCGACCATGCTCATTCCGCCATTTGATTTGAACAACATCCAGGAATTTATGATCTATATCATGGGGTTGACGGCCTTTTACATAGTGCTGTGCGCCGCACTCATAGGGCCGCGGCGGATCTTCAGGGAGATACTCGAATCCGACTACCGTCATCGGGGGCGGGCGATTGAAGCGCATTCGGGGAGCGGTGCGGACGTGGTGTACGAGGACCACTTCGATGACGTGTTCGAGGGCTTCCAGGAGGCGTCCGCGGTAGAAGTCGTGGAGGATCTTCCCGATCTCGATGCGGACGGTGGGTCGTGAAGGTTGTGCGGCGGGCGTCCGGTCGCATTTCCAGGATCGACCGGGGCGGTGTCCGGGGCCCCGGCGGGCTGAACCCCCCCACTACCCGACTGACCCGATGGAGTCGTCCCACAGCAGCAGGTGCGGCGTGATGGAGGCCAGGTCCTTGACGACCACCAGGCCCGGATCGCCGGGGAAGAGCTTGGTCTCGCCGCCCACCTGGATGACCCGCAGGTCGTTGGAGCGCGCCGAGGCCGCCCCCGTGGCGGAGTCCTCGACGACGACGCACTCCTCGGGGCTCAGGCCGAGGCGCTCGATCGCCGCCGCGTAGGGCGCGGGGGTGGGCTTGCCCGGCAGCCCGTCGTCGCCGGTGACCAGTTCGACGAACACGTCGCCCAGCGCGTGGGCGACCGCCTCGACAATGGGGCGCGGGGACTGGGTGACAATGACCTGGGCCAGCCCGATCTCGTTGAGCGTGGCGGTGATGCTCCTGGCGCCGGGAAGGATCGGGGGGTCGGCGCGGACGGCCGCCTCGACCCGGGCCGATATCTCGGCGAAGACCTCGGCGGTGGCGGGGTCCTGGGGCGAGGCCGTGGCGCCGGTCTCGGCGATGAGCTCGCAGGTGCGCGCAATGGACGCCCCCGCAATGCCCGCGACCTGCTCGGGGGTGACGGTCCCGCCCCGCTCCCGGCAGCAGTTGCGGAAGGACTCGTCCCACAGGGGCTGGGAGTCCATGAGCGTACCGTCCATGTCCCACAGGACGGCTCTGATGTAGCGGCCGGTATTGGTCATGTCTCCTCCTGCGGGGACTCGGTCTGCGAGGACTTCTTCTGCGGGGACTCGGTCTGCGAAGATTCCTTCTCCGGGGACTCGGTCTCCGGAGGCTCTGTCTCCGGTGCGCGCTCGGGAGCGCCGTTGCGGCGGCGCTTGCGGGCCTTCTTGGCCGCCCGCTGCTCGTGCTTGGCCGTCTTCTCCCGGGCCCATTCGATCTGCTCGGCGAGCCACGCCTTGGCCGGGGCGGTGAGCATCTTGTTGTCCCGGAGCAGACCGGAGGCGCGCAGATCGATGAACTGGAGGTACTCCGGGTTGCGGGTGCGCCCGTACTGGCGCCGGGCCTCCTGGAGGTCCGAGACGACGCCGGCCACCTGCCGCTCGATCATGTGGCGCCCCAGCAGCAGGAAGACCGCCAGGGCGAGGGCGACCACGCTCCCGTACCCCCTGGTCAGCGGGTAGAGGAGTCCGGCGAGCACCGACAGGCCCATGGCCGGCCCCATCATGCCGTAGGTGTAGCCCTCCGGGCGCTTGTCGTCGTAGCCGCGCGCCCACTGGCGGATCTTGGCGCGCCCGTCGGGGTCGCCGCCGTTGAACCAGTCGCGGATCCTGGTGCCCAGCCCCGCCATCAGCGCCCCTCCCCGAGAGCGCCGGCCCGGGCCCCGGGCCCGAGGATGGAGTCGACGAGCTCGGCCAGGGAGCCCGCGGTGCGCTCGCACACGGCGGTGACCTCCGCGGGGGACCAGGGCAGGGCGACGGCGTGGTCGGCGACGGCGTGCATGGGGATATCGTTCCACGAGTCGCCGATCGTCCAGGTCTCCACGCTCTCGCCCGGGTGGGGACCGTCGGGGCGGGTGAGCCAGGCGATCAGGTCGTTCAGGCCCGTGCCCTTGGTCGCCCCGGCGGGAATGACGTCGAGGAACTCCTGGTTGCGCACCACCTCGAGCTGCTCGCCCCAGCGCCCGGCGAGGTCGGCGACGATGCGCTCGCGCACGTCGTCGTCGCGCACCCGCATGGGCACCCCGATGAAGCGGTGCCCGCTCATCTCCCCGGGCGTCATGGGGACGAACACCTGGAGGATCGGGGAGATCTCGTGGTAGGTGTCCGAAATGATGTAGTCGGTCTCCAGGGTGGTGGCGAAGACCGTCAGCCCGTCGATCCCCTGGAGGGACATGACGATCTCGTGCGCCAGGCCGTCGGGCAGGAAGCGGGATGTCAGCACGCGGTAATCGCCGTCGGCGAGCACCGCGCCGGTGAAGGCGACCGCGTAGTCGAAGGCGACGCCCTCGGGTTCGAGGGTGTCGCGGGTGGCGAAGACGGACTTGCCGGTGTCCACCACGAGCAGGTTCCCGGCCGCCCTCCACCGCCTCATGGCGTCGAGGTCGGCGGGGGAGACCTTCCGGTCGAACAGGATCGTGCCGTCGAGGTCGGTGGCGATGAGCTGGGGCATGGGCGTTCCTCGGGTTTCCTGGCGCGTGCGCGGGATGTCGGGCGGGGCCGCCGCGGTCGTGTCGAACGCGCGGGGCCGCCGGGGAGGTGCCCCGGCGGCCCCGCATCAGCGTTCGCGGGCGGCGCCGCGCGGCGTCACCCCAGGAAGCCGCTCCAGGCGCCCAGGATGCCGATGGCGAACATGCCCATGATGATCCACAGGGCGTTGATCTTCTTATTGAGCAGGTACATGCACGCGAAGGTCAGGCCGAGCGCGGCGGCGCCGGGCAGCAGGTTGTCCAGGATGTTCTGGAGGGTCGTCACGGTGACGATCCCGGTCTTCTGGTCGGTCGCCGTGGAGACGACGAGGGGGAACTTGATGGTCGTCCACTTGGAGACCAGGGCCCCCATGACGAACAGACCGGTGATGGCCGCGATCTGCGTAATGCGCTTGAGCTGGCCGCCGCCGACCTCGGTGACCATGGCGGTACCGCGCTCGTAGCCCAGCCTCAGACCGTACCAGCGCACGAGGACGCGAATGATGTTGATGCCGAGGAAGTAGACGAGCGGGCCGAGCCAGGAGCCGGTGGCCGCCAGGGATGCGCCCAGGGCCCCCAGCACCGGGCGGACGGTGCCCCAGAAGATGGGGTCGCCGACGCCGGCCAGCGGCCCCATGAGGCCGATCTTGACGTTGGTGATGGTGTCGTCCTCGATGCCCTCGCCCTTGGCGCGCTGCTCCTCCATGGCGGCGGTGACGCCGAAGACGACCGAGGAGATCCACGGATGGGTGTTGTAGAACTCCAGGTGGCGCTTGAGCGCGGCCGCCTGCTGGGTCTTGTCGTCCGGGTAGAACTTCTTGATGGCGGGCATGAGGGTGATGCAGAAGCCGATGGCTTGCATGCGCTCGAAGTTGAAGGACCCGAGCAGGAAGGTGGAGCGCCAGTACATGCTCCGCAGGTCCTTGGTGGTGAGCATGCGCTCGGGGGCGGAGGTGTTCGCCTCGGTGGTCATGATCGTGCTTCCTTCCGCGTTCAGTCGAGCTCGTCGTCCAGGTCGTCATCGAGGTCGTCGTCCGAGCCGCCACCGCCGCCCGCGGCGGCGGGCTGGGGCAGCCGCACGGCCTCGTGGAACTCGGGGTTGAGCTGGACGTAGATGAAGGCCAGGCAGAGACCGAGGATGCCCAGGGCGACGAGCGTGACGCCGGTGGGGACGGTGCTGACGACCCACTTGGACAGATCGCCCCACTGACTCAGGTCGTGCCCGCCCTTCGGGTCGGCGATCGACCCGCTCCCGGCCATTGTGGTGGAGAAGGTGGCGACGACGAAGCCGATGAAGAAGAACGGCATGAGCTTGCGCGCCTTCATCATATTGATGACCATGGCGTAGCCGACGACGACGATGAATCCGCCAGCGATATGCAGGCCGTTGGTGATGACGGCCGGAATGGCCTTGAGGGCTTTCTCCACGCTGTCGCCGGAGGCGAAGAAGGCGACAGCGGCGGTGGGCACGGCCACGCGCAGGCCCTGGAGGGCCAGGGCGATGAAGTGCATAACCTCGATGCCCCGCATATTGGCCCGGTCGGCGAGCCTGTCCACCCGGTGGGCGAAGAAGACGTTGACCGTGCGCACGAAGATGGTCAGGGCCTGGCCCGCGACGGCCAGCGGAACCGCCACGGCGATGGCCTCGTCCCGGGACTGCCCGCCGGCGATGGCGATGACGGTGGACACGGTCGAGGCCAGGGCGGCGTCGGGGGCCATGGCGGCGCCGACGTTCATCCAGCCCAGGCTCAGCAGCTCCAGGGCCCCGCCGACCATAATGCCGGTCTTCGGGTCGCCCAGGGCCAGGCCGGTGAGGGTGCAGGCGATGATCGGACGGTAGAACATGCGCTCGTCCAGAACGGAGTCGCAACCGGCCAGGAAGGCCACGAGTGTCACGAGGATGATCTGGACCATGCTGATATCTTGCATGAGTCTGCTTTCTGCGGATATGACGGGAGAGGGCGGGAGGATGATCACCGGACGGGCCCGGGAGCTCTCGGCGTCGGCGCTCCTCCTCGAGCGCCATCGCCGCGGCCCGGTCGCGGCGATGGCGCCACGACCGGGCGGGCGTTTTTCAGGAGATGAAGCCCTTGGACTTCAGGGCCTCCATGAGATCCGAGCGGCCGGTCGAGGGGACCTGCTGGATGTACTGGGTGATGCCGCGCTTGTCGATCTCCTGGAAGGCCTTGGCGTCCTCGTCCGAGATGTAGACGGCCTGGGACAGGGCCTTGGTGCCCTGCTTGAAGGTCATGCCGCCGACATTGACCTCGTCCACCTTGACGCCCAGGTCGAGCAGCCGGACGACGTCCGCCGGGGTCTCCACGACGATGACGGTCTTGAGGTTGGCGTACTTCGGGTTCTTGTAGACGCGGGCGGCCTTCTCCACGCCCAGGACGTGGACCTTGACCTTGCCGCCACCGGTCTGGAGCATGAGCGTCTTGCGCAGCTCGTCATTGGCGGCGCCGTCGGACACCGCGAGGATGGCCTCGGCCCCGAGGGTCCCCGCCCAGTTGTTGGCCACCTGGCCGTGGACCAGGCGTGAGTCGATGCGCAGGAGCTTGATATCCATCAGAGCTCGTCTCCTTCGTCGTCGGATTCGGTGGTGGTGGGGGTGAAGATCTCGGAGAGGACCTTGACGCCGCCGGCTCCGGCGGTCCGGGCCGTCTCGACCAGCTCGGGCAGGGTCCCGCCGATCATGCGGCGGCCGAGGACCTCGATGAGCATGGGCAGGTTGACGCCGGTGACCACGTCGGCGTCCTCGCGCTGCGCGGCGAAGCGGGCGGCCGCGTTGTACGGGCTGCCCCCGAGCAGGTCCACGAGGATCAGGTAGTGGTCGCTCGAGGACTTCTCGACGGCGGCGGCGTACTTGGCGAGCAGGTCGTCCGGGCCCTCCGAGGGGTCGAAGGTGACGGCGACGAGGTCCTCCTGGGGGCCCGCGATCATGGCGGACGAGGCGATCAGCCCCTCCGCCAGATGACCGTGGGCGGCGACAATGATAGCGACCATGGGCGCTCCTTAACTCCTTGGTGTGTCGGTGCGATCCGGGATCGGATCGCACCGCGGCGCGCAGGGCCGACGGAGAGGCGCCGTTGACCCCGCGGGGACACTGTGCAATTCAATTGCTAGAACCTTATCTGCAAGGCATCCCGCGCCATAATACGTCACATCCCGGCGCATTGCATCCCCGGACGGAGAGTCAGTAAAATCGGCGGGCGATTCATCTGATGTCAGAGGGGTGGGAGGCTTCCGATGAAGTCGCCCTCGGCGCCTCGACGATGTTGACCCGCTGTGCCCGGCCGGCGCCCCGGGGATCGGAGGAGGACCGGCGCTCCGGATCGGGGCGGAGGGGCCCGGAGCCCGGGCCCCTCCCGGGCCACGGCGATGAGGCGGCCGGGGCGCCTTGGGCGGCGGCGACGGCCGGATCCCGCCCGGGCCGCGGCGACGGCGGGAGGACGGTCGAGACCGCCCGCCGCGGATCGGGGAGCCGCCGGCGGTGCACCGGAGGAGGATGACGACCCGGATATCGACATATGCGGACCGGGGAACCGCGAGCGGCGTCGTCGATGTGCTCATCCGATGGGTCCGCCCGGCGCCGGGGCGGACCGGGATCCCCCGCGGGACGGGGGCGTTCGCCAATATTATGACCGACCGGCGGACCTCCGATCGGCCGATTGACGCGGATCGGCCCGCGGGTCATGGTAATGCCATTATTACTTCCTCTCCGCATCGACCCCTCGCCCTTCCTCATCCCGATTCTTCGGAGGTTCTCGTGAAATCCACTCGCGCGGTGCGTATTCTCGGCGCCGTGACGGTAACTATTCTTCTCGGCTGGGTGATGATTCTCTGCCCGCTCTCGGCCGACGCCGAGCCCGTCGTCTCTGGGCCCGCAGTCGTCGCGGTGCAGCAGGACAGCCGCATCACCGTCAATGAGAATGCGCTCGACCACAGGCGCTACCCCGACACGCTGTGCTCCTACCGCCGGGTCGGGAGATGGACCAAGTGGTGGTGCGTCTGGCTGCGCTGACCGGGTCGGGAAGCGGGCCCGGTCCCATCCTCGCCCGGCGCCGCCCTCCGGTTCCGCCACCCGGAGGGCGGCGCCTCGTGCGTCCTGGCGGCGGCGGGCGATGAGTGCCGCTGCGGGCGCCGCGGCACTCCCGCCCGCCCGAGCCCGCCATCTGGATGTGCGCGATCTCGCCCGAGGAGACTCCGCAGCCGGCGAGGAGGATCAGGTCCGTGTCCAGGGTGGTGCGCAGGCGCCGGTTGACGGCGCTGCGCCCCATGGACAGGCTCTTGACGAGATCCGCCCGGGGGAGGATCCGGAGGCCGAGCCTCTGGTCCTGACCGTCACCGCCTGACGCCCGCCCGGACCGTTCCGGGCTGTCCCGGACCGGTCCCGGCGCGAGATACTCGCGCCTATTATCTATATATCTATAGACGCGTCCTGCACGAGCAGAACAGAGAGGTTCATCGGCACCATGCGCACCGGCCCGATCGTCACCGCCGACGGCCCCGAGAGGATCGGTCGCCCGCCTCGCCCACGCTACCGGGCTGCCCGTCATCAGCGTCGACTACCGCTTCGCCGTGGACGGGGTCGTCCACACCGTTCCGCACGACGACTGCTGGGCCGCCCACCAGTGGGTCCGCACCGGCGGGCACGGCATCGCCACCGACCCCGGCCTCGTCCTCGTCGTCGGCGGAAGCGCCGGCGCCTGCCTGGCCGCCTCCGTGGCCCTGCACGGGCGCGACGCGGGCTGTCCGCCCGCCGGAGTCTTCCTGGTCTATCCGATCGTCCACTGCCCGCTGCCCGGGCCCTCCGCCGAGCTCGCCGCCGTCCTGGCTATCCTTCCCGCCGTTGCTCCGCCAGCCGGGTTGAGCGCCCCCACCGCGGGGATCGTCCGGGTCCTGGGGGATGACCCCTGGTGGGCGCGGACACGCAGGGGCCTTGGAGTCGTCCCGCAGGATGTCGCCCTGCCCGGGAACCTCACCGGCAAGGAGATGGTGGAATTCGTCTCCACGCACTTCCCCGGCGGGCTGGCGAGCGAGAGGGATTATCGCGAGGTGCTCCGGTTATGGGGCTTGGAGGGGTTCTGCTCGAAGAGGGTCAAGAACCTGCCGGGCGGTCAGAGTCGTCGTATCGCCGTCGGCCTGGCCTTCGTGGGGAGTGGTGCTGGACGAGCCGACGACCGGACTGGATCCGGAGGCGCGGCGCACCATGTGGAATCGGATCAGGACGGCGGTCGATGAGGGATGACCGTGGTGATCACCTTCCACTACCTGGACGGGATCGAGTACCTGAGCGACCGGATCCTGCTGCTCGAGAAGGGCGAGCTGATCGAGGACCGGCCGATCGAGGACTTCCTGTCCATGAGGAGGAACGCGGTGTCGCCTTCTCGTCCTCCGCGTCGAGGGCGCGGGTGGAGGCTCTCGCGGGCGGGGACGCGGAGGTGACGGCGACCGGGGACTCGTTCGAGGTCAGGACGAGCGACTCGGACGGATTCGTGAAAGACCTGGTCGAGTCCGGCCTGCAATTCGAAGGACTGCGGGTGAACGGATGGAGCCTGGAGGAGGCTCTTCTGGAAAGATTTGAGCAGTGATATGAGTGATCAACGGACGACGGCCGGCGCCGCCCCTCGCGGGGGAGTCCTGATCGCCCACCTCCGACTGGTGCTGATCGATACCTTCCGGGATCCCGCCGCCCTGATCGGGAACATAGTGATCCCGGTCGTGTGCCTCCTGTTCTTCGTGCTGCCCAACCGGAGCGTCGTCGATTCGGGACCGGAGGCGACAAAGGCGGCGCTGCAGCTGACGAGCATGCCGGGATTCCCGACCTGCCTGTTCGGGTACTCGACCTCCGTGGCCCAGGACCGGGAGAGCGGATTCGGCTCCTACCTCCGCACCCCGCCCGTCGGGGCGGCCCCGCGCTTCCTCGCGGTCGCCGTCGGCCGCGTCCGTGACCCTCGTGGGACTGGCTCCTCTGTGGATCCTGGCCCTGACGGCCACCGCCGCCACCGCGACCGCGGGCCTCGCGGCGGGATTCGCCGGGCTCGTCCTGATAATGATCACCTGGAGCCTCTTCGGCGCCGCGCTGGGGCAGGTCGTGAGCATGAAGACCGTGATCACGGTCGCGCAACTGATATTCCCGGCCCTGGCATTCGCAGGAGGAATGCTCATCGACCCGGCCTACATGCCCGACGGCCTGAACTCCATCAGCCAGTACCTCCCCTCGCGGGCCTCGCGCGACCTGGTGTGCGGGCTCGGGACCGGCGAGGGGATCCAGACGAGAACCGCGATCCTGAGCATCGCCTGGACGATCTCCTTCGGAATCGCCCTCCTGCTCACCACCCGCACAGCACGACGCCGATAGGCGCAGGAGATCATCATGCCGGACGACGGTTGCACACCCGCCCGCGATGACGGACGGGAATATGATGCCGATCTGCGCTACGACTATTTCACATCGCCGGGGCGCACCCCTTAGCACAATGGGGGTTTCGACGACGGGACGGGGCTTCCGAGAACGTCGATTAACCCGCGAGAACGTGCCTCTAGCAGACATTCTCGCGGGTTATCCGGCGATCTCACGGGTTAATCGACGTTCTCGCGGATCGCGGCGCCGACGTCTGCACGAAGGGTCCGTGGGCGGGCTCACCGAAGCGGAATATTAAAACTGAGGCTTCTGAGAAGATGGGGCATGGTCGTCGAAGGGCTCTCCCCCTGGGTGTCGCACTCGGGTGGCTCACTCGTCGGAAGATGACAGCGGGCGACGGCCTCGGCTACTGCGCCCCAGGGGAAGTCGACGGGGATCTCCTTGCAATGCTTCTCGGACAGCCCCGACAGCTTCCGGTAGTGCTGCTGCGCCTCGTGCTGATCCCGGTAGAGACGGACCTGCTCGTAGTGCGCGTTGAGCCAGACCTCGAAGCAGGGAACCGAAATGACGCCATGGACGGCGGTCTGTTTATGCTTCTTGTCCAATCTGCGGCACCGATCGAGGAACGGGCGACGATCAACGCCGTCGTGGTCGACGACTATCCAGACCTCATCGTAGTCGCTGATGCTGGAGCGCGGCCCGTCCAGTTCCCTGATGATTGTGAGCGGGGCTCCGTTGATGAACTTGGTTGTAAATGTGATACCAGTGCTGGCTTCTTGTCGGTTGAATTCTCGCTTGAGGCGGTCGAAATATGCTTTTTCCGTCTCCTTCCCGTTGGTGACGACGAGAATCGTGCGCCGCTCTGCGCGCCTTGGGCGCGGCCGCCGCCTCTTCGGAACCACCTCAGTCCTCCTCGGGGTCTGCCGCCAGGATGTGGCGAATGCGCGACATGTCGACCCTGGGAATGGCGCCGAAAGCGCCGATGAGATATCGCCTCTGCTTGTTCGTGCCCCTGCGGGTGCTCGTGAAATCGGCCAGGGAGAACAACTCGCAGGCGCCGCCGGAGTTCTTCTCGCACAGCCAGACCTCGCCGGCCTCCAGCACCTGCGTGGGGGAGTTGTCCAGCAGGGACGTGTCGTGGGTGGTGAAGACGAGTTGCGCGCCCGTGCGGTTGGAACCGGGGTCCTTGAACAGCTCCACGAGGGCGGTGGTCAGTGTGGGATGCAGGCTGGCGTCGAGTTCGTCGACCAGCAGGAGCCCTCCGCACCTGAGCGCATCGATCGCCGGGCCGACGGTGGCGAACCATGTGAGTGTGCCCTGGCTCTGCGCTCCGAGGGTCAAGCGGTGCTCCTCGCCATCGGGCCCCGTGTGGAGGAAGACGAGGGAGCGCTGGAGGGACCGGAGGATCTCCTCGGGGATCTCCGCGTCCGCCCCGCCCTCGCTCTTGAGGAGGCGCCGCACCTCGACGAGGACCTCGGGCGGGACGTCCCGCTCCTCGAGCTCGACGCGGGTGATGCCGAGATCAGCGGCATGCGCGATGGCGTCGGAGAGCTCGCTCCACCGGGCGGGCTTGTCGGCGAGACGCCCCATCATCCACTGAAGGCGTGCTGTGCGCTCGTAGTCGTTGTGGTGGATGACCCGGATCTCGCGCAGGCTCCGGGCGATCGGCTCCAGGGTCTCGTGGCGGTAGCGCAGGGCGACGGCGAGGAAGAGGTCATCGGCGGTCGTAATGCGCCGGACCTCGGTCGTCGCGCCCTTGAGGGAGGAGCCCGCCTCGATCGTGGGCTCCCGGTCCTCGGAGGCCTGCGTGCGCACGAAGAGCTTCTTCCACCGCGCGCCCACCGCCCACAGCTCCTCTCGGGCGATGCCCCACGCGTGTGACTCGACACTGTACTCGTAGCGAATGTCGTCGTGGACGAAGCCGATGCGATACTTCGTCGGCGCCGACGGATGCTCCTGGTCGAGACCGTAGGGCTGGTGCAGGATGTCCCGCTGGCCGCCGACGGCGTGCCGGAGGCAGTCGAGGGCGTCGAGTAGGGTGGACTTGCCGGCGGCGTTGGCGCCGTAGATCGCGGCCACGTGCCGGGTCGAGTCCGCCCAGGAGGTGCCGGGGCGCGGCGTGAGGGTCTTGAGGTCGTTGCGGGTCAGGTCGAGGGCGGCCTCCTCGGCGAAGCATCGGTAGTTGGCGATGGAGAAATCGAGCAACATGCAGATAGTGTGTCATGTGACAGGAGGATTGGGAAGAAATTTCCACAATGAGCACACTGGCCGGCGGCTACGGCGTTCGAGCGCCGTCCTCGCTGTCGACGGGGCTCCCCGGCCGGGTTCGGGCCGGGGAGCCCCGATCGCCTCGGGCGGGCCGGTCAGCGCGTTGCACTCGCCCCGCGCGCCTGACTTTCATGCGGGGCGCCCCGCCCCTCAGGGTCGCGCGGGCCCGGACGGCCTCAGGGCCGCGGGGCGACGGGCGCGATGCCCGCGTAGGAGGCCGCGGCGCCCGCGGACAGGACCGCCGTCGAGCCCGCGCGCATGCCCTCATTCACCGCATCCGGGAAGTCGTGGCCCGCGGCGAGCGCCGCCGCGAGCACGCCGACTGCGGCGTCTCCGGCTCCCGTCGTGTCGACGACCGGTCCCAGGTCGATCGCCGGGACGTGCACCGCGCCCTCGCCCGAGGCCCGCGCGGCGCCGTTCCCGCCGAGCGTCACGAGCACGCGGGGGATGCCCCGCTCGTGCAGCGCCACCGCCGCGGAGACGGCCTCCTCGGCCGTCTCGGGCGCCGGAGCCCCCAGGACGAGCCCGCACTCGCCCTCATTGACGACCAGGACGTCCACGCTCGCCAGCGTCTCCGCCGGGATCGGGTAGACGGGGGCCAGGTTGAGGACCACCCTCGCCCCGGCCGCATGCGTCCAGGCGATGACGGCCTCGTTGACGGCCGGGGGGATCTCGCCCTGCAGGACGACGACGTCGTCGGGCGCGAGCTCGACCTCCGCGGCCGCCTGCTCCCCGGTGACGCGGCCGTTGGCCCCGGCGTCGAGGATGATCGTGTTCTCCCCGACGGCGTTGACGGTGATGAAGGCGATTCCGCTGGTGATCTCCTCGTCCGTGCGCAGGGCGGAGACGTCCACGCCGTGCTCGCGCAGCTCCTCGCGCAGGGCGATGCCCGACGCGTCGCCGCCGACGCGGCCGACGAACAATGCGGTGGCCCCTGCGTGGGCGGCCGCCGCGGCCTGGTTGGCCCCCTTGCCGCCCAGGCGGTAGGTGGTGGAGGTGCCCGAGAGGGTCTCGCCCGGCCGGGGGAAGCGGTCGACCGTGACCGTGATGTCCTGGTTGATGGAACCGACGACGATGACGCGTCCCATGATGAGCTCCTTCGCTTCGGCGGGGTGAGTCGTCACGGGGTGGATCGTAACCGGGGCCGGATCCGGACACAGGATTGCACATGCTGTACATGTGCGATATAAACAGTGTGTGCACATCGTCCTCTCCCGGACGTCCGGGACGCCCATGTACGAGCAGATCGTCGACCAGATCCGTCAGGCCATCTGGTCCGGCGACCTGCCCGCCGGGACCCCGCTGCCCTCGCTGCGCCGGCTCGCGAGGGACCTCGAGGTCTCCCTCATCACCACCACCCGCGCCTACAACGACCTCGCCGCGGCCGGCCTCATCGCCAACCAGGCCGGCCGCGGCAGCTTCGTCCTCCCCCAGGACGAGTCCGAGACCCGCGAACGGCTCCTCGCCCGGCTGGACGCCCAGCTCGACGACGCCGTCGCCACCGCGCGCCTGGCCGGCCTCGACCTGCCCGACCTCCACGAAAGGACCGCACGACGATGGACCGAGAAGAAGCAGACCGGCGGGAAGCCGGCCGAGAAGGAGTGAACGGCCCGGCGCCCGCGGACGCGGCCCGCCCGGCGCCCGCCGGCGCCATCCGCCTGGACGCCGTCGTGCGCCGGCAGGGGACCTTCACCCTGGGGCCCCTCGACATGACCGTGCCCACCGGCATGGTCACCGGCTTCGTCGGGCCCAACGGGGCCGGCAAGACCACCGCCATCAAGGCGATGCTCGGCATGGTCGGCATCGACGCCGGTT
>ERZ773009.1232-NODE-1232-length-18235-cov-8.549945_pt1 | contig 18235 bp, 13 predicted proteins | sample MGYA00580663_ERZ773009 | MGnify/ENA primary metagenome ERZ773009 (study PRJEB29015, sample SAMEA2737969) | human oral metagenome | biome: human oral; feature: human-associated habitat; material: dental | place: China | collected 2026 ... | reverse complement strand
AAGGTCGCCCGAAAATTCCAAACAGCAAACCACCAATTTAGATGGCCACGTGCATTTCGGTTAAAATCATCAAAAGCCATACTTCTTCGGAAGAGGATTCTTTTACGCCTGCGGCTTTCCGCAAAAAGAACAAAGCGTTCGACCAATCTTTATTTTTATACGCTTCGAGCCCGTACACCAAGTCTTCGCCGTACGCATATCGGGAAGCGTCTTGCGTTTGCGCAAAAGATGCCGCGCACAAAAAAAGCGCACAGCACACGGCAAAAAAAGTTTTACCCGATGCTTTCATTTTTTTACGCTCTCCCACTGCAGGGTGCCGTCGAAAAAAGACGAACCCGAAACGATAACGTCTACTCCCGTTTCGGCTACGGTGCGCACATTGCGTCCGTTTACGCCGCCGTCAACCGAAACCGCATAAGCATAACCGTGCTTTTCGCGCAAGCGCACAAGCTCTTTGATTTTTTCCAAACAGGGCGGTATCAGTTTTTGCCCGCCGAAACCGGGATTTACCGTCATGACGAGCACAATGTCGACATAGGGCAACACGGCTTCCAGCGCGCTCACGGGAGTGGAAGGCACCAGGCTGATGCCGGCCTTTTTTCCCAACGCATGAATCCGCTCGATCAAGCGGTGACAGTGGATAACGTTTTCCCAGTGGAAGGTCAGAGAGTCCGCTCCCGCTTCGGCAAAGCTTTCGACATGCTGTTCCGGATTGTTTATCATAAGATGAACGTCAAAGGGCAGCGTCGACATCACGACGGGCGAGGTCGCGGACGACCTCATCAATTACCTCTACACCTCGGAGCAGACGCCGTCCTCCATCGGGCTCGGCGTGCTCGTCAGCCCCGAGCTCGAATGTCTCGGCGCGGGCGGCTTCTTCGTTCAGCCCATGCCGGGCGCATCGGACGATGTGATCGATAAACTCGAGAACAATCTGCGGCTCATCTCCTCCGTCTCCCATATGGTGGAGCAGGGGATGGACGCGCGCGGCATCATCGGCGGTCTGCTCGGAAATTTTGACGACGTGAAGATTCTCTCGGCGACTGATCTTGCGTTCCGGTGCAACTGCTCGAAGAACTACATCACGGATCGCCTTATTACGCTTGGCGCGGATGATCTCGATAGTCTCGTCGAGGACGGCAGGGCGGAGGCGACCTGTCACTTCTGCAGCGCGGCGTATCAATTTGACAAAGAAGAACTCACCGCCATCCGCAATGTCGCGATCAAGATGCGCGCCATGCACGCGCGCGGTGAAAAATGAAGCGACGCACACGGCTCTTGCGGGAGGAACGCTACACGATGGACGGATACGACGTCCGAATCCGTTATAAAAATATCAAGAACCTCTACCTCCGCATCTCGCCTCCGGGCGTCGTGGAAGTCAGTGCGCCGCATCGGATGGAGAATACGGAGATCGAGGGATTTATCAGCCGCAGACGCGCGTGGATTGACGAACGTCTGCGGCTTGTTTGTGCGGCTGCTGAGGCGCAGGAGCGTCGCCGCTACGAGATGGGAGAGACGATCCTCCTGTGGGGCGTCCGGCGCCCGCTCGAAGTGCGTCCGCTCCTGCGCGGCAAAGCGTATGCGGCGCATGTAGACGGACAGATTCTCCTCTATGTGCCGCCCGATGCGGATGTGGAGGATCGCGCCGCCGCGGTGCGCGCTTTTTACCGGGCGGAACTTGCCGCCGCGATCGCGCGCGTTGTTCCCGAATGCGAGCACATCGTAGGAAAACACGCCGCCGCATGGCGCATCCGCGCGATGAAAACACGGTGGGGAAGCTGCAACACGCACACCGCGTCCATCACGCTGAACCTCGCGCTCGCACGCTATGAGCGCCGCGCCCTCGTCTATGTCATCCTCCATGAGCTCACGCATCTGTGGGTGCGCGGACACGGCGCCGCGTTCCACGCGCGCATGGATCGTTACCTTCCCGATTGGCGTGACGTGCGCCGCGCTCTCAATGCTCGGGCACGGGAGGACGAGGAGGGGCGCTGAACGTCGGTGCATGGGCGCGTATAGTTCGGCTAAAATGCAGGCAAATCGCATTTTAGCCGAAAAAATTTTCCATACCGGGGATTTTGTGGAATAAAAAGTTGCAGAATCGCACAAATTATATTACAATAAAACAAAATAAGAAGACAGAACTCATGCACAAGGGGGCGGAGGAACGGAATGACGATAGAGATGCTGCGCAGCCGTTTCGCCGCCCTTTCGCGCCGTGATATGCACATGGGCGCAGCCTTGCTCGTTGCCGCGGCGGCGCTTCTCTATCTCGTGCAGACGCCCGCCTCGTCCGCAGTGATTGAGCCGCCTATGCAGATGCGCGCGCAGGAAGAGGACGAGACGCGGGAGATCGTCGGACTGGACGCGGCGGCACGTCGTCCCGAGCTGCGCAATCCCTTTACCTACGCACACGAGACACGCGGCGAAGGGGCGCATACGGCGGGGACGGCACCGCCACCGGATGAGAAGCGGGCGGGCGCGGTGGAGAATTCCGCGCCGCTGATGCTCGCAGACCGCATGTCCGCGCCTACCGCCGCATTGCCGGGCGGAACGGCACAGCCCGCCAAGGAGATGCGCCCGATCCTGCGCGGTACGGTGACGGGGGCGGACGGCAGATGCATTGCCATCCTTGCGATGGGGGAGGAGAGCGCCGCCGTTGCAGCGGGTGATACATGGCGGGACTATGCGGTGGAGGATGCCCACGATAATGCCGTGACACTGCGGCGCGGAGCTGAGACACTGACGCTGCGGCGGGAATAGGAGCGGACATATGAAGCGTTTCGTCATCATGTGGCTCGCTTGTCTTGCCCTCCTCGTTCCCGCACGGCTCTATGCCGCGCCCGTGACCATCGACGTGACGGGCGGCGATGTCCGCACCGTTCTGCTCGCTGTCGCGCGCATGGGCAACGTGCCGCTCATCGTGGACGACGGCGTGACGGGCGCGGTGACGGCGCATCTGACGGGCGAGCCGGAGGAGCTGCTGCATCTCATTGCGGCGGCGCGCGGCATTCATATTGAGCGGCGCGGCGACGTATTCCTCGCGCTCGGTGCGGAGGCACGCACGGAGAATCGCCGCGTACACATCTATCCCGTACGTTTTGCTGACCCCGAGGAGCTGGCATATGCCGCAAATTTATCCCTTAGTGGTGAAGGAAAACGCGGAAACATGTCGAAAACTAACGATGAGAGTGGAAATGAGGTCTCAGCGTCCGATACCGGGCGGCGTGTGCTCGTCGATACCGCGACGAACACCCTCCTCTTTTACGGTACGGAAGCTGAGGCGTTTGCTGTGCGCGAAATTATTTCCGCGCTCGACGTGAAACCGCGGCAGGTATCGCTCGAGGCACGCGTCGTCTCCGTCTCGAAGGCGGCGGCAAAGCAGATCGGGGTCGACTGGACGTGGTCGGCGCTCCCACAGTATCCAAGCGTCGATGCCGGCGGACGCGTCACCGGGCGCAGCACCGGCGGCAGAACGGGGACGAGCGCACCGGGCATCATACGGTTCGGCAGAGGTCCTGCGGGCGTCCCGTATGAATTTTATTATTCGGCGGCGATCAGTGCGCTCATCACGGACGGCAAGGCAAAGATGCTCGCCCGTCCGAACGTGACCACGGTGCAGGGGCGCGAAGCCCTCATCAACATCGGCGCCGAGGTGCCCGTCCCGCGCACAACGATGTCCGATCATGTGACGACCAGCGCGATCGACTACCGCGAAGCGGGGATCATCCTGCGCTACACGCCGCGCGTAACGGCGGACGGCACGATCACAGCGCGCGTCCACACGGAAGTCAGCACCCCCGTCTACGTCGAGGAGCTCAAAGCGTATCGCTTTCAAAAGCGGAGTGCGGATACGACAGTGCGCCTGCGCGATGGCGAGACGATGGTGATCGGCGGGCTCATCGACAGCGACGAGTCGCGTTCGCTCTCAAAGATTCCGTTTCTCGGCGATCTGCCCGTCCTCGGTGCATTTTTCCGCAGTGTGCGCACGAACAAAACGGAGTCCGAGCTGATGATATTCCTCACCGCCCGCGTTTTAGATGAGAATTGATATTTGCAGGAAGCAAAGAAAAGAGGAGATGTAAGTGGCGATTAGAATACTTCTTGCGGACGATCATGCGCTGCTCCGCCAGGGGATCAAGCGCGTGCTGAATTTTGAGGACGACCTCGAGGTCGTCGGCGAGGCGGAGGACGGACAGGAAGCCCTCGCGCGGACACTTATGCTGAAGCCCGACATCCTCCTGCTCGACATCAACATGCCGGGGCTGACGGGACTCGAGGTCACGAAGCAGCTCAAACAGGCGCGCTCGCGGACGAAGATCATAGCCCTCACCATCCATGACAGCGACAACTACGTCCTCGAACTTCTCAAGAACGGCGCGCTCGGCTACCTCCTCAAGGATGTCGAGCCAAATGTGCTCATCAAGGCGATCCATATGGTCAACGAGGGCAATCCCTTCGTCTATCCCAAACTTGCCGAACGGCTCTTCGGCAGTACGGCGGTCTACGGTGATGTGAGCCGCATGGCGAAGGAGATCTGGGATGAGAGCCGCGGCGAGCGGCTGACCCCGCGCGAGATGGATGTGCTTGGCTGTATCGCAAAGGGACTGTCGAACCAGGACATCGGCAAGGCACTGGGACTCAGCGAAAAGACGGTGAAAAACCACCTCACGAGTATCTTCCATAAGCTCAAGGTCAATGATCGCACGCAGGCACTTGTATACGTTCTTAAAAATAAAATAGTCACTTTGGAATAAAAAGAAGCGGTTCACATGAAATTGATGTGAACCGCTCATTTTATATTGTTTTCTGAAAAAAGAATAAAGAAAAAGAGCCGCCGGCAATCCACTGCTCGGGCGTGCTCTTCTTCTTGGAAAGGGATGCTCGCAGGTCGGGAAAACCTGCGGCTTGAGAAATGGGATGTAAGGACTTTGCCTTACAAGAGGAACGCAGGGAGACGTTCCTTTAGAGGGATGATCAACAGGGTGAAGATGTCGGGGAGGACGTTTCGTATCCCTGTTGACATTTGCATCATACCATATTGATTTCGAAAAAATTTGTGACTAAAGTCACGAAAAAACAAAATAATTCGATTAAAAATCGATTCATATAATAATGGCTTACGTTAAAATAGTGGGGCAGCAGAAAGCCGGAGAATTGAAACGATTCTATGTAAGAACCGGCACATCCTCTCTAAAATATAACACCCGACTGCGTTGCTTTTTGTGTGAAAGAATCGTATAATGTGAGATAAGGGTTATCAAGTGGAGGCGCACCCGGAAAGAGCGTTTCCCGGAGGGAGACATCCCTTCTTTGGTGATGGAGGAGGAATATTCATGAATGATTACTTAAGAATCGCTCAGGTCATCGGACGTGAGATCATTGATTCGCGCGGCAATCCGACCGTCGAGGCGGAAGTCGTTCTCGTCGACGGAACGATCGGACGCGGCGCATCTCCCTCGGGTGCGTCTACGGGCGAGTTCGAAGCGCTCGAACTGCGCGACGGCGACAAGTCGAAATACGGCGGCAAGGGGGTTTCCAAAGCCGTTGAGAACGTCAACGAGAAGATTGGTCCCGCACTCGAGGGACTCGAGGCAGCCGACATCTACGCGGTTGATCAAGCGATGTTCGACGTAGACGGCACGAAGGATAAATCGAACCTCGGCGCGAACGCAATCCTCGCAGTCTCCATCGCGGCGTCCGATGCAGCTGCGAAGTCCGAAGGCATTCCTCTCTATCGCTTCTTCGGCGGACTTCAGGCGAATGTCCTGCCCGTGCCGATGATGAACATCCTCAACGGCGGCGCACATGCGACGAACTCCGTCGATACGCAGGAGTTCATGATTATGCCCGCGGGTGCACCCACGTTCCGTGAGGCGCTCCGCTGGTCGACCGAGGTGTTCCACGCGCTCCAGTCCCTCCTCAAGAAGGAAGGCAAGACGACAGCGGTCGGTGACGAGGGCGGCTTTGCGCCCGATCTTGACTCCGACGAGGATACGATCGAGCACATCCTCAAGGCGATCGAGGCGGCAGGATATAAACCGGGCGAGGACTTCGTGCTCGCGATGGATGCAGCATCCTCCGAGTGGAAGGATAAGGAAAAGGGCAAGGGATTCTACCATCAGCCGAAATCCGGCAAGAAGTTTACGTCCGATGAGCTCATCAAGCATTGGGAATCGCTCGTCAACCAGTTCCCAATCTACTCCATCGAGGATGGTCTCGACGAAGAGGACTGGGACGGCTGGAAGGCGATGACGAAGGCTCTCGGACACAAGGTGCAGCTTGTCGGCGACGACCTCTTCGTTACGAACACGGAGCGTCTGAAGAAGGGCATTGAGATCGGCGCTGCAAACTCCATCCTCATCAAGCTCAATCAGATCGGCTCTGTCTCCGAGACGCTCGAGGCGATCAAGATGGCGCACAAGGCGGGATATACCGCCGTCACGTCCCATCGCTCGGGCGAAACCGAGGACACAACGATCGCGGATCTCGCCGTTGCGCTCAACACCGCACAGATCAAGACGGGCGCACCGTCGCGTTCCGAGCGCGTCGCGAAGTACAACCAGCTCCTGCGCATCGAGGAAGAACTCGGCGCAAGCGCGGTCTATCCCGGCAAGCGCGCATTCAGCTTCATGAAGTAAGAGTCCCTTTAGGACAATAGAAAAACCACCGCTGCGGCGGTGGTTTTTCTTGTGGGGTGCGCGTATCTTCAGAGGACTGTTACAATCTCCGCTAGCCCCTTACGCACCTCATGCCGCGGCGAGGGTACTCCCTTTTCGGTCGGATAGCCGACAGGGAAGACAGCGATGAGGTCGTAGTCCGCCATTTCGGGGAAGAACTCCTTGAGCTTCGGCGCATCGAAATGACCGACCCATGTCGAACCGAGCCCCTCGTTGTGAATGGCGAGCATGATCTGCGTCGCGACGATGGCAGCGTCAACGTCGGCGAAATTGCGCTCGTCGTACTGCCGTACCCATGCGTCGTCCGGCTTGCCGCCGACCACGAGGAAGAGCCCCGCGCCAAAGGTGAATTTCGTCGTCTCCCCGAGTTTTGCACGCGCCTCCGGGCTTTGCAGCGCCCATACCTTGAACGGCTGCTTATTGACTGCCGTCGGCGCAAGCCGTGCCGCCTCGAAGATGCGCCCCGTCACATCGTGTGGGATCTCCTTGTCCGAAAGCGCGCGGCAGGAGAACCGCTCTTTGATGAGTTCGCTGTATTCCATATGATGACCTCCTCGATTACCGGATATATTCATTATACCACAGGACGAAAATCTTTTTCAGCAGAAAATAAGAAATCCATGTTATTCTGAGCATATTATCATATGGGGAATGAGGTGCAATATGCGGAAGAAATTCTCTGCGGCGCTTGCAGTCGCCGTCCTTGCGGCGGGGATGTTTGTTCCAATGCCGCGCGCGCAGGCAATCGACGCGTGGGCGATCGCGGCACAGGCACTCGGCGTATTCGGTGCATATAAGTCGTCACTCGCCGCCGTGCTCGCGATGGGCAACGATGTCCATGCGCAGGTGGAGAGCAGGCGGCAGGATCTCGCGGAGCAGGGGCGGGCAAAGAACGAAAGCGACATTCATCTCGTGGACGGCATCATGGAACGTCTCGTAGAGCACGGCGATTATGTGCTGCGTGCGAACTCCCTGCCCTTTACATGGGCACTGACAGACAGTCCTGTCTTTAACGCGGCGTGCTATCCGACGGACTATGTGACGATCAACTGCGGGCTTGTCCATGGGCTGAACGGCAACGTAGACGAGCTGGCCGCCGTCCTCGGACACGAAATGACGCACGGACTCCGCCAGCACAGCGCACACAACTATGCCAAAGCTGCGGCGCAATATTATGGTCTGGCGTTTCTCAATATGAATACAGGACTCATGGACTGGGGAAAGATGAATGCCCTTGTCAACTATTCGATTGCCAAGAATGTTACGCTCCCTACGGAGTACGAGGCGGACGAGGGGGGCTTCCGCATCATGACGAGCGCGGGGTTCAATCCCGGCGGCGGCGCGGCGGCAATGGCACGTATGGGCTATTATCTCACCTACGAGACGCAGGAGCTGCAGGAGTACCAAGATCCGACACAGAAAGATCTCCCGCAGGACGATTTTTCCGACCATCCCGCGACGGAAAAGCGTGAAAACCGTCTTGCGCAGTATATGACCGACTACAGCGCGGGGCACGTCACGGTCAAAGACCGCAAGACGGTCTGCATCGATGGTACGCCGCTTTTCACCGTAACATGGACGGACGAGAACTACGACAACAGCCCGGAGAATGCATATCTCGCCGCCGGGGCACTCGCCCGTGCCTTTCATGATTTTGACAGCGCCGAGGATTGGGGGATTGTCCTCACACGTGACGGCGGCGTGACGATGCGCGGTGATGCGCGCGTGAACGAGCTGCTGTACTATTTTTTGAAGACGTCGCATACGGGGGCGCAGCTGCGTGACCTCGTGCAGGCGGCATATGCGGGCGAGACGGCGAGCGGCGCGCGGGAGAAGCTGCGTGCCGAGGAACAGGCACGTGCGGATGCCCGCGCAAAGGAACGCGCGGCAGTGGAGGCGGCGGATGCCAAGGCGATCGAAAAGATGCGCGAAAACAGCGACGCCTATAGCGACTACGGCGACACGGCGCGCGCCCTCGCCCTCATGGAGCGCGTCTTTGCCTCCCCCAATGACAAGGATCGCGCGCTCAGCTACGTGATTCGCGCCCGTGCCTATGCCGCGCGCGGTGATGCCGCCGCCGCACTCCGTGATGCCGACCGGGGCGTCGCCGAGGGCGAGAAGAACGTCCTCACATGGGTGAATCGCGCGGATGTGCGGCGTACGCTCGGCGACCGGGAGGGCGCGCTCTCCGACTGCATGAAGGCGATGGGAGTGGACGCGAAGAGCCCGTATGCCTACCTCATCGCGGGGGAACTTTATGACGAGATGGAGGATACCGCGCAGGCACAGACGTATTTCAAGAAACTCTACGAAGTCGAGCCGCGTGCCGCTGTGCGCATTCCGGACAGCTATTTGAAGGATATCGACAAGAAAGCGTACGATAAGCGCATGAAGGAGCAGAAGCAGGCGCGCGAAGAACGGGAAAAGGCTCTGAGAGAGAAAAATAAAAAGGAAAGCAAAATAAAGTCCTGAGTATTCGAAAAGGGCTGCTGTACGAGCGGATGAATTGCCGTGCAGCAGCCCTTTTCTCGTGGATGATGCCCGCACAGCAATGTGTCTCATTGCCGGTACACCTCGTATGGGGATACCTCCCTGTGTTGCGCAGCTATATATCCCGATATATAAAATGCATATACAATAAAAGGTTTTTTGCAAAATATATCGAAATAATAAAATTGTTGTGCATTCATTGTAACCATAGGACTTCTTTACTGTACTTACACAATGAGATGAAGTCCGCAGTCAGGAGGAATCGTTATGACAAAAGAACTGCCGAAAGCTCCGCCGCCAAAACAAGAGGCCGGGGGCTTCCTTGGGTGGATCGAGCGCATGGGTAACCGCATCCCCGACATCACGATGCTGTTCATCTGCGCGTTCGTCATCACCTGCGTGCTGTCCGCCATTTTATCGCAGATGCATTTCGACTACATCCACCCGTCCACGCACGAGCCGATCACGGTCAAAAATATGCTGGACGCGGACGCGCTCATTACGCTGCTGACGAAGATGGTGACGAACTACACGGGCTTCCCGCCGCTCGGCATGGTCATCGTGGCGACACTCGGCATCGGCATCGCGGACGGCTCCGGCTACATCAACACGGGGATTCGCAAAATCCTCGCCGTGACGCCGAAGCGTCTCATCACGCCGATCATCATCATCGTCAGTATGCTCAGCCACATCGCGGCGGACTCCGCATACATGCTCATCATCCCCATCGCCGGCTATATGTTCTATGCCACGGGCAAGCACCCGCTGGCGGGCATCGGCGCGTCCTTCGCGGGCATGGCGGGCGCGTTCGCCGCGAACTACACCCCCGCGGCGATTGACCCCATCATTCAGGGATTTACCCAGACGGCAGCGCAGATCATCGATCCGTCGTACGAGGTCAACGTCCTCTGCAACTATTTCTTCGCGTTCGGCGCGACCTTCCTCGTTATCCCGAGCTGCTGGTGGGTGACGGAAAAAGTCGTCGAGCCGTGGTGCCGCCGCTCCTGCCCCATAGACGCGGATATTGAAGTCGAATCGCACGACTTCTCCTTCACGCCGCGCGAGAACCGCGCTTTTTATACGGCGACCGCCGTGCTCGTCCTGATGCTGGCGGGTCTTGTCATCCTGCTCCTGCCCGAGGACTCGATGCTGCGCGATCCCGCGGGCAATATCGCGAGCTTTAAGGCGCCCGTGATGCAGTCAATCGTCGCGCTCATCTTCCTCTACGCGGCAGCGGTCGGCATCGTCTATGGCATCATCAGCGGCAAATTCCGCTCGTCGAAAGACTTCACGCGCTCCATGGAGAACATCGCGCAGACGCTTCTCCCCATCATCGTATTTTACTTCTTTGCCGCGCAGTTCATGTATGTGTTCGGCGCGTCCGGCATCGGCGCTCTGCTTGCCATCGCGGGCGCGGAGTTCCTAAAATCCCTCGCGCTGCCGCCGCAGGTGACGATTTTCGGCATCATCCTCTTCGTCGGAATGCTGAACCTCATCATCACGTCGGCATCGGCAAAATGGGCGATCCTCGCGCCGATCTTCGTGCCGATGCTCATGGCGGTTGGCATCGCGCCGGAGCTGACGCAGGCGGCGTTCCGCGTCAGCGACTCCGCCGTCAACGTCTGCACGCCGATGTTCGCGTTCTACCCGCTCATCATCGTCTACTGCCAGAAATACTATAAGGCGACGGGCGTCGGCACGCTCAGCTCGCTCATGCTGCCGTACACGGCAACACTGCTCATCACGCTGACGATCACGCTCTATCTCTACTGGTTCCTCGGCATCCCGCTCGGCTTCCAAGCGGACTATGTGTATCCGCGTGTGATATTTTAACTTCGATTGAAAGGAGACTCCCATGACCGACCGTGAAATCGAAGATGCGCTCGTCGCGCGTTTTCTCCGCTACATCAAAGTGCCGTCGCAGAGCGAGGCGAACGGCGGAAGGAAGGTGCCGAGCACCGAGAGCCAATGGGATATGGCACATTTGCTCCAAAAGGAGCTTAGAGAGTTCGGCGCAGAGGACATCTCCCTGAGCGAGTACTGCGTCCTCACGGCGCGCCTGCCGGCAAATCTGCCCGCCGGAGCGCCGCCCGTCCCCGCCATTGGATTCTGCGCGCATATGGACACGGTGGACGTCTCGCTCAGCCCCGTCGTGAAACCGCGCCGCCTGCGCTACGAGGGCGGCGACATCGTACTGAACGAAAGTGAGAACATCGTCATGCGCGCGGCGGAGCACCCGGAGCTCGCGCCGTACGTTGGGCAGGAGCTCATCGTGACCGACGGCACGAGCGTCCTCGGCGCGGACAACAAGGCGGCAGTCGCGAACGTCATGACCGCGCTCGCGACACTTGCGGGTGATCCCGCCATCCCGCACGGCGATCTCTATGTCGCCTTTGTCCCCGACGAGGAATGCGGACTTTGGGGATCGAAGAATATGGACTTCACGAAGTTCCCCGTCGCCTACGCCTATACGATCGACTGCTGTGCCCTCGGCGAGGTCGTCTATGAGACGTTTAACGCCGGCAGTGCGACCGTGACCATCCAAGGCGTGAGCGCCCATCCCATGAGTGCGAAGGGGGTGCTTGTCAACCCGACGCTGCTCGCCGTCGATTTCGTCAACCTCTTTGACCGTAAAGAAACGCCGGAATGCACCGAGGGCACGGAGGGCTATATCTGGTGTCAGACCATTCGCTCCAATCCGAGCACGGCGGTCGTCGAGCTCAACATCCGCGACCACGACAAGGCGCGCTACGAGGGACGCAAGCGGCTCATCCTCGAAAATATCGAAAAGCTGCAAAAGAGTGAGCCGCGCGCGCGTGTGACGTACACGATGGAGGACACCTACGGGAATATCGCGGACGCCGTGACGGATGCGAACCGCAGTGCCATCGACAACCTCTATGAGGCGATGAAGCGGCTCGGTATCACGCCCAAGACCATCGCGATGCGCGGTGGCACGGACGGGTCTTTCATCTCGACGAAGGGCATTCTGACGCCGAATTATTTCACGGGCGCACTAAACTTCCACTCGAACTGCGAGTTCCTCCCGATCCCCTCGCTGCGCAAATCGTATGAGGTGACGATGGAGCTGATTGCACTGGCGTGCGAAAAGGCAAAATAGTCGGCGAAGCGAAAGAACTCCTGATATTGTAAAAAGGCTGCTGCATGAATGCATTTTAGCACGCGTGCAGCAGCCTTTTTTTCAATCAGCCGCGCCGCCACCATGCATAGCACAGAGCCGCACACGCGACGACGGCGACATCGACGACGCCGTAGGTGAAGGGAAAACCGCAGGTGACGGCGACAATGCCGAGCCCTGCCGCGGCGAGTCCGACGCTGATGTCGAGCGACCAAAAATAGGTCGCCGTCGCAACGCCTGCGCGTGCGGGCGGCGCGCTGCGCACCGCGAGCGTCTGGAATGCGGGCGTTGCTGCGCCGAACCCCATGCCGAGGAGCACTGCCGCCCCGAGCAGAGACAGTATGTCCGATGCATGTCCGAGACAGAAGAGACCGATCGCAAAGAGCAGCAGCCCCGGATAGACCACATAGTCCGCGCCCTTGCGGTCAAAGATGCGCCCCACGAAGGGGCGCGTCACGACGATCGCGCCCGCATAGCACGCGTAAAAGAGACTTGTCTCCTCCGCGAGCCCGAGCGAGCGCGCATAGAGCGGGATGAAGGTGAGCACGCTTCCGTAGGCGAAGAACGTAATACCCGCGACGGCGGCGGGTGCAAGGGCTTTTCGTTCGATGAATGTTTCGACAGAGAGCTTCCGCATTTGCCCCTGCGGCAGGATGATTTCATCCGGCAGACGGAATGAACTCGCCGCGATCGCACAGGCGGCGAGCGCGGCGAGCAGGGCAAAGAGCGTCGCATCGGAAAAATACGCGAGCAGCAGCAGACCTACGAGCGGCCCCACGACCATGGCGAGATTCGTCGAGAGGGCGAAATAACCGATGCCCTCGCCCTTGCGCACCGCCGGGAGCATCATTGCCGCGAGCGTCGCCGCCGTTGTCGTCGACACAGCGAAGATCACGCCGTGCAGCAGCCGCAGCCCGTAGATTGCCGACAGCGATGCGGCAAAGACAAACGCCGCCATTACGAAGAAGAACGCGAGGAGTACGGTGTGCATGAGTTTTCGCTTGTTCACCGCGTCGATGATGAGTCCCGCGAACGGCCGCGTGCTGATCGTGCCGATTTGGAAGAATGTCATCGCAAGCCCCGCCTCCACTTCGCCGCCGCCGTACTCGGTCATGATGACGATGGGCAGTGCCGCGATCATCGCGTACTGCGCGATGTAGAGGAGGAAATTGCTCAGACTGATCCCGAGAAATTCCTTCGTCCATAATGGTTCGCGCGGCTGTGTATTCATATGTATGTCTCCCCCCCCCCCGTTCCGATTCCCGATCTCCAATATACTACGACTGCAGGTGTCTGTAAAGCCGCACATAAAAATGTCCGGATAATTCTTCGTATGAGATGATATTCTCATGAAAATAAAAGAAAAATATTATTAAATATAAGTAACAAAACGCCGTTGATCTTATCATTGAGGGATACAGTGAAGATAAACGGTATTTTTTCGATAATGATTTATGGGAAATAAGTCCGGGGGAACTTATCCAAACAGGGAGGAATACGCCGATGTGTTACATGGGGAGCGGCGGAATGAAGATACGGAAATATTTGTTTGCGGCGCTCGCCGCAGGATGCGGTCTGTCCGCATGGTGGGGAACAGTCGCCGCGGCGGCGGAGGAGCCGGTCGCAGAGACGGCAAGCCCGCAGAAGTCCGGCATTTGGGTGAGCCGCTATACATTTATCGGCGAGAATCCTGTACCGGAGGAAGAGCTGCAAAAAATCCTCGTCATGCATCGGCATCGCTGCATGACGCCGGAAGAGCTTGACAGCGCGGCGCAGGAAGTGACGAAATATCTGCGCTTGCAGGGGCACTTTGTCGCGTTCGCCTATGTGCCGCCGCAGCGCTTTGAACGCGGCGTTGTCGAGATGCGCATCGTTCCGGGGCACTACGATACCATTATCATTAATAATACTTCTTACCTAACAGATCACGCAATTCGCCGCGAGATGGGCGTCACGACCGGCGATGCGGTGAAAAAAGAACCGCTGAACCGCGGCGTGTGGCTGACGAGTGACCTCTCACGCGTTGAGGCGCGCACACAGCTGAAGGCGGGGAGCAGGCAGGGCACGACCGATCTTGTCGTAAATGTGAAGCCCAAGGGCAACCGCATGTGGGGGTACGTCGGCATCGACAACGGCGGGTATCGCTATACGGGACGTTACCAGTACAGCGCATTCTTCAACTACGCGAGCCCGTTCCGGCAGGGCGACCTCTTCTCCATCGGCGGCGTCCGGAGCAACGGCGACATGTGGTCGGGCTCGGTCTCCTATGTGACACCCGTTGCAAAGCAGGGGGAGAAGCTCGGCATCAGCTACGCGCGCTCGCATTATACGCTTGGCGGCGCATTCGCGGCACTTGGATATATCGGTTCTGCCGAGACCCTCAGCGTTTGGTGGCAGCACAATTTCCGCCGCAGCCGCAATTTCAACCTCTACGGAACCGTGCGGCACGATTGGAAGGATCTGGACGAGAGTGCGTCGAGCATGTTCTACAAGAACCCGAAAAAGGCAAGCAACTGGGTCTTCGGCATCAACGGCGACAGCATCGACAGTTTTTGGACGGGCGGGCGCAGTACCTTCGCTCTGAACTACACGCACGGCGATATTCGATTTGACGATGAGATGCAGCGCCTCGCCGACCGCATGACTGCGCGGACGGGCGGGCATTTCGGCAAGTACAATCTCTCGCTCACGCGCCTGCAGAACGTGCGCGATCGGCTTGCGCTCTACCTCAGCTACAGCCGCCAATGGGCGGAGAAGAACCTCGACGCATCGGAGAAAATGTCACTTGGCGGTCCCTACGGCGTGCGTGCCTATCCGCTCGGCGAAGCGTCGGGCGACGACGGTTGGATGTGGACGTCCGAGCTGCGTTGGAACCTGCCTACGGGCGAGGGGGATAAAAATATCTGGCAGCTCATCGCTTTCGCTGACGGCGGGCATGTGGACAGTTATCATAACGGTGCGCCCGCGGGACAGCCGAACGGACGGAGTTTATATGGGGCGGGCATCGGCGTGAACTGGAGCAATGAGGCGAACTGGGTGGCGCACCTGCACTACGCGCGGCGCATCGGCGGCGCGCGTGCACTCTCTGAGCGCGACATCGGCGGACGGTTCTGGTTCCAACTCTATAAATTTTATTGATTCGTAATATCATATCGTGGGGAAATATGCGGCGTCCGGGGGGATATCCGCAGCTTGGCATCAATGGGGGAAATGTTATGCGTATCCAAAGAACACGCCGTCGGGCTGAAAAACGAAATACTTTTTTGGTGACACTACAGGATCGGATTCGCCGGCACCTCGGCGGCGGCATCGGTGCGGTCACGGCGGGGGCATTTATGCTCGTGGGAAGCGGACACGCCCTTGCACTGCCCCAGGGCGGTGAGGTCGCTGCGGGTGCCGCAGAGATTGCGCAGCACGCCGCGGAGATGGCGATCACGCAGGCGACGCAGAATGCCGTCATCAACTGGAACTCGTTTAACATCGGCGCGGGTGAGCGCGTCAATATCCTTCAGCCGAACGCACAGGCGGCGCTGCTCAACCGCGTTCTCGGCGGCAGCCCGTCCGAGATCTTCGGCACGCTGCAAGCGAACGGGCGCGTGTTCCTCGTCAACCCTGCGGGCGTTCTCTTTGCCCCGGGCGCACATGTCGACGTCGGCTCGCTCGCCGCGTCCACGATGAACATCACGAACGCCGACTTTATGGCGGGACGCTACGCCTTCCTCGGCGCGTCGGACGGGAAGGTCATCAACCGCGGCTCGCTTATCGCGCAGAATGAAGGAACAATCGCTCTCCTCGGCCGGGATGTCCACAACGAGGGCGTCATTGTCGCACGCAAGGGGACGGTCGCGCTCGCTGCGGGGGAAGCGGTGACGCTCGACTTCAACGGCGACGGCAAGGTCGGCGTTATCCCCGGGGAAGCAGCGCTCGCGCAGGTCGTCGAGAACAAGGGGCTCGTCGAGGCGGACGGCGGTCTCGTCTTTATGTCCGCGGCGGCGGGTGACGCGCTCACGAGTTCCGTCGTCAATCAGGACGGCATTGTGCGTGCGGGCAGTGTGAACGGCAGGACGGGTACGATCCGCATGACTGCGGGAGAGGTGCGCCTTGGCGCGGGAAGCCGTACGGACGCGGGCGGCGCATCGGGCGGACAGATTGAGATCGGCGGGGGCTGGCAGGGCTCGGGAGACCTCGCGCACGCGCGGAATGTCAGCATCGCGCAGGGCGCGGAGGTGCACGCCGACGCACAGACGGACGGCGGCACGGGCGGCACCGTTGCCGTATGGTCGGACGGGCGCACGGACTTCCGCGGCGCGATCTCTGCGCGCGGGAAAGGCACAGGCGCGGGCGGAAAAATCGAGACCTCGGGGCGCAGCGTTTATATCACGGGCGATGTGAACGCCTCCTCGGAGCGCGGCAAAGCGGGCGAATGGCTGATTGATCCGGGCAACCTTGTTGTACGCAACCTCACGGGGAGTGAAACGGAAACGGATTCGCTTACCGATGCGCAGCGCGTCAGCAGTACGCTGAGCGGCGGGACGTCGGTAACGGTACAGACGGCAGGCGGCGATAACGGAGCTAATGACTACAGCTTGACCGTGCAGGACAACATCACGAAGACGTCGGGCGGCGACGCAACACTGACGCTGAAGGCGACGGGAAGTATTGCATTGAACGCCGACATCACTTCTGCGGCAGGGAAGCTTAATCTCGATATTATATCCGATACGAACCATCTGGGCGGGGGCAACTTCAGCATCGCAAATGGCAAGCAGCTCAAGACATTCGGCGGCGACCTTAAGATCCACGGCGGTGTTGTAGAGAATGATATCGGATTTGCCAATTCACCAAATATGGGGACATCCGGCGTAGATATTGGCAGCGCTGTGATTGATACACGCGACGGCGGCGGTACGGGCGGTACGGTCGAGATGGCGGGCAGTACGACAACGACTGACGCAGGTGTGAAGCTCTCCGGTACGCAGATTCAAACCGGAACGGGAAAAGTCACGATTGTCGGCAAGTCGGGAAGCGGAAAAGGTATCTCCATCGACGGCGGTTCAAACATCACAACGCGCACGGTCGAGCTGCGCACGGATTCGCTCGACCTGCAGGGCACGATCACGGGCGATGCCGATCCCGCAGGCTCAGCGAAGGTTTGGACGCTCACAGCAGGGAAGACCATCAACTTCGGCGCGGGGGCGGGCGGACTTGAGCTCGCGGGCAATACGTTCTCGAGCGCGGGCAAGATAACGAATTTCTATAAGAACATCGTCGGCGATGCAAATCAAGCGGCAAATATCGCGGTAAGCGGCGTGACGGCGGATCATGACCTCGCGCTGTATTCCGGCGCAGGCACGCTGACGGTCGGCGGCGCGGTCAATGCCGCAGGCCATGCGCTGACACTCGGGTCGAAGAACGCAATCACGGGGGCGGGCGTCCTCACGGCGGACGCGCTCGTGCTCGACGCGGCGGATGCGACCGTAAACCTCACGGGCACGCATCAGCTCGGAAAGCTCGACGGCAAGGCGAAGGGGCTCGCGCTTAAGAACGGCACGAATCTCAAGGTCGGCGCCGATACGGGGCTGACGACTTCGGCGGGCGGCGCAAGTCTCGACGTGACGGGCAGCCTCACCGTCGGCGCGCGCGGCATGACGAACGGCGCGGGCGCGCTCTCCCTGAAGGCGAGCGGAACATTGACGCTCGACCCGAATGCCGAGGTCAAATCGACGGGGGCGGTGGCAACCGCACTCGAAGCTGGCGCCGTCAGCTTTGGCACGGACAGCAAGGTATCGACCGCAGGCGGAACAATCAAAGTCAAGACAGATGCGCTGACGCTCCCCACAGGAGCGCAGGGCACGCTTTCGAGTGCAGACGGCGCGGTCACGGTCGAGACCAGGACGGCGGGCAAGACAATGTCCGTCGGCGC
>ERZ773009.1231-NODE-1231-length-18245-cov-3.463222_pt1 | contig 18245 bp, 16 predicted proteins | sample MGYA00580663_ERZ773009 | MGnify/ENA primary metagenome ERZ773009 (study PRJEB29015, sample SAMEA2737969) | human oral metagenome | biome: human oral; feature: human-associated habitat; material: dental | place: China | collected 2026 ... | reverse complement strand
CGCACGCTGCCCGAGGCGATGGGCACCAGCCCCGTGAGGGTCCCGGCGATCGTCGACTTGCCCGATCCGGACTCGCCCACCAGCCCCAGGACCTCGCCCGGCGCGATCGTCAGTGAGGCGTCGTGCACGGCGTGGACCGTGCGGCGCCCGTTGCGGTACACGACGTTCAGTCCCTCAACGGCGACGACGGGCTCGGCCATTCCCTTGGCCAGCACCTCGGACTCACGGGCGACCGCGGCGAAGGGGTCCTCCTGGCGCAGGGAGTCCAGGCGGGGCACGGCGGCGAGCAGCTCGCGGGTGTACTCGTGCCTGGGCCTCTGGAAGATCTCGCGCACGGCAGCGCGCTCGACAATGCGTCCGTGGCGCATGACGGCGACGTCGTCGGCCACATCAGCGACGACGGCCATGTCGTGGGTGATGAGGAGGACCGCCACGCCCTCGTCCCGGGTCAGGGAGCGCAGCAGGTCGAGGATCCCCGCCTGGACGGTGACGTCGAGTGCGGTGGTGGGCTCGTCGGCGATGAGGACCGGCGGGTCGCAGGCCATGGCCAGGGCGATGCAGGCGCGCTGCAGCTGGCCGCCGGAGAGCTGGTGGGGGTAGGAGCGGGCGATGCGCTCGAGCACTTCACCATCGGCACGGTCAGCAGTGTCAGCACTGTCCGCGCTGTCCTTCCCGCCCGTACCGCCGCCCAGCCCCACTCGGGCGAGCAGCTCACGCACCCTGGCGTCGATCTCGGCGCGGCTGAGCCGGCCTGACCGGCCTGACGGACCTGACCGGCCGGGTCGGCCGGGTCGCCGTCGACCCCCGTCACCGGCCGGGGAGCCGGCCTCCGGTCCGGCGCTCGCGTGAGCCCTCCGGAAGGCGTCGGGGTGGGCGCGCACGGCCTCCCCGATCTGGAAGGCGATGGTCTCCAGCGGGTCCAGGGCTGTGGTCGGCTCCTGGAAGATCGTGCCGACGAGGCGTCCACGCACGTCGTCGAGCACCGGGCGCAAGGCCCCCACGAGCTCGACGGCCTCCGCGGTCCCGGACTCTCCGCCGCCCCGGCCGGCCTTGCGGGCCGCGCCGGGGTCGATGACGCGCGCCGAGCCGGTGACGGTGGCGGTGGGAGGGAGCAGACCCAGGGCGCCCAGGGCGGTCACCGACTTCCCGGAGCCGGACTCTCCCACGAGGGCCTGGACGCGTCCGGGCCGAAGGTCCAGGTCGATGCCGGTGGAGGCGGGAGTATCGGAGCCGGCGAAGGTGACACCGAAGCCGCGCAGGCTCAGCGCCGCGTCGTCAGCGACCGGTACGTCAGTGGACTGCGCGTGGGCGCCCTGGGTCTGCCGGCTCATGAGGCGCTCACTCCGATCACCTGGTAGCTGGGGTAGGCGGGGTAGGACTCGACGAAGAACCCGGCCACGCCCGAGCCGTGCAGGAAGGAGTTGCGCCGGTAGGCCAGGGGCACCGCGGGCACGTCCTGGGCGATCTTGCGGTCCAGGGCCGCCCACTGGGCCTGCGCGGCCTTGGCGTCGAGGTTGGCCTGGGCCTGGGCGATGGCGGCGAGCTGCGCCGTCCGATGGGTCTGGTCATCATCGGCGGCCTGGCGGTCAGCCAGCTCATTACCCTCTACACCACGCCGGCGCTGTACCTGCTGCTGGAGCGGTTGCAGCAGTGGCTGCGGCGGGGCCGGCGCTAGAATGGCTTCCCGCTTTCCTCCCTGACTGAACCATTCGCTCCCGGAGCATCATCCGCATGGACACCCTGCTGAAAATTGTCCGCTTCACCAACAAGACCTTCGCCCTGTGGGTGCTGCTGTTCGGCGCCCTGGGTTTCGTGTTTCCGAACCTGTTCCTGGGTCTGCGCAGCTGGATTCCCTACCTGCTGGCGGCCGTCATGCTGGGCATGGGGCTCACGCTGTCGGTGAAGGATTTCACCGGCGTGCTGCGCTACCCGAAGGCCGTGCTGGTGGGCGTGTGCGCCCAGTTCCTCATCATGCCCGCCCTGGCCTGGGGGCTGTGCAAGGTCTTTGACCTGCCGCCCGATCTGGCCGTGGGCGTCATTCTGGTGGGGGCCTGTCCGGGGGGTACCGCATCCAACGTCATGACCTATCTGGCCCGTGGCAACACGGCGCTGTCGGTGGCCTGCACCACGGTGGCCACGCTGCTGGCGCCGCTGCTCACCCCGCTGGTGTTCTGGCTGTTTGCCTCGCAGTGGCTGCAGGTGGATGCCTCGGGCATGTTCCTGTCGGTCGTGCAGGTGGTGCTGCTGCCCATCATCGTGGGTCTCATCATCAAGGCCATCCTGGGTCATCGCATCGACCACGTGGCCGAGACCATGCCGCTCATCTCGGTCATTGCCATCGTGCTGATCGTCGGCGCCGTCGTGGCCGGCAGCAAGGACCGCATCATCGATTCGGGTCTGCTGATCTTCGGCGTGGTGGTGCTGCACAACGGTCTGGGCTACCTGGGCGGGCTGCTGGCGGCGCGTCTGTTCCGGCTGCCGTTCTACGATGGCAAGGCCATCGCCATCGAGGTCGGCATGCAGAACTCCGGCCTGGGCGCCACGCTGGCCGGCCTGCACTTTGCCAGCGCGCCCATCGTCGCCGTGCCCAGCGCCGTCTTCAGCTTCTGGCACAACGTCTCGGGCCCCATCCTGGCCACCTGGTTTGCCAGCCGCCCCAACGGCAACGAGGGCACGGAAGAAGCGGGCGGGAAGGGCGCCTGACCGGGCTTCACGCTGGAAAGGCCGGTCGTCCTGACACGGTGCCGGCCGGTCCGGCATCGCATCGGTCAGCCCTGCGGCTTCCGGACGGTCTGACGCGCGGTCGGACGGTCTGACCTGCTGTCGGACGGTCCGGCAGCGATTCCCCGCTGCAAAAAAGGGGGGAATATCCGCCACAACCGCACCCGGACCATGGCTGGCGTCGTAAACTGGGGCGGCACCCGTGCTTCACCCTTTCTCCACCTTCCCTGGCTTGCTTTCATGCCTGACATGACCGCTCGGACCCCGATGACCGTGACGACCCTCTTTCGCCGCACCACGCTGGCGACCAGCCTGCTGCTGGCGCTGGCTGGCTGCAGCGTGATGACCCCCTACAAGGTGCCTGCCTCGGCGCTGGAAGCACCGCTGGAGCAGAACAGCGGCTGGCATCTGGCGTCCAGTACCGAACGTGAGGCTGCTGCACACCAGGCGCAGGCCGGCCAGGCCGGTGCCGTTGGCCAGAAGACGGGGACGGCCGACAAGGCTGCGCCCCGGGGCACGGATCCCAGCGCAGCGGGAGCGCCGTCCGGTGGCACGGGGGGTGATGCCGGCCAGAAGACGGGCGTGGCCGGGAACGGTCAACAGCCCGATGACCGCATTGCCGTCGTCAGCCTGATCGATGGCGCCGCCTTCCAGGATCCGGTCCTGAAGGATCTGCTGCAGCGCCTGCAGTCCGGCAACCTCTCGATGGTGCAGGCCGAGGCCCGGCTGCGCCAGGCCCAGGCCACGCTGTCGGGGGCGGGGGCAGCCCGCCTGCCGCAGGTCGGCGTCAACGTCCAGGGGGGGCGCTCGGGCAGCAAGGGCAGCACCACGGGCCGCAGCAGTTCCGGCGGCAATGCCGGCGCGCTCAGTGCCCTGGGACTGGATCAGGACACGCTGTCCCAGCTGGGGGGCAACGGCAAGGGCGCAGCCAACAACGTTCAGGCCGGCACCACCATCAGCTGGGCTCCGGACCTGTGGGGCAAGGTTTCGGCCCAGGTCGAATCGGGCCGTGCCGCCGTGCAGGCGGCCGAGGCCAACCGCCGCGCTGCCGAGCTTCAGGCCCAGGTCAGTCTCATCCAGGCCTACTGGCGCATGCGCCTGGCCGAGGCGCAGCTCATCCTGCAGGCCCGCTCCGAAGCGACTTCGGAACGTTCGCTGCAGCTCACCCGCAATCAGTATCAGGCCGGTCTGGTGACCCGGGCCGACGTGGTGCAGGCCGAGACCAGCCTGCAGTCGGTCATCACCCAGCGCCATGCTCTGGAACGCAGCCGGGACACCGAACGTCACGCCATTGCCGTGCTGCTGGGCCTGCCGCCCTCGTCCCTGAGCGCCGCCGATCTGGCGCCCACCGCCATGGCCAACACGGTGCCGGGCGGCAAGGATGCCTCGGCGCCGCCCGTCATGCTGCCGGCCGTGCCCGCCATTCCCGAGACGCTCTCCATCGACCTGCTGCGTCGTCGCCCCGACGTGCGCGTGGCTGAACGCCAGGTGGCCGCTGCCAATGCCGACGTGGGCGTGGCCCGCGGCGCCTGGCTGCCCGACCTGACATTCAGCACCACCGGCACCCTCAGCTCGGCCACCGTGGCCAATCTGCTGTCATCGCCGCTGCGTTCCTGGTCGGTCGGCGCCCAGCTGGCCCAGACCCTGTTCGATGGTGGTACCCGCAGCGCCGCCCTGAAGACCCAGGAAGCTGCCTATGACGAGAAGGTGGCGGCCTACCGCCTGCAGGTGCTCACCGCCCTGCAGGAGATCGAGGACGGCCTGCTGTCGCGCCGCACGCTGGCCCATCAGGAAACCGATCAGCAGCGTCTGGTGGCGCTGGCGCAGGAAGCCGAGCGCGTGGTGCGCAACCGCTACCAGGGTGGGGTGGTGAACTATGCCGAGCTGGCCTCTGCCGAGAGCACGAGCCTCAGCGCGCAAAGCCAGCTGCTGTCGGTGCAGGCCGAGCGGCTGAACAACTACATCACCCTGCTGGCGGCCGTGGGGGGATCCTGGCAGCTGCCGTGATCAGCGCCGGCTGGCTTCCAGCAACTCGGCCGCGTGAGCCCGGGTCGTGCCGGTGATCTTCTTGCCGCCCAGCATCCGGGCGATCTCTTCCTGCCGGGCGGCTTCATCCAGCCGTTCCACCCGGCTGGATACCGAGTTCGTTGAGCGCGTCTTCAGCACCTTCAGGTGATGGTCGGCGCGTGCCGCCACCTGGGGCAGGTGGGTCACGCACAGCACCTGCGACTCGGCTGCCAGCCGCTGCATCAGCTCGCCAATGACGGCCGCCACCGCGCCGCCCACACCCGTGTCGGCCTCGTCGAAGATCAGGATCGACACCGGGGCCGAGCGCGCCGCCAGCACCGCAATGGCCAGCCCGATGCGGGAAAGCTCTCCGCCCGAGGCCACCCGGGCGATGGGGCGGGGCGTGGCGCCCTCGTGTGCGGCAATCTGGAACTCCACCGCGTCGATGCCTGACGGGCCGGGCGTGGCCGGCGTGCAGGCAATCAGCAGTCGGGTGCCCGGCATGCCCAGACGCTCGATCTGCTCGGTCACTTCGCCAGCCAGGCGCGCGGCCGTCTTCTTGCGGGCCGCCGACACCTTCTCGGCCAGCTTGCGGTAGGCGGCTTCGGCCTCCGCGCTCGCGGCTTCCAGCTTCTCGATGTCGACCGCCGCGCCCAGCTGTTCCAGCTCGGCCTGCAGGCCCTCCAGGTGCGAGGCCAGGTCCTGTGGCTGCAAGCGCAGCTTGCGGGCCGTGTTGAAGAGCGCTGCCACCCGCTGCTCCACCTCGGCAAAGCGTTCCGGATCCAGGTCCACCCGGTCGGCGTAGGCGGCCAGCTCGCTGGCGGCCTCGTCGATCTGGATGACGGCGGAATCCACCAGCTCGGCAGCGTTCTTCAGGGCAGGGTCGATCTCGGCCAGGGCCCGCAGGCGCCCCTGCAGGCTGCCCAGGCGGCCGGCAATGGCGTCCTCGTCGCGCTCCAGTGCATTGGCCAGCGCATCCGCCCCGGCCAGCAGGTCATGGGCGTGCGCCAGCCGCTGCTGCTCGGCCGACAGGGCCTCCCATTCGCCCGGCGCTAGGCGAAGCTGCGTCAGCTCGTCGATCTCCCATTGCAGCCGCTCGATGCGGATGGCTTCCTCGCGGGAGCCGCTGCGTGCCGCCTCCAGCGCCCTGGACGCCTGCTGCCAGCGCTGCCAGCCCTGGGCCAGGTCGGCCAGCAGTCGTTCCTGCCCGGCCAGCCGGTCCAGCAGCTCGCGCTGGGCGCCAGGGCGCAGCAGGTGCTGTGATTCATGCTGGCCGTGGATGTCCACCAGCTGCTCGCCCAGTTCACGCAGCCGGGCAATGGTGCTGGGGTGGCCATTGATCTGCGCGCGCGAGCGGCCGTCCTTCTCGACGATGCGGCGCAGCAGCAGCTGGCCCGGATCGCCGGCCAGGTCGTGTTCGGCCAGCCAGGCAGCCAGCGTGTCATCAATGCCGAAGAGCGCCGAGATGTCGGCCCGCTCGGCCCCCTCGCGCACCAGCGTCGCGTCACCGCGCCCGCCCAGCACCAGGCCCATGGCATCCAGCAGGATGGACTTGCCGGCCCCGGTCTCGCCGGTCAGCACCGTGAAGCCCGGCCCGAATTCGATCTCGGCCGATTCGACGATCACGAAATCCCTGAGTCGCAACCATTGCAGCATGATGGAAAGCCTCTCGTCCTGGAAAGCGCTTCGAATGAACTTCGTATGAAACCGTCAGCCCCGCCGCGGCTCCAGGCCCGGAATCTCGTGCCAGTTGAGCTTGGTGCGCAGCGTGGCGTAGTAGCTGTAGCCGGGGGGGTGCAGGAAGCGGCTGGAGTCGGCCGAACGGTGCAGCACCACCCGGTCGCCCAGCTGCAGGGATGCAAAGGACTGCATGTCGCAGTTGAGCCGGGCGTTCCGTCCGTGGCGGATGGTCAGTTCCACCTCGCACTGGTCGGGCAGGATGATGGGGCGCGCCGACAGCGACTGCGGCGCCACCGGTGCCAGCACGAAGCCGTGCAGCGACGGATGCATCAGCGGACCGCCCACCGACAGCGCATAGGCCGTGGAGCCCGTGGGCGTGGCCACGATCAGGCCGTCGGCGCGCGGGCTGTACATGTAAAGCCCGTTGACGCTCACCTCGATCTCGATCAGTCCGGTGTGCGAGCTGCGGCTGATCACCACGTCATTGAGCGCCCGGGCGTGAAAGAGCGCCTTGCCGTCCCGCCAGATATTCGCTTCGAGCAGCGACCGCTCCTCGATCTCGTAGTGGCCGTTCAGGATCTCGTCCAGCCCCTTCTGCCAGTCTGACATCGGGATGTCGGTGATGAAGCCCAGCCGCCCGCGGTTGATGCCGACGATGGGGACCTTCAGCGGGGCCAGCGCGCGGGCCACCCCCAGCATGGTGCCGTCGCCCCCCACCACCACGGCCAGATCGGCCCGGCGACCCAGTGACTGCACCAGCCGCATGTTGCGGCTGATCTCGGTCAGCACCGTGACACCGCGCTGGGTCAGCCAGTTGGCGATTTCCTCGAGGATGCGCTCACGCAGCCCGTCGGATTGCGGGCGACCGAACAGCGCGATGGTCTTGAAAGGGGCAGTCATGCGGCGGATTGAACCATAATTCCGGATAATTGCGTCATGGTCATTGACTCCTGCCGGGTCATCCCGGGTAAGCCGAATGGATGAACGCGCCCGAATCCTGCTCAAGTCCCTCATCGAACACTACATCGTCGACGGCCAGCCCGTGGGCTCGCGCACGCTGTCGCAGTACTCGCGCCTGGACCTGTCGCCGGCCACCATCCGCAACGTCATGGCCAATCTGGAAGAGCATGGCCTGATTGCCCACCGCCACACGTCCAGCGGTCGTGTGCCCACTCCGCGTGGCTACCGGCTGTTTGTCGACTCACTGCTCACCGTCCAGCCCCTGGAAGCCGGCGAGGCCAGCCAGATGCAGGGGGCCCTGGTGGCCCAGGAGCCCCGTCAGGTCCTGGCCAAGGCCGCGGGGCTGCTGTCGCAGCTCTCGTCCTTTGCCGGCGTGGTCTCCACCCAGCGCCGCAGTGGCACCTTCCGGCACATCGAGTTCCTGCGGCTCTCGGCCCGACGCGTGCTGCTCATTCTTGTGTCGCCCGAGGGGGACGTGCACAACCGCATGCTGCAGCTTGACCGCGACTACACGCCATCCACCCTCAACGAAGCGGCCAACTACATCAATGCCCATTACGCCGGCATCGGCTTCGACGAGATCAAGCGCCGCCTGGGCACCGAGCTGGCCGAGCTGCGCCGCGACATCAGCGCCCTGATGCAGCGCGCCGTCGATGCCGGCCGCGAAGCCGTGGAAGATGACAGCGACAAGATGCTCATCGCCGGCAGCAGCAACTTTGTCGGCATTCCTGACTTCGCTGACGACATGGCGCGCCTGAAGCAGCTCTTCAGCCTCTTCGAGCAGCGCACCGACCTGCTGCAGCTGATGGATGCCTCGGCCCGCGCCAGCGGCGTGCAGATCTACATTGGCGGCGAATCCGAGCTGGTGCCGATGGAAGAACTGTCCATCGTCATTGCCCCCTACAAGGCCGACGGCAAGGTGGTGGGCACCCTGGGCGTCATCGGTCCCACACGCATGGCCTACCAGCGGATGATCCCCATGGTGGACATCACGGCGCGCCTGGTGTCGTCGGCGCTGGATGCAGGGCGGGAGTGACCGGGGCGTTCCGGCCCTCGGGCGTGGTCCGCTATCGTGGCCTGCTGTCGTGGCCCGCTGTCGTGCCCCGTGCAACGCCTGAAACGGCATTGTCAACCAGCCCCTACAATCAGCGCTGATCACTGACGATGGACCCCGTTGTCCACATGACCGACACCGCCATGAACGATACCGTCCCACCCTCCCGTGCCGCCATCCTGCTGGTCCAGCTGGGCACGCCCGACAGGCCGGAGGTGCCGGAGGTGCGCCGCTACCTGCGTGAGTTTCTCACCGACCGGCGGGTGGTCGAGCAGTCGCCCCTCATCTGGTGGCCCATCCTGCACACCTTGGTGCTGACCCGTCGGCCCAAGGAGTCGGCCGAGAAGTACCGGTCCATCTGGACCAAGGCCGGCTCGCCGCTGCTGGTCAACACGAAGCTGGTGGCCGAGGCGCTGCAGGACGAGCTGAACAAGCGGGGCCGGCAGGTGGAGGTGGTCTGGGCCATGCGCTATGGCAACCCGTCGATGGTCGACGCCCTGCGCGACCTGCGTGACCGGGGTTTCTCGCGCATCGTCGTGCTGCCGATGTACCCGCAGTACTCGGCCGCCACCAGCGGCACCGTGTTCGACGTGATCGCCCGCGAGTTCCTCCAGTGGCGCAGCATTCCGGCGCTGCGCTTCCTGCAGAGCTTTCACGACGACCCTGGCTACATTGCTGCCGTGGCCGAGAGCATCCGCCACTTCTGGCGCCAGTCCGAGGCCGGCAAGCCCGAGAAGCTCATCTTCAGCTTCCATGGCCTGCCGCAGAGCTGTGTGGACCAGGGCGACCCCTATGTGAAGCAGTGCCAGGAAAGCGCCGCCCTCATCGCCGGCGCCCTGGGGCTGGCCAAGGAGGAATGGCTGCTGACTTTCCAGTCACGCTTTGGTCGCGCGGAATGGGTCAAGCCCTACACTCAGCCCACCGTGGAGGCACTGGCCAGGAAGGGCGTCAAGACCGTGGACGTGGTGTGCCCGGGGTTCGTGTCCGACTGCATCGAGACGCTGGAAGAGATCGACATGGAGGTGCACAACGCCTTCGTGGGCGCCGGCGGCAAGCGCTTCCGCTACATCCATTGCCTCAACGACGCCCCGTTGTGGATCCACGCCCTGGCCGACATCGTGGGCAACGAGCTGGCGGGGTGGAAGACGCTGGAGGCAGAGCAGGGGCGGCGCAAGGGGTGAGAGGCTGTCCAGTGGCTGACCGATCTGTGATTCCGTCGTCTGAAGAGTCTGAAGGGCACCAACGGCAGCAGCAGCGTCCGGAACAGCCCGGGCTGACGGCGGTGGACCGGCTGCTTGCGCAGAAAAGTCTTGAGAACCGGTCGCGTGCCGAGATCGATGAGGCCTTGCGTGAGGAGCGCGATTGGTGACGCAATACGGATCGGAATTCCTCGGCATCGTCCTCATCCACTTCCTGGCGGTCATCTCGCCGGGGCCGGATTTTGCGGTGGCCATCCGCCAGAGCGTGCGTCATGGGCGCCGGGTCGGCATCTGGACGGCGCTGGGCATCGGGGCTGGCATCTCGATCCATGTGCTCTACACGCTGGTAGGCATCAGCGCGCTGCTGCGTGCCACCCCGTGGGCGATGACGGCCGCCCGCTGGGCCGGTGCGGCCTACCTGCTGTGGCTGGGCATCCGCTTCGTGCGCAGCGCGCCTCCGACGCCGCAGGATGTGGCCGTGCAGGGGCCGACGCAGGGCGCTCCGGTGGGAGATGCGCCCGCAGGGATGATGCCGGAGGCCGCGTCAGTCCCGATGCCTGAACCATCCGCCCGCCGCGCCTTCTGGGTGGGCTTCATGACCAACGCCACCAATCCCAAGGCCACGCTGTTCTTTCTGGCCGTGTTCACCACCGTGGTCAGCCCGGCCACGCCGCTGTGGGTGCAGGGCCTCTACGGGCTCTGGATGTGCGCAGCCACGGCGGCCTGGTTCGTGGTGGTGTCGCTGCTCTTCTCGCGGCAGGCGGTACGGCAGCGCTTTCTGGCCTACGGCCACTGGTTCGAGCGCATCATGGGTGTGCTGCTGCTGGCCTTTGCGCTGAAGCTGTTCCTGTCCTGAAGCAGGGCACCCGGCGGCGGGACGCAGAAGCAGGGACGAACGCTGGGGGCAGGCGAGGCATGTGATTCATGAACCTGGATGCCGATTGAACGAAGCCCGCAACCTGTCCTGCTCCGAGTACCCATGAAAAAGCCCCCGCTCCGTGACGGATGCGGGGGCTTTCCTTTTTCTGCGGGGGAGGGGGCCGGCGAAGGCCGGGGGGGGGACGTAGGGATGGCCGGGAAGGAGCGTCCGGTAGGGGTTCCGGTCCGGGGCCTCGTGACGCGCCAGCTCCTCGATACGGCGGTCCGCGTCGAGGAGGATGAGGTTCCCCAGGGGTTCCGTGGCCTCGAGGACCAGGAAATAGCGTATCTCGGCCCCGGCCGCCACGCGGCGCCTCGCCTCGAACTCCAGGATGCGGTCGTGGCCGATCTGCTGGACGGCGATGAGGTCCCCCTTGACGAAGCGGCTCCGAAGCGCCTCGACGAGGGGCGTCCTGGCCGGTGCGCCCTTCCGCAGCGCCGAGACCGAGCCGCCGTCGGCCAGGCAGCAGCCTCCGGTCCCGGAGCCCCACGAGAACAGGAGCCACAGGTCGTCATGGCCAAGTTTCAGGGCGACCCAGGAGTCCCCGCCCTCGGCCTTGTGGATGCGCCAGGGCAGCCGGCCGGACAAAGCGGCCCGAAGCCCGCGGACGAACTCGGGGCCCAGCGTCATGACCGCGGGGCCGCGGGGCCGTCGAGATCGGGGGATTCGTCTTGCAAGCGGGGATCGTTCATCTTGTGCCTCCGTCCGTGATGCTATCCGCTTCTCCGCGGCGGTACCCTTTGCCGGGCAGGGTACGACGGCGACAATCATAACATTTTTCACGATTGGATATCCCCGCGGAGCTCATTTTCATGATATCCTTATGAGGGTTTTCAGTAAAAATACGTTATACTTATAGAAACACTGGAATTCAATCCATAATGCCTCCCTTTGGTACCCCAGCCTGCCTGTTTCGAGGAGGAGCCTGCCGGGGCCGCCGCCGTTTTCAGCGGCTTGGGGGATTTGAGCAGGCGACCGGCGAGAAGCAGGCGACCAACGAGCGTATGCGAGTTGTGTTGGTCAGTGCTGCGGGGGTCCCCGAATCGGGCGCGGGCTTCCGCGCAGATTCAAAAGACATAAGACAAGTTGTGGCGTAAAAACATTTGATGTTCCTCGAGACGTGTTCCCGCGCGGGGTGTTTGTGCGGGAGCGGGGCCAGATTCCTGACTGGGAGGGGCTTTATTTTGGACCGCTTGATGCTGGACATGAGTCGATTGGCGATTCGGAAAGCGGAGGATGCCGCGGCGGCGGGCACGCTGCGCATCGGAGACGGACGGGAACCCGAACGATCGGCTGCCGTCGGTTTGTCCTTCGATGAGCTGCTCTCCGCATCCATGAAGGAGGTTAATGCCCTTCAGCTCGAGGCCGACGACAGGATGCGCAGGCTTGCGACGGGGGACGTCGAGGATATCTCCGAGGTCGTCATGGCCTCGTCCCGGGCGGAGGTCGCCCTGAAGCTGATGATGGAGCTGCGCAACAAGCTCGTGGATGCCTACCAGGCCTTGTCGCGCATCGCCGGCTGATCTCTGAGGAATGATGGACAGCCTCAAACGCTGGTTCGCGGCCTTTATTCTCTTCTGGGTCTCGCTGAAGCTGTGGCAGCGTATCTCCCTGTTCCTTGCGGCGTTTTTGGTCGTTGCCGCAATCCTTCTTCTTGTCCTCTGGGGGGGGAGAACGTCCTACGAACCCCTCTTCGCCGGGCTGGAGGTGGAGGACCAGGCCGCGATCGTCTCCTACCTGCGTGAGAACAAGATCCCCTATCGTCTGGACCCGTCGGCCAACGCCATCCTCATGCCCAGGGGCCAGGTTTACGAGACGCGCCTCTCCCTCGCGCAGGAGGGGCTGCCCAAGGGGGGGAGCAAGGGCTTCGAGCTCTTCGACAACGCCTCGATGGGGCTCAGCGAATTTCAGCAGCGCATCACCTACGTCAGGGCCATCGAGGGGGAGCTGGAGCGCACCATCGCGCAGATGGACGCCGTCGATACCGCCAGGGTCAGCGTCGTCATCCCGGAGCAGCGCCTGTTCCTCGAGCAGCAGAAGCCCTCGACCGCGTCGGTCCTTCTTCGGCTGCGCCCGGGGACGACCCTGGGACAGAATCAGGTCAAGTCGATCATCCACCTGGTCTCCCACAGCGTGGACGGCCTCCAGCCGGAGGACGTCACCGTCGTCGATACGGGGGGGCGCATCCTCTCGGATATGATCGCCGATTCCATGATCATCTATCCGCCCGATGGGCGCAGCACCGTGACCTCGGTCCAGAGGGAGCTGGAGCGTCAGCGCGAGCGCGAGCTCGAGTCGAAGGCGCGCCTGATGCTCGAACAGGTGTTCGGCCCCGGCAAGGTCGTCGTGAGGGTCAAGGTCGATCTCGATTTCGACAAGCGCTCCCGTTCTCTCGTCGAATACACGCCCAACCCCGAGACGGGGCAGGGGGTCCCGCGGAGCAACCAGCGGGAGGAGGAGAACTACAACGGGCAGGGGCAGCCGGCGGCGAGCAACCCGGGGACCACGACCAACATCCCCGGTTACGCGATCAACACCCAGAACGTGAACAGCGAGTACAACAAGGGGACCTCGACGACCAACTACGAGATCACCACGCGCAAGAGCGACGAGGTGGTCACGCCCGGAGGGGTCCGGCGCCTGACGGCCTCGGTCCTGGTGGATGGGGACCTGGACGAGGCCCGGCTCGGAGAGCTTCGGGAGGTCGTCTCCTCCGCCATCGGGTTCAGCGAGGCGCGGGGCGACAGCCTGGTCGTCAAGGGGATGAAGTTCTCCACGTCGTTCGCCGATTCCCTTGCCGAGGAGCTGCGGCAGGAACGGGTGACGCGCATCGTCGTGGGTGCGGTCATCGCCCTGATCATGCTGCTTCTGGCCGCGGGGGCCGTCGTCTGGTGGCTCCGCCGCCGAAAGGCCCGCATGGCGGCGGTCGTCCTGGAGGAGGAGGGCGGCAAGCATGTGCCCACGATACAGGAGATGCTGACCTCCCCCGACCTCCTGGCGTTCCAGGGGGAACTGGCGGTGCTGGAGGAGCAGCTGAAGGTCTACGCCAAAAACAACCCCGGAGAAGTGGCCAACCTCGTCAACGAGTGGCTCTCCTCCGACAGTTAGCCGAAATGCAGGAAAAGGAGCCCGTTCATGGCTAAGTCGAACAGCTCGATATCCAGCAGGGAGAAGATCGCGGTCCTCATGGTGGCCCTGGGGAACGACATCGCCGCCGAGGTCTATAAAAAACTGGACGATACCGCCATCGAGCTGATCACGCTCGAGGTGGCCAACCTGCGCAAGGTGACGCCCGAGCTCAAGCTCGAGGTCCTGAAGGAGGCGCAGGAGATCCTGATGGCCCGGGAGTTCATGGCCCGGGGCGGGGTGGACTACGCGCGCGACGTCTTGGAGCGCGCGCTGGGGCCGGAGAGGGCTCAGAACCTTCTGGCGCGGATCACGGCAAGCCTCCAGGTCCGGCCGTTCGATTTCATGCGCCACACCGACCCGCAGCAGGTCCTGGGCTTCATCCAGGGCGAGCATCCTCAGACGATCGCCCTGATCCTGTCGTACCTGGAGGCGCCTCAGGCCGCGATGATCCTCAGCGGCCTGCCCGCGGTCCTGCAGGCCGAGGTGGCCAAGCGCATCGCCCGGATGGACCGCATTACGCCCGAGGTGCTTCGGGAGGTGGAGCGTGTGCTGGAGCGCAAGCTGAGCACGGTCATGGGGCAGGACTTCACGATGGCCGGGGGCATCGACGCGGTGGTCGCCATCGTGAACAGCTCCGACCGGACCACGGAGCGCAACATCATGGAGCACTTGGAGGAGAACGACCCCGAACTGGCGGAGGAGATCAAGAAGCGCCTCTTCGTATTCGAGGACATCATCCGGCTGGACGACCGCTCGCTGCAGCGCGTCCTGCGCGAGGTCGACATGAAGGAGCTGGGGCTGGCCCTCAAGGGGGCGACCGAGGAGCTTCGGACGAAGTTCTTCAAGAACATGTCCAAGCGTGCGGCGGAGATGCTGCAGGAGGATATGGACTACATGGGCCCGGTCCGCGTCAAGGATGTGGAGGAGTCCCAGCAGAAGGTCGTCAACATCGTCAGGGGGCTGGAGGAACAGGGCGAGATCGTCATAGCCTCGGGCGGGGAGGACGAGCTCGTTGTCTAGCGTCCGCCAGAGGGTCCTGCGCACGGTTCGTCTGCTGCCTCAGGCCGTCAAGATCGGAATGGAGTCCGAGGCTGCTCTTTCCCTGGAACAAGGGGAAGAGCAGCGTTCCAATGAGGGGGAGGCTGCCCCGGAGGCTCCGACCCCGAGGGAACGGGACGAGAACGAGGAGCTTCGGGAGCAGATCGGGGATCTGCTCCGGCGTCTGGATGGCGCGGAGAGGCGCAATGCGGACCTGTCCCGGGAGAAGGCCGAACTGGAGGCGGAGGCGGAGCGCCTCCGCCTGGATTATGCCGAGAGGGAGCGGGCCCTGGAGTCGCGCGTGCAGGGCGAGGAGGAACGCGCGCGCGAGGAGGGGCGCCTCCATGGAGAGGCCGAGGGACGGGAGTCCGGCCATGCCGAGGGGCTCAGAACGGCCAGGGTCGAGGTGGAGGCCCTGTACCTCAAGAAGCTGGGGGGGCTGGTCTCCCTGCTGGAGTCCATCGCGGCCCGCCTGGAGGAGGATTTTTCCGAGCTGGCCGCGCTGAACCAGCCCCGGATGCTGCGGCTCTGGTTCGACATGCTGGGGCGTATGCTGAAGCGGGAGGTCGAGCTGAAGCCGGACGCGGTCCTGCCCGTGCTGGCCGACATCCTGACGCGCCTCAGCGACAAGAACAGCGTGGTGATCTACGTCTCGCCCGAGGATATCGCCCTCCTCCAGAACAGCCTGGATCGGGAGTTCGAGGAGGTGCTGCGCGGCGTGCGCCACCTGGAGCTGAAACCGGATGCCAGCGTGGACCGCGGAAGCTGCATCGTGGAGACCGGCCTTGGGGTTTACGACGCTCGCTGGCGCACCCAGATCGGGCAGATCGAGTCCTCGATAGAGAAACTCTTCCAGAAGCTGGGCAAGCCGGCCAGAAGGCCCTCGGCCCACCGGAGGAAGGAAGGGGAAACGGAGGGCGGGAAGGACGCGGCGACCTCCCCGCAGACGACGGGGACGCGGAAGAGGAGGCCCGGGACCCGGAAGGCTGCGGCCGATGACGCATCGGACAAGGCGTCGGACGAGGGGGCCCCGAAGTGACGCAGCCGGGCCTGTTCTCCATTCTGGAGTCCGAGCTGGAGCAGCTCCCCCTGGTCAAGATCAACGGAAGGGTCGCGCAGGTCGTGGGGCTGGTCGCGGAGTCCCAGGGACCGGACGTCCGCGTGGGGGACCTGTGCCGCATCTGCTTCCGGGACGGCTCGCACGGCCTGGATGCGGAGGTCGTCGGGTTCCGGGACGACCGGGTGCTCTTGATGCCTCTGGGGGACCTGCGCGAGGTTGGGCCGGGGTGCGACGTGATCTCGACGAACCATCCCCTGGAGGTTGGGGTCGGGGAGGCCCTGCTGGGGCGCATCCTGGACGGTCTGGGGGAGCCCATGGACGACGGGGGGCCCCTGGCGGCCGCGGATTTTTATCCTCTGTACGCGGAACCGCCGCACCCCCTGAGGCGTCAGATGGTGGAGCGTCCCCTGTCCGTGGGGGTGCGCGTCGTCGATGGGATGCTGACCCTCGGGACGGGGCAGAGGATTGGGATCTTCGCGGGGTCCGGGGTTGGCAAGAGCACGCTCCTGGGGATGATGGCCCGGTACACCACGGCGGACGTCAACGTCATCTCCCTGGTGGGGGAGCGCGGGCGCGAGGTGCGGGAGTTCATCGAACGGGACCTGGGGCCGGAGGGCCTCGCGCGCTCCGTCCTGATCGTCGCGACCTCGGATCAGCCGCCCTTGATCCGCCTCAAGGCGGCGCTGACCGCGACCGCCGTGGCGGAGTACTTCCGGGACCAGGGCAGGGACGTCCTGCTGATGATGGACTCGGTGACCCGCGTCGCCCGGGCGCAGAGGGAGATCGGCCTGGCGATCGGCGAGCCCCCGGCCACGAGGGGCTACACGCCCTCGGTGTTCGAGATGCTGCCCCGCCTGCTGGAGCGGGCCGGGGCGGGCGAGAGGGGCAGCATCACCGGCATCTACACCGTGCTGGTCGAGGGCGACGACATGAACGAGCCCGTTGCGGACACGGTGAGGGGCGTCCTGGACGGACACATCGTCCTGTCCCGCAAGATCGCGTCCCGAAATTTTTATCCGGCCGTCAGTGTGCTGGAGAGCGTCAGCCGCGTCATGCCGGCTATCGTCTCCCCGGAGCACCTGGCGGCCGCTGGACGCATCCGGGACCTGCTGGCCACCTACGCGGAGTCTGAGGACCTGATCAACATCGGGGCCTACAAGACGGGCTCCAACGCGCGGGTGGACTGGGCGCTCTCGCACCTGGACAGCGTGCGCGGTTTTCTGGAGCAGCGCGTGGACGAGAGCTCCTCGTTCGAGGAGACGGACAGGCTTATGCTGGCCCTGGCCCCGCAGCCGTGATTCCGAACCTCGACCGCCCGCAGAAGAATATGAAAAATATGGAATCAGATGTTTTTCATTCTGGAGGGTTGCTGCCGTGCATCAGCGTATTCGAAGGTTCAGCCGTATCCTGAAGCTGAGGGAGGACGACAGGCGATCCGAGCAGGCCCTTCTGGCGGCGGAGCGCCGGGAGGAGAAGGACGTCATGGATCGGCTCTTCTCCCTGGAGGGAGAGAAGTCGAAGGCCGTGGAGGATTTCTGCGGCTGCGGCTGTGGTGGGAACACGGCGTCCTGCTCGGAGCTCTGGTTCCGCCGGCAGTTCATCGATTCGATCGAGGACCGCATCCACGAGGGCCGGGACTCCCTGCAGGATGTCCGCCAGAGGATCGCGGGGACGGAGGCGCGCCTGGTGGAGCGCCATCGGGACGTCCGTGTCATGGAGACCTATGTCGACCGGCTCAGGGCCGCCGATTTTCAAAGTCGGATGGATGCCGAACAGCTCGAGCTGGACGACGTGGCCATGGTGCGCTATTCGCGGACGAAAAAAGGAGCCGAGGCATGATACCGGATATGACGAACATGAACCGGGCGCTGGGACGCATCGACGAGATCCTGCAGCGGTGCGTTCCCTGGATGGAGAAAAGGGCCTCCGGGACGCAGCGCTTCGTCGATGTCCTGGACGAGGCCGTTAAAAAGGCCGGGACGCCTGCGGAACGGTCCATCGACGGGCTCCGCAGGCTGGCTGAGCGTTGTGCGGAGGACTACAACATCGACGAGGAGCTCATCCGTGCCGTCATTCAGGTGGAGTCGGGCTGGAACCCCGAGGCGGTCTCCGCGAAGGGGGCCCGCGGCCTGATGCAGCTCATGCCGGGGACGGCGGATATGCTGGGCGTCGAGGATCCCTTCGACCCGGAGCAGAATATCGAGGGCGGGGTAAAATACCTCTCCGGTCTGACCGATAAATACAATGGAGATATCGAAAAAGCTCTGGCGGCCTACAATGCAGGGCCGAGCCGGGTCGATGCGGGGCAGGTCCCCGAGGCGGCCTCCCGTTACGTCAGGAACGTCATGGCCCTCTACCGCCGCTACAGGGAGGAAGATTAGAGATGGCCGAGGAACGCGTGGCGGACAGCACCAGGGAGCCTCAGGCGGAACAGGCGTCGGCCGCCTCTCCCGCGGCCCCCAAGAAAAAGAAGAGAAA
>ERZ773009.1226-NODE-1226-length-18264-cov-5.680268_pt1 | contig 18264 bp, 24 predicted proteins | sample MGYA00580663_ERZ773009 | MGnify/ENA primary metagenome ERZ773009 (study PRJEB29015, sample SAMEA2737969) | human oral metagenome | biome: human oral; feature: human-associated habitat; material: dental | place: China | collected 2026 ... | reverse complement strand
GTTGTTTCTTTCTTTTATAGTAAACAGAAATAATCTTTTTCTCGCTCTTGTCATTGCAACATAGAATAATCTTCTTTCTTCTTCTAATAATTTTTCGTCAAAAGAGTTTAGCACACTCTTTTGTGGAAATTCTCCATCAATTAAATCAATAATAAATACATTATCATATTCTAAACCTTTTGCAGAATGTATTGTTGAAATTGAAATATTAGATTTTGAACTTGAAGCATTTTTAAGTAATTCTTTTAAATTGTCCAATTTTTCAATAAATTCATCGAAAGTTTTTAAATCTTTAGATAAATATTTTATCAAGTCGAAAATAAGATTGTAGTTTAGATTGGAAAAATCGTTGAAATTATCTAAGTAATCTCCGTATCCTATCTCATAGAGAATACAATCAATTTTATCTTCCATTTAAACAGGCTCATTCGTATTTCTGTCTTGAGCTGTAAGTAAAGGTTCTCCCTTATGCAGTACTGTTATCTCCCTTCTTGTTGCTATCAGTTTTTTGGGGGTTGGATTTAATTGATATGTACAAACTACATAAGTATTTTGAGGAATATAAGATTTACTCATACTATTTTTACTTTATGAACTGGAATGATACTACCATAAATGATATTTTGATAATAATAAGCTTGATAATGCAAGTAAGCACACAGCTATAAGGACAAAAAGTAAATGTGCATACTGTAAAAAGCCATCTGCTTTCTCTTTAAGCAAAAAACTCTTTTTTGACATATACCGTTCAATTTCATCACGATATTTTATAGGGAGATAATATATTTTTCGTGTCCCATCTTTCGTGCGTAGTCGTAACATAAAGAATTTCTGCAAAGGAAGACAGGTATAGTAGTTCATGATAGATTCAGTAGGTACCTCGCTTCCATTTATAAGCAAAAACTTTTCATGAAATGTTATTTCTATTCTTTTCCATGATAAATGCTCTATCATAAGCCCCCACACAGTACCGGCAATGGCAAGCATAGCATGATATCTATATTTTCCCATCATACTACTATATATTGCAGCAACACAAAGTGGAATAATCCACAGCATTCCAATTTTGAACATTGTGTGAATTTCACCAGCTTTTACTTTAAGGGTATCATTATTTTTATATACCTTCTGTTTTTTGCCCATAACAAATAAACTAAGAACCCTGTTCATTCTATCCTAAGTAAATAAAGGGAAAGCTTTGTTTTGAAGTTTAGTTTTCGTAATTTTTTAAAGAGAAATTTTCCTCATATCAAAACTTGAAATAATTTGATAGTTGTTCTTGACCATTTCTTCAATATATACGTTAGCGTTCCCTACAAGGTTATTTTTGCTATCTATTTCATATTCTATTCTATTCTATAAACAATGTCGTATTCTGAAAAAGCAAATTGTATAAGTGGTTTATACATCTCATCATACATGTCTTTCAGCTTAGCTTCGTTAATGTTATCCCTGTCTAACACTCCGTTTAGTATGATCTTAGTATTTTGTCCATCTTTTGATAATTCTCTATTTGTAGAGATAATTATCTGATTTTTTACATCAGGAAATATCTGACTTTGAAAGTCTATTGTGGGATGCTCATTTTCATCAGCATTTCGTTTTACTAAAAAAATAAATGATAAAATAGGTTCTTTTTTAAAATATCAATAAATCTTTCTGAGCAGGAGAACTCCCGATGTCCGTTCTCAATAAGTTCTGATAGTGTCTGGGGATTTCTCTTCTTTAATTCTTTTGTAAAAGGAAAACTGTTTATACCATTTTCTACAAAATGAGTCCAATGTTTATGGACTTCTTCCATATTCTCTACATCCCAAATGGTATTTTCCGCATTTTGTGAAGATAATATTATTCCCGTTTTTAAGAGTTCTATCTCTCTGATCAAGTCAAAACTGTCCTTTAGTTCATTTGGATTAATACTATTAATGTATTCCTCCAAATTAACACATGACATATTTGAGTAGTTATTATTAGAGGCTAATAGATACTGAGTCTTTGTCTCACAGGAAAAATGTGGTTGTCCATCTATCAGTATAATATTATCTTGTACGCACCTATACCTTGCATTTGGAGTAAACTCATTAACGGATATTGGCGGTAAAATAATAATTTGAGATTGCCTCACCATTTCTCCCGATTTGTTAGTCCATCTATCATTATAAGTATCAATATTGGGATTAAAACGTTTTATAAGATCAGGTTCTATCTTAAAATCCTTAGCTAAGTCATAGATAGGTATATCTTTTTCTATTTTGATTTTTCGATTCTTACTCATATAATATCTAATAATATTTGAATAGCTTCTACAACTTCTCACCATAGCACAAGTCACCAGCGTCACCGAAGCCAGGAACAATGTACTTATGTTCGTTCAGTCCTTCGTCAATTGCTGCACACCAGATGGTGGTAGAGTCTTCAGGAAAGGTTTTGCGGATATGTGCGATACCTTCTGGTGTAGCCAAAAGACAAGCAACATGCACATGACGAGGAGTTCCCTTTGAAAGGATAGCCTTATAACCTAACTCCATAGAACCACCAGTAGCTAACATTGGGTCAGCGATGATAAGTGTCTTACCATTGATGTCTGGTGTGGCAAGATATTCAACGTGAATACCTACCTCATGATGTTCAGCATCCGTATATTCTCGATAAGCACTAACGAAGGCATTACCAGCATGGTCGAATATGTTAAGGAAACCGTTATGGAAAGGCAATCCAGCACGGAAAATAGTAGCCAAAACAATCTTGTCAGTTGGTACATTAACCTGAGCCGTACCTAATGGAGTAACAACATTCTTTGGTTCGTAGTTCAATGTTTTAGAAATTTCAAAAGCTTCGAACTCTCCGATACGCATAACATTGTTGCGGAAGAGCAAACGATTCTTCTGATAATCCTTATCACGGATTTCTGCTAAATACTGATTGATAATAGAGTTCTGCTCTGAAAAATTAATGATGTCCATTTTAAGTCTTAGGTGTTATAGATAAGCAAGTTAGCAACTTGCTCTGCAAAATTTCGGCAAAAGTAAGAAATAAATCTGAGGTTTTGCAAAGTCTGATTTGCAAATATAGCCATGCTTGTTGTTTTTTTTATTTCTTTAACCTTCTAAGCAAATACTTTGATACTTTTTCTTCGGTATTTTTTGTGTGAATTTAATAAATATATTACCTTTGCGGTGTCTTAATAAATAGGACGTAAAAACAGTGAACAAATCAATTTTCAACTAAATACATTTATAAGAAATGGCAAAGTTTGATAAGAGCGTACTTGAGAAGTACGGTATTACAGGTACAACAGAAGTACTGTACAATCCTTCTTACGAAGTATTGTTCAATGAAGAAACAAAAGAGAGTCTTCAGGGCTATGAAAGAGGTCAGGAGACTGAGCTTGGTGCAGTAAACGTAATGACTGGTATCTACACTGGTCGTTCTCCTAAGGATAAGTTCATCGTTGATGATGAGAACTCTCACGATACAGTATGGTGGGATTCTGAAGAATACCATAACGATAACCACCGTGCTTCTAAGGAAGCTTGGACAGCTGTTAAGGACATCGCTAAGAAGGAGCTTTCTAACAAGCGTCTTTTCGTAGTTGATGGTTTCTGCGGTACTCACAAGGACACACGTATGAAGATTCGTTTCATCGTTGAGGTTGCTTGGCAGGCTCACTTTGTAACAAACATGTTCATCCGTCCAAAGTCAGAGGCAGACTTCGATCAGGAGCCAGACTTCATCGTTTACAACGCTTCTAAGGCTAAGGTTGAGAACTGGAAGGAGCTCGGTCTTCATTCAGAGACTTGCGTTATGTTCAACGTAACAACTAAGGAGCAGGTAATCGTTAACACATGGTATGGTGGTGAGATGAAGAAGGGTATGTTCTCTATGATGAACTACTTCTTGCCATTGAAGGGTATGGCTTCTATGCACTGCTCTGCTAACACTGACATGAACGGTGAGAACACAGCTATCTTCTTTGGTCTTTCTGGTACTGGTAAGACAACTCTTTCTACCGATCCAAAGCGTAAGCTCATCGGTGATGACGAGCACGGATGGGATGACAAGGGTATCTTCAACTACGAGGGTGGTTGCTATGCTAAGGTTATCAACCTTGACAAGGAGTCTGAGCCAGACATCTATGGCGCTATCACACGTGACGCTCTCCTCGAGAACGTAACAGTTGACGAGAATGGTAAGATTGACTTCGCTGATAAGAGCGTAACTGAGAACACTCGTGTTTCTTACCCAATCTACCACATTAAGAACATCCAGCGTCCTGAGTCTCAGGGTCCAGCTGCTAAGCAGGTTATCTTCCTTTCAGCTGATGCATTCGGTGTATTGCCTCCAGTATCTATCTTGACTCCAGAGCAGACTAAGTACTACTTCCTCTCTGGTTTCACTGCTAAGTTGGCTGGTACAGAGCGTGGTATCACTGAGCCTACTCCAACATTCTCTGCTTGCTTCGGTCAGGCATTCTTGGAGCTCCACCCAACAAAGTATGCTGAGGAGTTGGTTAAGAAGATGCAGCAGAGCGGTGCTAAGGCTTACTTAGTTAACACTGGTTGGAATGGTACAGGCAAGCGTATTTCTATCCGCGATACTCGTGGTATCATCGACGCTATCTTGAACCACTCAATCGATGCTGCTCCAACAAAGCAGATTCCTTACTTCGACTTCACTGTTCCTACAAAGCTCGAAGGTGTTGCAACTGACATTCTTGATCCACGTGACACTTACGCTGATGCAGCTCAGTGGGATGAGAAGGCTAAGGACCTCGCAGCTCGTTTCATCAAGAACTTCAAGAAGTACGAGAACAACGAGGCTGGTAAGGCTCTCGTAGCAGCTGGTCCACAGCTCTAATCCTTTCGGAATACTTCTGAATAGATAATAATAGCTCCCATCCGTAGCAATACGGGTGGGAGTTTTTGTTTGTCCTTCTGTAATAGAGAACAGTAAGACCGCTAATAGTGAGTAGAAATATTCCGCACTATTACTACAGTAGTTTTAATTTTGTTTTGCTGTCACTTTTAACACTTCGTGTAATACTGCTGAATATTAATGAGTTAAGTGGATGTTTTGAATGACAGAAGTGACAGCAAAGTTTGTTTTGGTAAGATTATGTCCTGTCTCTTATGAGTTAATTATTCATATAGAAAATCCCTGTTAGGATTTTTTGTTCTTCCGAAATGTGGAGTGATATGCTAAAGCACTTATATAATAACGCACACGGAGATACAGAGGGAACGGAGCAAAACGCAATATTGTGGAGGTGCCGATGGCATAATGAGCGACGGAGGGGTAGCATACTGATTCCTAATAACTTTTTAGGATAAACGCTTTGTATATAAATTGCTAATAGAACTGGCAAATAATCTCCTTTGCTCTATGCACTGATTGTGCCTCTGTAGACTACCATCACTATATTTTAATACTCCTCCGTACCCTCCATTTCTCTGTGTGATATTTCGTCAGAGATCTAAGATTAGGCGGATTATTATCACTCCAAATTTCTGAAAACTCATGTTTTTGTGAACATCCCACCTCCGTTTCCCTCAGCTTGCTCTGTATGGTTTATCATGGCGTAGGCTTGCTTAATCGTTTTCATCTGATTATCAAACTTCTAATGGGGATTATGGCGAATGTATTGAGTACTCTGCACCACTCGTGTTCAGCCTCCGCACGACCTGTGCGGACGCTCCGCACAAGATGTGCGAAGCATCATTACGTTGACTGAAAGAAGTAGAAAGAGCTATGATAGATATTTATTTGATTAGTAGTAGACTATCAAGGCGAATATAATTCCTTAAATGTGTAAACTATTTCGATACTAATTACTCTATTTTCTTTGTGCTATCAGGTAAGATTTTTCTAAATCTTTGTTCTATATTATTCGTGTCAAGTACCTTTAACTGTTCTTTTGCCATTTTATGGAGAATCTCAAAACGTTGCTTTCTTGATACCCCTTGTTTTATCATTTCAGAATTAGCAGATTCCATATTAGATAATACTACTAACTGGTTGATGCTTGCAGTTTCTCTAAGATTTATTCCTTTAGATGCCAAATTAGGGTTCGCCTGAGCCCATTCTTTTGCTTTACACCCAAAGAGAATTATATTTAACATATCAGCTTCTGTTGCATAGATAATCCCATGCTTTATAGCCTCAATGTCCATTTTAGGAATAATCACGTTTTTAATAGCATCGGTATGAAGTGTATAATTGGTTTTGGATAGTATTCGCTTTGCATTCCACTCTAACGAAAGCGGATCGCTCTCTTGTTCTTTTAACCGCTGGTATTCCTTTACAATGTAAAGTTGGAATACAGGACTTAGCCACATGCCAAAATTAAAGGCTATATCCTTGTGTGCATAAGTTCCACCATACCTGCCAGCCTTAGACATAATACCTATCGCATTTGTCTTTTGTATCCATTGCTTTGCGGTTAGAGTAAATGAGTTTAATCCTGCGCTATTTTAAGGGGGGTAAAACGAAATGTGTAAAAACGATGTTTGGGTGGACGTGATTATGTTGTTTGTATATCAGAGAGTTACCGAATATTAGAGGATGAACGGAGCGCAAAACGAAATGTTACAAGCGTGTTACATTTACGTTACATTTGATGAGCGTTTGAACGGTGTTTGAGAGAATAATGTTACATAGGAGGGTAAATGGGGCGATTTGGGACGTTTTAAGCCTGAATATGTGTATTTAATAGTGTAAGGAGTATTGACGGCGACAAAGGCGAAGCTAATAACTGTAATAAGGTTGTTTTATGTGTGAATTGATGAGGTAGGCTATTTATAGCTTACCTTCTATTTTACGCATTCAGTATAATATTATATACTTAAAATATCGTATATAGTAATTATTTTGTATATTTGCAAACAAAAAGGACTTATATGACAAAGGTTATACACGTACAATTGATGAAGGGACGGAAGAATTATTATTTTGGGTCTATTCCTGCGATTTACAGCGTTCTGACGGCTGAGGAGATAGGTATAAAGCAAAGTTCGCTGGAGCGTGTAGGATTGAGCAAGGGAGGGGTTGTACTGAACAAAAAGGCTTGTATTAGAGCTGGTGAGCTTATACGCTCAAAAGTAAGAAAATAAGGATTTGTGTGAACGGCTAAAACGCTGATTGAACGATAGTTGAACGGCTTTCAATACGTATTTGAACGGTTGAAAGCCGTTTTCTTTGTTTTATGGGGTTGTAAAGGTGTGTTTTTAGGATAAAAAATGGGTTTGGGTGGACACTTGGGTGGACGATTGGGTGGACATGATAAAACGAAATGTGTAACAAGGGTGGACATTAGGGTGGACACTTTTTATATGTTTTTGACCACATTCACCCCCCTAATAAAGACGAAAAAAAGCGGATAGAACCCATTTTTTATCATTTACACCCCCCATTTATTCCGCATAGTGAGGGGTATAATGTCATTTTTAACTATACCGCTTTTTATCCGAAACCATTGTATTTACAGGCTTTCCCGACTTATTTAGGCTCAAAATAGGTGTAATTTTGTGCGTGTGTCCCTTTTTAGTGCTATTCAAGGCGTATAATGCCTATAACGAGTCCCACGGAGTAGATCTCTGTGAGTGGTAGTTCAAATGCATCATAGTCGGGGTTGTCAGATATAATACGTATGTGTTGTTCGTCAGACCCTGGCTTGATACGCTTGATGATGGCACCCTGCTCCGTGTCAAACACGTATGGTCTATTCCATTGAAAGAATAATGAAGACATAGGTATGCGCTGACATGCTACTATGTCACCAGACTTATAGGTAGGAATCATTGAGTCTCCACTGACAGGAATAAGGAAGTCGGCATTTCTGAAAGCAGGCACCACATAGTGTTCGCACTCGTATTTGAGTACAGAAACTTCTCCCTTTAATGCACCCGCCATTGCGCTAAATGGTATAAGAGGTATCCCCTTCTGTGGGTTATCAACATGCTTTGCTGTTTGGATGCTTGATGTACTCGGTTGTGCTGCTACGTGTGACTTATCCGTTTCTGTTTTTACCTCATTATTTAGATCTGAGTACTGTAGAATTAAGTCTTCGTCATCTATCCAAATTTTGGGCTTTGCAGTTGTTCGGAACACTTTATTACCACGAGATAAGAATAGCCATTCTGGTGAGATTTCATAAAAGTCACACATTCTTGCCAGCGTTTCTGCAGAGGCATTCATTCTTCCATTCAGAATTTCTGAAAGTTTAGAAGGAGTCATTCCTAAAGATTCTGCCAAGCCTGTCTTGCTGGATATAAGATCATTCATTAGAATTGCATTTACGGCTGTATGAAACCGTTTGTTTATTTCCTCTTTTGTTAATATGCGCTCGTAGAGTTCCATATTTCTGAAATTAAATTTATATTTTTCTGAATTTTGTTTGTTTATTTACAGAATTTCTGTATCTTTGCAGCGTGTTAAGTTTATTAACAGCGCCCAAAGATACAAAAAAGGGGCGTGATAGAAGAATGTTTTATTAAAAATATAAAAGTATGAAAACTTACGATGTGTATTTTGATGATGAAATGAGTAGCAACAATATAGGCTTTAAGTCAAGTTATGAATATTGCTTGAACTGGATTCAAAACAATAATGGTACAAATCACAGCTACTTTGAGGACTATAAAGGTGGAACAGTAGCTATCATTTGTAACGAGACTGAGGAAAGAGTATATGAAGAGAAGGTAAGATAACTATAATAAAAAGGCGGCTACGTCCGAATGGTAGCGGACACGGAATTAAAAGCATCGGAGCGACAGGGGTTCGATTCCCCACCGCCTACAAGATAAACATTATAAGAAAGAAATTATGGAAAAACAAATCTATGTAAGTAAGAAAGGTAAAGCTCACTTGTGTGAAGTCTTTAACTGCACCACAGTAATGGTATGGAAGGCTCTGAACTTCAAGAGTGACAGCGAGCTTGCAAGGAAGATTCGCTTTACAGCACTAACACAACTGAATGGAACTCCTAATTGGAAGCAGGCTGACGTTGAGACTACTCACGAAGAAGCTGAACAGACAATGACACAGACCTTCGGTGAGCGAGTGAAGATAGTTGTTGATCGCAAGGATGGTAGTGTAAGTGTGTTTGTTGACGGAGTTGAAACACATCGAGAGCAAGATATGAACATACTTGCTTTCATGGAGTTACAGAGTGAAGTTAAACTGATGGCGATGAGCCTGTAAAAGCAATGACCTATGGCAAGAACAATTATTTCAAATAAGTCGGGGGGACATACTCATCACCTTCACTTAGATTGTAAGGTGGCTGGCAATGTGCAGGTAGTTCTAAAGGGTAATCGACTTGAATGTCGGCATCAAAGCACAGAGACAAAACGCCTGCATATCCTTCACAGAGTTTTGCAATATGTACGATTGAAGAAGGTTTATCCAATAATCGATATAAGTATATCAAATCAGTGCGCTGATGCTGATTTATCAATCCGTCTGGATAGTCAGGTTGCTCAATCTTGTAATCTTCACCTATCTGTGCGAACCAAAGCCGAGCACAGGTTACAAGATGATTGTAAATCACGCCTATTCTATCCTTTCGACCAGGAGCATCTGCGTCGAATCTGGGAAAAGTTATAGAGAACTTACAGATAAAGAGTATTTTTTCCATTGCGGTTTTTTCGCAAAGATAGTAAAATTAATTAAGGAATGGAGTATTTCAATAAGATATTGTGCGTAACCTACACGGAACTGACTGGAGGTAGTAATGCTGTCATTACTGGCGGAACACTTCTAAAGAATGTGACTCGTGGAAATATCGTCAGCGTACACCGTGGAGGTGGCGAGGGCGGTCAAGCACTCTACGCATGGAGTTCCATTCCTCAGAAATACAAGGCTCGGTATATGGATCGATATGGTGACCCAGAGCAGCGAATGAAGGAGGCAATGATGCGTGACCGCATACGGCTTGACAGCGAGGCACGTGAGTTCTTTGAAAACTTCACCTACGAGAAGAACGGCAAGCAGGAACATCTTACAGAGAAACTCATTGAAGAGTACACCATTAATGCGAGTGTTCTGAAAGAGCTGTTGAAGATGATGGCACAGCGCAGAGCAATTCGTCAGAGTCTGAACGGCAGCACAGCAGGAGCTTGGGAGGTAATCTATCAGAGTTCTGAAGCTATGCGTGAGGAATATCACCACACCCTTCCACAGAATGAAGCGCGACTGAAGGCAAAGATTAAGGCTTTCAAGGCTGACGGCTACAAGAGCCTTATCAGCGGTAAGGTCGGAAATAAGAACACGCAGAAGATTACTGACGAGTTCGGACAGCTACTCATCGCACTGAAACGTTGCAGGGTTCCTGTCTACACCGATGCGCAGCTCTTTGAAGAGGCAAACCGTCAGGCGGAAGCAAACGGCTGGAAGCCACTGAAAAGCCTTAGCGGTATGAAACGTTGGCTGAACAGTGCTGTGATTATGCCACTATGGTATGATGCTGTACATGGTGAGCAGGCAGCACGACAGAAGTTCGGACGCAAGCACCGCACGGCATTGCCAACGAAGCGTGATGCGCTGTGGTATGGTGATGGCACGAAGCTGAACCTATATTATAAGGATGATGCTGGTAAGGTGCGCACCACGCAGGTCTATGTCGTCATTGATGCGATGAGTGAGGTTATGCTTGGCTGGCACATCAGCGATAGTGAGGATTACGAGGCGCAATATCTCGCTTACCGCATGGCAATCCAGACCAGCAAGCACAAGCCTTACGAAATAGTTCACGACAACCAGGGCGGACACAAGAAGCTGGATGCCGACGGACTTTTCAGTAAGCTTTGTCACGTGCATAGGACCACGCAACCTTATAACGGAGAATCAAAGACCATTGAGGCGGTGTTCGGTCGATTTCAACAACAGGTGCTGCATAAAGATTGGCGTTTCACAGGTCAGAACATTACGGCAAAGAAGATGTCGAGCCGTCCGAACCTTGAATTTATTGAGGAAAACAAAGACTCACTCTATACGCTTGAGGAACTGAAAGATGCTTACGCAAAGGCTACTAAGGAGTGGAACGAGATGGCGCACCCTGCATATGGCAAGAGTAGACAGGAAGCCTACGACAGCAGCGTGAATGAGGAAACGCAGCAGGTTACGGCACACGATATGGTGGATATGTTCTGGGTAACGGCTAAGCGTATGAGCACCTTCACCGACCAGGGTATCTGTGTAACCATTAAGAAGGAGAAGCGACAATACGAGGTGATGAGCCAGCCAGGCATGCCAGACCACGAATGGCGAAGGCAGCACACTTACGAGCGGTTCGTTGTCAAGTATGATCCTTACGACTTCGGAAGCATTCGACTCTATAAGAAAGAGGCTGACGGCAGTCTGAGGTTTGAACGAGTGGCAGAACCTTACGTTGTTATCCATCGTGCGATACAAGAGCAGACAGAAGGCGAGGCTGCATTCATCAGACAGGAACAGGCAGCGAATACTACTGACCGTATTGAGCGTACCGTTGCTGGACGTGAGATTGAAAAGGCTCACGGCGTAATGCCAGAGCAGCACGGTCTGCGTAGTCCAAAGCCTAAGGGAATGACAGCAGCTGAACGCCGACAGATAGAACGTCGTACAGGTATCTATAGCAAGTCGCCTGAAGAGTATAAGATAGGACGGAAGACGAAGCAGGTAAGCCTTGAGGACTGGGCGGAGGTTGAGACGGCAGTGGTTGATATGGCTTCGGTAGCTGGGAAATTATAAGCAGCGAGGCAATGCCTCACTGGCAAGGACAAAATAAACCGATGATAAGTCATTCACTTACGCATCAAAAGTGGGTCATTTATGCATCAAAAGTGGGTCACTTATGCACTGAAAGTGATAAGGTAATTATAAGCAGCGAGGCAATGCCTCACTGAACAAGAACAATAAATAAAAGAACAACAATATGAAACTAACAAAGAACGAAAAAGGACAGATACAGGAGAGCTTGAAACAATATGTCAGCAAGTATCCAAGTCAGAACAAGGCTGCACAGAGCCTTACAGGAACAAGTAGCGCAACAGTGAGTAGTATCTTGCAGGGTAAATGGGAAAATATATCTGATGATATGTGGCGCAACCTTGCATCGCAGTTAGGAACCACGGCATGGACAGACTGGCAGGTTGTGGAAACGAAAGCCTATCAGGAAATGATATTCGCTATGAACGATGCCCAGACAGTCAAGAATGTTACGTGGGTAGTTGGTGAAGCAGGCTGCGGAAAGACAACCACAGCTAAGCTGTATGCAGGTGAGCACAACGAGGTGTTTTATATTCTCTGTTCAGAAGATATGAAGAAAAGCGACTTCATTCGTGAGATTGCACGACGTATCGGTCAGAAAACAGAAGGTTACAGCATCAGAGAACTTCTCGACAGAATCATTGACGATCTCATTCAGATGAAAGCACCGCTGCTTCTTTTTGACGAGGCGGACAAGTTGCCCGAGCGTGTATTTCATTACTTCATCGACTTGTATAACAGATTAGAGGATAAATGTGGTATTGTCTTCTTCTCAACAAGCTACATTAAGCGTCGTATGACAATGGGACTGCGATACAACAAGTGTGGATATAACGAGATACACTCACGTATCGGTCGAAAGTTCTTTGAGCTTGAACGTACAGGTGCTCACGATGTCTATGCTGTTTGTGTGGCGAATGGCGTAACGGATAAAGCACGTATATCGGAAGTTGTGAGAGATTCGGAAGAATACGAGTTCGACTTGCGTAGAGTAAAGAAGAGTATTCATAGAGTAAAACTTATGACTAAAGCCTCCCCCAGCCCCTCCAAAAGGAGGGGAGCTCAAACAGTGGTAAAACAACATTCAAATACTGCTCAAAGTTCAAACCTCAAAGTTCAAAGCAATGAATAGAGCAATGTCAGTAACCGATATGCTGCGCATGAAGAAAGAAACCTATCCATTTGAAGGAGAATGGGCAGATGCCTTCGGAGCACCAGAGCGAGGAGGCGTATGGTTTATCTGGGGGCGAAGCGGAAGCGGTAAGACCAGCTTTACGATGAAGCTCTGCAAAGAGTTAGCAAAGTACGGAAAGGTTGCCTACAACTCCTTAGAGGAAGGTTTCTCTCTGACAATGAAGAATGCGCTTATGAAAGCAGGTATGCAAGACGTTGCACGGCGGTTTATCCTCATCAGTGAGAGTATGGAAGATCTTGATGCACGTCTCAAGAAGCGTAAAAGTCCAGATATCGTAGTTATTGATAGTTTTCAATACACACAGATGAGCTTTAAGGACTATCAGGAATTCAAGGCTCGACATCGTGATAAGCTGCTCATTTTTATCAGTCAGGCAGACGGCAACAAGCCTTCAGGTCGCACGGCAGTGAGTGTTATGTTTGATGCAGCATTGAAGATATGGGTGGAAGGTTACAGAGCAATCAGTAAGGGACGCTATTTTGGCAATCTTGGCTATTACACGATATGGAAAGAGCGAGCAGATATATATTGGGGTGAAACAAAAGAGTAAAGGCTATGGCAAACAAGCGAGACAACCTGTTGTACAAGCTACGGAAGAAAGGAGTGAGAGTACTTACACGAGAACGCACAATCTTCTTCGCTTTTGACAGAGAGCCGTTCGATGTAGTACAGGTGAAACGGCTTTGCAGGGAGTATCATTTTAATGTTCAATTAGAGTTACAATAAAACTATGAGTAAGGAGAAACGATTTATTGAGATTAGTCCCGGATTGATGAGTCCAGGTGGTAAGATGACAGACCAAGTCAAGAGTCAAGGGCACATTTGCCCCTACTGTCAAGGGAACGGATATCGCTGGCTGGAGGATGATTGGCAAGAGCGGTATAAGAAAGAGTGCCCAATCTGTAGAGGCAGTGGTAAGCTTGATGCAGTAATTAGAGTTGAGTGGAAGGCTTCAGAATAAACAACTATGGAAAGGTTACTATCACATTCGATAACACCAACCGATAAGCCTGAATGGCTGTTAAAACTGCAAAGAGCTATCAATCAAGGCTACTCTTTGCGAGGAATAGAAAACAGCGAGAAAGGATGGAGGGAGTTGAAAGACTTTGTTGATTGGTTTATCTATAAACTCTATGATCGTAGAGACATAACGGTAAGAAGTAGAATCACGTCCTACCTTATGATAGAGGGTGGTCAGACAGAGTTACACATTAAACGAAATAAAAAGACTATTCAAATATATTATATCAGTAAGTAAACGAGTAGACGAGTGAATGAGTAAACAAGTTATCAGTACGATTAACATGTCAACTTGTAAACCCGTAAACTTGTCAACTAAAACAAAAAAGATTATGGCAACATTTTTAGACAAGCTCAAGAAGAGATTGCAAACATGGCATGAGGAACGTGCCGACAGAATGCAGAACAAACGACAGGCACGGCTCGACGCAGAGGCACGTGAAGCCGTACAAGTAATGGAATTTAATGGTGAGCTATATGTGAGTGTGCACGGCATACCATTGTTCGGTGAAAGTGACCTTAGCGATGATCTTACAGAGGCTGTTGCTTCTGGTCGTAAAGCATATAAAGATTGGAAGGAGGAAAAGCTATGGGAGCGAACAGGAACTACGCAAGGTTTTATACCCTGTTAAAGAAGATGCCTGGTGCTGACAAGGAAACGCTGGTCTATCAGTTTACACAAAACAGAACAGTACACCTTCATCAGATGTCAGCAAAAGAGTATGATTCGATGTGCAGGCAAATGGAGGATATTACGGGCTATGACGAGCGAAGACGTAAGCAATACGATATCCTACGCAAGGCACGTAGCGGAGTTCTTCACCAGTTGCAGATATACGGCATAGATACGACAGACTGGAACCGTGTAGATGCTTTCTGTAAAGACCCACATATAGCAGGAAAAACATTTAGAGCATTGACAGTGGATGATCTCAATGCTTTGAACACAAAAATAAGAATGATCATCCGAAAACAAAAAACAGAATAATATGGTAAACATTAAGAATTTGAGCAAGGAAGAGCGTGCAAAGCTACTTGCTGAGTTGCAGAACGAAGAAAAGCAGAGTCGCATTGAACGCCGTGAGACCTACGAGGGGTTACGTGCTGAGATGATGCACGATGTGTGGCAACGCTTAACACGTATCGTGACTGACGTGCGTGGTTTCCACGACTGGCTGCAGGGAGAAGTAGAGAGCTTCGTAAGTGTGATGCGTGACTATGGTCAGGTGCGCAAGAACGACCAACGAAGCTACACGATTACTGACGGCGATTTTCGCCTTGAGATTTCAAGTAATAAGGTGAAAGGCTTTGACGAGCGTGCAGATCTTGCCGCAGAGCGTCTAATCGACTATCTCAAGCGTTATATGAAGCAAAGCGAGAAAGGTTCGGATGATCCAATGTATCAGATGGCAATGACGCTGCTTGAACGTAATAAGGCTGGAGACCTCGACTACAAGAGCATCTCTAAGCTGTATGAGTTAGAGGATAAGTTCGATAGTGAGTATTCAGAGATTATGACGCTTTTCAAGGAGGCGAATGTGGTTCAGAAGAACGCTATCAACTACTACTTCTATCAGAAGAATCCAAAGACCAATGTTTGGGAACGCGTAGAACCAAGCTTCTGTAGGTTGTAACAGACAAAAATCATTAACTAACTCCTGTTTAAGAATAAAACCGTCCATTAGTGTGTGCGAACACACATTTGGGCGGTTTTTATTTGTAATAAGCAGATAAAAAGGTGTAAAGACTTGCAAATAAGATGATTATTTGTTAATTTTGCAGATATGAGTAAAGGAAGAGATAGTAAACTGATAGAAGCACGCAACAGAAGGCTATTTGAGCGTTACTTCTACTGGACAGAGGAACGACGCCTCCGTTTCGATGATACTATCCGCATACTTTCCAATGAAGAGTTTTATCTGTCTGAAAGCCGTGTGCTGCATATCATTCGTGATATGATTAAACGTGGCGAAACAGTAGATGGTAAGCAGATGAAAGCACCGCTCTTCACAGGCTTTCGTGTTACACCTTCACGCCCATCTTCACGCGTAAAGAAGGTTTCTGAACCGTCCTTGTTTCCTTAACCATTTCTGACACCGTACACTCGTACATCATTTCATATACTTTTATTCTGTGCTTCCAAGTAAAGAACTTGGAAGACTTGCGTATCAAAGGAGCATCAGTGCCAAGACAGGTTCCCTGCAATAGCTGATGCAACTGGTGACGCATTTCATTACGCTCTCTGACAGCCTGTATGGTTCCACTCGTTGCGTGAGTGTCATCATAGCAGTCTATGATAAGACGGATGCGAAGCCTACAAGTTCCTTTCTGTGCAAGCTGTCCTATATCGCTCCATTCAGTCTGCGCTTCTTCTATGAGTACTGCAGGGAACGTTAGCAGATACATATCAGTATCCTCGTCCTCTATATTTTCAAGTTGTCCGTAGTCTTCGTCAATTACTGAAAGCGACGGCATTTTCTCTTTAAGAAAGTCTATCAGTTGGCAGAGTGTCTGTTCCATATTTATGTTCTACTTACAAGTTCTTTTATTTTCTCTATGCTCTCATCAAGCATCTTGTTAATCTTTGTTGTCAGCTCACGGCTATCACCAATGAACTGACGTCGTGGAATGCGTGCTGTGATATTAAGCTTTGTCTTTTTCGTGAGTGCGAGAGCCTTCCACATCTTAGCTCCAGAAGGTAAGTCTTTTGGAAGTTCCCCTTTACCTTTCACGCCTGATAGTGCATACACCTTAGCCCATGCCATACGCCGCATACGTTTTGTAATAGTTGGATGCGTATTGATGGTACCGCCTTCATTGTGAACAGCTGCGTAAGGCACAGGATTGGATATTGTAACTTGCCCAGGTGATGTTGCACTCTGTATTGAACGCATAAGGTGATTGCGTCGAGAGGTAAGAGGAGAGTATTTTGCATCCGTCGTATTGCCATCCTGTCGTTTCGTACGTTTCCATTGGTGAACTCCTCCATCCGTGAAGCCACCATCTCGGAAGTTCTGCTTGAAGTGGTTTGCAGCCACGACACCAACCTTTCGAGGAAGTCTATCCGTCACCTCCTTTTGTATCTCGTCTTTGACACGTGAGATACGCCTTTCTATTTCTTTTGCATCCATTTCTTCACTTTTTTGTCGAAAATGTTTGTTGTATCAGAATAAATCATTATTTTTGCATCAGGATGAGAGTCTGCATATAAGTGCGATAACTTCAAGCTCCGCAGCCGTCCAACCATATAGAGCCGTATTTTACGGCTCTAATTGTTTTAGAACGTTTTCTATTTCCACCCTATTCTGTGTGTAAGGTATAACCTTTACAGCCTTACCTTTATAAACAACATAGGTTTCCTTTATTATACCCTGTTCGAAATCTGCTTTTCTTCTGTTCAGATACTTAGAAAGTTCAAATGTGTTAAGTCGTTTTAGTCTCGCATCTAAATCGATAACAACAATGGAACACCCTTGCTTAATAGCCTTTTGGAAAGCAGAAGTTATTCCTTGTTCTCCTCGTATCATCTTATTATCTGCAATCAATCCATTTATTTCAAGTTCAGGATTACTTACATCTTCTTCCAATATATGTGGTCGTATTCTAATCTTCATATTTGGGAATGAAGAGAGAAGAGAACGTGAAACCTTAATGTTCGCATTTAAGTCTTGCTTGTCAGCAGTGTTACTTATCAGCAGCCTTTCTCTCATTTCTTTGTCCTGATAGAATCCATTAGGAATGGCAGCATCTACATAAGGACAATTATAACAATCCTTTTTCCTATTCATGAAGAGTGTCATAATCCGCCCTTTAACACCAGGTTTATAAAAAGAACATTGACTACACTTATCAGGGAAATACGGATGAGTGTCGTTGAATATATGCCCATCTTTACCCGGGTTGTTTTCAAGTCCTTTTTGTGGCAGAGGAGCATCCATATCTGCAGGACGATTTACAGGGTCATCAGTAGCTTCAAGTGAGCACTTACAGTTCCATCGGTCGCCAGGGTGATGATTGTTCCAGAAAGGATCATCAATAGGCAGAGTAAGCTTCGCCGTCCAATATTCACGATGACTCCCTTCAGGACTTGGTGAAGTCGTCGGCATCCATCGTAGGTTAGGCAGGATATCCTTGTTACGTTCAAACTCACGCCAGTCTGCAGCGTTGTGCGCACGGATAACAGCAGTGTCATACTCTGTACGAAGCCACGCACCGACGTGATGCGAGGTGATTCCCTTTACATCGTCTACCCATTGACGGAAGGGTTTCAACTTACCATCACTGTCCAGCAGGTTCTTCGCAAC
>ERZ773009.1225-NODE-1225-length-18264-cov-12.545554_pt1 | contig 18264 bp, 19 predicted proteins | sample MGYA00580663_ERZ773009 | MGnify/ENA primary metagenome ERZ773009 (study PRJEB29015, sample SAMEA2737969) | human oral metagenome | biome: human oral; feature: human-associated habitat; material: dental | place: China | collected 2026 ... | reverse complement strand
CAGGTGACGTAATAATTCACAAGCGTGCCGGTGATTTGGTCTTTGCAAAACATTAGTAGAATACCTCTTCGGCAATCGTAAGTTTAGGAAGAAAACCATCAAATTTATTATAGAAATTGCCTGGCGGTAAGATATATCTGCCAAAATAATCTTTTAAAGTGGTTTTATAATCTTTTTTAAGTTCTTCTAGTAAATTTTTACCAACGGATATAGTATATAATCCCAAATCTTTTTCCGAATCTTTAATTTCTGCAATAATTTTAAATTTATCGTCATTTGATTGTAACAATTTATCCCGATTATCTAAAAACTTGTCGAAATGCCCACTATACTGCTCTACAAAAAGCGAAACCTTCCACTCCTGTTTTGGCATAAAATTTTCATTAAATTTTTTAAATAATGTTTGAAATTCCAGGTTTTTAGCGTATTGCAATAAATCTACGCTAGTCGTTTCATTCTTTGTACTTTCAAAATAGCTATCTAAGACATTATAAATTTCGCTCTCTTTTATATTTTGCGATAGAATTTCCTTTATCTTATCCTCTTGCAGATCCGTATCGTGATATGGAAATGATTTACCTTCCAAATAATCAAAAACTATAACTTTTGCAGGCCTATCTGACAAGCCTTCACGATTTACTCTACCCGCAGCTTGAATAATAGAGCCAAAGGGAGCGAACTCTCGAAAACCTATATCAAAGCTAAGATCGACTCCCGCCTCGATCAGCTGCGTTGCAATCAAAATAATCTTTTTACCACTACTTAATTTAACTTTTATCTCGTCAATAATCTCAAATCTGTGAAGTGGAATTTGGTGCGTAGTCAAAAGATAGACGCTATCTTTATTCTCGCTTTTATTTTTTATGACCTCATATAGCTTTTTAGCTTTTGAGATGGTATTTACGACACAAAGCACACTTTTATCTTTATGGGATAAAATTTCATCTTTTAGGATGTCAAAATCGTTTAAATTTGGCTTATAAACGAGCTCATATCTATCCCTATCTCGCTCGTATAAAACAGGGCTTGAAAGCTCGGTAAAATTTTCAAGCTCTGCTGCAATATGAGGCATAGTCGCAGACATAAGTATAAAGTGGATATTGTATCTTTTTGTAAATTCATTAAAAGCGGCAGAAATCGGCTTCAATAAAACTCTTGGGATATTTTGTATCTCGTCTATTATGATAACACTATCTCGCAAAGTTTCTAGTTTTAAATTATCTCTATTGTGATTTGAAAAAAATACGTAAAATAGCTGATTGAAAGTCGTAACGATAAAATTCTCATGCCAAATATCAGCCAAAAATACTTTTTGCATAAACTGCTCTTGCTCATCTTCATTATCTTTTTCTTTATCTCTTTTACTACTTTTATAGCTTGTTAGGTGATGATATTTTAGTACATTTTGATCCGATATTATCTTTTGATATTCGCTATGTGTTTGATCTATAATAGAGGTAAATGGTATAGCTGTTATAATTCGTCTTTTATTGCCTTTTATTTTAGCTATTTGCAGTGCTAAATTTAGGGCCAAAAACGTTTTCCCTATACCGGTGGGCGCTTTAATCAAAAACTTATCTTTTTGCGTATTATGATTAAAATTTTGAAAAATAAGTTCCTTCGCTTTTGTTCTGTATTTGTTTTTACTGCCAGTTTGCTTTGAGGTTATAATATCTTCTATCTTATTAAGATAAAGATCTATTTTTTCTTCACTTAAAATTTCTACATTTTTATAGGATTTAGAAAAAATAGCTTCAAATTTATCTGCCAAAATAAGTCTCGAATAGCGCTTCTTAAAAATAAAGTAGTTATCTAAAATTTGATATTTTTCCAGCTCGGCCTCTAAATCTAAAAAATAGTCAATAAAATCATTGACATCGGGCTTTACCTCTAAATTCGATCTACAAATCACTTCATCTATCTTTTTAAATTTATCTTTTATTTTTGCTTTTATATTGCCTAGTTCGCTAAAGAAAGATTTAAGATCGGGCAAATCGGAATGATGTTTTAGAATAGTAAAAAAATTAGCTAAAAAATTTATATCTTTATCGACTCTAATAAAAAAATATATAAAAGCACTCTCTAGAGTATGCGTTGTTTTTAGCTTTTGTTGGGCTTTTTCGAAGTCCTCTCTTGAGGGAAAATTTTCTACTTCTAAATTTATATAATCTTGAAATCTCTGTGCAATCTTGGCAATATCGTGAAAGGATGCCGTCTCTTTATGATCACTTTCATCAAAACTATCGCTTATATTTTTTACATGAAAATTGTATGATTTTTTAGGATGCGAGTTAAAAGAGTTTGAAATTTGCATTATACAAATCTACAATGATAAATTTCATCGACGCAAACTATCTCGTAAATCTTAATATCTCTAGCTTTTATTTGCTTGTTGGATAATATTAAATTTACGCCCGAAGCAGGAGACCTCTCTGGCGTTAAAACACTCGCAAAACTAATCGGAAAATATAAAATACCTTCTTCAAAATCTATATTTTTTACGTCATCTTGAAGCACGAACGAATCTATATTAATTTCATCAAATTTTTTCTCTTCATATTTTGTTATTTCTATGAATTCGAAATTGCCTGCGAATTCGCTATTACCAAGATAAAATGAAAATTTACAAATTCTATTTTTTAGATTATGAATCACTTCGTCTTCGAGCTTAAATTTATCAATAAAAATTATATACTTAGGATAAATCAAGAGTTCTCTATTTATTGGTTTTTGAGGAGCTCTATTGTCACGCAAACCAAGCGAGATTTTTTGCATATCAAATTTAAGCAAACTATTTAGATGAGACTTTGTAAATTTAGTATAGTCGTTTATATAATTTTGTGAAAAACTCTTTTTCAAAATAGGAGTACATGGGATTACGCTATATTTAAAGTCGTCAAATCTATCATCGTTTAAATAGTTATCTATGCCAAGTACAGCTGCCAACATACTACAAACCGTAGTTTTTGGAGGGATGGGTAAAGTGATATTTTGACTAATCCCCAAAGGATCTCTAAAACAAGCAAATTTACCCCAAATTTTAAATGCAAACATTACAGTTATTTGGCCTCTAAATTTATATTTAAATTTTTAAAATTGTCCAGATACTTTTTAGCCGAATCATCATAAAAAACTACTACTTTTTCTATTTTTTGACTCATATTTTTTAACGACCTTACAAGGGCCGAGAAATTTAATTCACATTCGCTAAAAGTACGAAGCTGTTGAGAGTTCTCATTATCTATATTTACAAGCTCATCAAGTAGCCCTATCATATAAGTATCTTTGTAGATAACCCTTATAAGCATTCTTGGTTTTTGTCCGACTTTACTCCTAGTGTTGAGCAATTTAGTGCCTTGCCACATAGAATCAAGCATATCGGCAACATCTTCTTCGCTCGCATTCGTTTTATCGGCACTTAGAGAATTTATAGTACCATACATTGCAAACAGCCCATAAGGTATATAATTATCGGTTCTAAATGTCTTATTTAAGCTATTGTCTTTACCAAAAGCACCGGTTCCTTGTGATAAAATAGTCTCTGTTTCATTTAGTGATTTAGCCCAAGAAAATTGCACTGTACCTATAATTTGAAGATTGCTTTTGGGTGCCATTCCTCCAAAAAGTCTATTGTCGATACAGCTTAAAAAACTTTCTTATCATCTTTTTCATTTAAAGCACTCTTCAACTCAGCAAATCTGGTTTCTGCCGATTGTACCTGCTCTGCGTTATTTACAAATACGGTTTTACCTTTTCTATATTGCACAGATCATCTCTGATCGTTCTTTTTACTCTAACATCGCTAACGACGGCCCTTCTATCGCTTTCATCGTATCTTGGTGCATTATCGTTTAGCATGTCGCCGTTAGGATTAGTCATTTTTGCATCCCATAAAAATAAAATTTCACTATGTTTTGCCAACTCACTCATTGTCTTCTCCTTGTTTTTGATTTTCTTTTTTAAATTTTGCATAATCATTAAACCCTTTAATGAAAGCGAAAGAAATCTCCTGTTGAGCTACTCTTATATTTTTTGGGTATATAAAATAAGTGGTAACTAATTGTGATAAATCATTATTTTTGGGAGTATTTAGACTAAATAACTTCTCAAAATAGGTTGCTTTATTAAAAATAGCTTTTAAATTTGATTCCGTTATTCTTTTGGTCGATAATCATTTTTTAAACGTCTCGTTCTTTTTTACAACTTTCCCGTTAGGATTATACGAACTATCGATAATACCTTTTGAATAAGCGCCTATTAAATAAGCTCCTTTTATTAAGCCATTCTCAAAATAATCGGGTTGCTCAAGCAATAATTTTTCAAAATATTCAGAAAAAAGTTCCATTCTACATCCTTATTGCATTTATATCTTTTAAAAATTTTAAAACCTTATTTTCGCTTTCTACAAAAATATTCGGATATATTATCCACTCTTTTATGCCATCTTTCAATTTACTTTTATTTTCACCGTCAAACTCTCTAAAGTGCTCAAAACGCTTTAAAACTTCGAGATAACTTATTTTTAAATATCCTAAAAGCAATTTTGCTAAATATATTTTTTCTTGTAAAATTTTATTTTTCAAATTTGCAATGCTATTTGTAGATATAGCAAACTGTTCCGTAATCCTAAAATAATCCTTTAAATATACAAATCTGATATCATCATCCTCGTCTTGAACTCGTTTCATAGCATCCGTAATATGATCTTCTTGCATCAAATTCGCTACCTTTCTTATCCTGCTTGGCAAAACATCTTCAAGAGTAGCAAATATTTTAACAGATAAATTGGTAACATTCACCTCCGTAAAGAATATATCGAGCGTAAAACTATTAATATATTTGAAATTTTCTATTTGCTTATTCAATTTTCTAATAAAGCTCTCTTCCCTAGCAGCTTCATCACTTAAAGTATTTGATTTTTCAAGAAAATTTATCATTTCCCTAAAAATGTCTTCGTTAAAATTTACCATAGACGGAATTATTATATATTCTAATCCTTTGTAATAAAATTTAAGATTGTTTATCGCATACATCCAGCCTTTTTTGACTGATTGTGCTGTATTTTTTGACATAGGAAGACGGATTATGGATTGCTCTTTAAATTTATCATCATAGTTATCCATAGTAAAAAACTTGATATTCGGATCATACCCGCAAGGTTCTTTTTCTTGGGTAACAATATCTATCTGCTCCTTTAAAAAAGCGTTCCCTTTTTTGTCCTCTATATGAGGCTTTACAAATTCATTAAGATAATTTTGCAAAACTTCCGGCATGAGCTCATAAAAACTTTTGCCATTTATAAGTAAAATCAGAAAATAATCGCCTTGCTTAAAGTCTTTCAATCCAAGTTCATCATTTTTGTAGTTATCTATATAATCAAAAACAATCTTTGCTAAACTATGATTTTGTGGATTTGAATAGATTAAAATGGAATTTTGTAAGGTATGCGAGATAGCTTGGAATTTTTTATATAAATCTTTCTCGTTTTGATACTCGTAGTTTGGGTATAAATAATATGAATTACTAGTTCCACCTATCTTTTTTGTAAAAAATGTTTTTATGGTGTCTAATGAAGTTCGTGATAGCCTTGGAGTACTAAGAAGCCTCCCGTTCTCAATTTTAAAATCAATAGCCAAAGTTATATGGTCACTATCCTTAAAATTGGAACTTTTAATCATAGCCTTAACATCGTCGTCACTTAACAGGTTGCCAATTTTATAGAGTTTATGAGCCAATCCCATATTTTATTTTTACCTTAAGTATTTTAATTAATTTTACGACCATTTTACTTAAATATTTCTAAAATTATTCTAGATTTGAAATCAGAATAAGATTAAGGCATTAAGAGGCATATTTTATTGTGATTCAGAAACTAATTGCAATAAATACTGAACTCTATCTGCCCCCAAATTTATGTCAAATATTTTAACATCTACGATAGGGCTAAAAAATATACATAAAATGCACAATATGTATTTTCCCATGCGATTAAGAACCTTTTTGGTTTTCAAATATAACTCCTTATTCTTTTACCTCATTAAAGCACAAAATAAAATATATGTCAAGTTATATTGTTTTAAAGGTTAAAATGCCCTTTTATTTTGATAAAAATCGTGTTATAATGCAGATTAAAGAATAAGGTTTCCCGTTGGGATTTAAAATTATTGTTTTAAAGGTTGTGATCTTGTTCTTTTTGCTTTACAACCTCCAAAACCCCTACTCCGTAGTTCATGCACCCGCTTCCAGCGCCCGTACTAAGGATCAAATTGATTAGTTCTGCATTAGCTACAATTTTCCATCTTGCCTGCCACGCATATACCGGCTCGCGATTGTTGCCATAATAGAATTTCACAGATTCACCCAGCTTTTGCCACAATAAATTTAACTCCATTTCGCCATCATATTTTCGCCCCATAATCGTTTCAAATCGCTGTAAAATATTCGTCTTCATCATCTCTAAATGCCTACTATCTTGCGGCTGCAAATAAACCTTATGCCCCAAAAGCCCGCTTACTGCGCACGCCACGTAGCCTTGCACAATAGCTTCGTTCTCGCAAATTTTATAATTTTTCGCTTTGACGGTAGTTTGCGTAAATAGAATTTCACCCAAGCTTAGCCCGTCTTTTAGCACTGCTAGCGCGATTTTACGTTCAAACTCCGGCTCGCATGAAGCAAATCGCACGCGCAAGTCCTCTCCTCGCAAGATAAAATCAAACACCGTGCGTTTAAAAATTTTACCGCTTGATTCGTGCCTATATCCTACGTGCTCTGAAGCCGGCAAGTAGCGATAAAGAAAGCCCTGAATCAGCTGCGAGAGAGATTTTGTGATTTTTAGATTTTTAGTTGGTAATTTTGCGTTGATGATTAGCATTTGCACTCCTTTGCGCGGTAAAATTTTGCCCAAGGTTCGTGTAAACCTTGGGCAAACGAGCTCTAAGTGGGATTAAAATCCTATCTCTTTGATATCGGCAAACTGCAAAAACGCGCGATAAATTTGTCCGATATTTGCGATACGATTTGCGCGTATCGCGGCATCCTTGACGTTTATCATTACGTTATCGAAAAAATCATCAATCACGCCTTTAAGCCCAAATAGTGAGCGCAGATACCCACTCACGTCGTTTTCGTTGAGCTTAATCGCCCTGAACGCCACATTTAGCGCACGCTCAGCGTCGTGTTCGAATAGGTTTTCGTCCACCGCGCCTATTTTTTCGTCCTTGATGATATTGGCTAGGCGCTTAAAGGTCGCAAAATTTTCCCCGAAATCCGTCGCTGCTGCGATCTCGCCCAGAGCTTTTATAGCCTTGCTTAGTCGTAATAGATCGTTTTCGCCGCTTGCGATGCACGCCTTGATCACGGACGGATTTATCTCGTCAAAAATTCCATATAACCTATCTTTTATAAAATCCAATAGCTTAGAAATGTCAAATTTCTTATAATTTGGCGCCAGCTTCTGCGCCATCACATTTGCATCAAAGCTCAATCCTTGATTTAGTAAAATTTTAATTAGCCCCGTAGCTGCACGGCGAAGCGCATACGGATCTTTATTGCCGTTTGGAACTTTATTGATGCTAAAAAGCCCCAGGAGCGTTTCAAATTTCATAGCCACAGCGATTACGCTACTAAATACACCGCTTGGCAGCTCGCTATCCTCGCCGCTAGGCAGATATTGCTCGCGTATCGCGCGGCATATATGCTCTGCTAGTCCAGCGTGTGCGGCATAGTAACTACCCATAATGCCTTGAAGCTCGCTAAATTCGCCCACCATCGTGCTGCTAAGATCTGCTTTACTAAACATTACGGCATTTTCTATATCCTGCGCAAAATCCTTTTTGCCGATCTCCGCCTCAATCTGTGTAGCATAATCCGCGCTCAGTGCCTTTGCTACGGCTAGCTCGCGCACTTGCTTATCATAAACCGAGCCAAGGGCTTGCATATAGGAAATTTGCTTAAGTTTTTCAGGGCTAAATTCCGCTTGCAAATCGCTCTTCCAAAAAAACATAGCATCGCTTAGGCGCGCGCGTAAAACTTTTTCATTGCCGCGTACCACTAGCTCGTCATCATCGGTGATCGCATTGCTAACGACAACGAAGTGATTGCTTAAGTTTTTACCCTCGAAAACGGGAAAATAGCGCTGATTCTCCTTCATCGAAGTAATGATGACCTCTTTTGGTACGCTTAAAAAATCTCGCTCAAAACTGCCTAGTAGCGCCGTCGGATACTCAGTGATAGCCGTTACTTCATCCAGCAACGCAGGATCGACCTCGATCTTAAAGCCATGCTTTTTTTCGAGCTTTGCAAACTCGCTTAGAATTTTATCTTTTCTTTTTTGCTCGCTTAAAATTACGCCGTTACGCTCCAGCAGTGCGAAATAATCTGCGGCGTCTTTAAATTTAATCGCTTCATAGCCAAATTTTCGGTGCGGAAAAAATGCAGCCGTGCTTCTTACGCCATAAATTTCAAAATCTACGTTCTCTCCGCCCAAAACGCAGGCTATGCTTCTTATCGGACGGATAAACTCAAACTCACCGCTACCCCAGCGCATTGCGCGTCCAAAATTTAGCGATCGTAAAAACTCCTCTATCATTTCGCCTAGGATTTCACGACTATCACGCCCCTTTTGCACCGCAGCGTGGTAGAGCACCTCTTTGCCGCCTATCTGCCGAAATTCCAGCTCGCTTTCGCTTATGCCGCATTTTTTAGCAAAACTTAGCGCTGCAGGGCTCCACGCGCCGTCTTTGAGCGCGACGGATTTTGGCGCGCCCGTGCTTATGATCTGCGCATCATCGCCGCGTTGTGGAAAATCCTCGTGAAATAGCACAAATCTACGCGGGCTAAATTCGAAGCGAAAGTCGCTATTTATGCGGTTAGCCTCAAGTACCGCGCGCCATTTTGGCGCGATATTCGCACGCTCTTTTAAAAACGGGATCGCAGGCAGCTCCTCGACCCCAATCTCAATGAGTAGTTCCATCTTTATCCTTTTTTCGTTGATTTCGTTTTTCGTTTTTCTCCATCATTTCGCGGTTAAATCCTACGATCATAAATATCATAAAAAGCACGAAAAGTGCGGTTATAACGGCGTGTATCATTCTACTATAAATTCCTTTTGCCCTTTATAAATCGTAAAATAGGCATTTTTAAATTCTAAATTTTTGCCGTTTTGTACAGGAGCGCTTTTGCGAAAAATTCTAAACTCTCCCGCGCTTTTTAGATCAATTATGCCGTCTTTAACGTCGCCTTTGATCGTGCTTATCACATCTCCTGCGCGCAGCTGCCGCACCGATGCGCTAGGCAAAACGTATGGCGCGATAGAGCCTACGTTGCCGCTTCTAGATACGATCTCAAAATCGTCGATTTCAAAGCTTTGCTTATAAAATTTCGTCTTTTTTACTAGCAGATCGAGTTTATCGCCTAGCTGCAGCCCGCTGCCGCCATAGACAAAAACTCCGCTTCCATCTTGGGAGATCGCAAAGCCGTGGCGGTTTGTAAAGCTCACGACTGCGCTTTTTATCAACACAGGCTCACTTATAATGCGCCCATAAAGCTCCTCTATCGTGACGGTCTTTGCGGCACTAGCAGTATTTTTAGCTAAAAATTCTTGCTTTTTCGGCGTAGATTTTAAAGCGCCCCCGTCCGTCAGAATGAAGCTAATCGGGAAATGATCCGAAGCGGTAGAGGATTTAGCAACAGCGAAGCTGTCCTTTTTATATCCAGGCTCGCTACTAAAAAAATCGTCGCTAAGCAAGATATGATCTAGCACTGCGCCGCTTTCATGAGATTCACAAGAGCCAAAATGTTTTAGCTGCGAGCAGGGATGTAGCGCCCATAAATCACTAAATCCGTCGGACTCGATAAGCTCGTTTAGCAAAGAATTTCGCCCGAAATTCGTATTAAAATCTCCCGCTACGATAGCGCGTTGGTGCCCTTGCAAAACCTCGCGTAAAAAGGCGAAATTTCGCCTGCGCTCGCTTAGCGGATTGCGTGCAGAGAGCATATGTACGACATAAAAGCTAAAATCAGTGCCGCCAAGCGCAAAATCAGCGCGCAAAATATCTCGTGTTTTAAGCTCTGTCGGGCGGTAAGTTTTTTGAAATTTTATCGGTATGCGCGACATCACCGCCACGCCCGCAGGTGCAGTCTGCGCGCGAGAAAAAGCGTAGAATTTATAGCCCGCCTTCTGCGCAAGTGCTTTTAGCACCGCTTCGTTTTCGATCTCTTGCAGCCCCAAAATATCGGCATTAAGCGCGCTTATCTCGTCCGCTACCGCTTGCAGCTTGCGCTCGTATTTTTGCTCGCTCCAGCTTCCGCGCCCGATCTCAAAATCCGCGTACTCCGTGCCGTCGTTTACGCCGTCGAATAAATTTTGCACATTAAACGATGCGATCTTCAGCTCCGCCGCACTCGCGCCGCAGAAAAACATCGCAAAAAGTAGCGCTAAAACTCGCAAACCGCGCTCCTAAAGTCGAATTTATCGATGTTTTGGCGGATCGCTTCGTAGGTTACGATACCCACGCTGGTGGCTAAATTTAAACTGCGCCCCGCCCCGCTCATCGGGATCGTGATGCAGTTTTCGCGGTTTGTGCGCATGATCTCAAGCGGCAGCCCGTGCCCTTCAGAGCCGAAAATCAAAAAATCGCCGGGCTTGAATTTCGCCTCGTAGTAGAGCTTGTTCGTCTTCGTCGTCGCAAAAAAGAAGCGCTGTTTAAATTTCTCGTTCGCCACCATAAACTCATCCCAATTTTCCCAAATTTTAAGATCTAAATTTGCCCAATAATCGAGTCCCGCGCGGCGCAGATGCTTATCGTCGATGAGGAATCCTAGCGGCTTAATCAGATGCAAAGGACACCCAGCATTGACGCACATACGCCCGATGGAACCGGTGTTTGTGTGGATCTGCGGATATACTAACACGATATTAAACATCAAAAATCACCGATTTTGAACGGGTAGAATTTTGCGATTTAAAATTCCGCGAGACAAGGTTTTGAGATTTAAAATTTTGCAAAGCCAAATTACGCGGCTTGGAATTTTGCGCAGTAAAGCCTTGCAAATTTAAATGGGCAAAATTCCATAATTTGAAATTCTGTGAAATAAAATTTAGGTCCGTGATTTTGCGATACTGCAGGACTTTAGATCTCTCCTTGCAGCGACACGGCTCTTGCATTTTTTTGTGGTGCGGCGAGGCAACTGCTCCCATAGCACAGGACGCGCAATACGGCTCGCTAAATTTTGCTTTAATGCGTTTAATATGACGCAGGCTGTGAGATTTTGTGCCAAGATGCCCTAATCTGCAAAATTTCATCTCGCTGTAATGCGAGCCGTGAAATTCCGTCTCGCTGCTGCACGGCTCGTATAATTTCTCGCCGCAGCGATGCGATATGCGAAATTCTCTCGATCCATAAAACTTCGCCTCTTGGGCTTTTTCAGAGTGGCGGCACGATGGATGAAATTTTAATAGGTAAAATTCCACGTCATAAAATTCTACTGGGCCAAGCTTTTCGCTATGAAATTTTACGCCGCAAAAATTTAAATTTCGCTCATCGCAAAAGATAAAATTTCGCGCAGTAAAAATCATGAGATTTCGCCTGCGATCAAAGCAAAAAGCGCGCTTTTGCAAATACGCAGCATTCTTGCAAAACGCGTAAATTTCGTCGCGACGATAGAATTTTTTCATAAAACTAGCTCCTAAATAAAACGGCGATTTTACAAAAATCTCTCTAAATTTACGCTTTTAAAGCCGCTACAAATGCCCTAATCTCCGCTTCTTGCAGCCTCTCGATCTCCTTGCCGATCGCAGCGCCGCGCAGGTTGCGAGCGACATCCGCAGCGCAAATCAAGCTCTTAAATTTCTTATCCCAAATCCCAAGCCGCTTCGCTGCTTGCACCCTACCTTTACAATACAGCCCGAGCCACTGCTTAAGCGGCATTTTTAGAGCGATTTTGCATAGCTGCTCGTCGCTTACCCGCTTAAAAAACGGCTCGCTAAGTAGCCTTTTATAAAGAGAATTTAGCCCTAAATTCTTTAAAATCTTATTTTTATCTAATCCTAAAAAATTCAAAAACGCATATAAAAAAAACATTTCATTTCTTACGAAAGATTCGCCGCGCTCTATGAATTGCATCAGTCGCTCGTGCGTACGCGTATCAATCTGCAATCCAAAAACCCGCTCATAAAGCCCTAGCTCTTGCATTAGCATCATCCCGTATCGGTGCGCAGGTGCACGAAAAAATTTAATCAGCTCCGCTTTAATGCGCTCGCAACTAAGATCGCTAGCGTCGATACTACGCATGAGCTCTAAGGTGCGCGGCTCGGCGCGAAGCTTAAATCTTGCAGCAAACTGCACCGCGCGATACACCCGCAAGCTATCCTCCACGAAAGTGTGCGGATCGACCACTCGCAAAATCCTCGCATGCAGATCCGCAAGCCCGCCGTAAAAATCGAGCACTTTGCCGCTTATAGCGTCTATCATCATCGCATTGATCGTAAAATCGCGCCGCCTACTAGCATCGCGTTCGTCCGTAGCCAAAGCGACACTAAAGCCCTTGTGCCCGACACCCGTCTTGCTTTCGGTGCGCGGAAGCGAGATGTCGAAGCTTTTATATTTATAAACGAAGTAGCTTTTGCCGACGCCCTGTGCGCCGAAGCCATGCATAATTTGCTCGAAACGGCGCGGATCCACATCGTAAAGTTCCACATCCACATCAGCGCTCGCCCGCCCCAAAAAATGATCGCGCACGCAGCCGCCTACCAGATATATGCGTGAGCTAAATTTTTTAAGATAATCTAAAAGCGCGATGAAATCGTTATTTTGATAGATTTTCAAGTCGGTTTTCGATACTTGCAAGCAAAAATTCCATAAATTTTAAATTTAACTCCACGCGCGCGTTCAAATCGCCCTTCTCAAAAGCGTTCAGCCCCTCAAAAAGCACTAAAATCCGCTCTTTTATCGCGCTCAAAAACTCCGCTTCGCTTGAAATTTTGAAATCTGCATTTGCGAGATATTTTGATTTGTCGCCCGCTTGTCTCGCGGCCCCGAGATGTCGCGCTTCCTCAGGCTGGTGCAAGGCGGAATTTTGAGCACCATAAGAGGCAAAACCTCCCGCTTGCATATCCTGCGCGGTGGAATTACGAAGCTGCGGCGTGGCGAGCTCATCACCTCGCACCCCAGGCATCGTAAAATTCTGTGACTGAGAAACGAAATTTTGCTGCTGCGTGGCAACATTGCGGATATTTAGCACGGCGGAATTTTGAGCTTGAAGCGACGAAAAATCCTGCTTTTTAGAATGCGCCGTACCGAAATAATCGTCAGCTTCGTTTTCTTTGAAATCAGAGCCAGACCCAAAATCGTCATTGCTTAGCTCCTTAAAATGCGCGCCTAAAATACGAGGCGTCAAATCTTGCTCACTTTGGGAGTCGTCATCCGTAGAATTTAGCGCTAATTCAAAATCTTTACTTTCAGCAGAGCTTTGCGCCATGTTTGCGTCCCTGCTTTGCGCCGAAACAAACCCATTCATATCGCTGCCTAAACTATCGTAAATTTCGCCTGCAATGCCCGATAAATCACGAAAGCTTTCGTCAAATTTTGCGGCGGAGCTTTTTAAAATTTCATCGTTTGCAAAGGTTGAATTTGCGGAATCTTTGCCGCTTGCAGAAGCAGAATTTTTAAAATTCTCTCCGTTTGGGGAGGCGGAAGCCGCAGAATTTTGACCGCCTGTAAGATCAGAGTTCTTAAAATTCTCCTCGCTGAAAAAAGTAAAATTTTCATCTTTTACAGCAGATTTTTTTAAAGTAGCGTCCGCTGCAAATTCCGTGCTGCTATGTGCAGAGTTCCTGCGTGCCAGGGCATTTGAACGATCTAGGGTGGAATTTAAAGCGTCCGATGAAACAAAGCGCGAAGTGAAATTTTTGGTATCCAAGGAAGTAAAATTTTGCGCGTTTGGTGAGGCGATATCCGGCGCAGATATAGAATTTAAGGCATCAGGTGCAATGGGAACTGGCGCAAAAGAAGTGGGGCTTAAAGCATACTGCGAAGTCTGCGCTTCTGCTTCAGCGCTGTTTGCATTCACAGCCCCCTCTTGCTGCGCCGCCAAATCTTGCGCGCGCTTTTGTGCTTTCATCTCATTTACTGCTTCGATGATATCTTCCAGTTCATTTTCATACATCAATTAGCCACCTCTTAAATTCCGCTTGTTTGCTCGCATCGACGCTTAAAAAGCGCTCCAGCATCGCCATATTGACGCCAGAGCTTACTCGATGATTTAAATTTAGCCGCGCAAAAAGCACCGCCGCATCGCCATCTTGCGGATTATCGCGTAAAATACCGCGACAAATCTGCATTGCGCCGTAGATATCGCCTTTTTTCTCAAGCTCCATAGCGTATGTTAGTGCGCCATTCAAAGCTGGCTCCTAAGCCTTAGCCGCGTAATCTGCGATGATCGAGCCGATCTCTGCGGTCGAGCAAATTTCTTTGGCATCGTACTGCGCGATGTCCTTGGTGCGGTATCCGTCGCGAAGCACAGCGCGCACGGCAAGCTCGATCGCAGCTGCGGCTTCATTTTCGCCGAATGCGTATTTTAGCATCATCGCAGCGCTTAAGATCGTAGCGATCGGGTTTGCGATCCCCTGCCCCGCGATGTCGGGCGCGCTGCCGTGGATCGGCTCGTAAATTCCTACCTTGCCGCCGATACTCGCACTCGGAAGCAGCCCGATCGAGCCGCAGATCATACTCGCCTCGTCGCTTAAAATATCGCCGAACAAATTCTCCGTCAAAATCACATCAAACTGCGCAGGCGCCCGCACGAGCTGCATCGCGGCGTTATCTACGTACATAAATTCTAAATTTATCCCCGCATAATTTTTGGCTAGCTCGCTTACGACCTCGCGCCACAGCTGGCTTGTTTCAAGCACGTTAGCCTTATCCACGAGCGTTATCTTTTTGTTTCGCAAAAGCGCAGCCTCAAAGGCAACTTTTGCGACGCGCTCGATCTCAGAGACGTTGTAGCACATCGTATTTAGCGCATCCTTTTCGTTTTTAACGCGCGGCTGCCCGAAATAAATCCCGCCCGTAAGCTCGCGCACCACCATTATATCGACGCCTTTGATGATCTCCGGCTTTAGCGTCGAAGCGTTTATTAACTCATCAAAAATCATCGCAGGGCGCAAATTTGCAAACGCTCCAAGCTCTTTGCGGATTTTAAGCAGCCCGCTTTCAGGTCGTAGTTCACGCGGCAAGCTGTCCCATTTCGCGCCGCCGATCGCACCGAAAAGCACCGCATCGCTCGATTTAGCGGTATTTAGTGTTTCATCCGGAAGCGGAACGCCCATAATATCGATCGCCGCGCCGCCCATCAAGCGGTAGTCAAAATTTAGCTCAAAGTTAAATTTATGGCTTACGGCATCCAGCACCTTGATCGCTTCTTCGATGATCTCAGGGCCGATTCCGTCGCCTTTTATCACGCATACGTCGTACTTTTTCATCCAAATTCCTTACAAGTTTATCTTTGTTTTTGCATAATTTATCGCTCCCCCGGCATCGAGGAGTTTTTGCATAAACTCGGGGATCGCGCCGAATTTATACTCAGTTTTTTGAGTTAAATTTTTAATTAAGCCGCCCTTCAGATCAATGCTAAGCTCGTCGCCCTGCGCGATCTTATCCGTCTCGTCGCATTCGAGGATCAAAAAGCCCGTATTGAAGCTGTTTCGATAAAAAATCCTAGCGAAGTTTTTTGCGATCACGCATGAAATTCCGGCGGCCTTAAGCGCCATCGGAGCGTGCTCGCGCGAGCTGCCGCAGCCGAAATTTTTCCCCGCTACGATGATGTCGCCGCGAGCGATTTTGGACGAAAAATCCTTGTCCGCATCCTCCATGATGTGCGTCGCAAGCACCGCCGCATCGGAGGTATTTAGGTAGCGCGCCGCGATAATGATGTCGGTGTCGATATCATCTCCGAATTTCCATACTTTTGCCATATTTCCGCCTTAAATTTTAAAATAGATGCACGATTTTACCGACAAATTTATTAAAATCCGCTCAATCGCTCCGATATGATGGTGGAATTCCTCGCCTAGAATTTAGGGCTAAATTTAAACGCCAAAGCGCAGAGATAGGAAGTGCGTAGGCGTTAAATTTTAAAGCGGCAACGTGAAGGAGGCGGAATTTCGGTGCGCTAATTTTCGTCTTGCGAACGCGGAATTTTAGAGAGCAATCTTAAATTTAGCTAAAAATATAACCTAAATTTTAAAATTTAGCCTAATTTTTAGGATTTGAAAAATTATTAAATTTAGACTATTTGCGCCGTATATAAGGAAAAATAAAGAGCGTTTCGGTATAATCCGATTTTCCAAAACAAATACACAACGACACAAGGAGATTTTATGGCGAGCTCAAAAGACGCCCTAAGCCCCATCGAGCAATTTTTCGACGACAATCAAAAAAGCTACATCACCTACGAAAGACTGATAAAATTTTTCGACAAAGCCCCCACCGCGACGGCCGTTAAGAAGGTCGAAGCGCTTACGAAAAAATTTGACGTCGAGCTGATCTCCGCCGCAGAAATCTCCAAAATCAAAAATTTAGAGGACGCGAAACTCAAAGAAGCCACGCAAAAAAAGCTGCTGGACGAGGGCTGGGATGAGGAGTTTGACCTATCCAGCGACGTCGAGCTTTTGGAGTGGAGCCGTTCGGACAGCCCGGTGCGGATGTATCTGCGTGAAATGGGACAGATCCCGCTGTTAACGAAAGAAGAAGAGATCGAGATCAGCAAAAAAATCGAGCTCGGCGAGGACATCATCATCGACGCGTTTTGCTCAGTGCCGTACTTAATAGATTTCATTTTAGACTATAAAGAGCCACTCATCAACCGCGAGCGCCGCGTCAAGGAGCTTTTCAAGAGCTTTGACGACAGCGACGAAGAGGGTGAAGAGGAGGACGAAGAGGAACTATCGGAGGAGGATTACGACGACGAGGAGGATGAGGAGAGCGCGGACGAGGCGAAGCAAAGGCGATCCAAAAAGAACGATAAGCGTGCTCTAAAGGTCATTGAAAGCTTTAAGGCTCTTGAAAAAGCCAAAAAAGACTGGATGAAATTCGCCGAGAAAAACGCCGAAGCGATTAAGCAGAGCAAGGGAATTTTATCGAAGCTAAACTTGGCATTTAAAAAGAAAATTTTAAAAGAAAAGCTCATGGATCTGGGGCCTACGAGCAAGCTCATCACCGAGATCGTAAAATCGATGGAGACCGCGCTAAAAAGCGACGAGGGCTTTGAAAAGGAGCTCAAGCGCCTAGAGTACAAGCTGCCGATGTTTAGCGCCGAACTGCGCGAAAATCACAAAAAAATCCTAAAAGATATCACAAAGCTCAGCAAAGACGACATTATCGCGCGCGTGCCGGAAGCTACGATGGTCTCGACCTACGTCGATATAAAAAAGCTCTTTTTGACAAAAGAAGCGAGCAAAAAAAGCTTCAACCTCGAGCCCGAGCGGCTAAAAGAAATTTTAGAGCAGATCAAGCGCGGCAAGCGCATCAGTGATAACGCAAAGGCGCGCATGGCGAAGTCCAACCTGCGCCTGGTCGTCTCTATCGCCAAGCGCTACACCAACCGCGGGCTGCCGTTTTTAGACCTCATCCAGGAGGGCAACATCGGGCTCATGAAGGCGGTGGATAAATTTGAATACAAGCGCGGCTATAAATTTTCGACATACGCGACGTGGTGGATCCGCCAAGCGATCAGCCGCGCCATCGCCGATCAAGCGCGCACGATCCGCATCCCGATCCATATGATTGAGACTATAAATCGAATTAATAAAATCACGCGCAAATATATGCAAGAAGGCGGCAAGGAGCCCGATATCAACGTCATCGCGCAAGAGGTAGGTCTTAGCGTCGATAAGGTAAAGCAGGTCATCAAAATCACAAAGGAGCCGATCAGCCTAGAAGCGCCGATCGGAAACGAGGACGACGGTAAATTCGGCGATTTTGTCGAGGACAAAAGCTCGGTTTCGCCGATCGAGCAAATTTTAAAATCCGATCTCAAAGAGCAGATCGACGATATCTTAGAACAGCTCAATGACCGCGAGCGCACGGTGATCCGCATGCGATTCGGACTACTTGACGACGAGAGCGACCGCACGCTCGAAGAGATCGGCAAGGAGCTCAACATCACTCGCGAGCGCGTCCGCCAGATCGAAAGCTCGGCGATCAAAAAGCTAAAACACCCAAAGATCGGCCGCAAACTAAAAACCTATATCGAGAGCTAGAACAAAAC
>ERZ773009.1223-NODE-1223-length-18299-cov-5.350691_pt1 | contig 18299 bp, 20 predicted proteins | sample MGYA00580663_ERZ773009 | MGnify/ENA primary metagenome ERZ773009 (study PRJEB29015, sample SAMEA2737969) | human oral metagenome | biome: human oral; feature: human-associated habitat; material: dental | place: China | collected 2026 ... | reverse complement strand
GGCGCGGGCACGGCGCCACCGGGGTCGGGGGCCGGGCCCAGCACGTAGGCCGGCCGGCCGGCGGCGTCGGTCAGCACCCAGCAGGTACGCACGCCCGCCCACACCGAGGCCGTGGCCGGCAGGGTCAGGGGGGCCGACCCCAGGACGGAGACGGACACCGCCCGCCCCGAGGCCTCCACGCCGGCGACCACGCCGACCACGACCCGGGAGCCCGCGGCGGGGGAGGGGGCGGGCAGGGTGCCCAGCAGGTCCAGGATCACAGGACCACCTCCACGTCCACGCGGGCCCGGCCCGTGTCCACCAGGGGCGTCTCGACGGCGCTCACACGCCCCCACCAGGTCGTGGGGGCCGTGCCCCGTACCGGGGCCGTGACCACCGCGACGGCCTCGTCCAGGACCAGGGTGGGGTCGGGAGGCACCTCCACGGGCAGGGTCAGGGAGCGGGCCAGGCTCGTGCGCAGCAGGCTGCGGGCCGTGGCCAGGGCCCCGGCGGACGTGGCCACCAGGGGCGAGGAGAAGAAGCGGGTGACCGCCCCGTAGGGGCCGGTCACCGACATGGGGCCGACGGTCTGCTCGGCGACCTCCTGCACCGTGGGCGCCCCCTCCCCGCTGCTTTGTGACCTGACGACGACCCGGTTGTAGACCTTGTCCCGTGTGGCCGAGGAGGTCACCCCCACCACGGTCCCGTCCTGCCCGTCGGTCAGCACCCTCCCCGGGGCGACCACGGGAGGGGCCAGGGAGGGTAATAGATGCACCACCCCGTCACGGCCCTCACGCAGGCGGGCGGGCCAGGCCTCCGCGATCTCGTAGAGGGCGTCGATGCGCGACTCCTGCCAGCACATGGAGGCCGGGGCCGCCCGGTCCTCCAGGGCGGGATCCACCACCAGGCCGGCGTGGGCCCCCAGCAGGCGGCGGGCCTCGGAGGCCAGGGTCCCGCCCACCAGGGGCGTGACCGGGCTGACCAGCCGGTCCTCCTCCACGCCCGCCAGCAGGCTCTTGCCGGTCACCGACACGGTGTCGGCCCTCAGGTCCCAGGACGTGACTACGAACCGGCCCAGGGGCCGGGTCCAGCGGCGGCCGGTCAGGGGCGAGGTGACCGTGGCCGACACGTGCAGGACCTGCCCGTAGCAGGCCAGGGGCGACCACGGGGTGGTCGGCGCCCAGTCGGCCACCGGCCCGCCCTCGGTGGCCGCGCCCGTACGGGGCACGGACAGTGACAGGCTGCCCTGGATCTTCTGGGAGGTGGACCAGGCCACCGACCCGCCCGCCACGGGCACCCGCCCCAGGTAGCGGGACCCCAGCCAGGCGTCCACCCTGGCCCCGTAGTGGTAGACGCCGGACAGCACGCCCGCCAGCTCCCGGTCCGTGCTCACGGCCCTACCTCCCCCCACAGGACCCGGTCAAGCTCGTCCCAGGTCAGGCCCATGGCCTCCACCTGGTCCCAGGTCAGGCCCCGCGCGTCGAGGTCGTCCCAGGACGAGACGGCCACCAGCAGGCCCTGCTCGGGCACCGCCACCACCGTCCCCTTGAGGGACCAGGCCCGCTCGGCGGCGTCAGCCCGTGTCGTGCGCGCCCGGGAGACGTCGGTCAGGACCACGACGGTCACCAGGGGCACGTCGCACGCCCCGCGCCGGCACTGGTAGCAGAGGCGGGGGTTGTGCAGCAGGGCCACCGGGACGCCCCGGGCCACCAGGGCCACCAGGGCGGTCGTGCCCGCGGGATCCGTGCGCGCCGTCAGGGACACCGTGCCCGCGCCCATCACCGGGGCCAGCACCGCCACCGGCGTCGTCCTGCCGACGACGGTGTGCAGGGTCACCCGCTGGTCGCTGGTACGCGGGTCGTCGCCCTGCCAGACCAGGTCCACCTGGGATCCCCCCAGGGTGTCGGTCATCAGGGAGCGGCCCGCCCACGGGCGCACCACCGGGGTCGAGACCACCAGGCCGCCGTCCCACGCCACCTCGTAGGAGACCGGGACGTTGACCGGGGCCAGGGCGTCGGTCAGGACCAGCTGCTCACCCGTGGACGTGGCGCTCCCGCAGCGTACCGGCCAGGAGTACCCCCTCGCCCGCCCCCTCACCACCATCCGGGCCCCGGCCGGGACCGTGCCCGCGGTGACCGTGACCTGGAGGACCGGGGCCGGCCCGGTAGGCACCACCACGACCACCCCGCTCACAGCACACCACCACCCAGACGCGCCCGGGCACGCAGCACCCCGGCCGCCACGACCTCCAGGTGAGCCCGCAGCGACACCCCGTCGTCCACCACCAGACCCACCTCCAGACCGTCCAGCGCCCCCGCCAGGTCAGCCCCACGCGAGGCCAGCACCGACACGTCGTCCCACTGACGCCCCGTGAGGACCACCTCCGGGCCCCGCGTCAGGTTGACAGCCGCCGTCACGCCCGGGGGGAGCACGCCTCCCTGGTCGTACTTACTGGTGCCGTAGCGGCCGACCGTGGGCGAGCCCCAGATGGCGGTGTCCCGTCCGGACGCGCCCTCGTGGGGCTCCTCGATCATCCGGTTGCCGCCGGCGTAGATCGCGACGTGGTGAGCCGGAGACCCCCAGAACAGCAGGTCCCCGGGTATCTTGGAGCCCCAGGCGACAGGGGTGGACCCGGACTGGTAGCCGGCCGCCGTCAGCCGGGGCCAGCCCCAGCCGAGCTGGCGTGCGGCCCAGTACACCAGGCCCGAGCAGTCCAGCCCCGGCGGGATGCTGGACCCGCCCCACACGTAGGGGACCCCGATCGCCCTACGGGCAGCGCCTACCAGGCCCGTACCGCCGCCGGTCGCACCGCCGTCCTCGGTCTTCCTCTTGAAGAAGCTCCCGAGGCCGTCGAGGATCTTGTTGACACCAGCCTTGAATATGTCGCCCATGAATCCAGCGTCGATGCCGCTGAGCAAGGCGCGGACGGGCTTGGTGATGAGCCTGAGGGTGGCGCCCACGGGGTCGGCGAAGAAGTTCGCGACCCCTTTCGCGGCGTTCCTGAACCAGCCGACGATCCCGCCCTCGGCGAAGTGCGCGACCCCGCCCCCGGCATACGCGTTGGCCCCGAAGCCGGGGGACCCTCCGGGCCGGCGGCGGGACGCCGCGTAGTTGGCGGCCAGGATACGGTCCACGCCGATCTGGCGGACGAGCTCGGGGACCAGGACGGCCTCGCCCGGGGACAGCATCGCCGGGACGGTGTCGTGCCCCGGGGCGTAGCCGGGGATCACGCCGCCGCCGGCGTAGCCGCCGATCTCGGCGACTGCCGGCAGCGTCAGGGACAGTCCGATCTTGCTGGCCACGGACTCGACCATCTTCTTGAGGCCGTTCGTGTAGACGGTCCTGATCACATAGTTGACAGGTTTCGCGGCAGCGGCCTTGACCTTGTTCCACACGTTCTCGATAGCGTTCTTCATGCCCTCGAAGGCACTGGTCACGGAGGACTTCATGCTCTCGAAGGCACTGGTCACCGTGTCCTTCACCCAGCTTACTGCAACGGACGCCGTGCTCTTGATTCCCTCCCACACGCCGGAGATGACCCCCCGGATCCCGCTCCAGATGGAGGACACCGTGTCGCGTACCGCGGTGAACACGGTCGTCACGATGGTCATCACCGCGGTGACGTAGGACCTGACCGTGTCCCGGATATAGGTCCAGACGCCCATGATCACAGAGGAGATAGCGTCCCATACGGCGCTGACACTGTTTTTCATGCCCTGCCAGATGGCCTGGGCCTGGGTGGCGACGTCGGTCCACAGGGCGACGAGCCAGTCGCAGACCGGCTTGATGACGGCGTTGTACATGTCGGTGAAAGCGGATGCGATATCGGTCCAGATCGGCTGGATCACACTGGTCCACAGCCAGGTGAAGACGTCGCCGAGGACGTTGATAGCGACCTGCATCGGGGTGAGGACGACGCCCACGATGACCGCGAGTGCGATCTGCGCGGCCGTGACTATCCCGTCCCAGACCGCGCTGATGACGCCCATCGCGGTCTGGAACGCCGTGACTATCTCGTCCCAGGCCGCGGTCAGGGGCTCGACAACGTAGGACTGGAAAACGGATCCGACCGTGGTCCACGTAGCGCCCCACCAGTCGCTGACAGCCTGGAGCACGCTTCTCCAGGCGGAGCCGATCCAGTCGATGAACGACTGGAATGCCTCGGTGATCTCGGCCCAGATCCTCTTACCGGTCTCGGTCTGGGTGAAGAAGTAGGTGAGCCCGGCGACCAGGGCCGCCACGGCCGTGACCACCAACATGATCGGGTTGGCGTTCATCACGACGTTCCACGCCGCCGTGGCCGTCTTGGCCAGGTTGGTGGACCTGACCAGCGCCATGATCGAGCCAGCCGCGTTGACGGCTGTCAGGGCGGCCTGAGCCGTCCTGAACGCCCAGACCACTGTGGTCGCGGTGCCGATGGCCACGGCGAGGGAGCCCATGACGTCACTGTTCCGGCTGACCCAGTCGAAGACCTGGCCCAGCCAGGTCACCACCTGGGTGAAGGCGTCCAGCAGCGCCCCACCCAGCACGACAGCCAGGCCGCCCACAAGCGACAGCAGGGGAGACAGGCTCCCGGCCACGGACACTGCCGCGTCCCCGAAGGAGACCAGAGTGTCCCACACGGCGACACCGGCGTCCCGCAGACGAAACAGGTAATCGACGACCGTGCTGTCCTCCTCGAAACCGAATACCGGCCCCGTGAAGTCCCCCTGGCTGAATATGCTCCACACGCTCTGTAGGCTCGGGACCATCGTACCCTCGACCCAGCCGAAGACCGAGGTCGCCTTGTCGGAGATATCGGACAGCAGCCCGGTGACGGCCGGCTTGACGGCGTCCACCAGCTGCATCGCGCCGCTGACCATAGTCGCCTGGAAATTGCCCCAGGCTCCTTCCATGGTGGAAGTGGACGTCGCGGCCTCCCTGGCGACGTCGGTCATCCCCAGGTCCAGGATGGCCGCATTGAACTCGTCGGCAGATATCTCCCCCGCCTCCATGGCCTCCCGGAAGTTGCCGGTATAGGCGCCGGCGTCCGATAGCGCCTTCTGCAGCTGCCCTGAGGCGCCCGGGATGGCGTCCGCCAACTGGTTCCAATTTTCGGTCGTCAGCTTTCCCTGCCCAGCTGTCTGGGTGAGGACCATGCCGACGCTCCTGAACGTCTCCGACGACCCCCCTGCGACGGCGTTCAGGTTTCCTGCGGCCTCGGCCAGCCGGTCGAAGTCCTTCACGTTATTGGCTGCGAGCTGCGCCGTGATCGACTGGATATCCGACAGGTCGTAGACCGTCTCATCGGCGTACGCCTTCGCCGAGTCCTTTAGCCGGTCTATCGTCGAGGTGTCCACCCCGGCGAACTGGAGCGTGGAGACAAACTTCTCGGTCGCGTCGCTGGCGCTGATCGCCTCACCGGCGAAGCCGCCGACGCCGACCGCCGCGGACAGGGCCAGGAGCGGGCCCATCGCGGAACGGGTGATGGAGCCGATCGACGACATACGCGCCCCGGCCCTCTCGGCCTGGGCCCCGACACCGCTGACCGACTGCGACAGGCCCCGCATCGCAGGGCCGGCCTGGCTGGCCTCCTGCCTCGCGTGGCCCGTCGCCCTGGCGAGCTCGTCGTTCGCGTGGTCAGCCGCCTTGGCCGCCTCGGTCTCCTTGCCGAGTACCCGTGAGTGCGCAGCCGCCGCGGTGTCCGCCGCGTCGTTGGCGGTCTTGGACGCGTTGAGCGCCCTCGCGTAGGCGGCCTCGGCGCGGGAGACCTCGGACGCGCTGGCAGACCCGGAGGAGCGGACCCGGTTCAGGGCGGCCTCAGCTGACTCCAGGCCGGCGGCGGCGGACGCCTCCTTCTCGCGGGCGGCCGCGAGCGCCCGCCCGGACGACGCCACCTCCTCCTGCGCCGCGGACAGGGCCCGGCCCGCGGCTGCGGCCTCCTGCCGTAGCCGCGCCGCGGACTTGCCCAGCGGGTCGGTGACGGCGTTGGCCAGGTCCTTGCCTGAGGCCGACACGGACTTGCGGAAGCCCTCGGCGAACTCGCGCCCGGACTCGGCGCCGACCTGGGGCATCTGCCCGCGGACGTCGTTGGCGACCTCCTTGAAGAAACCTTGCATGGAGGGGACGACGTCGACGAAGACCGTCCCTGCCTTGAACGCGGACACGAGTGGCTCACCGCCTCTCTGCGCGTGCTGGGAGCCCCGTGGCGGGGCATGCTTCAGGCCTCCAGGGCCCAGGGGGTCATGACCGAGATGATGTCCTCGGCGGCCTGCAGGGAGGTCGTCTGGCGGATCTCCTCTACCGCCTCCGCCACCCGGGTCACCGGTCGCGGGTACCTCGTCCTGCCGCCGAGCGCGGCCACGACGACGTCGAAGATGTCCTCGAGGACCTGCACCTCAGCGGTCCGGCCGACCAGGGACCTGCCGCCGGCCGGGGTGTCCTGGCCCTCCTCGGCGGCGGCCTCCTGGGCGGTGATCGTCTCGGCCATCTGCGCCACGCGGTCCTCGTCCGGGTCGTTGAGGGCTGCCGTCGTCGTCCGCGACGACGGCGGCAGACCCTCGATCAGGTCGAGCAGGAACGTCCACCGCCTGGCTCGGAACAACTGCGGGGCGTCGAAGCCCCTGTCGGCGAGGTCCTGGACGATCGGCCTCCGGTACCGGCTCAGGCGGTCCCGGAGGCGGGCTCTTCCCCCGCGTCGCCGAGGAAGGCGGTGTAGTGCTTGTTCACGGCCCGCATCAGGACGGCGCCCTGCCGGGCGGACAGGCGCCTGAGCAGCAGCTCGGCGTCCTCCTCGGGCAGCCACCTGCGCATCGTCCCGGACAGGGACCTCGCGTCCTCGATGTCAGCGAAGAACTCCTCGCTCTCCTCCACGGAGAGCGCCAGCGGGTCCGGGAAGCTGATGAGGCGGTTCTCGATCCCGAAGGTGAACGGCTCGGGCTCGGCGGCGCCGTCGAGCTTCTCCAGCGAGGCGAGGGTCAGAGTCGGCTTGGTCTCAGCCATGATCAGGTCTCCTTGATCGTGTAGTGCGGGTCAGGCCTTGTCACCGGCGGGCTCGGGCCTCGGTGCCGGCTTGCCGGAGGGGGCCGGCTTCGTCTCAGCCGCCGGCTTACCGGCGGCGGGGGCGGGTGCCGCCTGCCGGGCGGTCAGCACCACCTCCCTCGCCGGGGCGCCCTCGGCCGGCTCCTCGGGCTCCTCGGGCTTCTCCTCCCAGCCGCTGTAGCGCAGCGCGGTCATCTCGGCGGGATCATCGGTGACGCGCTCAAGCGTCTGGTCACCACCGGCGACGGTGGTGACCTCCTTCGTGAACGTGGGCATGCGGGCTCCTTGTGCGGTGGTCTCCAGGCAATGGTGGTGGTGGTCGGGGCGGCGGCCGGGAGACCGGCGGCCGCCGCCCCGACGACAAGGGGACGGGCTCAGACGGCGCGCTCGAAGTCAAGCGCGTCGATGCTCTTGAGCGCCCCGGAGCCGCCGATGTAGTGGCGGCAGGGCGTGCCCAGGACCTCGTCGGTGAACCCCGACAGCTCGATCTCAGCCTGGACCGGGTCCTCGGACTTCCAGACCTCCTCGGGAATGCTGGCCGGCTTCACGCGGGGGAAGCCGCGGCCGATGAGCCACTCGTTGTCCGCCGGGCCGTCGGACATGACGGCCAGCAGGCGGAACTCGTCGTGCAGAGGCAGGGGCGCCTCGTCGAAGACGACCTCGCCCGTGGTCTTGTCGGCCTTCACCTGGGACAGGTCCAGGCCGTAGAACATCTGCTGGAGATTCCGCCGGTAGACCTCCAGGGCCGTGAACTTCACGGTCTTGGGCGCCTTGACGACGTCAGTACGGACGGCCTCGACGTAGCCGAGGGCCTCGACCTCCTCGACGTTGACATCGACGGAGACCGTCAGGCCGTCCTTGCTCATCAGGCCCACAGGCCACCAGCCCTCCGGCAGCTGCGTCAGCTGGCCGGTGCCCTCGGTGATCCTCGCGGGCAGCTCGACAGTGGTCGGCGCCATGAAGACCACGACGTTCAAGCCCTTCCTGATATTGCTGCGCTTGTTGTGCGCCTTCTTCAGCGCCTCGATAGTGGTCGCCGTCATGGAGAACCTGGTCCTTTCAGAGTTGTCGGTAGGTGACGTCGAGGACCATGGACACGACCTCAACGCGCTCGAAGTAAGCTCTGACGCCCGAGCACTGGGTGACCGCGACGCCGTCGACGAACCCGGCCACTGTCTCCAGCGGCCCGTCGCGCACGGCCCGCCGCAGCGCCGTGGCGATACCTGTCGCGCCCTGCTCGGCAGGGCCGGTAGGGGTCAGGGCGTAGACGTCCACGGTCACCGTGGCGACCGTGTCCACGTAGTCCCCGACGACGTCGAGCAGGGCCACGTGCACCAGCGGCATCGGCCCCGACGTGAATCCCGGGTCGAGGACCCGGGTGGTAGGGGCACCCGTGACAGCGGTGACCGCCTCACGGACCACCTGAACAGGATCCAGGTCGCTCACCGCCTCGGCCCCTTCCTGGCGGCCTTCGACGCCTTCGTGGCGGCCAGCCGCCCGAGCGTGTACGCCCCCGGCACCACCCACCTGAAGCCCGAGTGGCCACGGACACGACCGGCCAGGTGCCCGAACTCCACCGCTGCCGCATACGGCAGGTCGGTGACCACGCGGCCCGACGCCCGACGTGTCGCCCCGTCGCGTCTGGTCACCACCGTCGCTGTCGCCGGCTCCACCCGGAACGACCTAGCCAGCTGGCCACTGCTGTACGGGGCGGTGAACTGGACGGCCTGGGCCACGTCCTGCCCCGCCGCGGTCATGGCGGCCTGCATCCCCGAGGACACCAGCAGGCCGGCCAGGCCGGCCCTGTCGATCTCGAGGTCACGACTCCTCCCCACAGGGGTCACCTCCTGGTCAGGGTGGCCACCAGGCCCAGCGGCCAGGGGGCGGGGTCGGCCTCGACGACCCAGGAGCCCGCCAGCGGGTGGCCGGCGGGCACGGTCACCACGTCCCGGCACCGGACGGGCGCCCCGGGCGGGGCGTACAGGGTCACCACGTCCTCAGTCGCCTCGGAGGCGGCGGGGCCGGTCAGGCCCGGGGCCGTGCTCGCCCCGGGCGCGACCAGGCAGCCGGCCACCGTCCGGGGCGGTGCCGGGGTGGTCAGGTAGCCGTCCGCGTCCCGGTGGGTCGGGCCGGACACGGTGACGTCGGTGCGCCAGCGGCGTGGGGTGATGCGTCTCCAGGCGGGCACGGCTCACCTCCCGTGGCGGATCCTCGTGGGTACGGAGAAGGCCTGCTGGCGGCGTGGGCGGATGCCCAGCATCCGCTTCTCCTCGGCGGTGACGTACAGGGCGCCGGGGTCGTCGCCGCCGTAGGTCAGTGAGTTGGTGATCGGGCCGGTGGTCTCCGAGGCGGTGCGCAGGCCCTCGGGGTTACGCAGGACGCGCAGGACCATGTCCACCACGACGTCGGTGGCCACGGCGGCCAGGGCGGGGCTGGCCGCCACACGGCCGGGCAGGTGGGGGTCGAGGGCGGACAGGCGTCGCTGGGCCCGGCCCAGCAGGGCCGTCAGGTCCTCGTCGGCGGGCAGGTCCTCGTCGTCCAGGAGCCAGGCGGCACGGAGGTGGTCAGGTGTCGCCCAGGGCGGCATCGGGGTCTCCGGTGGTCTGGTCGGTGATGACCATGAGCACGTCCGCCTTGGTGCGGGCCGCCCCCAGGTCGATGCCGTGGTCGTGCGCCCAGGTGCGCAGGGCGTCCACGGTCCACGACCGGTCGGGGGCCGGGTCCTCCGGGGGGTCCCCGTCGTCGTCCCAGCAGGCGGGGTTGGTGACCAGGGCGGCGTGCTCCGGGGCGGGTGCGCACCCGGCCGGGAGCAGGACGCTGCCGGTCGGGTGGTGCACGACCACCGCTGTGGCGAGGCGGCGCACGGTCACAGGACCTTCGCGGCCATGGACAGGTTGGCGTTGGCCAGGACGGGCAGCGCGATCGCGTCCACGTCGATGGCGACCGTGCGCGGGGTGCGGTCGGCGCGGTCGAGGGAGGCGACGATACCGGGCAGCTGGTCGTCGTCGATGCCCATGTCCGCGTCGGCGGCGGACAGGGTCTGGCCCCAGAAGGTGGCGCCCAGGGCGCTGGCGCCCTCGGCGTCGGGGTCCACGGGGGCGGGCAGGAGCAGGAGGGTGTCCTCGGGCAGGACCCGCAGGCGCCTGCCGCCCCGCTGGGTGCGGCGGTCGTAGACGACCAGGGAGGGCAGGCCCTCGGTGTCCAGGATCGCGTTGACCTGGTCGAGCGAGGCGGCGCGGGAGGCGCCGTCGATGAGCTTGACCTGGAACTCCGTGGCGGCGCGGATGGCGCGGGCGACCTTGGAGGAGACCACCAGGGCGCCGGGTCGCTCGCCGTTGAGGTCGGCGTAGGCGTCGGCCCAGGCGAGCAGGTCGTCGAGGACCTTCGCCCCGGCGGTGCCCCACGTGGTGGCGGCCGTGACGCTCATGGAGGGGTCGCGGCCGAAGTCGTCCGTGACGGAGTAGTTGGTCTGGTCGATGGTGGCCCTGCCGGTGGTCAGGACGGTGCCGCGCATGCGCTCGGTGCGGTCCGAGACGCCCTGGACGGAGCGCAGGGCCTCCTTGAGGACGACGTTGCGCAGGGCCTCGTCCGAGGCGCTGCGGGCGCGCAGCTGGAGGTACTCGCTGACGGGCTTGACGGAGCCGATGGCGGGCAGCTCGATGACGACGCGGCCCGCCTTACCGGGGGAGACGACCTCGGGCTCGGCGTCGTAGGCCCGGTAGGAGGCCTCCTCCACCAGGCCGGCGTCGCCCTTGGTGAACCGTACGGTGATGTCGGGCACGAAGGTGTTGGGCAGGAATCGGGCGAGCAGGCCCTTGGCGCGCTCGTTGGCCTCGAAGGCCTCGCGTACGAAGCCGGTGAGCTCGGCGGGCTCGATGAGGTCGGTCCACAGTGCCATGTCAGGCCTCCTTGGGGACGTAGGTGCAGGCGGTCAGGTCCTTGTCCGCCGGTGGGACGGTGAAGTCGGCGTCGGGGAGGCCGGCGACCCTGACGCGGACGCGGTCCACGACCGGGGCGGCGACCCTGCCGCGGTCGGCGGGCTGGTCGGTCAGGAGGAAGCCGACGAGCCTGGCGGCGTCACCGGCGCCGGCGGGGTCGTAGGGGACGACCTTCCCGCTGCTGAGGGCCAGGGCCGTCCCGGAGGGGATGGTCCTGTCCCTGACCCTGGTGGTGAAGTCGGCGGGGTCGATCGTCAGGGTCCGGGCGGCGTCGGTGCCGTGGAGCGAGCCGAGCCAGGTCTGGTCCCCGACCGAGAGGATCTCGGTCCTGAGCTTGGGCATGGTGCCCTTCCTTTCGAGGTGGTGGTCAGTCCTTGCGGGGGCGGGGGGCGAAGCGGTCGGTGAACCACGCGCGGCCGGCCTCCACGCCCCCGCCTCTGGTGGCGGACGACGTGGAGCCGTTGGCCCTGGGGCTGCGGGCGCCCGGGCCGAGCGGGCTGGTGGCCTGCCCCCTGTCCCGGGGGCCGTCCCTCCACTCCAGGAGGGCGTCGGCCTGCTTCTCCGCCGCCCCCTTGTCGGACGCGGTCAGGAAGGTTTCGGGGACGCCCTTGGCGGCGGCGACCTGGGCGCGCACGGCGGCGGCCTCGGCCTCGGCGGCACGGGCCTCGGCGGCGGCCGCCCTGGCCTCCAGGGCCGTCAGGCGGTCGGCGGCCTTCTGCTCCTCGGTCTTCCTGGCCTCCTGGTCGGCGTCGAACTGCTTGGCCTTGGCCTTGACCTCGTCGTAGTCGGAGTACCTGGCCCGTTCGCGGGCCAGGTGCTCGTTGATGACACGGTCCAGGTCCTCCTGGGAGGAGATCGGCCGGAAGCCTCCCGAGGGAGGCTGGTCCCTGTCCTCGTCCCCGTCCTGCGTGCCGCCGTCCGGCGGTGAGGGGCGGGTGGTGGCGCCACCGCCACCCGCCCCGGACGGGGTGGTGACGTAGCGCAGCAGAAGGAAATGCATACTCGTCTCTCCTTTGGGTGCGTGGTCGCCCGGTGGTGCGGGCACGGCAGAGCCCCGGGACCTGTACGGTGCCCGGGGCTCGGGGGTGGTAGGGGCTGCGGTCAGGCCACCAGGGCCCTGGACCGGCGGGGGTCGGGGACGGGCGGGTCCATGGCGAGGAACCGCGGGTAGGTGTCACGGAGCATCCACAGCAGGGGCCAGTCGCCGTCATCGTCCTCGTCGGCGAGGTCGTCGAGCACCTCACCGTAGAACTCGGCCACCTCCGTCCTGAGGGCCGGGGACAGGGCCACACGGTTCGCGACCATGAGCTCCATGAGCTCCACGAGGGCCTCCCAGTCCTCCCCGACGGACCGGTCGTACCGGACCGCCCCGCGCGTCTCGGCCTCGACCCGCCTGATCATGCCCACCCAGTCCCTCATGGCTCAATCGTACTCCCCCGAGCCCAGAGGGCGGGGGACCACCACCGGGGCCTGCCCGTCCTGGGGCGGCATGACGGCCGTGACACCGTCACCGGCGTCCGGGTAGACGCTGATCACCTTGTAGGCCGGGGACGTCCCGGGCTTGGCGGGCCCGATAGAGACCACCAGGCGGACGCGGCCGCCGGCCGGCCCGGGCACCACCCGGTGGTAGGCGGTCCCACGCCACCCCCTGGGCGGGACGGTGAGCCCGTCAGGGGTGTCCAGGACGTCACGGACCGCTCCCGCGGTCTCGTCCCCCAGCCACTGCAGGACCTGCGCGTCAGAGGCGGCCGGGAAGAAGGTCTTGCCCCGCCTCAGGTCGATCTGACCGCTGCCCAGGAGGGCGAGCACGTCCTGGGCGTGGCGGGCCAGGTGCCCGCCTGCGGGCACGCCCTGCCGGTTCACCCTCATGGTGGTGACGTGGCTGGTGACCCGCCCGGCGTCGAACGACACCCCGCCGGTCTCTATGGCCTTCTTCCGGCGGGCGACGTCCCTGGCCTCGGCCTCGGCCACACGCTGGGCGTGGACGTACTCACGCCACTGGTCGAGGCGGACGACGCCCCCCGGTGACCCGGCGGCCATACGCCTCCACTGCTCGTGCAGCCCCGCCACCACCGGTGGCACGTCACCCGCCGAGAGGATCTCCTGGGCCCGGCAGTGGCAGTGGTCGTGGTAGGACTGGCCCGCACCCGCACGGGCCTGCGACGTCGTCCTCAGGACCGTGTCCCGGGTGTAGACGGCGCCGCGGGAGGCCAGCATCAGGCAGAACGCGCACGCCCCGGGCTCAGGCACCCGGGCGAACCCCGTACCCGCGCGGGCCGCGGCCTCGTAGACCGTCTGCCGCTGCGCGTTACGCACCAGACGGTCCACCGAGACCGCGGCCCGCGCGGCCGGGTCGGATCCCGCGAGCGCGTAGCCGGCCACCGCTGAGGCCTGCGCCAGGCCGATGACGTCGAGGACCTTGGGGGCGGGCAGGTCGAGGCGGCCCGCGGCGGCGCGGGTGGTGATGATGGTGTCGGCGGTGGCCTGGGAGGCGGCCCGCCCGTAGACGTCCTGGAGGCTCCGCACGAGGTGGGCCAGCTGGGCCCGGCTCATCAGGGGGTTGGTCTCGAAGGCGGTCATGAGGGCCTGGACGGCGTGGGCGGAGAGCTCACCGACCGAGAAGGTCAGTGCCTCCCACAGGTCCGGGTCCACGGGTCACTCCTCACCGGTGGTGGTGTCCCCCCTGCGGGTGACGACGTCCCTGGCGGTGGGGGAGACCTGGGAGGTGCTGGCTGACAGCGCCTGGACCAGGGCGGTGGTGCGCCGCTCGGCGGCGGTGGCCAGGAGGCGCCGGCGGGTGGACTGGTCCAGGCCGAGGAGCTCGTAGGTGACCTCGCTGTCGGGGGGCAGGACGCCGGCGGAGACCAGTCCCATGACGGACTGGGCCTGGGCGGCCCTGGTGGGGGTGGAGGCGTCGCGCCACACGGTCCTGAGGCCGGCGAGGTCGGAGACGTCGGGGTCCCTGCCCTGGGCGGCGCGTGAGGCCATGGCGGCCAGGACGGCGACCTGGGCCCAGGCGGCCTCGAAGTCGTTCTGGGCGTCCTCGGCGACCGCGACGAGGTCCGCCTCGGCGGCCTTGATCGCGTCGGCCGACGCGGGGTTGTCCTGGACGATGCCCAGGTAGGAGACGGGGATGGAGGTCTCCCCGGCGAACATGGTGGCCACGGCGCGCAGCTCCGCGGCGTGGGGCTCGGTGGAGGCCTGGGGGAACTGGCCCGCGACAGGGTTGTTCTCGCTGACCTTGTCGTTGTCGTCGGTGGGGCGGGAGGCCACCAGGAGGTAGCCGATGACGGTCTCCCAGCCGGGCTTGAGGTTGCCGTCCTCGTCCTCGAAGGCCTCCATGTCCGCGCCCAGCAGGTAGCGCTGGGGGGCGGAGAAGAACTCGGCGGTGATCTCGGAGCGCAGCAGGGTGCGGGCGGCGTGGTCGGTCAGGCGCATCACCGGGCGGGTGATGCGGGACGTGCCGAACGGGCGGCCGGGTACGGGGGAGTAGGCCAGGACGACCACCGGGACCCGTCCGAAGGCGTGGGGCAGGTCCTCGGCGGCCCAGGGGGCCCCGACCGCCTCGCGGAGGATACGGACCTGCCTGGTGGGCGTCCACCACGTGGCCTGCATGACGGCCCCGAAGGGGTTACGCACGTCGATGGTCAGGGCGTTGTCGAGCGCGTGGCGGCGTGGGCCCCAGGTACCCGAGGCGTCGGTGGCGGTGTAGGTGGAGACCACGGCGGGAGGCTCCCCGACCGTGGTGTCGCCCTCGGTCACGGCGACGAAGGCGCAGCCGTCACGCAGGGCCGCCGTGTGGGCCTGCCGGGCGCCGACACCCATGCAGTTCTCGTCGAAGATCCTGGCCAGCTCGGTGCTGCTGGAGGCCTCACCGGGGACCGTGAAGCCCTCGACGTGGAGGCGGGAGGCCACGACGTTGACGGTCTTGGCGGGCCAGCCCACCACCGGCATGAGGACCTCGAGGTCCTCAGGCACCGCGATACCGATGTTACGGACCCGCTCCTCCCCGTCGTAGTAGCGGCGGCGCAGCACGTTACGGGCCCGCCTGGCCCCCATGACGCGGAGCACCTCGGTGAACGCCGGCAGGTCGTCCCCGAGCACCGCGGCCACGGCAGGCGAGCGGCGGGCGGGGTTGACGAGCATCGGCAGGCTCACCGGAGCACACCCCCTCTGCGACGACGTCGGGTAGTACGGGCGACCTTGCCGGAGTCCAGGACGGTCTTGGCCCCCAGGCGGGCGCCGACCATGCACACGGCCAGGTCCACCAGCCGGGAGGAGTCCCGGTTGACCTTCCCCAGGGAGTACCCCCACTGGTTGGGGCGGCGCCGGGCGTTGTGCACGTGCACGCGCAGCGCAGGGTGCCCGTCGTGGTGGAACGGGCGCCCCTCCTCGTCGGAGTCGATGTCCATGGCCGTCCTCATGGCCATGAGCGTGAACTGCTGGTTACGCACCACGCCACCCCGGGCGCTCATACGCATGTCGAAGGTGACCGCTGACCCACCCGCCCCGGGCGTGGCCCACACCGGCAGCCGGCCCCTGAAGTCACGGTGCCAGCACTCGACGGGCTCCTGCCAGTAGAGGGCCTCGGTAGAGTCCTCACGGCCGGGCGAGGGATCCACGCCGAACCACGCGGGCCGGTAGTCCTCGAACGCGCGGCGCACGACGGCGTCCACCTCCTCACGAGGAGCGAGCCAGTCCCTACCACGGTGCCCGTGAGGACGCTGCCACACCCCCAGGGTGAAGACGTACCCGTCAGACAGGCAGCAGCCCACCAGGCCCGTGGCGTCCTCGGACTTCGAGCAGTCCAGGAACATGGTGATCCGCTCACCGGGGAGGACCTGACGCGGGGCCGCGAGCGCGTCGAACCGCCGGGGATCCACCCAGGCGTCCTCGGCGGCCGCGAGGTTGTTGAGGTAGAAGCGGATGGTGTCCGCCACCGAGGTGCGTGTGTCGAGCATCTCGTCACGCAGGCGGTCCAGGTCGGCCCACGGGGCGTCACCGTAGGCGGCCCGCAGGCCGGCCAGGGCGCTGGCGTCGTCGTAGACGTCCGTGCCCGGCGGGGCCTCGATCGAGTCGTAGAGGATGTCCTGACGCCTGGCGCCCGGGCGCAGCTGGTCCTGCCACGCGGTGAAGGACTGCTCGGCCACCGAGTCCTCACCCGACAGGTGGGCGTTGGTCAGCTCCAGCAGGCGGGCCTGGACGTAGGCAGGGGACTTGGCCACGTTACGGCGGGCCACCCTGGCGACCTTGTGGCCACCGGAGGACTCGGTCATGTGGTGGGACTCGTTGAGGAGCACGGCGGTGGCCGGGGCCCCCTCCATGGACCTCTCCGAGGCGGTCAGCAGCTCGATACGGCCCGTGGCCGTCACGATCCTGGTGATGCCGGCGTCCACGTCGTAGTCGTCGGCCAGGGCGTCCGAGACCATGCCCCGGGCGACCTCCAGGATCTCCCCGGCCTGTGCCAGGGAGTTGGCGGCGACCTGGACCTTGGACATGCCCCGCTCGACGCCGACGGGCTGGCCGGAGGCGTCGAGGCCGTCGAGCTGGCACGGGCCGCAGGCCTCGATCCAGGCCACGGCGGCGCCCAGGGGGTCCTTGCCGGTGCCCTTGGCCCCGCGCTTGACGCCCGAGCGGTACAGGAACCGGCCGGTGACGGGGCTGACGGCGTACCACAGGTAGAGGAACCGCTTCTGCCCGGGGGTAAAGCGCCACGGCTCCCCGGTCAGGTGGTGGAGCAGGTAGGCCTGGGCCCAGGCGATGACCTGGCCCCCCAGGGTCGGGGGCAGCAGGGCCAGGCGCCCGTCGCTGTTCCACGGCCTGGAGGGGTCACCCGGCCAGGGGATCGTCATCCACGCACCCGTGGTGGTATCGACCCAGTAGCCCGGGGGCAGGTCAGGTGAAGTCGGCGCGGGCACTGCCGATAGGGGTCACGGTAGCGCGCGGGGCGTCCGGGGCCAGGGCGGGTGCGACCTCCCAGCGGAGCCTGAGCAGCGCCCACGGGCTGAGCCCCAGGCGGTCAGAGTAGGCCAGCGCGGTCCTGGCGGCCTGGTCGTCACCGAGCTCGGCACGGGCCTTGAGACGCGCGTACTGGGCCACCTCACGCACCCAGGCCAGACGCTCCCACTGGGTGGCCATAGGCGTGGACCACAGGTCCTTCCAGATCCTGCGCTCCAGGGAGGACGCCGCCCGGCAGGACTCCCGTACCCGGGCCTCCTCAGCGCGGGCACGGGCAGCACGGTCCACCAGCCGGTTACGACGCCGACCGTCCCCCTCCTCGGCCGCCTGGGCCTCCAGGGACGCGGCCTCCTCCTGCCAGTGGTCCGCGAGCGCGACCTGGGGGTCGTCAGGCAGCGGCCAGGTAGGCGTACGCCCGTGACGACCGTCAGCCGGCAGCTGCGTCATCGCGAAGGTCGCGTTACGCCGCTGCCGCCGCGAGGGGTGCTTGGGTACAGGGCCTGTAGGCACGACAAACCCCCTCAGAAAAACGAGAAAAAGACGCTGAAAACGCGGGAAACCGGGGAGCTCGCCGAACCGCCCGGCACGAGGGGCGAACTAGTACCACCCAGGACGACGAAACCCGTACACAGTCTGACACCCTATGTCTGCCGTAGCCCAAGGACCCCCCTCCCCGGGGGGTGGGGGCACGTCACCGATCGAACGCCTGTTCGGTGCCCGTGCGACCCGTCCCGCTCACGCGGCCCGGGTGCGGGACCGGAGGGCGGAACCGGGAACGCCTCACGCGACCACGGTACGCCTCAGCAGCCGTCTTCGCCTTGTGGCACTCGCCACACACGGCTTGGCCGTTGGCCACGTCCAGGGACGCGCCGCCCTCAGCCACAGGCACGACGTGGTCCGCCTCCGTAGCACGGTAGGTACACGACGGGCCACGCAGCTGGCAGACGAACCGGTCACGACGCAGGACCTGCGCCGCCCACCGCCGGTGAGCAGCACCAGAGGTACGCGACCTGCCACGACGCCACACCACCCGAGTCCACCTCCCTCGCCGCACGCGGCCCACGGGCACCACCCCCACCAGGGGCAGTCAGGAGGCCGGGAGGGCACACGTGTGCCACTGACACCGATTGTGCAATAGGAGCCCGCGACCTGTCCAGCCCACGCCCCCACCCGGCCAGGAACGCCACCAGGCCGGCGCCCACGACCCGCGGCAGGGAGAACCGGCCCGAGGGCCGCCAGCCCCGCCCCACAGACCCCGGGGCAGGCACACCACCCCCCGGGCTAGCAAGCCCCCCACCCCGGACAAGACCCCCCGGGGCCTCACACACCCCCACCCCAGGCAAGACCCCCCCGGGGGGCCCCGCCGAGCCCCCCCCCCCCCCCCCCCCCCCCCCCCCCCCCCCC
>ERZ773009.1220-NODE-1220-length-18355-cov-2.655792_pt1 | contig 18355 bp, 15 predicted proteins | sample MGYA00580663_ERZ773009 | MGnify/ENA primary metagenome ERZ773009 (study PRJEB29015, sample SAMEA2737969) | human oral metagenome | biome: human oral; feature: human-associated habitat; material: dental | place: China | collected 2026 ... | reverse complement strand
GACCGTGGACGCGCAGGGCGCGGTCGTGCAGGTCACGCGGATGCTCCGCAGCGTGGACGACTTCGACGTGAAGGACGGACGCGCGGTCGTCGTGGGCCTCGAGGGCTTATCCCTGCAGGAGCTCTACCTGATCGAGGACGGCGCGGAGCGGCGCCTGACGGGCCTGAACACGGCGGCCCTCGAGGGGACGGACCTGAGCGTCCCGGAGTACATCCGGCTGGAGAACGGGACGCCCGATGGGCTGGACTGCTGGTACATGCGCCCCATCGGCTTCGAGGTGGGGAAGAAGTACCCCGCCATCCTGCACATACACGGCGGCCCCAAGGCGACCTTCAGCGACGTGTTCGTCCACGAGATGCAGTGCTGGGCGGCGGAGGGGTTCGCCGTCCTCTTCTGCAACCCGCGGGGCAGCGACGGCAAGGGTGGCGGCTTTGACGACATCCGGGGCAAGTATGGGACCGTTGACTACGAGGACCTGATGGCCTTCGTGGACTGGGCCTCCGACACGCTCCCCTTCGTGGACCGCGACCGCCTGGGCGTGACCGGCGGCTCCTACGGCGGGTTCATGACCAACTGGATCGTCGGCCGAACCGACCGCTTCCGCGCGGCCGTCACGCAGCGCAGCATCTGCAACTGGGTCTCGATGGCCGGGATCACCGACATCGGCTATTTCTTCGTCCCGGACCAGCAGGCGGCCGACATCTGGAGCGGCGTGGACGAGCTCTGGAACCAGTCGCCCCTCAAGTACGCCGACCAGGCGCGCACCCCGACCCTGATCATTCACTCGGACGAGGACCATCGCTGCGAGCTCTCCCAGGGGCTCCAGTTCTTCACGGCGCTCCGGCGCAACGGGGTGGAGGCGCGGCTGTGCGTCTTCAAGGGCGAGAACCACGAGTTGAGCCGGTCCGGACGCCCCAGGCCGCGCCTGGCCCGGATGCGGGAGATCGTGCGGTGGTTTGTGGAGAAGGTGTAGGGAATCGCCGCGCCGGAGGGTAGCCGCTGAGCCGCTGCCTAAGTCTGGTCTCTATTGGGTAAGATATTTTATGTTTTCAGCGGCTCACCCCAGCCCTGAAGGGCGGGGCTTGCGCCGCTTGTTCGGTCATTTTGCGCCCCCCTCTTTTGCCGTCTTTTCAATGGTACGAATGGTCTGCAAATACTCTTCCTCTACTGGAGAAAGGTTCTGCACCTGATATTTTTTATACTCCGCCTTTGCTTTTTCAAGTGCCTGGGCATGGCTGACTTTTCCGGCACCGGTTAAAAGCGCCTCGCCTGTGGTAGAAAGAATGCGGTCAAGGTTTTCCACATAGTCGCTCATATACATGGGCATATGGCGCATGGCCTGAATTTCGGCAAAGTCAAAATATCCCGAAACCAGATTGTTCAGGATTTTCAATTCTGCTTCGGAAAGATAATTTTTCGCAACGGAAATATCCTTCATCGTTGGAAAATCACCGGAGAAAGACGTTAACCCCATAAACGGCTTTTCGGCATCTGCCCGCTCATAGATTACTTCTGCAGCGGTATGTCCGTGCGCTGCATAGTGTAGCTTATTCTGCACCATCTTGAAAAAGGCAACAGATTCGGTGCTTTTGGGATTATAATCCACGCTGGTGGCATAAAGGTCGAGCACCTGGCGGTACATCACTTTTTCGGAAGAACGGATGTCGCGGATGCGGTCTAACAGCTCGCGCCAGTAGTTTCCGCCTCCAAGATTTTTCAAGCGTTCATCGTCCATGGTGAAGCCCTTGATCATATACTCTTTTAAGCGCGCGGTCGCCCAGCGCCGGAACTGCGTCGCAATAGAAGACTTCACTCGGTAGCCGAGCGAGATAATCATATCGAGGTTATAATGCGGTATTTCTCTTGCAACTTCGCGATTTCCTTCTTGCTGAACCTGTCGGAAAATCCGACAGGTTGACTCCTTATCCAGTTCACCTTCTGCATAAATGTTCCGAATATGTTCGACGATATTCGTTCTGGAAGACTGGAACAGTTCTGCCATCTGCACCTGTGTCAGCCAGACGGTTTCATCCTCAAAGCGCACATCAATTTTGGTGTCACCATTTTCTGACTGATAAATAACGACGTCGCCCTTGCTTTTTTCAGCGGGTAAATTATTCATCCTTCCTGCCATCCCCTAAATGAGCGATAATTTCCGCCAGCACCCGGCCGATTTCGGCGTTCAGAGAAGCACGCTGTTCTTCATAACGCTGAATGAGGTCCAGCGGGTCAAGGATTTCTTCATTCAAACGACCTTTCTCCCGCCACATCCCAGTTTATTTGCATGACGCAGGCAATGGTCAGGGAGTTCGCGAATTGACCTGTCAGACGATGGCTGGCAGGTCATTCAGTCCAGCTCCACGGACCCGGAGATGAAGCACTCCCATCCCCTGGCCCCGCAAAAGCGTTCGATCTCCCTCGCCAAGTCCGCGTCCCGCGTATACTCGAGCAGGCGGACCTTCGCCCCGGCCCTCTCCATCCTCTCGAGATAGGACAGAAAATACCGCCTGTCCTCCTCCCGGCTCCTGCCGAAGGCGCCCGTTTCAGAATTCAACCTCTCAAAATTCAACCTGTCAAAATTCAACTTATCGAAATTTATCCTGGTGAACACGGTCTCCTGGTTCACCCCGGAGAACAGGCCCTCGATGCTCCCGTACTCCTCCAGCGCAGCCGTCGCATACTCGTCCCCGCCGTTGATGAGGACCTCCAACCCGTACCCCGAGAGCCGGCGCAGCACCTCCGTCAGCCCGTCGAAGATTCCGCGGCTCTTCTTGTAATGATAGACGTCGCAGTTGTCGACGAAGAATCCGTCGATTCCCTTCCGCACATACCCCGCGGCCAGCTCGGAGACGACGAAATCCCGCCACGGCGCGGCGGATACGTCGATCCACCATTCCTCGTCCCAATTCTCGTACCTTCCCAGGACAAATTTCCTGAACCTGCCGTAATACGGACGGAACGCCTCCAGGGAGCCCACGTTCAGATAGCCATACACCGTGTGGCCCGACTCCTTCAGAGACGCGATCTCCCCTTCCTCGAAATGGGCCGGGTCGACGACCAGCACCCTGGTCCGCAGGACGCGCTCATCCCTCAGCGCCTCACCGCCCCTCATCCCGATAAAGACGCCGTACGAAGCGTCGAAAGCTCGCTCCGGGCGCGCCTCCCCGGCAAGGCAACACCCGCAGAGGACGAGCACGGCCACCAGGGCGCTCGGCGACGCCCGTCCCGCGATTTTCCCAACCCATCCCGTCATGGACGCCATCGGTCAAAACCGCGCCTGAACGGCGTAGAACTTCATCTTGACGTCCTGGGGCCTGCCGAAGTAGACCCAGGACGTGACCAGGATGTCCACCCCCGCCGCAGCGTAGTCCGCCGCATTGTCCGCGTTGATGCCCCCGGCGGCGGAGATGCGGACCCCGGGTTGGATTCGGCGCACCCGCTCGGCGCACTCCCGCAGCGCGTCGGGCGAAAAACGCTCGCACTGGATCACCTGGACTCCGGCCTCCGCGAACCGGACGGCCTCCTCCACGGAACCGGCCTCCGCCATGATCCTCCTCTCCGGAAAGCGCGCGGCCATCCTCGGGATCGCGGACAGGAACTCCGCCTCGTCCATGAAAGCCCGATGCTGGTCGAAGACGAGAATGGACTCCGACAGGCCCAGCCGGTGCACGGTCGCCCCACCGGCCAGAGCGGCCCTCACGGAGAGGTGCTTCGTCCCCGGGAAGTGCTTGCGGGTCACCGCAACCTCCACGGACGGGGACGCGGCCCTCGCGTTCCGCACTACCCAGGCGGTCCGCGTGGCAATGCCGGAGGCGTACTCCATGACGTTCTGCGCCGCCTTGTAGACGGCGTGCAGCCGCCCGGCCGTCCCCTCGGCACGGAGGCAGACGGTCCCGGCGGCCAAGCGGCTGCCGCTTGGCCGTACCTCCTCCGCCAGGGCCCCGACGGCCCGGAATATCCGGGCGGCCTCCTCCACCCCGGCGATCACGCAGTCCTCCTTTGGGAAGCACTCCACGCAGCCGGGACGGTCCTCTATGCCGAGGGCGTCCACGGTCAGGTCCATCAGGTGGAGGTCCTCCTCGATCCAGGCCTCTATGCGGCTTTCGGGTACGAAAAACATCGGCGCATCTCCTCCCTTCGGGCGGCTCGCCCATCCGGCCGGACCCCGCCCGCGTTCAAAACCCTCCGTCCCCCCGTGCGCGGCACCCCTCCAGCAGGGCGTACAGCAGCGTGCCGACGACGGCCAGCACGGCGCAGAGCCTCATGGCCCCGTCGAAATCGCCCCGCGACACGCAGTTGAAGATCTCCAGGGAGAGGGTGTTGGTCCTGCCCGAGATGTTCCCTCCCAACATCATCGTGATGCCCACCTCCCCCGAGGCCCTGGCGACCCCCAGCAGGAGGCAGGAGAAGAGCGTCCTCGAGACCTGCGGGACCGTCACGAAAAGGAACGTCCCCATCGCCCCGCACCCCAGGGTGCGGGCGGCCTCCTCCAGCCTGCGCAGTTCGGGGCGCTCCATCGCCGCCTGGAGGGGCCGGACCACCAGCGGCAGCCCCGCGACGAACGCGGAGAGGATCACCCCCGGCTCGGAGAAGACGATGCGCAGTCCCAGCCAACGCTCCATGGGCCCTCCAACGGGGCCGTTCCTGCCCAACAGCAGCAACAGCAGGAAGCCCATCGCCACGGGAGGGAAGATCAGCGGCAGCGTCACCAGGAACGACAGCGCGCGGGCCAGAAGGCCGCGCCTTCGGCTGCAGAACCGGGCGCAGGGCAGGCCCACGCAGAGGTAGAGCAGGACGCAGGCCACGCACACCCGCAGCGTGAGGAGGATGGGGAAGCTCAGGGCAGCCTCGTCCGGCACGGCGCTCCCCTCCCCTCCGGGAGATAGGGGCCGGCCGCTCCGCCAGGCCCCGCCCCCCCGGACGGGGCGCGGAAAAAGCCGCGGAACGTGCTCACCAGATGCCGTGACGTTTCAGGATCTCCCTGCCCTTCTCGCCCTTCAGGAACTCCAGGAAGCTCAGGACCCCGGCGTCCGTCTCCCGCCCCTGGACCACCGCGGCGACCATCCTCAGGGGCGGGTATCCCTCGGCGATCTCCAACCATCCGCCCAGCTTCTGCCCGCCGTTCAGCACCATGACGCGGTTGACGAACCCCGCGTCCATCTCGCCGGAGGCGAGGTAGGAGAAGACCTGGGGGACGGTGGAGACGACCGCGAGCCTCTCACCGAGCTTTTCGCCGATGCCGGAGCTCTTCAGGAACGCGGATGCGGCCCGGCCGTAGATGGCCGCCTTGGGGTCGGGCATGGCGACCCGGGCGAACTCCTGCTTCTCCAGGTCCTTCGGGGACTCGAGGCTCAGGCCCTTCCGCCACGCCAGGACCAGCACCGTATCGCCCAGCGGTTCGATGCGGCCGAACTCCAGCCCCTGCGAGGCCGCTTCCAAAGCCCCCCTGTCCGAGATCACCACGTCGGCCCCGCTGCCCTGTTTGATCTGGACCAGCACCTGGCCGATGGGACCGCCGTACATCTCCTCAAGGGGCTCGCCCGACTCGCGATAGGCCTTGCCCAGCTCTTCGACCATCTGCTTGTAGCCCGCCCCGGTGGTCACCGCGACGCCGCAGAACGCGGCGGTGGCAAGCACAAAGACGCACAGCAGCGCCAACGGAAAAACACGCCTCATCCATTTCCTGCCCATCTCTTCATCATCCTTTCCTTATGGGGTCCTGCGGCATCCGCAGGGCTTTTCCCCCGGGCCCGGGGCCGCGAAGGCCGGACCGCGGGGGGCGCAGCCGGGGCTCCTCTCCCCTCTCCGCGACGAGAACCCTGTCGGCAAGACGCCGGATCTCCTCCTCGGCGTGGGAGACGTAGAGCACGGGGACGCCGAGGGCCTGCGGGATCGTCGCGATATATCCCATCAGCTCGTCCCTGAGCCGAGCGTCCAGGGAGGCCAGGGGCTCGTCCATCAGCAGAAACGACGTGCAGGCCAGCAGGGCCCTGCCGATGGCCACGCGTTGGCTCTCGCCCCCCGAGAGCAAGCCGACGCCGCGCCTCCGTGCCGGCAGAAAGACCCTCTCCGCCGCGTCGAAGAACACCGTGCCGTTGTGGACGATGCGCCCCTCGTCGGGAACGACGAGCCCGGCGACCATGTTGAGCAGGGTCGTCTTGCCGGCCCCGGACGGGCCGTAGAGGGCGGTGATCCCGACCCCATCCAGGACGAAGTCCGCACCCGTCGAGAAATCCCCCAGGCGTTTTCTGACCCGAACCTCCAGCACTCCTCCCAACGACACTCCTCCCAACAACATTCCTGCCAACAGCACTCCTGTCGACTTTCGCACGAGACGCCATGAACCGGAACGACGCCCCGGCCTGACGGCCATCGAGTTATTTCAGAGAACAACTCGACGGGCCAAGGTCAGAATAAGCCATAGAGGGAAAAGTGTCAAACGGCAGGGCGAACGCCGCGGCGCGCCGCCCCGTGAGGGCGGCAGACTCCGCGGCGTCTCGACTCACCCTCTACCGCTGCCGGGGGTCCGGCGCGGGGAAGAGGTCCATCAGCTTCTCCCTCAGCAACTCCATGCCATGGCCCGCGCCGGCGCGGATCACGGTGAAATGGGAGCTGCCCGGAAGCGCGACCTCGTTGGGGTCGATCAGGAACGCGGGCGTTCCCGGGCGCAGGTCATGGATCAGGCCGGCGGCCGGGTACACGTTCAGGGACGTGCCCACCACGGCGAAGATGTCCGCCCCCGCCACCCAACGGGACGCCTCCGCGATCATCGGGACCGCCTCCCCGAACCAGACGATATGGGGACGCAGCGGGGAACCATCCGTGTCCGTCTCCCCGAACTCCAGCCGACCGTAGCCGATGTCGCGGACCCGGGTCTCGTCCCGGACGCTGCGCACCTTGGTCAGCTCCCCGTGCAGGTGCAGCACCTTCGTGCTTCCGGCGCGCTCGTGCAGGTTGTCCACGTTCTGGGTGACGATCCCCACGTCGAAGAACCCCTCGAGCTCCGCCAGGATGCGGTGCCCGAGGTTCGGCTCCACATGGGCCAGCTGTTCCCGGCGCTGGTTGTAGAACTCGGTCATCAGCTTGGGGTTGCGGTGCCACCCCTCGATGCTGGCGACCTCCATGACGTCGTACTCCTCCCAAAGCCCCCCGGCGTCGCGGAAGGTCTTGAGCCCGCTCTCGGCGCTCATCCCCGCACCGGTCAGCACGACCAGGCGTTTTCCTCGTTCGTCCCCGTTCATCCTCGCGGTCCCTCCTTCTCGATAATCCTCGATAATCCGTCCTCGATAAAACCCCGCTCCCCCGCCGCATCCCATACGCTGTACCCATACGCTATAATTAGGGAAGCGCAGATAAAAATACACATCTTGTCCAAGATGAATATGCAAAACATCAATATACAGAAAGCTCCGGTGCTTCCCTAAAATTTAACATGGGGCCTCGCCCCCATACCCCCAACGCCGCTATACAATAGCGGCGGCCCCGGCAGGCTTCCTCCTCAGAACAGGCAAGCTGGGGTTCCACGGGGAGGCGTCATGGATTAAAGCGGTTTCTCCTTAAAATTATCGCACACTAGGGACACCGGGGAAAGGAACGTACCCGGACGGGGGCTTTTTCGAATGCGGCTACCGGAGCCGGGACACGGAATCGGAGCGAAAGGATCGGATGGCATTGAGCAAAGATTACGGTCAACTGCAGCGCCAGGGAAGACAGCTGAAATCACGGATTGCGGAAAGCATGGTCTTCCTGCGGCGCTTCGTCGGTGCTCCCCGCCAGGTGGGGAGCGTCATACCCAGCTCGCCCTACCTCACCCGCGCGGTCCTGGACAAGATCGACTGGAGCCAGGTCCGAAACGTCGCCGAGCTCGGGGCCGGGACGGGGGTCTTCACCCGGAGCATCGTCCGCCGGGCGCGGCCGGACGCCCGGCTTCTCGTGTTCGAGATCGACCCCGACCTCCAGCGGATGATCGGCCTCTCGCACCCCGGCCTGAAGCTCTACGGGGACGCCCAGGAACTGCCCGCCATCCTGGAGGACCTGGGAATCGACAAGCTGGACTGCATCGTCTCGAGCCTGCCCTTCACCGTCCTTCCACGGGAGGTGGGGACGAACATCCTGAACGCCGTGCAGGATGCGCTGCGCCCGGAGGGGCGCTTCGTGGCCTATCAGTACTCCAAGATCATGAAGCGCCACTTCGAATCGCGCTTCTCGGAGATCCGGACCTCCTTCGTCCCCATCAACATCCCTCCGGCGTTCGTCTACGAGTGCCGGGGAGACCTCCGAAAAAAATGAGAGGGGGGCGCCCCCCTCTCATTTTTTCCTCTCCCGTTCCTGCCCCGTTCTGCGGCGCCCGTCATTTCTCGATGACGATGCGGCCGTCCGTCTTCATGTCCACCCTTCCCTCGGGGAAGGAACGCAGGTAGTCCACCAGGGCGTCCAGATCCCGGACCTCCGTCGATTCCCTCCGGGCCCCCTCGAACACGAAGTAGCGGTCGCCCCCGCCGGCAATCCAGCTGTTGACCGCCACGGTGTATTTTGCCCCATCGTCGACCTCCCGCCACTCCCCGTCCTTCTGCACGAGGATCCGCTTCAGGCGGTTCCCCCAGGACAGGAGCCGGCCCCCGGAGTCGAAGGACGCCGCCTTCTCCCTGAGGTCGTAGACGACCTTCAGCCCGGATATCTGAAGGAACCCTCCGGCCGGGACGCGAAACGCGGGGTCGAAATGCTCGCCCTCGACGATGAGGGCGGAGGCGGAGAGCTCCATGATCTGCCGAAGCTGCGCCCCCGTCACCGTGACGATCTCGATGCCGTTGCCGAACGGCAGGATCTCCGTCAGGTTCTTCTCCGAGACCTCCCCTGCGGGGAAGATCCGGTCCCCCCTCAGGGACCCGCCGTTGACGAGCCCCACGTCCGTCTTGAACCTCCACCGCAGCCCATCCGCCAAGAAGTCCCCCAGAGGCATCTCCCGAACCCGCAGGGTCCTCTTCTGCACGTCGACGGGGCTCTCGAAGAAGCCGACCGCCCGCTCCAGGCTGCCGTTGAGCTTGCTCTCGTACTCCGCAGCGATCCTCATGACCTCCGGGTTCGGGGGGATCTTCGGGGTGACGTTCAAAAGGCGCCAGGACGTCCGGTCCCACAGCAGCCTGCCCTTTTCGGTCGTCAGGACGAGTTTGCCCAGGAACTTTCCCCTGGATCCGCCCCAGGCCAGGGCGGTCGTCCAATCGCCGGGACCCTGAACGAGCTGCAGCTGCACCTCCTCCTTCTCGGACACCCCGCGGCCGACGATCGCGTGGATTCCCGGGACCGACTCCGCCAGGTGACGGTTCTCGCCCTCGCTGAGGTTGCTGAGCATCACGATGACGTCCGCACCCTGGGCCCGCAGGTCGGCGACCATCTCCCGGGCTATGCCCTCCGTATCGGTCAGGACGGTCAGCTCGTTCGCCTTCCTCGTCACGGAGAAGAGCCAGGTCGAGAGCATCGCGAAGAAGCCGACCTTCAGGTCCCCCGCCGGGACGACGACGTTCCGCACGAATTTGCGCGCCGCCTCGGGATCGGATATCGACACGTTCGAGAGGACTATGGGGAAGGATGCATGATCCAGGGCCTGCTTCAGGTGGTCCCAGCCGTAATCGAACTCGCGTTTGCCGATCATCCCCACCTGGATCCCGGCGGCCGAGAGGGCCGAGAACTCCGGAACTCCGCCGAAATAACGCCACATCGGCCCCTCTACCGCCTCCCCGGTCTGGACGAAGATGGTGTTCGGGTCCCCTTGGGACCGCTCCTGTTTTGCGAGCCCCGCGGCATGGGACAGCCCCCCGATGCGCACCGAGGTCTTGTTCACCTTCTCCGAGATCGGCAGGAGCTGGCTCTTCAGATGGTTGATGGAGAGGATGGTCACCCTCCCGTCCCTGCCGGCGGCCGGGGAGACGAACGCCAGAAGGATGCCGCAGATCAAGCCCGCTCTCAACAACCGTTTCATCATTTCGCCCTTTCCTTCCGAATCAGCTTCTCCGCGTCGGCCCAGGAGAGCGGTTTGGAGAAATAGAAGCCCTGCGCCTTTCCGCACCCGGCCTCGCCGAGCCAGGACAACTGCTCCTCCGTCTCGACGCCCTCGGCGATCGTGTCCAGGTTCAGCGCGTTGGCCATGTCGATGATGGTGCGCAGCATCCGGGTCTCCTTCTCGGAGTCGAAGACGTGGCGGACAAAGGCCATGTCCAGCTTGATGCAGTCGAGCGGCAGGGAATGGATGTACTGCAGCGACGAGTAGCCCGTCCCGAAGTCGTCGAGGAAGATCCGGACCCCCATCTCCCGAAGCCTGTCGAGCGTCGCGCTGACCCCCTTCAGGTTGTCGATGAGAACGCTCTCGGTCACCTCGACCACGAAACAGGAGGGGTCGATGCCCGCCTCGTTCAGGGAGCCCCGGATGATGTCCGCCGCATTGGGGTTCTGCAGCAGGTTGGACGACCCGTTGGCCGAGAAGTAAAAGGCGTTCGAGGAGTTGCCTATGGCCTCCATGGCGCGGCGCATCATGCAGCGGTCGATCTCGCCCACCAGCCCGATGCGCTCGGCGTAGGGGATGAAGCGCGAGGGCGGCAGGAAGCCCTTTTGAGGGTGCATCCAGCGAACCAGCGTCTCGAACCCGCTGAGCTCCCGATCCTTGATGGAGTAGACGGGCTGGAAGTAGGGGATGAACTCGTCGTTCTCGATGGCCGACTGGAGCTCGGCCCTCATGTTGAGGATGGAGCCGGAGAACGGGACCTCCTCCCGGTCGTCGCGACCCTCGAAGAAGATGACCGCCCCCAGCCCGGCCTTCTTCGCGTTCTTCAGCGCGCTCGCCGCCTTCTCGATGATGACCGAGGGGGAGTTCCAGGCGGAGACGTCCGACAGGACCCCGATGCTCGCGCTGGGATAGACCATCCCCTCCCCCACCTCGCACGGAAGGTTGACCGCATCCCGGGCCCTCTCCAGCATGGCGAGCAAAGCCGCCCTGTCCTGGATCTCGCCCTGCATCCCGATCAGGAGGGCGAACTCGTCGCCGCCCGTCCGGTAGATCGCGCCCCTGCCGTCCAGGGTGGCCTTGAGCCGTTCGGCGACCATCACCAGGATCCTGTCCCCATTGACGTCCCCCACCTCGGCGTTGATGCTCTTGAAATGGTCCATGTTGACGAGCGCCAGGGCCGTCCGGCAGGCGGCGCCCGAGTTGGACGCCGTCTTCTTCAGGACATTGCCTATGGCCTCGACAAGCGACGTCCGGTTGGGAAGCCCCGTAAGGTCGTCGTAATAGAGCTTCCAGGCGAGCCGCATCTCGAGGCGCTTGCGGTCCGTCAGGTCCCGCGCCAGGAAGAGGATCAGCCTTCGCTTTCCGAAGGTGATGGAGCGCTGATGGATCTCGACGGGGATCTCCACGCCGCTCAGGGAACAAAGGAAGGCCTCGTAGACATCCTGTTCCTTCTCCGAACGGGCGGCCCCCTCCCCGTCCCTCCGGACCAGGGCCTCTATCGGCATCCCCCTGCCGCTCCGAGACGCTCCATCCTCCAGGCCGAGGAGCCTCCGGGCCTGGAGGTTCGCCAGGATGACCCCTCCCTCCGGGGTGCAGAGGATCATGGCATCCGGGATGTTCATCACGATGTGCTCGAGCGTCCCGAAGACGACGTTGAAGGACCGGGAGAGGTCCGAGATCTCGTCGTCCCGGGTCACGGGGACGCGAAGGGACAGGCTGAGCTCCTCGGTGATCGTGTCCGCGACCTCCCGCAGCTTCTCGAGGCGATTGAGGACGAGGCGGGACAAAAGCTCCATCACGGCCACCACGACGACGATGCCGTTGAGGAAGATCCAGAGGTAGGAATTGTAGACCGCTCTCTTGCCCTCGTTGTAGATGTCGCGGGAGGTGCGGATCATCAGGGCGTAAGGCTCATCGGAGCCGATGACCGAGCTGCGCGTCTGCCACACCAGGGCCTGTCCCTCCGCCGACTCCTCGATGGCGACACTCTTGCTCCAACGGTCCGGGTAACGCTGGGGGGAGACGGGGAGGAACTCGCAGGGGTTCCCGAGGGTCTCCGAGATCTGCTTCAGCCGCTTCGCGAAGTCCACCCCCACGACGAGCAGCCCTTGGGGAGGGCCGCTCCAGTTCGTCATCAGGATAGGATTGCTTCCAAAAAGGTACGTGCCGCCGTCCAGGTTCATGAGATGGGGGGAAAGCGTCCGCTCGTCGGGGCCGGAATCGGACGCCCCGGGCTCCATCGCCAGGAACTGCGGTCCCACCGCCTTGAGCCGCCGCAGCGCCTCGTTGCTCAGGGGGACCTCGCCGCCGAGCTCGTTGATCATGTACCCCACCACGATGTTCATGTCCCGGTCGAGCACCGCCAGAAAATCGATGTCCAGCGCCCGAAGGCTCATCCCGGTCAGCAGCTCCTCGAAGCGCAGGTTGTCCCGCGTCTCCATGAAGGAGTACATGGCGTCCCACGCGCCCCAGTCGGCGACGTAGCCGGTCAGGCGGTTGACCTCGTCGTCGATGTACTTCTGCAGAAGAAACATGTCCTGTTCGAAAAAGCGGCGCTCCATACCCTCGAACGCCTTGACGGTCCTGTGGGTCGTGGTCGCGCTCATGACCAATGAGAGCCCCAGGAGGATCCCCACGATGGCCCGGAAGATTTTTTTCTGCAATTTCATGACGCGTTTCCTCGTTCCATGCCATCCTCCCGATGACGCAAACGCACTTGCCCGATCCCGGCCGGGTAAACCGGGAACGAACAGGACCTGTCCTAGTACCCAATTCCAATGGGCCAAACGACCCACAGCATATTTCAGTATAACATCAAACGGGGAAAAATACGCAGATTTTATCTTCCTTAAATGTGATACGCCATGATACGCCGAAGTGCTATGATGGTGGGGTTACGGAGACGGAATGTCCCCCTCCTGCGGGAAGGCCGGGAGCCCGCCGGAGCGAGTCGGTTTTCCCGGGTCTGCAAGGAGATGGGATCGATGTTCGCCCAAAGGCTCCGGGCCCTGACGAAAAAAGAGGCGCTTCAGATCGTGCGGGACCCCAGCAGCATCGTCATCGCTTTCATATTGCCGCTCACCCTGCTCTTCCTCTTCGGCTACGGCCTGTCCCTCGACGCCCGCGATATCCGCCTCGGGATCGCGCTGGAGGACGGAGGACAACCGGCGCGGGACCTGGCCCGGCACTTCGCCGAAAACCCCTATTTCAAGCCCGGCCTCGCCGCCTCGCGCCAGGAGCTTCTGCCCGGGCTGATCACGGGGGAGCTCAAGAGCGTCCTGATCGTCCCGCAGGGCACCTCCGCCGCCCTTTATTCGGGCCAAAGCCCAGGCCAAAATCCGGGCCGGAAGGCCGCCCTCCAGCTGGTCACGGACGGGAGCTACCCCAACTCCGGCGCCCTGGCGGAGAACTACACGCTGGCCGCGATCCTCCAGTGGGGAGGGGAGCTGTCCCGCACGTCGCTGCCCATCGCCGTGGAGCCCCATTTCCGCTACAACGACGGGCTGGAGAGCCGGTACTCGCTTATCCCGGGCATCATGGCCGTCATCATGGCCCTGATCGGGACGATGCTCACGGCCCTGGTCGTGGCGCGCGAGTGGGAGCGCGGGACCATGGAGGCGCTCTTCTCCACGCCCGTCAGCGCACTGGAGCTCCTGCTGGGCAAGCTGATCCCCTACTACCTCCTGGCCATCTTTTCCACGTTCTTCAGCCTGGCCCTGGCAGTAGGGCTCTTCGGCGTCCCGTTCCGCGGCTCCCTGCCGGCCCTCTTCGCCGTGGCGTCGCTCTTCATGATGTCGGCGCTCGGGCACGGCCTGATCATCTCGACGCTCTCCAAAAACCAGTACGTCGCCTCCTTCGCCGCGCTGCTCTCCGCCTTTCTGCCCGTCGTGCTCCTGTCCGGCTTCATCTTCGAGCTGAACTCCATGCCGTTCCTCCAGAGGGCGATCGCCGCCGTCCTGCCGGCGCGGTACCTGGTGACCTGCCTCCAGACCCTCTTCCTGGCCGGCGACGTCTGGCCGCTCCTGATCCCCAACATGATCAAGCTGGGGCTGCTGGGGCTGTTCTTCCTGGCCATGACGCTTCGATACACCAAAAAGGTGCTGGCCTGACCATGTTCGGACGCATCCGTTCCCTGGTCGTCAAGGAGCTCTACGCCGTCCTGCTGGACCCGAAGACGCGCTTTCAGGTGTTCGTCGGGCCGTTCGTCATGCTCTTCCTGTTCAGCTTCGCCATCACCATGGAGGTGAGGAACGCGCCCCTGGCGGTCCTGAACCAGGACAACGGGGACCTGGGGCGCAGGCTCGAGGCGGCCTTCACCGCGAGCCCCGCCTTCACGCGCGCCTTCAGCCTGTCGAGCGTCCCGGAGGTCGAGCCGGCCATCGCCGAGCAGAGGGCGCTGATGGTCCTGCGCATCCCCGAGGGCTTCTCGGCGTCCCTGATGCGCGGCGAGCCGGCCTCCGTGCAGGTCGTCCTGGACGGGCGGAAGGCCAACGCGGTCCAGATCGCCTACGGCTACGCCGTCTCCATCACGAGCGGCTTCGCCCGCGGGCTCAGGAAGACCCTCACCGGGGCCGACGCGCTCCTGTCCGTGGAGCCGCGCCAGCTCTTCAACCCGAACCACGACTACCTCTGGTTCACCCTGCCGGTGCTGCTGGTGGTGCTGACCCAGATGCTGTCCCTTCTCGTCTCGGGCATGAGCGTCGCGCGCGAACGGGAGCTCGGGACGTTCGAGCAGCTGCTGGTCTCGCCGCTCTCGCCCCTGGAGATCGTGGCCGGCAAGGCGCTGCCGGCCGCCGCGATCGCCCTCGGCACCGGGGTCGCCATCCACGTCCTGGCCCGCACGGTCTTCGGCGTGCCCTGCCTGGGGAGCCTGGGGCTGCTGGCCTTCAGCTTCCTGCTCTTCATCCTGGCCAGCACGGGCGTGGGGCTCCTCATCTCCTCGCTCTGCAACACGCAGCAGCAGGCGTTTCTGGGGGTGTTCACCTGCATGGTGCCCTTCGTCCTGCTCTCGGGGTTCGCCACGCCGATCGAGAACATGCCGCACGCCCTGCAGACCCTGACCCTGCTCAACCCCGCCCGGCACATCATCGTCATCGCCCTCGGCGTCTACCTCAAGGGCATTCCCCTGCGCGAGGTCGCCGTACAGCTCCTCTGGCTCGGCGGGATCGCGGCGGCCACGCTCGGCGCCGCCGGGTGGTTCTTCAAGCGCAGGATACAGTGACCGCCCTCTGCGCCGTTCGTTCCCATTCGGTTCCCGTTCCGGGTTACAAGGGCCCACGGCCCTTGTCGGGGTTCCGGGGCGGAGCCCCGGAAGTCGAGGAAAGGAGTCTTTGCCATGAAAAAACGGTTTGCCCTTGCGCTTTTCATTTTTGCGGCCGTCCTCGGCACGCTTTACGCGACCGGGAAGCTCGAGGGGCTGATCGATCGCTTCCGCGAGAAGGACCCCCATCGGATTCGGCTCTACGGCAACGTGGAGATCCGGCAGGTGCTCCTGGGCTTCCGCGTCCCCGGCCGCATCGAGGCTATTTACCGCGAGGAGGGCGAGAGGGTGGCATCCGGCGACCTGCTGGGCATTTTGGACCCCGTCCCCTACCGAATCAAGCGTTCGGAGGCCCGGGGGGCCATGCTCCAGGCGAAGGCGGCCCTGGACAAACTGCACCGCGGATTCCGCGCCGAGGAGGTCCGGGAGGCGGAGGCGCAGCGCGACCGGGTCCGGGCCTCGCTGAACCTGGCCGAGAAGGACTATGGCCGCATCTCCAACCTGTTCGCCCGGAAGGCCGTCGCCAAGAGCGATCTGGACCGGGCGGCGTCGCAGCGCAGCGCCCTGAAGGCGGAGCTCGCGGCGGCCGAGAACGCCCTGGCCCTGGTGCGCGAGGGCTACCGCAGGGAGGACATCGAGGCGGCCGAGGCGGCCTACGAGGCGGCCGGCGCCCGGTTCGCGGAGGCCGAAAACGCCCTCTCGGACACGGAGCTTCGCTCCCCGGCCGAGGGGACCATCCTGACCCGCGTCTCCGAGCCCGGGACCGTCGTGGGGGCCGGCCAGGTCGTCTACGCCCTGGCGCTCGAGCGGCCCATCCAGGTCCGGGCCTACATCCCGGAGCCGCAGCTGGGCCGGGTTCGGGTGGGGATGCCGGCGCGCATCGTCACGGATTCGTCCCCCGAGCCCATCGAGGGCATGCTCACCTTCATCTCCCCGACGGCCGAGTTCACCCCCAAGCAGGTGCAGACCGAGGACCTGCGCACCGACCTGGTCTACCGCGCACGGATCCTGGTGGAGGACGACAGGGATGGACGGCTCAAGAACGGGATGCCCGTCACCGTCCTGATGGAGGCCATAGAAGCCTCCGAGGCCGCGGCATCGAGATGAGCCCGGCCGAAAAGCGTCCGCCGGCGGAGCGCTTCTCGGGCTCGCAGGTCGTCGTCGAGGGGCTGGTCCGCACCTTCGGCCGGCGCATCGCGCTGGACGGGATCACGGCGCGCATCGCGGGGGGGCGGATCACGGGCCTCGTCGGGCCGGACGGAGCGGGAAAGACGACGCTGCTGCGCCTGCTCTGCGGCCTCCTGGCGCCCACGGGGGGGCGGGTCACGGTGTGCGGGTACGACACGGCGGCGGATACGGACGCCATCCACGAGCGGGTCGGCTACATGCCGCAGCGGTTCGGGCTCTACGAGGACCTGACGGTCCGGGAGAACCTGGACCTGTACGCCGAGCTGCGCTCCGTGCCCCGCGAGGAGCGTTCCGCCCGATACGAGGAGCTCCTCGCCTTCACCGGACTCGGCCCCTTCACGGGCCGCCTGGCGGGCCGGCTCTCCGGCGGGATGAAGCAGAAGCTGGGCCTGGCCTGCACGCTGCTCTCCCGGCCGCCCGTCCTGCTGCTGGACGAGCCGGGCGTGGGCGTGGACCCCCTGGCGCGGCGCGAGCTGTGGCGCATGGTGCGGGAGCTTCTGGCCCAGGACCGGATCGTCGTCTGGAGCACCGCCTATCTGGACGAGGCGGAGGCCTGCGACACGGTGCTGCTCCTCAACGATGGCAAACTGCTCTACGACGGGACGCCGGAGGACCTGGCGAAGCGCGTCGAGGGCCGGGTCTTTCTGCTGAGCGGGGCCGACGGGGGGCGACGGAAGCTCATAGCCCCCCTGATGGAGCGCAAGGGCACCCTGGACGCCGTCATCCAGGGCTCAAGCGTGCGGGTCCTGACGAGCGACGACGGCACGGAGCTGAGGGGGGACCTGGACGCCCTCTCCCGCGAGGCCGGGATTGTCGCGGCGTCCGGGGCCCCGGCCGGACTCGGGCTCGGGCCGACGCCGCCCCGTTTCGAGGACGCGTTCATGCAGCTTCTGGGCGGGGCCCGGCGCGGCAGCGGCGCGGTGGCGGAGTTCTTCGGCGAGAAGGGGACGGGCGGCGTCTCCGTGGAGGCGCGGCACCTGACGAAGCGGTTCGGGAGCTTCACGGCGGTGGACGACGTCTCCTTCTCGATCGGACGGGGCGAGATCTTCGGGCTCCTGGGCCCCAACGGGGCCGGGAAGTCCACCACGTTCAAGATGATGTGCGGGCTGCTCACTCCCACGGAGGGCGGCTGCGCCGTGTCCGGCCTGGACTTCAGGACGGCGCCCGGCGCGGCGCGGGCGAAGCTGGGCTACATGGCGCAGAAGTTCTCGCTGTACGGGGACCTGACCGTGCTGCAGAACCTGCGGTTCTTCTCGGGCATCTACGGGCTGAGGGGCGGCGCGGCGGTGGAGCGCGTGGTCGAGACGTTCGATCTGGGGCCCTACCTCTCCTCCCGGGCGGGCTCGCTGCCCCTGGGCTTCAAGCAGCGCCTGGCAATGGGCTGCGCCGTGATGCACGGGCCGGACGTCCTGTTCCTGGACGAGCCGACGAGCGGCGTGGACCCCGTGACGCGGCGCGAGTTCTGGACCTGCATCAACAGCTTCGCGCTGAAGGGCGTCACCGTGATGGTGACGACGCACTTCATGGACGAGGCGGAGTACTGCGACCGCATCGCGCTGGTGTACCGGGGCAGGACGATCGCCTCCGGCCCTCCCGACGCGCTCAAGGCCTCCGTTCGGACGGAGGCCTGCCCTGACCCGACCCTGGAGGAGGCGTTCATCGCCCTGATCGAAAGGCAGGACGCGGCCCCGTCGCCCTCCTCCTCCCCGATTTAGGGGGATCGAAGTTCAGCCATTTTGTGGTTTAAGCAACAGATTCTTTTTGCCTCCAATGCCAAAATAAACCCCAGGAAGTTAGTCTAAATAAACTTTAGAACTAGGGGTGATTTTATGGTTATGGAGGCAGGACACGTCTTTTTGGCACGACTTGGTAAACGACGGCTGCGTCCCGGCGGGCGGACGGCTACGGAC